>Ga0105242_10001706_pt1 | contig 17363 bp, 16 predicted proteins | sample KBSM24metaG_FD_81521 | JGI IMG/M metagenome (GOLD analysis project Ga0105242, IMG submission 81521) | Miscanthus rhizosphere microbial communities from Kellogg Biological Station, Michigan, USA - KBS M2-4 metaG | ecosystem: Host-associated > Plants > Roots > Rhizosphere > Soil | place... | reverse complement strand
CGCCCGATGCTGTTTGACGTCGACGAGCACGAAAAGCACGTGATCTTCGGCATGCGCCGCAACCGCGGCCAGCGTGACAACGAGACAGAGGAACAAAGACACCAGCGATCTTGGCATCGCCCCCTCCTGGTTGCAGACGGATATCCAAACATAAGGCCCTGTACACGGAACCGCAACCCCACGGGCGAGCTCGCTCTCTGACCGCCAAACGGGTAACTCCTTCTTCTTCAATCACTTCTCATTCTGGGCATGAAATCCGCTTGCAGCGGTAGCGGTGCTACCACTCTGAGGCAAGCCCGGTAACTTCAGCAAACTCTCATGGAGGTTTGGCAGGCATGAGACTCCGAGTCCTCTCGACACTTCTATTCGTCGTCCTGACGGTCTCGACGGCAGCCTTCGCGGCAACCACGCCGTCCAGCGGTACCGTTTCCCCCGCGAGTCCCACGGTGACGTTCACCGGCGGACCGTTCGCGTTCTCGAATCCGTCGAGCCCCACCGGCGATAACCCGCCGGCGTGCGTCGACGCGACGTGCGGCGTGTTCACGCTCAACGTCTCGATTCCTCCCACCGACTTCAACTCCTACCGGGCCACTCTCACCGTGAGCTGGGCGAACAGCGGCACGACGACCCTCGGCGGCGACGCCAGCGACTGGGACGTCTACGTCTACTCGCCCGATCTCACCGGAACGGAAGTCGGCAGCGCGGCGAGCGCCGCGAATCCGGAGGTCGCGTCCTTCAACGTCTCCTCCGGCAGCACGTACACGATCTACGTCGATCCGTTCGACGTCTCGCCCACGGTGACGTTCAACGCAACCGTCACCATCACCCGCAACACCGGGACGGCCTGGCCGGCGAATGTCGGTGCCACCAGCGTTCCGGCCGGAACGCCGCGCTTCTTCAGCTATCACGCGCCTCCGGGCGTGGCCGAGGATGCGGGGGAGCCTTCGATCGGCATCAATCGGAAGACCGAGAAAGTATTCGGCGGGATCCCGAACGGCGGCACCGTGAACTACTTCGGCGGCTTCCTCCCGTACATGCTCAGCGTCACGTTCGACGATCGCACGGTTCCGGCGACCACGACCTGGAAGGAAGTGCCGCTCGTGGTCGCAAACGCGCCGCGCGCATTCGGCGATCCGATTCTCTTCACCGATCGCGACACCGGCCGTACGTTCGTGTCGCAGGAGATGGGACTCACGCCTCTCGGCAGCACGATGGAGTTCACCGACAACGACGACTCGCCGTTCACGCCGAGCACCGGCTCCGGCGCGCCCTCGGGCATCGATCACCAGACCGTCGGCGGCGGTCCGTATCACGCGCCGATTCCGACGGGCGCCAATCCTCTCTATCAGAACGGCGTCTGGTACTGCTCGCAGTCGGTCGCCGACGCGGTCTGCTCGATCAGTCTCGACGGCGGCATCACGTTCGGCCCGGCCGTTCCGATGTTCACCGTCGCCGATTGCTCCGGCCTGCACGGCCACATCAAGATCGCCCGCGACGGCACGGCGTACGTTCCCGATCGCGCCTGCGGCGGCGCGCTGCCGTATCACACCGGCGCGAACGCGAAGCAGGCGCTGATGGTCTCGGAGAACAACGGCATCAGCTGGTCGATCCGTACGGTGACGACGTCGACGACGCGCACCGATCGCGATCCATCGGTCGCCGTGGCCGATGACGGCACGGTGTACTTTGCATATCAAGCGGCCGACGGCCACTCGCGCGTTGCCGTTTCGACCGACAAAGGCCTGAACTGGATTCGCGACACCGACATCGGCGCTTCGGTTGGCGTGCAGAACAGTCTCTTCCACGCCGCGGTGGCCGGCGACGGTCCGCGCGCCGCGGTCGCGTTCTTCGGCACGGAGACCGGCGGTGCCGGATACGCGAACCCCGATTTCCCCGGCGTCTGGTACCTCTACATCGCCACGACGTTCGACGGCGGCCAGACCTGGACGACGCAGAACGCCACGCCCGGCGATCCGATCCAGCGCGGCGGCATCTGCGGCGACGGCGCGTGCCGCAACCTGCTCGACTTCTTCGGCGCCGACATCGACAAGGAAGGACGCGTGCTCGTCGGCTACGACGACGGCTGCATCAGCGACAACTGCATCGCCGGCGCGCGAGCGTACGGCATGAGCGCGAACAACGACTTCACCGCGAAAGCGGTCATCGCGCGGCAGGCCAGCGGCAAGCGGATGTACGCGGCGTTCGACTCGATGGCCGGACCCGATCTCAATCCGGAGGGACCGCCTCCGCCACCGCCCGCGCCGACCACGTGCGCGAGCGTCGTCGCCACCGATCCGGCCGGCGACGCCGATCATCCGCTCCTGCACGCGAACGGCGGCAGCATGGACCAGGTCGACATCACCGCGCTTTCGTTCGCGGTGTCGGGCAGCAATCTCGTGACCACGATCAACGTCAAGAACTTCACGCCGCAGGCGGTCACCGGATCGCTCGGCACGTTCTATTACGCGACGTGGACCGCGGCGCGCGCGAACACCGACGGCTCGATCGCGACGCGCACGTACGCGACGCGCGTGGCGGTCGACGTCACCGGCGCGATCACGTATCGCTTCGGCCAGTACGACCAGGCCAACGACGCCTTCATCGGAACCGCGGCCACGGTCACCGGCTCGACGGTCAGCGGTCCGGACGGATCGCTGTCGGTCAACGTGCCGCTCTCGCTCCTCGGCAATCCGGCGATCCCCGTCAACGATCTCACCACGCTGCCCGCGGTGATCGAGCCGTATGCACTCACGAACATTCACGAGCAGGCCGTTCGTTTCACCCAGGCCGCCGACCGCGCGCCGAACGCCGGCAGCACCGGCGCGAGCTGGCAGGTGTGTCCGAGCACGGTCACCTGCATCGAGGAGGACCACGCCAGCATCACGTACTCCTCGGGATGGCACTCCATCAACGCCACCGGCGCGAGCGGCGGACACTTCCGCCTGCACAACGGCAATTCGCCCAATCACTCGCTGAAGATGACGGTGAACGTCACGCCGGGTCTCACGGGCAAGATCACGTATTCGTACGCGACGAGTCCGAAAGGCGGCAGCGCGACGGTGTACATCGACGGCGTGTCGCGCGGCACGATCAACTACTTCAGCGCGAGCGGATCGACGTTCGTGCCGGTCTTCGGATCGAGCGCGGCGTACGGCAATCTCTCGCCCGGCGCGCATACGTTCGAGCTCCGCAACATGACCGGCACGGTGTACGTCGACGGCTTCTGCCTCGAGAACGTGTCGACGAGCGGCACGTCTTCGACGGCCCTCGGGCCGACGAGCAGCAGCTCGGGCACGCAGGCGCCGGGTGAGTCGGCGTCGGCGTTCAACGTACCGGCGACCGCGCAGACGATCTCCGTGATCGCCGAGGCGACGCCGGCGGTGCCGCTGCAGATCGTGGTGCTCAGTCCTTCGGGCAGCGTGCTCGCCGTTTCCCAGAGCGCGTCGGGAATCGCCACGCTCGATCAAGCGGTCACGAGCAGCGGCGTGTATCTCGTCAAAGTCGTGAATCTCGGTCTCGGTCCCGTCGCGATCCGGAGCGCGGCGACGGCACTGGTCAATCGATGAGGCTCCGGATGCTCCTCCTGATTCTGGCGACGGCCGCGTGCGCGAGCGCGCGGCCGTCGGCCACACCGAAGAACGCCTGCGAGGTGCTGACGCGCGGCGATCTCGCGAAGGTGCAGGGCGAGGCGTACGCGGACGCGAAGCTCACCGACCGCGGCGCGACGTCGACGTGCTTCTACCAGCTGCCGTCGTTCGTGAAGTCGGTCAGCGTCGACGTCACGCGCGGCGGCGCCCGCGAGTTCTGGCGCGACCACTTCGTCGAGCGCGAGGAAGAAGAGGAAGGGGAGGAAGGCGAAGAGAAACGCCCGCCGAAAGAAGTCGAAGGAATCGGCGACGCCGCCTTCTGGACCGGCAGCCGCATGGCCGGCTCCCTCTACGTCCTGAAAGGCGACAACCTCCTCCGCGTGAGCGTCGGCGGCCCCGGCACCGAGTCCGAGAAGATCGCCAAGTCCAAGGACCTCGCCAAACGCGCCCTGAAACGCCTCTAGTTTGCTTCGCTATGTGGCGACGCTGCCCTCAGCGGTCGCACGGCGCGAAGCGCCGTCCCACCCATGACCGCTGAAACAATTTGGACTGCGGTGGCAAGGCCACCGCTTTCCCTCGCGAGCTAAAATTGTTACCTCGCGAGCCAACCCCATTTACCTCGCGAGCCAAGCCCTCGTACCTCGTGATCCCAAACTCTTGCATCGCGAACTAAGACCTCTTAGCTCGCGATCCCAAACTCTTGCATCGCGAGCAAACCCCTCTTACCTCGCGAGCCAAGACCTCTTATCTCGCGCCCTAACATTTTTCCATCGCGAACCAGACCTCTTATCTCGCGAGCTAACGACACTGACCTCGCGAGCCAAGCAGCGTTAGCTCGCGCGGTAAAACTTTTATCTCGCGAGCCAACGACCGTTAGCTCGCGAGCCCAAACTTTTGTCTCGCGAGCGAACGACCCTTCGATCGAGAGGCAAACGGGTTAGCTCGCGAGGTAAACGGTTTAGTTGCGCGAGGTAAGATTTACGTCGCGAAGTAAACGCGCGCCGCGTCTGGAGTGCGGTGGCGCAAGCCACCGCTCTCCAACGCCGCAGCGCAAGCTGCGGCGAACTGGTTACAAGATGCGCGAAGACAAGAAAGTCGTCATCATCGCCGGACCGAATGGCTCCGGCAAAACGACCTTCGCGCGCGAGTTCCTCCCGGTAGATGCGTTCGTGAAATTGATTTTTCTGTCGCTCGCCTCACTGGAGGAAGCGATCGCGCGTGTCGCGATGCGCGTACGGCAGGGAGGACACGACGTCGCACCGGAAGTCATCCGTCGCCGATTTGCGAGCGGCCTGCGGAATTTCCTGGAGATCTATCGTGATCGCGTAGATCATTGGCAGTGGTTCGACAACAGCGGCCCGTCTCCTCGGCTGTTCGACGAAGGACCCAACCCATGAGCAACGAACTGGAATCCAAGCTCCCCGACAAAGACATGCAAGCCGCCCCCCGCGCCTTGCTGCGCGCCGCCCGACGCGCCCGCGAGATCGCGCGCCAAACCAACACCGCGATCGTCATCATCCGCGACGGCGTCCTCGTCGAAGAGAGAGTCCCGGATATCGAGCCCGATCCCACCTCCGCGGAAGACTGATCACCCGCCCTGCGTATCCGCCGTAGGACCGTACGTCGACGGCACCTTGCCGCCCATCGGACGGATGTACGTCGTCAGCTGTCCGCGGTGATGGATGGCGTCGAAGAAAAAGTCCCAGATCGTGTCGCCGAGGGGCGCGCGTTTCACGAGACGGTCTCCGAAGTAGAGACTGCACGGCTGTTCCCACTTCGCATCGTCCGTCGAGGCCAGCACCTTCTCCAGATCGTCCGCCGCGGCCTCATACGCCGCGGCGATGGCGTCGACGGAATTCGGATTCGGCAGTTGCTGCCAGCGCATCTCGGACGTCTCCGCCATCTGCGCGAGCGCGCGCAGCTCGAGCGCGAGAAACCACGCAATCCCGCCCGCCGTGCTGCTGCGCTCATGCGGCCTGTAATCGAGCCGGTCGCCGGGAAGCGCGCGGATCACGTTGACGAACGCCGGGCGTTCGGCCTTGAAGCGCTCGATGAAGAACTCACGCGTGGACATCAGAACCTCCGATCGGGCGCACCATACAACGATTCCGGGCGCCTCGCGTTCGACCTCATCGCAACCTGTACAAATACAGCAGCGCCGCCCAACCGCTCGGCAGCGTCTGCGGCGGTGTCTCCAACTCGCGCCCGTACCTCACCGCCATTTCCAGCATGAACCGCGCGTGAAAGAACGCTTCGAGCAAGGGCCGCGTCGCCGCGTCCCACGCAGCATTCGTCTCCGCTGTGAACCGCAGCCTCGTCCCCGCGTCGATGATGGCGACGAAGCTCTCGTTCAGCGGCGCATCGGGAAGGAGCCCGCGAAGCGCGGCCACGATCTCCATCGTGAGCGACTGCACGCCGAACACTTTGAAGCTGTGGTGATAGAAGCGGTAGATGTAATCCTCGTACTCCCAATGGCTGTTGGCCCGTTCAAGCAGACGCTCGAGCTCCGGCATCTGTTCTTTGATGTTCGCGAGGAGAACCTGTTCGCTCACGCGCTCGGCCACTGCAACGCCTCGTCGAATCCGGGGATCTCCGCCGCCAGCCACGGCGAATGCACCGACACGAAATCGAGCAACTCCCGCGCGAGCACCGCGTCAACCGACTTCCCATCCCGCGCCGCCACCCGCTCCAGCGCCACGATCTCGAACCGCGGAACCCGCACCTCCAGCCGCGCCAGCCGAACCAGCTCCGGAATCACCCGCGCGAGGTCATCGCCGAGCGCGTGCTCCACGACCTCCTGCGACCAGAAGTCCATCGCAAACGAAACCACCTCCGCCCACGGCAGCACGAGTCCATGCTCTGTCTCCACACCTTCGATTTCTCCCGCCTCCACCCACCCGCGCACCTCGCGCCAGTCCATCCCGAGCAGGATCGCCGCCTCGGCGATGGAGTAGGTAGGGTGGGGGTGGAGGAAGAGATCGCGGATGTGATCCATCACGATGACTCCTTTGCGGGTCTGCCAAGTATCATGGATGGAGCTTACGCCAATGATGCTATGCAATCAAGCGCGACATGACGCGAGACGAAGCACTAAAAACACTCGGCCGGCGCATCGCCGAACTGCGGCGAGAGAAAGGCCTCACCCAGGAGGCGCTCGCGGAGGCGATGGGGGTGTCGCGGAATCACGTGGCGGATATCGAGTTGGGCGTGCGGAACACGGGGGTGTGGAGCTTGTTGCTCATCTGCCGCGCGCTCGCGGTGCCGCCGGCGGCGCTGTTTGGCGATTTCACCGCGACGATGTTGCGCAAAATCCGCCACTAACAGGAGTGACGCAGGTTGACCTTCGACTGGGATGAGGTGAAAGCCGCAGCGAACGCAGCGAAACACGGTGTCACGTTCGAAGAGGCGCAGACTGTTTTTGCCGACCCGCTGGCCGGCATCGCACCCGATCCTGAACATTCTGCCGGTGAGCAACGCGAAATCATTGCCGGCCTTTCCTCAGTAGGCCGGCTGTTGCTGGTATCCTTTACGGAGAGACGCGGGTCCATCCGCATCATCAGTGCTCGTAACTTGACTCCGTCCGAGCAGAAACTCTATGAAGAAGAGAGATACCCCTGATCCCGACGACCTGCGCCCGGAGTATGACCGGGAGTTCTTCCGCGGAATGAAGCCCAACCGCTTCGCCGGAACGGAACTGCAATTCAACGGGCGACGTGCCGTCTACCTCGATGAAGACGTCGCCGAGGTCTTCGACACACCGGAAGCTGTAAATGCAGTCCTCCGAACCGCGATTCGCGCGATGCGCACGGCTACGCCAAAGACATCGGCGAAAACGGTGCGTGCAAAACGTAGTGCCTCGTAACATTTGGACTGCAAATTCTGCCGGTGACGCGCTGTTCAGCTCTCGCTCCACGGTGTATAACTGGGCAGATGAAGAAGGAGCGTTTTTAGTCATGAACACATCTGACCGTGCCGGTCTGGTCTCGTTCGAAGCAGCGCAGGCGATGATCGCCAGTGACGACGCGCTTCGCGCAGCCCTCGATCGCGTCAACCAGCTTGATTTCACGATGCTCAAGCGTAAGCTGATCGAAGAGCACGGATGGACCGTTGAGTTCTGCGACGAAGTTGAGTCGCTCTATCGAAAGTTCCTCGCTCTGAACGCTCGATATCCGGATCAGAAGATCTGCCCGACCGGACCGATTGATTCGTTCTGGCACGCACACATTCTCGACACTCGTGCGTATGCGGAGGATTGCGAGCTGGTGTTCGGCCAGTACTTGCATCACTTCCCGTACTTCGGGATGCGTGGACCGGAAGATCAGGCCGCGCTCGAGAGAGCGTTCCGTGAATCGGTCGAGCTCTTCATCTGGAATTTCGGGATCGATCCGACTGCGGGCGATATCCTCGCCCGGAGTTGCTCGTCGCAGCGATGCCCCTAGATGACTCACTCATCGAGCGTCGGACGTTCTTCAGCGATCCGTCCCTCGATGATGAACTGCCGATCGTGAACGAATCGTTCTGGTCGGCGTTGATTGCGCACATCGAGCGTGACGGAGTACCGGCGCCGAAGTCGATTCTCGACATTGGCTGCCACACTGGAGGCCTCCTTCATCAGCTCAGCCGTCGTTTCAACCCTGCCACATTGATCGGCATCGAGCCTCTTGCAACGGCGCGAGCTGCCGCGGCTCAGCGGCTCACCGATGCCGCGGAAACCGTGATTCTCCTCGATCCCGCCGAGTGGGCGCGCGTCCAGGCTGCCAGCAGCGATCTGATCACGAGTCACGAGACCCTGTACCTTGAAGGCGATCTGCTCGCGTTCATGACGCGCGTCCGCGCAACGCTGGCCAGAGGTGGCGCCGCGTATGTCGTGCTCGGATGCCATTCCGAAAATCCGCTATGGCGGCAGTGGAAGATGCCGCTCGTGGCTGCCGGGCATCGGGTCTACGATCACGCGCCGCTCGACGTGATGGAGGCCGCAGCGTCGGTCGGTTTTCTGCCGTCTGTCCAGCCACTCCGCCGCTCTGGATGGGTCACGTACGATCCGCTCCGCGCGAACTTCCGGTACCCTGACGTGAAAACGATGTTCGACCATCACTACCGGCACAAGCTGATTTTTCGTCTGCGCATCCCCGATGACCGGACCACCGTTGCCTGAAGTTCTGATTGATCGCAGCCTGAAAGCAGCGATCGACGGCGTCGCCGGAACCTTCGCGACTGTTGATGACGCCGAGACGCTCGCACTGCAATCCGACATCGCGGCACCACTCCGCGCTCATCCGCAGTGGCTGATGTTGTGTCGGACCCTCTCTTCGTTTATCGACGACCGCGGGTACGTCGTGGTACGAGGCCTGGAGCCTGACGAAGGACGGTCGCTGCTCGTCCTCGCCAGCGTGTTGAAGGCCACATTCGATACGTACAAGCCGGGCAAGATCGTGAAGCACTTCAGGATGTCGCCCTGGACAACGGAGTTGTCTCATACGACCCGCGCGGGCGACTTTCACACGGACGGCAACATCTCGACGACTCCGCCGTTCGCCACGGCAATGCAGTGCGAACATGAAGACCCGGGTGCACCCGAATATGCCGAACAGCGGGTCGTGTTTCTTCCCGACTTACTCGAACGGCTGGGGAGCCTTGATCGTATTGATACGGATGCGCTGTGTTTTCTCACGGAGGAAGAGGTCGCGATGACTCACGAGCGCGCCGCAGCCGTTTGGCGCGGGCGTCTCGTTCAGGGTGACACCATCCGCTATCACCCGCACAGTCTGCGGATGGCCGACATGCGCCTCGGTCTGGCGCGTCCCAACCTGGAATCCATCATCGCCTCCATTCACCGAGCTGCGCTCGACGCATCAACGCCGTTTCATACCGGGCCCGGCGACACGGTACTCGTGTCGAATCGCACGGCACTTCACTATCGAGGCGCATGTTCAGTGCGGTTTGTTCGGTTTCCAGCCGAGTTTGAATCCCGCTCGTTGTACGTCCTTCACATGAAGGATCCGGTTGTATGACAAAAACGGGGACGAGCTTGCCCGACTCAATCGAAGTAATCGGCGCCGATGCGAACAATCTGAAGAACATCGATGTCGTTTTCCCATTGAAGCAAATCTCGGTTGTCACGGGCGTCTCCGGATCAGGCAAAAGCTCGTTGCTTGCGGATACTTTGGCCGCCGAGGGCAGCAGGCGAACGCGAACGTTCCTCGGCATCTCGCAGGAAGAATTGGAGCGGCCGGACGTCAGTGCATTCATAGGACCACTTCCTCCCACTGTTCTCGTCGGTCAGCGTGGTTTCCGGGCGAACATTCGGACAACCGTGGCCACCGCGACGGGCTTCCTCGCCGTTGTGCGGCGGCTGTTCGTGCTGGCTTCTGTTCCTTACTCGGAACGAGCGAAAAGCGATGTTCCTCCAGCTTCGCCCGAGTCGTTCGCGCATTGGATCACCAAGCACTATCGGGGTGACGTCGAAGTCTGGGCTGCTCCGGTTCGAATGCAGCGGACCGATGGAATCGCGGCGGTGAAACGGCTCGCGCAACACGGCATCGAGACGGTGATCATCCACAGCGAAACCGATCCACCGAAGTTGCGTGAAAGCGGCAGGGTAGTGGAGACGGCGCGGTTTTCCGGAGTGAATCCGAACGTGTCTCACTCAATCGAAGTACTGGTGGGAGCGACGAGGATCTCCGGAGCGTCGGAGCGAAAGCGATTGCAGGAAATGCTTGATCTCGCGTTCGCAGCGGGGAATGGCTCCGTGGTGGTCTCGCTGCCAAGCGCAGACGATCCGGATCTCGCCGGACCGTACGGACCTCGACTCGATTCGACGAAGCATTGTGTGCACCCTGAGGACCCGATGGTGTTTGCACGTCCGACGTTACACCTGCTGTCGTTCAACGCACCCGAACATGCTGACAGTGGAGCATGCCGCGCCTGTGGCGGGACAGGCATAGGACGCCGCTTGCGTGAATCGGCGCTCGTCGCACATCCCGGTCGTTCGATGAATCGCGGCGCCTTCGCGATCTGGACCGACAAAAACTACAAGTATCTCCACATCCAGCACGAGACAATCGAAGGACTCCGCGGCATGCATGGTTTCTCTCCGGACGTGCCGTGGTCGAAACTTCCGGTATCCGCGCGCAACCTGATTCTGAACGGCAGCGGAAAGGAGCTTGTCTTTGATCGCGATCGCTCCGGGCGGAAGTTCGGCGTCGCACGGACTTTTCCCGGCTTCCGCAAAGCGATCCTCGACAAATCGGTGGGTGGAACGAAGCTCGCCGAGCAGCTGCTCGCATATGTCGAAGTCGGTGCATGTGAGGCCTGCGGTGGAACCCGGTGGTCGCTACAGGCGCGTGCGCTGCGCGTGGCGGGAATATCGCTCACCGACATCCTTGCAATGACGTTCGCTGAGTTGGAGCCGTTCGCGGCGGAACGCGGTGCTTTCGCCCGTGCCGTGGCCCCTGTTGCGCGGCCGTTCGTGGAGGCTCTGCGGCGTCATGCCAAGTCAATCGTACTGGTCGGACTGGGATACCTGACCGCAGACCGCGGAATGCTGGACGTCAGCGAAGGTGAGAGTCGTCGCATCCGACTGGCGCGCGTCCTCGACGCGGGGGAAAGCGGCCTTTGCCTCCTGCTGGACGAGCCGGCCCGCGGTCTTCACGAGTCCGACTTGTCGCGGCTTGCCGTTGCCCTGCAACGCTTGCGCGGTGCCCATACCGTCATCCTGAACGAGCATCGCGAGCGGTTATGGGACGCGGCAGACTGGCTCGTCGAAGTCGGCCCTGGAGCGGGTTTCGCGGGTGGGGAGATTACGTATTCCGGGCCGCCTCGCAGGAGGCCGCGAAACGACTCCAAAGTGCCACGGCGGACGCCACTGCCCATCCTCGAAAAGCATCCCACTCTCAGAATTCGAGGCGCATCCATTCACAACGTGCATGATGTGGACTGTGCCATTCCCCTGGGTCGCCTGACCTGCATCACCGGTGTCTCGGGCTCTGGCAAGTCGAGTTTTATCCGTGGCGTCCTGGCACCTGCGCTCTTCGAATCGGCAGGAACGGATGCCTCCGACTTCGCGCTGCGGCGTGGGCAGTGGCGCTCCATCTCCGGAGCGAGCGACATCAAAGAGGTGGTGGCTCTCGACCAGACGATGCCGCAACCGAATCGCCGGAGCCTGGTGGCGACATTCACTGGCGTCTTCGACAACATCAGAAGAGTTTTCGCAGCATCACTCGACGCGAAACAGGAAGGGTTGACGGCGTCCGACTTCGGCGTCAACTCGGGGCAGGGCCGTTGCCCGACATGCGTCGGCGCTGGCGCAATCGCGGACGGCGATCTCTGGTCGACGTGTCCATCATGTGGTGGTGCGCGCTATGGGCAACGGGTGTTGGCCGTCAGAGTCGGCGGCCTCAATGTTCAGGAGTTGCTCGAAACGCCTTTCGATCAGCTTCGCCCACACGTCGCTACGTTTGGGATTTCCGCGGCTCTCATCGATGCGGTGTGCGAGCTCGGAATCGGTTACGTGGCGTTGGGTCGCAGGATCGATACGCTTAGCGGTGGCGAAGTACAGCGGCTCCGGCTTGCGATGCGGCTCGGACGCGAAACCGCAGACTCCATGTTTTTCATCATGGATGAACCGGCGGTTGGCCTGCACGCGCGGGACGTTCAGCGTCTCGCCTCCGCCCTGGAACGCGTTCTGGACGGCGGTCGGAACACTCTCGTCATCGTCGAACATGACTTGCGTCTGATTTCAGCCGCCGACTGGGTGATCGATTTCGGCCCGGGGAGCGGGCCGGCCGGCGGGACGATCGTCTTTGCGGGGACACCCGACGACCTTGTGCGGACTAAAACGGCGACTGGCAATGCGCTGGCAGGCAAGCTTTCCACGGTGAATGATCTTTCTCCGACAAAGACGAGGGGAACGAATCAAAAACTGGGGCTCCATGAACAAGTAACTCGCACCAACGCACTCCTGCGCACGCTCATGACCGGCGATGCGAGCCTTACCGTGAGCGACGATTCGACGACCGAACCCGTCGTAGTTGTGTCGGACAGGTTCTGGTCGGACCGAGCAGCCTGGGAGGTCGCCGGTCTCGACTCGGAGATCCCGAAGCTCCTTCTTGATCTGCAGCGCGTCAGCATCGCTGAAGTGTTTTCATCCGTTCTCGAAGAATGGCGAAAATACCCCGGTGGCTGGCTTGCGATACAGCCGTTCCTCACTGAGATGCAGACATGGGGAGCGGCTTTGCCGGATTCGTCGATCCGTACAGTCAAGGGTCTGCTGACGAAGGAACGGCTCCGCCTCGTCACGACTGCGGGCGATATCGTCCGAAAGGACCGCGATGTTCGCGAGTTGCGCGCGACAGGCGAGAGGTTTCGGCCAAGCGACGAAACCGACGATGCACGTCTGGCGGTGCTGCGTGACGCCTTCGCCGTCGGTGCGCACTATGTAGAGTTGCGAGATGAGCACGGGCGCCTGCGTGCGACGGCGTCGGACCGTCTCGTCGATCTGAAGCGGGCGATTGTCGGACCGATGGTTCCGGTCCCGATCCACTTTACCCGACACGATCGTCTTGGACGTTGTCCCATGTGTGAAGGAAAGGGGAGCGTGAGTGCACCGGACCTGTCGTTGATCGTTGCGAACCCGAAGCGGACGCCTGAAGATGAGGCGTTCCTCACACGCGAGGCGAACGCGGTGATGAAAGGTGTTCGGCAGAACGAGCTGAAGCCGTTTTTGCGCCGCCTCGCTAAGGAAGGTTTGTGGGACGCGACGACGCCCTTTGATCGCCTCGGTGAATCGGCGCGCGATCAGATCCTTTTCGGTTTTTGGTCGCGGCCGGGCGCTGGCTCGTTTCTCAAGCCAGGCGGTAAGCCGGACGAGGTTTCTTCGTGGCTGCGCTGGAATGGCTTGTATCGTCGTGTGGCCGAGGAAGCGGACCGAAGCCGGGACCAAGATTGGGCAAAGCGTGTCGTCGAAAGCGCCCGCGCCGTTCAATGCCCGCGCTGCGAGGGGAGCGGCCTGCAGCTGTTTGCAAGCTTGTTGAAAGTGCACGACGTTCCGTTCGACAAATGGGTGCGATCCTCGGCTGAAATGATGTACGACACACTCACGGCCGTTAGGACGAACTCCACGCGGCAGCACAAAACGAAACGGCGTATCGTTCACTGTCTGTCACCTCTCGTGAAAGCCCGCTTCGCAGGCCCGGCTGCCGTCGTGAAGAAAGTCGTCGAATCCTTCACGACGATGCCTGCCGCCGATCATGACTCCGTGCGGGACGCCTGATGATGTACCGCCTCTTTCACGAGTTCGCGCACCGGTACGACCTGCACACGCCGCCGGGCCACTACAAGCACGATCACGCCTTCGTCATTTCCGAAGCGCTGCGCACCGCGCCGCAGGGTTGCCGGCTGCTCGACGTCGGCTGCGGCACTGGGGTTTTTCTCGAGGCCGCACTCGCCGCGGGGATTGATGCGTATGGCCTCGACGCCGCTCCCGAGATGATCGAGGTCGCCGCTCGACGTGTGGGGGCGGAACGGGTTCGGGTGCAGCGAATGCAGGAGATCGATGAACTCGCCGTGTATGACATGGTTTGTTCGTTGTCATGGGCGATCCACTACGCCGAATCATTCAGCGAACTGGAGGACGTCATTGCACGGTGCCGCCGGGCGTTGCGTCCTGGCGGCTTGTTGCTCCTGCAAGTCGCGAACGATGTTGCAATGAGAGGCGCAGTGAGCGTCGACGTGGAGAGCGGCCCGGCTGGCGAGGCAGATGACACATACTTTATTCACCGCTTCAGCCCTCTACGCGATGTAGAGCACCGCGTCATTGCGGATTACGTATACGCGAGTCGAGTGAATCACGAGTTGCTCGTAGAGCAACACGAATTGCGATTTGCCGATCCCGCCGAAATCGCCGACTGCTTGTCACGCTGTGGCTTTGGCGACATAAGTGTGGTGAAATCGGCGTCGATATCGCCTTTCGTAAGGGGCAGGTCGCGCTGAGTTCAGCCGGCCGCCGGAGGGATGCCGTTGCCAACTACGCCTGTCGATCCGCAGTACGAGCCTGGCAAAGATACTCGACCGCTGCTTGCGGCTCAGCTTTCCGCCGCGGAGGTCGCCATCATCAAAGAGATCGAGCGACGCTTGGAGGAAGTCCACCGGGCGGCTACTGCGAAGTCCCGTAAACGCGACACCCGAGTCGATTACTTCGCGCGAGCCGAGCAGCGAGACCGCCGCATTCTGCTGTTGGACGGTGGACGTGGCACCGGAAAGACGTCGATGCTCGTCACGCTGGTTCGCAGGTGGAACCCTCCGCCATGTGACGAGTACGATGCGACACTAGGGTCGGCTCCAGATTTCGTCCGTGTACTGCCGATTCTAGATTTCGACCCGCTGCCGCCTGGAATGCCTTTGCCCGCGTGGATCGTACAAGCGTGGCGGCCGCTGGTGAACTACTTTGATGAGACCGTTCGCAACGCCGGCGGTCTCGACGAGTCTGAGGGGCCGCTAGTCGACGAATGGCACAAGCTCTTTCGTCTAGCAGCGGTCGGGTGGTCATCAATCCCGCTGGGAGCAGGACTGCTCGAGCAAGTGCTTGATCGCGAGGAGCAGGTGGAGGGGTGGCATCACCTCCACCAGCGGTGGTACGACTTCGTGGAGAGCGTTCTTGTATATAACTCTGAGCAGGTGCCGAAGCAGGCACAATTCCTGCCGGCGAAGCCGGTATTCGTCATCATGATCGATGACGTGGATCTGCAGGTGAAGCGCGCAGCTGAGTTATTGCCGGCGCTGCGACTCCTACATCACCCATCGGTTGTATTTATGGTTGCCGCAGATCGGGGCCACCTGAATGACATGCTGCGGCTGGATTTTTTCGGTCGACAACGAGAACTCGCGTCATATGCGAACGCCGAATCTGACGGCTTATGGACGGCCGTGAAGCGCGATCCATGGTGCAAAAGGCTTGCTGCGTCAGCATTTGAAAAAGTCTTTTCAAGCCGCGATCAATGGACGTTGGAATGGCTGTCGCTGGCGGAGTTCCTAGAATTTCCCGGGTCATCACCGCGAACATTCCGTGAGGTCTTGAACGAACGCGGGAAACCCTCCCGTGCAGTCGCTGGTTGGTCTGATACGCATCGTGACGAGCTGCTCGGCCAGTACGTCAAGACGTTCGCAACGGTGCTCGAAGACCTCACAATCGAAACGTCCATCATGACGTATCGGACAGCGCAGCAACTCGCCGACGAAGTCTTCACGCGTGCGAGCGGTGTCGCACGCGCGACGATGCTCCTGCATCGTCTTTTCAACAGCAAAGGGGATGAAGCCGCCGTTATCTTGCCTGAGCCGGTACATCCACAGATCGTCGAGTACAGGCCCAGTGGAGAAGTTGCTGCGGTGTTCTCACCGGATCTTCTGGAGGCCGTATTTCCGGAACGGCAAACGATTGTGTTGAGCGGTAGCCCACGCTTCACGTTCATTCCTGACGGTGGCGCTCTCTCGACCGAGTCCGGCGGGAGCCACTTTCCACTTCTTGAGCTGCTCGCAATTTCACTGCAGGACACACATCGCGGGGTTTCGGCTCCGCGGTTGCGATGGGAAGCACGTCAGGCATTGGCGTGGACACAGTGGCGCATCGATGAGTTGCCGGATATGTCCTTTCGGTGGCTTCTTCATATCTTGCCTCCACCATTGACACTTCTAGAGTGGTCAAAGGAATGGGCAACATTTATCAGAGAGATTGCCAAAGAAGCATTTCTGAAGCGGGACCGCATCGCGTACGGCTGGATTTACCACCAGCTGAGTTGGCTGGGCGCCGCGTTGAGAGGGGTGGCTGCTCCTAAGAAGGCAATACTCGAGGACGAGAAAACGTGGACGCGTCTCCTCGAAAGGGACCCTCGGCCCGATGACCCGAGTCTCGGTTTAGCTGCCGACCGTTGGAGACGGAGAACGTTACCGCTTCTCGCGCGGCCCGAACTTGGCTTGTCACCTGAAGTTCAGATCCTCCTAATATCAAGAATGCCTTCTGACGCTTTTGCAGCCGAACTGGTCAGCGAGCGTCGGCGACTGGTGCGAGACGCGTTCGATGCTGCGGCCATTCAACGAGGCTCACGCGCTGGGGCGCGCGCTGAAAAAGAGGAAGCCGACGTCGATCGCGTCCTGAGCGCCATAAACGACCAGTATCCAGAGTCTCCGTGGCGAAAGGCATTTGGCCAGATTGAGTCGGACCGTGTTTCCTGACCTGAATCAAACACTCGACCGCGGAGCCCTTGCCGATCGGCTGTTCGCCGACGCCGTTGCGGCGCCCGTGCGCGATCCCGCGCTGTTCAGGCGTGCGGATCATTGGGCGAGCCGTGCGGAGACTGAGCATTACGTCGACAGCCGATCTGCAGTGCATCGGGATGACTTGGGAGGAACGGAGGCGGATGCAGAGTGGGCGAGAACCGAGGCGCTCAGGTTGTGGCGGATGTCCTTTCACCGCCACCGGCATTCTGATCGCGTTATCTATACGCTTTCGGCAGTCGCAGCACGACTGCTTTGTGCCGTCGGACATGACGTAACGTTACGAGTGGACAAAGAACCGGGACGTGAAATCCTCCGCTGGAGGTTCATATCACTCGCTTTGCCGCCGAGCACGCTGGTCGCTGCGTTTGCTGCCCGGAACGACACGCCCACGCCGAGTTCAGTGCGTCTGTTGGATCGGTCGATTGCCCCTGACGAACCGGTGGCGGAGTTGCACGTACACCATGCTGCCATGATGTCGTTCGACGCCCTTTGGGCGGGTGTGGGCTT
>Ga0105242_10001705_pt1 | contig 17368 bp, 19 predicted proteins | sample KBSM24metaG_FD_81521 | JGI IMG/M metagenome (GOLD analysis project Ga0105242, IMG submission 81521) | Miscanthus rhizosphere microbial communities from Kellogg Biological Station, Michigan, USA - KBS M2-4 metaG | ecosystem: Host-associated > Plants > Roots > Rhizosphere > Soil | place... | reverse complement strand
CTGCGCGTGATCGCGGCGCAGGTCTATGTCGAGATGCTGAAGGCAGGTTATACGCAGGTCTGCGAATTCCACTACCTGCATCATCGCCCCGACGGCAAAGCCTACGACGATCCCGCGGCGATGTCGCTGGCGCTGATCGAAGCGGCGCGCGACGCCGGCATCGGCCTGACGTTGTTGCCGACGCTATACATGACCGGTGGTTTCGACGGCCGGCCGCTGTCCGATCGCCAGCGCCGCTTCGGTCACGACACCGACGGCTATCTGCGCCTGGTCGAGCAATTGCGCAAGATGGAAAGTTCCACATTGCGCGTCGGCGTCGCACTTCATTCGCTACGTGCTGTGCCGGAAGCCGCGATGCACGCGGTGCTGGCTTCAGGCCTCGTCGACGCGTCGCCGATCCATATCCATGTCGCCGAGCAGATCGGCGAGGTGCAGGACTGCCTGGCGCTGCGCAACGCGCGGCCGGTCGAATGGCTGCTCGACCATGCACCAGTCGACGAACGCTGGTGCCTCGTGCACGCCACGCACATGACCGTGGAGGAAACACGCCGCTTCGCCGCGACGGGTGCGGTCGCCGGGCTGTGTCCCACCACGGAAGCCAATCTCGGCGACGGTATTTTTCCGTTGAAAAAGTACCTCGATGCCGAAGGCGTCTTCGGCATCGGTTCTGACAGCAACATTTCCGTTTCGCCAGTGGAAGAACTGCGCTGGCTCGAATACGGCCAGCGGCTGGCGACGCGCCATCGCAATATCGCCGTATCCAATTCGAGCCGCAGCGTCGGCGAAACGCTGTGGGGCGACGCGTCGTTCGGCGGCGCCCTCGCTGCCGGCGTTTCGGTCGGCCTGATCGAGGGTCCCGACGAGCGTTCGTCGATTCCCGGTGCCCGCGCCGACCTGCTGGTGCTGGATCACGAATCGCCGTTGCTGGGGGGGCGAACCGTTGCCAGTGCGCTTGACACGTTCCTGTTCGCCGGCAACAACAATCTCGTCCGGCACGTGATGGTCGACGGTGCCTGGGTCGTGCGTGACTTCGCTCATCGCGACCAGGAGCGCATCGCTGCACGCTATCGCGAGACCGCGAACCACCTGACCGAATCCCTGTAGCCCGCGCGCTCTTCGCGGCGACCTCGACACGCCGGTCGGGTTTTCCACGCGGCTGGATCAGCGTTCCGCGCTTCGAGAAGAGCTGGATCCCCGTTTGCGCCGGGATGACACGGTGACCGCAAGCGACGGCAAGGTCACCCTGCGCGAGGCGATAACGTCGATAAACGCCGGTAACGACCTGGGTGATCCGGACACCACGGCGCAGAACCCCGGCACGTTCGGCAGCAGCGACACGATCAATTTCAATATTGCCGGCGCTGGCGTGCACCGGCTCGCGACCGGGCCCAGCCTGCAGGCGATGCCGGCGCCGCTCAGGTGTGGATGAACCGCCCGCCGCCGAAGACCCAGTTCTCCCAACGCGTTTCCTTGAACACGATCATCACGTTGTCGGCGACCAGATTCAGCGGTTCGCCTGTCAGCGCGGCGAGGATGTCGGCGACGATTTTCTTCTTGACCTTCACGCTGCGTCCCTCCGAGAACAGGATCTCGATCAGGGCAAAATCGGCGTTGCGCTGCGTGTCCAGGTCCGGATAGCTGGGGTCGAAGCGGAAATCCGCAGGCTCCAGTTCCAGTACGCGCTGGAAGCGGTCGGCGAGCGGCACGCCGGATGCGACCAGCGCGCTGTGCACGGCGGCCAGAACGCCGGACTTGAACTCGAGCGTCTTGGGTTTGAGAACAGTCAGTGTAATGAGAGGCATGGCAGGCTCCTTGTCAGCGGGAGAATATCGAGTGTGGCCGGGTTATGCGGGCGACGCTTGCAGGCGCGGCGTCGATTCGCGTCGGATCAACAGCACCATCATGGAGGCGATGACGCAGGCGAGTCCGGCGAGCAGAAAAGCCTCGACATAGCGATTGGTCTGCACGCGCAGCACGCCGGCGCCGAACGCCGCGGTCGCGGCGCCGAGCTGGTGGCCCGCGCCGATCCAGCCGTAGACCAGCGGACCGCGCTCGACGCCGAAGCGCTCGGTCGTCAGGCGCACGGTAGGAGGTACAGTGGCGATCCAGTCGAGGCCATAGAACATCGTGAACAGGCCGAGACCGTAGAAACTGAAATCGGAATAGGGCAGGTAGAGCAGGGACAATCCGCGCAGGCCGTAGTAGGCGAACAGCAGCCAGCGATTGTCGTAGCGGTCCGACAGCCAGCCCGAGAACGTCGTGCCGATGATGTCGAACACGCCCATCGCGGCGAGCATGCCGGCGGCCTGGATTTCCGGAATGCCGTTGTCGGCACAGAAGGCGATCAGGTGCGTACCGATCAGGCCGTTCGTGCTGAGGCCGCAGATGAAGAACGTCGCGAACAGCAGCCAGAACGTGCGCGTGCGCGCCGCTTCAGCCAGTGCGCGAAATGCCGCGACGATCGGGTTGACGTTCGGCCTGGCGACGACGGCATCGTTCTCGCTCGCACCGTAGCGCGCAAGGCCGACATCGGCGGGGCGCTCCGGCATCAGCAGCGCGATCAACGGAATCAGCAGCAGTGCGGCGCCGGCGACGATCCACACGACGTAGCGCCAGTCCGCGCGAGACACGACCCAGGCCAGCAGCGGCAGGAACAGCAGCTGTCCCGTCGCCGTGCTGGCTGTGAGCAGGCCGAGCACGGTACCGCGCCGCGCATCGAACCAGCGGTTGGCAATCGTCACGCCGAGCACCATCGCCATCGTGCCGGTGCCGATTCCGCCCAGAATGCCCCAGGTCAGCACGAGTTGCAGCGGCGTGCGCACGAGCGAACTGCCGGCCATCGCCGAGGCCAACAGCACCAGTGCGGCGATCATCGTCGCGCGTATGCCGAAGCTCTGCATTGCCGCCGCGGCAAACGGACCCATAAGGCCGAACAGGCACAGGCCGACCGAAACGGCGAGTGTGATCTGGTCGCGGCCCCAGCCGAAATCGTGTTCGAGCGGCACGATCAGCACGCTCGGTGTGGCGCGGATGCCGGCGACCACGAGCAAGGTCAGGAACGTCAGCGCCGCTACGATCCAGGCGTAGTGCAGGCGGCCTTGCAGGCGACGGGCGAGGCGAAGTTTCATGCAGGTTTCCAAGGCGATTCTTGCGCCTCGACTAAAAGGAGTATATACACGTATATATGAAACGACAACCGCAGTGTGTTTGCGCCAACCTGCGTCGTGCCGCCCGGGCCATGACGGCGCTTTACGATGACGCACTGGCCAAGTCGGGCATCAAGATCACGCAGTTTTCGCTGCTGCGCGCGGTCGAGCGCAACGAACCGGCCTCGGTCAGCGTGCTGTCGGAGGACCTCGACCTGGACCGCACGACGCTCGCCCGGAATCTCAATCCACTGGAACGCGACGGCCTGATCGAACTCGCCGCCGGCGCGGACCGACGCGTGACTGAAGTGCGACTCACCGCCAGGGGGCGCAGGGTCCTCGCGAAAGCGCTGCCGCTGTGGCAGAAGGCGCAGGTCGAGGTCGAACGCCGCTTTGCGGCCGGCCAACTCGATCAATTGCGCACGATCGCGGCCGAAGCGGCGGAAATGGCCAACGACATGCGCGCGCGCTGAGTCGAGCGGCGATCCGCGCCACTGATCGCGAAAAAATGGCTGAGGCATCGAGAACCGTTCGCCCTGAGCGTAGGCGCGAAACGCCCAAGTCGAAGGGACCAGGTGGCATTTTCGACTTCGCTTGCTGCGCAGGCGTAGCCCGTCCCGAGCTTGCCGAAGGGCTCGATGCGAACGGAATTTGTCACGCCGAGCGCGAACCGGTCTTTCAATCATCGCCGGCTGGCTCGCTGATGGCGCAAAAATGGCGAAATCGCGATTTGCTTTCGCGCGAAAAATCCGGTGCGCACGGCGCGAGCGAATCGCGTTAGATTACGCGCATGAACCGACGCTCCTTCGTTCATCACACCAGTCTGCTCGGCGCGACCGCGCTGGCCTCTTCAGCCATCCCTCTGCTCGGAGGCTGCGCGCGTTCGAGCCAGCGACCCGACGCGCTGCAACGTGCTTACGCGGCGCCGGATATTTCGTTTCCAGCGGACGGCTGCATGTTGCCGCCGGTGCGCGTGTCCGCGGAGCGTGAAATCCGCACGGTCGTCGGCTTGCGCCCTTACCGGCCTTCGGGTTTCGTCGTGCGGGCCGAGCGGCTCGGCGATACGCTGGTCGTACACAACTACGGCCACGGCGGTGCCGGCATCACGCTGTCATGGGGCACGTCGAAACTGGCTGTGGATATCGGCGCGCCCGGTCATCGCGGCAGCGTCGCCGTCATCGGTTGTGGCGCGGTTGGCCTGGCCAACGCGCGACTGCTGCAGGAAGCCGGCTTCGACGTGACGATCTACACCAAGGCGATGCCGCCCGAGACGACGTCGAACATCGCCGGCGGCCAGTGGTTTCCGGCCTACGTGGCCGATTCGCAGCATCGCACCGATGCATTCAACCAGCAGCTGCTGGCAGCTTCCGCGTATGCGTATCGCCGCTACCAGATCATGGTCGGGCCGCGCTTCGGCGTGCGATGGATGCGCAACTACCTGCTCGGCCATCACGCATTCACGCCCGGCGGTGACAGCAGCGATACCGGCCTGCTGCACGAACTGCTGCCGGAAAACCGCATGCTCACGCCGGACGAGCATCCGTTTTCGGGTTATGAATTCGTGCGCCGTTATGACTCGCTGATCATCGAGCCGCCGATTTACCTGGCAACGATGCTCGATGAGTATCGCATCGCCGGCGGGCACATTGTCTTGCGCGAGATCGCCGATCGCGCGGCGATCCAGGCGCTGCCGGAAAAACTCGTCTTCAACTGCACCGGCCTCGGCGCGAAAGCACTCTTCGACGACGAGGAATTGACACCGGTCAAGGGGCAGCTCACGTTCCTGCTGCCGCAGCCCGAAGTCCAATACGCGACGATCGCCGGAGACCTGTACATGTTCTCGCGCTCCGACGGCGCCCTGCTGGGCGGTACGCACGAGGAAGGTGTCTGGTCGCTCGAACCGGACCTCGAGCGCAAGAAGGAAATCCTCGCCGGCCACAAGGCGTTCTTCGATTCGTTTCGACGCTGCTGACTCGCAGCTTGGGCTTCAGCCCTCTCCCGCCCCGCCTACATGCGCCACTGGCACATCGGCGATTGCGGATTCATTCGCAGCGCACGCAAGCGGGGCGACCTCTCCCGCAAGGGGAGAGGTGCACAGTTGAAGCTTTTAACCTTCAGTCGACTACGTAACCGGCAGACGAGAAATGCGTCATGGTGCGATCAGCATCGACTTGACCTCGGCATAGTTGCCGTCGTTCGGCTGCGGCTTGATGTGCAGCACGTGGGTCAGCAGAGGATAAATGTCCACATTGTCGAATTCCGGCACGACGAGGCCGCGCTTGAATGCCGGACCGTGGGCGACGAACAGCGCGCGCATCTTCGGATCGTCGTTGTCGTAGCCATGCTCGCCGACCGAGATGCGTCGGTTCGGGCGATTCATGAATTCGCGCGTGAAGATCTGCCAGCCGTCGTCGGCCAGGCACAGCAGCGGCGGAACGCGCGCGTTCGTGCCGTAGTGCAGGCGCGCCGGTACCTCGGTCTTGCGCCAGCAGCGCATGTGATCGTGCGGCTGCAGCACGGCGCGCTCGACGGCCGCCTCGTGCCCCGGCTTCGCGGCGAATCCGGCGAGAACGCCGGTGTTGACGACGTCGATGTCGGCGACTTTGACGAAGTCATCGATCACGACGACCTTGTCCGGTCCTGACGCCGTTCCGCCGTGATCGGAGACGATCACGAGATTCGCCGCCTCGTAGATGCCACGTTGCTTCAAGCCCTCGATCAGCCGGCCCAGGGCGGCATCGACTTCGCCCAAGGCCGCGTCGACTTCCTTCGACTCCGGACTGTAGCTATGCGCGGCGTGGTCCACCTGCTCGAAATACAGCGTGACGAAATCCGGCTGATCGGAAAGCGGGAGGTCGAACCACGCCAGTGTCTGATCGACTCGTGCTGCCGGCGACATCTTGCTGTCGAACGGCAGCCAGTGCTCCGGGCGCACATTGCCGATGGCGACGTCGGAGCCGGGCCAGAACATCGTTGCCGCGTGCATACCCTGACGCTCGACACTCACCCACAACGGTTCGCTGCCCCACCAGGCCGGGTCCTCGATCGTCTTCGCGTCGATATAGACGAAGCGCTTGCCGCTGACCGGATCGACCATGCGGTTGTTGACGATGCCGTGATGGTCGGGATACAGGCCCGTCACGATGGTGTAGTGATTCGGAAACGTCAGCGTCGGAAATGCCGAGCGCATTGCTTGCGCGTGCACGCCATCCTTCGCCAGTCCGGCCAGCGTCGGCGACAAGCCGCGATCGATGTAGTCGGCGCGGTAACCGTCGAACGAGATGAGGATGAGCGGGGAATAGTTGGGGTTTTTCTGCGCTGGTTGCGCGGGTGGCTGCGCGGTGCAACCGGCGAGCAGCAGAACGATCAGGGCAATCGTGCGATGGGTCGGGTTCATGGGCGATAGCAGGGACGTTTGTTCCTACTATCGCCCAGACCCGTGACAGCGCCAAGCCTCAGCCGTCACGTTTTTCGTTTTCTTTACAGCGATGCGGCGCCGAAGGTATCGCAGCTCTTGAGGTCGCCCGAATTGAAGCCGGCCTTGAACCAGCGCGAACGCTGTGCCGACGTACCGTGCGTGAAGGAATCCGGTACGGCATAGCCGCGCGCCTGTTTCTGCAGCGTATCGTCGCCGACCGAGGAGGCCGCATTCAGCGCGGCATCGACATCGCCGGGTTTCAGCCAGTCGAGTTGCGCCTGCGACCTGTTGCCCCACACGCCGGCGAAACAGTCGGCTTGCAGTTCGAGACGCACCGAGGTCCCGCTGGCGCCTTCCGAGGGCCGGCCGCCGACTTTCTGCATGATGCCGAGCAGGTTCTGCACGTGATGACCGACCTCGTGCGCAACCACGTAGGCGCGCGCGAAATCGCCTTGGGCGTGGAAGCGCGTATCCATCTCCTGGAAGAAATCGAGATCGAGATAGACGCGATGGTCGTTGGGACAATAGAACGGTCCCATGGCCTCCTCGGCCGCGCCGCAGCCGGAAGTCGTGCGGCCGTGGAACAGGACGAGCTTGGGCCGTTCGTATTGCTGACCGCCGGCCTGGAAGTACGAACCCCACACGTCCTCGGTGCTGCCGAGAATCGAACGTACGAAGTGCACTTGAGGATCGTTCGAAGTGGCCTGGTGCGTCGGCGCCGGCGTGCTCTGCTCCATCGTATCGGCCCCATTGCCGCCGAGGAACAGGCCGAACAGGATCGGGCGAATACCCGGAAAGATCAGACCGATCAGGATGACGATGATGATGCCGCCGAAGCCGAGGTGGAATCCGCCGAAGCGCATGCCGCCGCCGCCGAGTCCACCGCCGCCGCTGCCATCGTCCTCGACGACGTTGTCGCTTTCACGGCCTTTCTGCCAATCCATGAAACACCTCCGCCCGCGTTTCGATCAAGGCCGCACACTACTCCGACGGCTGTCGCCGTCGCAAGCAAGAAAGCCGCGAATAGCTCGTGTTGATAGGCGACGGTTCAGGTGAGAGGTCGCTGGCCGCAGCATGGTATTGGCCGAATGGCCCTGCGCTTCTCGCTGCCGGCGGAAGTCAGCCCGGATTGGTAGCGATTGAGCGTGGGGCAGGGTGCGCCGCGCATTCCTCGACCGGCCGCGACCAGCTCGCCGCCATCCAGTTGGAAGTTTCATCGCCGGACCTGCGCACCGCGTTGCGCTCGCTCGCGTCGATGGCGAAGACGCGCTCGCCTTCCTTGAACGATTGGCACACGCCCGACGAGAGGTCGGCGGCGATGATCTGGCGCAACGCATCTGCATCGTTGCGATGCATCGTGACCTGCGCAACATCCCGCTCGCTGCGACAACCGAACACGGACTCGCCGACGATGCAGTGGTCCGGCACCGCAGCCATGCCGTTTCCGGCAGAGAATATCGTCGCCAGAATCATCCCGAGGCAAGGCAGACCAGTTTTCGACGAGCGCAGATTCATATCGCAGCTCCTTAGGTGTGCAGAACTGGCGTGCGCAAAATGAGTCGCTGTCGGAACGTGAATGTCACCGGAGCGGGCGAGGCATGCACGCCAACCGCAACCGCAATGATTGTGCATGCTTTTTACTCCGCCGCTGCTGAAGCGCAGCGAACTGGACTTTCACGTCGCCGTCGCGTTAATTACCGGGTTGAAGAAGGCCGGTAAAAACTGAACACGCGGCGCCATGTGATTGCGGCGCCCGCGGCAGTACAGCACGCGTCGTCGACGCGCTTGCGCTGTTCGCGTTCAGCAAGGAACGACGTTTGCTTTCACGACGAAATGAACAAGTAGCATTGCCGGTCTGTTCAGGCGTACAGTGGACGCGTGATGCTTCGTACCGCCCTCAAGATCCTGCTCGCACTGGCCCTGATTGCACAGGGCGGGATCAGTGCGTTCGCTCAGGACGGCATGGGGCCGGCTGCCGTGAAGATGCACTGCCAGCATCCGGATGAACATGGCAAGCAGGCGAAGGTGCCTTGTTGCCCGGACGGCTGCATGCCGGACGGAATTTCCGCCTGCGCGGCTTGCGCCATGGCCTTCATCTTGCCTGTGCCCGTCGTGGTGCCGCTTGTCGAGCACACGTCAGCCGGTTCGCAAGCGCTAGGCGTGATGGTGGCGTCCAGCTCCCGGATTCCGCCGACGAGACCTCCGATCGCCTGATTCGCTCACCTGGGACCGCGCCGACATGCGCGGAAGGTGCGTGCGCGTGCACGCACGATTCGGAGCGAATCAATGTCCAACTTATCTCTCGTCCGCCTGACTGCGGGCGGCTTGCTTGCATTTCAGCTGGCAGCACCGGCCCAGGCCAAGCCGATCGCCTTCGCGAACGGCACGACGATCATGGCCGAGTATGGTGCTGGCACGATGGCGGAGGCGCAGGCGTTCTATGCACCGTACTACTGGCTGTCGCTCGGCGGCGGAGTCCTGCACCTCGACAGCGACAGCATCGATCGGTCGCGCGACATCGCTTATCTGCGCGCGAACTACCTTGTGCATCGGTGGAACCTCGACGACGCCCAGGCGAATGTCTTCGCCTGGGGCGGACTGGGTACGGCGCGCGGCAACGACTTCAGCGGCAGCAAGCTCGACCGCGAGGTCGGATTCCAGGCCGACTACGAAACACGCCGCATCTATGCCTCGCTGATGAGCGACCTGCACGAATCCTCCGCTTACTCCCATCGCATCGACACGTTGCAACTCGGCTTCGCGCCCTACGCGCACGACTACGAGGACCTGGCGGCATGGTTTGTCCTGCAGGGGCGCAACTACACGGGACAACTGCATCGAGGCATCGAGTGGGCCGCGCTGATCCGCCTGTTCAAGGGCGGTGCTTGGGTCGAGGCCGGCGTCACCGACGGCGGCAAGCCACAAGTCATGGCGATGTTCAATTTCTGATCCGGAGCTGTCATGAAAAAATTCGTACTCCTGCTTATTCTGATCGCCTCGCCGGCTCTGCTTTCAGCGACGACCATCGAAATGGATGTCAGCGGGCTGGTCTGCGCATTCTGTGCGCAAGGCATCGAAAAGACGCTGCGCGGCTTTCCGGCAACCAGTGATGTCGTGGTGAGCCTCGAGAAACGGCTCGTTGCGGTGGCGACGAAAGAGGGCCAGGACATTGCCGACGACGAACTCAAGCGCGCCTTGACCGACGCCGGCTACACGGTCAAGGCAATCCGGCGCGAAGACGAGACGATTGCCGATGTCCGCGCGCGCCTCAAGGCCAAGCCATGAAGGCACCGTTGCAGCGCAACGCGGCGCTCGCCTTCACGGCGTTGCTGGCCAGTTCCGGCACGCTGGTATGTTGCGTCCTGCCGGCATTGATGGTCGCGTTGGGCGCGGGAGCGTCGCTTGCCGGATTGCTCACGGCTGTTCCGCAACTGATCTGGCTCAGCGAGCACAAATTCGCGGTATTCGCCTCGGCGGCCGCAGCCCTGGCCGTCGCGGGCATCTCGATCTGGCGCGCCAGGCGAATGCCTTGCCCGGCAGATCCCCTCGCTGCCGCTGCCTGCATGCGTTTGCGGCGCTACAGTACGGTCCTCTACGCGCTGGCACTGTTCGCGTTTGGCGTCGGAGCGACGTTTGCGTTTATCCTGCCGGCCTTGTCGAGTCAGTCGCAATAGAGGTTATTGAGTAGAGGTTATTGAATGAGCGCCGTCGTGATGACCGTGAGCGAATTGAAATGTCCGTCCTGCGGCAACGTGACGAAGGAGACGATGCCACTGAACGCCTGCATCTTCTTCCACGACTGCGTGCAGTGTGGCGCGATGCTGCGACCGAAGCCGGGCGATTGCTGCGTCTTCTGTTCGTACGGATCGGTGCCGTGTCCGCCGATCCAGCAGGACCAACGCTGTTGTGTTTCGCGTCCGGCAACCTAGACAATCCGGGTTCACCCGGCTCTGCCGGGAGGCAGTAGCAGTTTGACGTTTACTGGAGTATCTCGCGTGCCACGCATTCAGAGACGTAAGTGAGGGTGTACTTGCTCTTCAGCTGCTTTTGAGCGGCCCACACAACGAAAGGTCCGGTCCGGCTACGCGTTCTCGTGGCGCCCTTCTCCGCTTTTTTAACTCCGCGCAACGTAAACGTAAGCCTCGACCGTGCCGCCACCGTCGACGCGCGCAGCCGTCAACACGCGCTCATAGTCATCGCCCTCGAATTCGTCCAGCGCCTGCCAATGCTGCGCGAGGCGTTCCGAACTGAACACCAGGCCGTGCACCTCCGCGCCCTTCTCATCGAGCATCAGCGCAGGATAGCCCTGGCTAGCGCCCCAGCCGACCGGCTGCAGCGTCCCGATCACCGATGCAGGCTGCCACGTGCCGCCGATCGCCTCGAGCAGGTGCGCGTTGGCGTGGCCTGGTTTCAGGGTTCCGTAGACGAACAATCGCTGGATCATCGACGCAAAGTTCTCGCTTGACCGGCGGCGAAAGGCGGCATTGTAATGCCGACAGGTTCGATACGGTTTTCCGTCCGAAATGGGAGATCACGGTGAAGCCGACAGTCGCGCAACCAGACGAGTCGAGGCAATTTTCCACGCCCGAGCGCTGCTCGATCCTGGAGGTCTGGAACGACGCCAGCGATTTCGCCGCATCGATCGCGCGAGCGCGTGTCGCGCCCGGAGCCACGACGCAGTGGCACCGATTGCATGGAGTCGTGGAGCGCTACCTGATCGTCGAGGGTTCCGGATTCGTGGAGGTGGGCGACTCCATAGCGCAAGCGGTTGTGCCAGGGGATGTGGTGGTGATTCCGATGGAACTGCGTCAGCGAATCACGAACGCCGGCACCGATGATCTGGTCTTTTACTGCATCTGCAGTCCGCGATTCACGCCCGAATGTTACGAATCGCTTGAATAGACCTAAGTCCGCCGCCGTTCACAGCGATGGATGGCTAGCGTGCCCGACATAGACAGCGCGAAGACTGCGCCCAAGAGCGACGGTATGCCGGTGGAGGTAATCGAACCCACAACTCTCTTGCCAGAACTGGATTTTGAGTCCAGCGCGTCTACCAATTCCGCCACACCGGCCTGCCTCGGAAGCGAACACGCCGGCTTTTCTGGTTTCAGCAAATACCTTCTAGACGATTATGCGGCTGCACGTTTTTGCGCTTTGCGTGGGCGCTTGCCGCGAAGCGGGGCGACTGCCAGGCGCAGGCCGAAGCAATCGAGGATCGACGTCAGGGTGTCCAGCCGCGGATTGCCCTTGTCGGAGAGCGTGCGATAAAGCGTTTCGCGGCTCAGCCCCGTGCGATCGGCAAGTGTCGCCATGCCACCGATGGCATCGGCGATGGTCCGTAATGCCAGTGGCACAGCCCGAGCTTCGCCATCGGCAAGCATGGTTTCGAGATAGGCCGCGATATCGCGCTCGTTGCGCAGGTAGTCGGCGGCGCGAAACGGTGTGCTAGCGGGTGCGGGCTTGGTAGTCTTTCCAGTACTCATGGGCTCTCTCGATATCTCGTGTTTGTGTGCGTTTGTGACCGCCGCACAACAGGACGATCCAATCATTGCCGTGCTGCGCGTAGTACACGCGATAGCCCGGGCCGAAGTCGATGCGGAGTTCGAACACCCCGGCGCCAATGCTCTTCCAGTCGCCTCGCAGTCCAAGCGTCAGACGTTGCAAACGGGCCGCGATGCGGGCGCTGGCGGTTGGATCACGCAGGGATTCCAGCCAGTCAGCGACAGGCTTCCGGCCATCCGCAGTCTGATACTGGAAAATCTCCATCTGGATTACTGTAGCTTAAAAGCTACTACAAAAGCAAGAAAGTGACGTTCGAGTCATGCTTGATCGCACGACATTCGTTCAGCATCGCTCTTGTTTTGGTGCCGGTGGAGGGAATCGAACCCACACTCTGTTGCCAGAACTGGATTTTGAGTCCAGCGCGTCTACCAATTCCGCCACACCGGCTTAGTGTCTTTGGATGCGCGCAGAGGCGGCGCATCGCGGGGCAGGGTGGGGATTATAGGGGATTTGGGTATCGGCCAATACTGTCCGGCCACTGCAAACCTCCCCACAAGGTGACTTCATCCAGCGAGCCAGCGCCATTCCTGCTGGCGCCATCCGAGCAAGCTGACACCATCCCCACCCGACCCTCCCCTTGAAGAGGGCTTGAGAGCAAGGGAGGGCTTGAAAGCGAAGGGGAGGACTTCGTTGCGGCGTTTGTAAACCTTTGTACGCCTCACGCGTTTTTTGGCCTGGCTTAACTCTTGATGGTCATGCTGGGCTGACCAGATGGAGCCTTCAATTAATGGAGCCGGGCTGTTGATCTCGAAGCGGAATCTTGTCGGAGTTTTGGGCTTGGCCATCAGCGCGCTGGTTGGCGTGCCGGCTGTTGCGGCGATTCCTGCTTCCGAGCGCCAGGCGTTGCTCGATCTGTATTCGAGCGCTGGCGGCGCGAACTGGATCTACAACCTCAACTGGAATGGGCCGGCGGGCAGCGAGTGCGGTACGACGGCCAACCCGAGTCCGTGGTACGGCGTGACTTGTGACAGCGCCAACGCCCACATTATCGGCATCAATCTTTCCGAAAACTATCTGATCGGCACGTTGCCGGCTTCGCTGTTCGCGCTGACCGAACTGCAGAACTTCAACGTGTCCGACAACAACTACTGCGGTGGTGACGATTCCGGCTGCAGTCTCGGCGGCGCAATACCAGCGCTGTCTACGCTGACCCAGCTGCAGGGCTTCAGCATCGATGGCAACCAGTTTTCGGGTTCGATACCAGCGCTCGCGGGCCTTGCCAAGCTGCAGGGGTTCGACGTCGCCGGTAACAATCTGACCGGCTCGATGCCGTCGCTCACGGGGCTCGCGAGCCTGCAGGGGTTCAACGCCGGAGGCAACCAGCTCAGCGGGTCGATTCCGTCACTGGCAGGCCTGACGAACCTACAGGTGTTCGATGTGCACGGTAATCACTTGACCGGCGCGATCCCGGCATTGAGCGGCCTGGCGAACCTGCAGGCCTTCTATGCATTCGGCAATCAGCTCGGCGGAAGTATTCCGTCGCTGACCGGCCTTTCCGCGCTGCAGTTCTTCAACGTCGCCAATAATGGCTTGACCGGCTCGATTCCGCCGCTGGCGGGATTGGCGAGCCTGATGAGTTTCGATGTCGACTCGAACCAGTTGAGTGGATCGATCCCCGACCTTGCCGGCCTCGGCGCGCTGAGCGCGATCGACGTTGGCGGCAATCTGCTCACGGGCACCTTGCCGGCGCCGCCGGCGACTCTCGCGGCGAACGGATCGGTGCTCTGCGGCAATGCCCTGACCGCGACGCCGGCTGCGAACTGGGATGCAGCAACGGGCGTTACGCCGTGGTACGCGGCATGCCCGCGGGCGGTCAGCTCGATCAACATCGACCAGTTCGCCTTGACCGGATCGTGGTTTCAGCCGAGCACGGGCGGGCAGGGCCTCGTCATCGAGGTCTACCCGGACAACGCCGGCGCGGGCGCCGGTACGCTCGCCGCCGGCTGGTACACATACGACGACTCCGCCTCCGGCCAGCAGCGCTGGTATGCGCTGCAGGGCAACGGCGCGGCAAATGGCGGCAGCTATCCGCTGCTGATCGCTAACGGACTCGGCGGCAATTTCAATGCGCCGCCGGTTGTCGGTGCGAACGTGGTCGGTTCGGCGACGCTGCTGTTCGCGAGTTGCACCGACGCGCTGCTGACCTACGACTTCAGCGATGGCAGCGGCCGCCGCGGCTCGATTCCGCTCATTCGCATCGATGCCAACGTGGCCTGCACGGCGCAGGGCGCGACTCCCGCAGCTTCGGACTTCCTGTTGTCCGGCGCCTGGTTCAGCCCGGCGACGGGCGGGCAGGGCTTCTACTTCGACATCAATCCGCTGCAGAACCTGCTGTTCGCCGGCTGGTACACCTATCTGCCGAACGGCGCGCAAGCCGGCGGCGCGGCGAGCGAGCGCTGGTTCACGCTGCAGACCGCCGCGTTCGTGCCGGGCACGAAATCGCTCGACAACATCGGCATCTACTCGACCAGCGGCGGCGCGTTCAATGTGGGCGGTGGCGTTTCAACGCAGCAGGTCGGCACGGCCAAGGTGACGTATACGAGCTGCTCGGCGATGACGCTTTCGTACACGTTCACGGCTGGAGCGAATCAGGGCTTGAGCGGGACGATCGATATGCAGCCCGTTGGCCCGGTTCCTGAAGGGTGCAGCCTGTGACGAACATGAACCTTTGCAACGCGCCGTCCAATTTCCGCTCGCATCGTGTCGGACTGCTCCTGCGCGCCGCGGCGCTTCTCCCGATCGCATTGGCGGGCGGCAGCGCACTCGCAGCCGCGGCGCCGCCGACACTGATCAACGCACCCATCGACGAGAGCTCGCTCGTGACGCTGCCCGGAAACACGCGTCCCGAAGCGATAGGCGCGAACGATCTCGGCGTCGTAGCCGACAGCCTGCCGATCCAGCATATGCAGTTGCTGCTGCGTCGATCACCCGAGCAGGCGCAGGCTCTCGACCGGGTGATCGATGCGCTGCACGACCCGCGCTCACCGAGCTACCACCAGTGGCTCTCGGCGGTCGACTTCGGCCGCACTTACGGCCTCGCGCCCGCCGACATCAGGGCCGTTACCGCCTGGCTGCAAGGCCACGGCTTCCGCGTGAACGGCGTGGCGACCGGGGCGGCGACCGTCGACTTTTCCGGAACCGCCGGCGCGGTACGCGACGCGTTCCACACCGAAATCCATCGGCTGCGCGTCAAGGGCGCGCGGCACATCGCGAACATGAGCAACCCGAAAATTCCGGCGGCGCTCGCGCCTGCGATCGCCGGCATCGTCTCGTTGCACGACTTCCGCCCGCGCGCGCAGTACCGCCGCGTGCAGCCGAAGTATACGTTTTCAGAAAGTGGACAGACCGACTACTACCTGACGCCATCGGACCTGGCGACGATCTACAACTTCAACCCGGTATTTGCCGGCGGCGTCACCGGCAAGGGCCAGACGATCGCGTTGGTCGAGGACAGCGATGTCTATAGCGCGCAGGACTGGGCGGCGTTTCGCGCCACGTTCGGCCTGTCGGGGTACGTCGATGGCAGGCTCGTGCAGCTGCATCCGGCGCAGGCCGGCGTCGCCGGGAATTGCACGGATCCCGGCGTGAACGCCGACGACATCGAAGCGATTCTCGACGCCGAATGGGCCAGCGCCGGCGCGCCCGATGCGACGATCGAACTTGCCGCCTGCGCCGACACGACGACGACGTTCGGCGGCCTGATCGCGCTGCAGAACCTGATCAACGCGCCCGCACCGCCGGCGATCGTCAGCGTGAGCTTCGGCGAATGCGAAGCCTTCAACGGCGCGACCGCGAATGCCGCGTACAGCGCGGCATACCAGCAGGCGACCGCGGAGGGCGTTTCGGTGTTCGTCGCCGCAGGTGACGAAGGCGCCGCGGGCTGCGATCCGTTCTTGAACGCCGCGTACAACGGCATCGCCGTCAACGGCTTCGCGTCGACGGCGTACAACGTCGCCGTCGGCGGCACCGACTTCGACGACACAGCGGCGAACACGAACAGCAGCTACTGGAACGCGACGAACTTCCTCGGCTTCTCGTCGGCGAAATCGTACATCCCGGAAATTCCGTGGAACGACTCCTGCGCGGGATCGATCTTTCTGCACTACACCGGCGTAAGCGGCGGCTATGGCGTTAACGGACTGTGCAACTCGACGCTCGCCACGCAGGTCCCGATCGACTCGACCGCGGCAGGCAGCGGTGGCCCGAGCAACTGCGTGACCGGCACGCCGGCCGGCACGCAGCAGATCACCGGACCGGGCACCTGCGCCGGCGCGCCGAAACCGACATGGCAGAGCGGCGTGGCCGGTTTGCCGAACGACGGCGTACGCGACTTGCCGGACGTGTCGCTGTTCGCCGCGAACGGCTTCTGGAACCACGCGTATCTGGTCTGCTACAGCGACATCGCCAACAACGGCGCGTCGTGCTCCGCGCCGCCGAACCTGTGGGTGGCGCTCGGCGGCACCTCGGCGGCCACGCCGATCCTCGCCGGCGTGCAGGCGCTGATCAACCAGAAGACCGGCGCGCGCCAGGGCAATCCGAATTACACGCTGTATCGCCTCGCCGCATCCGAATACGGTGCCGGCGGCAGCGCGAGCTGCGATTCGAGCCTCGGCAACCAGGTCGGCGCCAACTGCGTGTTCCACGACGTGACCCAGGGCGACAACGTCGTGAACTGCTACGGGCCGTTCGACTGCTTCGGTTCCGATTCGAACGACTACGGCGTGCTGTCGACATCCAGCGCGTCCAACCTGCGCGCCTACGGCGCCGAGACCGGATGGGACTTCGCCACCGGCATCGGCACGGTCAATGTCGCCAATCTCGTGTCAGCGTGGAGCGGCAATTGAGGCAGAACGATCCGACAGCACGTCTAGTGGCGGCTGTAGCGATTGATCGCCATAGTCCCTGGGTCAGGCGCACTCTCGGAAAAACCTAGTGCGTGGCGTCGAGCGAGAGCTGGCGCTGGTCGCGGGTGTACCAGTGGTTTTCGATCGGGCGGAAGACGGCGCACTGCGTCATCGAGCCGCGGTACACGTGCACGGTGACGGCGGTGTCGTCGCGGCTCGGGTTGCGGATCGTGTGGTATTCGTGCGGAGGGATCAGGCTGCCGGCAGAGCCGGGGCCGACGTTCATCGTGCCGCGTGATTCGAAGCGGTAGCGGCCGTCGGCTTGTTCCATCAGTTCGTATGGCGTGATCTCGAGCGAGCCGTGCCACACGCCTTCGACGCACCACATGCCGGCGTGG
>Ga0105242_10001704_pt1 | contig 17371 bp, 17 predicted proteins | sample KBSM24metaG_FD_81521 | JGI IMG/M metagenome (GOLD analysis project Ga0105242, IMG submission 81521) | Miscanthus rhizosphere microbial communities from Kellogg Biological Station, Michigan, USA - KBS M2-4 metaG | ecosystem: Host-associated > Plants > Roots > Rhizosphere > Soil | place... | reverse complement strand
GGCTTCTGGAGTAGCACGATGATTATTCTCAAATGGAGAATGCGAATGCCGAGCTGTCCCGCGTTTCTGAGTTGCGAAAAAAAGCGTTAGCCATGGTACGGGCCCAGGAAATATCGAGAGCAACTGCGTAGGAAAGTTTCGCCCTTGAACAAAGACAAGTGAAACACGTCACCTGCTGCACTAACCTGCTAACAGTGTCCGGCGCAAGCTTTGGACGCATGCGCCGGACCCCGCGATCAGCCTTTTTAACTAAGGCGTGACACTCCCGTAGATATCCTGGTCGATGCCGCCCTCGTGGGGACACTGGTCACCGGTCCAAGCGCCGCTAATGAAGGTCCGGCATTGTTTTACATCGGCACCTTCCACTGACCCAGTCGATTCGCGTGGATCGGTCCCACTCACGGTATTGCGCCAATCGGTCCAGGCGCCGAAGGCGCTGCTTCCAACCGACGTCACCCATAGATAATCGCCCGCGAAGGGCACCTCGCGATTGGAGAACTGTTCAAAGTTCGGGTTGGTGCTGGCGGCGGTGATGCGGACCGGGGTGGTCCATGTAGAACCGCGGTCGGACGACGTGGTCGCGTAGACATCCAACGCGGCAATCACGTTCCCGGACGCATCGTTACCGATGGGGCGGGCCGGCGAATAGGACGTATCGTTGCGGCTATCCCACCACAGTGCGTGCAGGACGCCGCCATCCGAGGATATGGCTGAGAAAAACTGGTGGCCCTTGTTTTGATTGTCGATCAACTGCGGCGCGGTGGCGGTTCCCGCCGCGCCATCGTAGCGGATAAAATACACCGCGGACTGCGCGCCCTTGCCGGAGCTGATGGAGCCATAGGTGGTGCCGGTGTCCACTTGGGTACCGGGTTTCGCGGCGTCAAAGGTGAGATAGACGAACTCATGCAGCGTGTCCTTCTGGTCCGCGGCTGAACGCGTACTGCTGTCGCGGCGGAAGAAAGTAAAGCCGGATTGGCAGGCGGAATCGAAATCGCCGCAATCACGCGCGGACGATCCCGCGGCTGAAACGTCCTCGGGACTGAGAGGATCGTCCTGCGCGGAAGGCGCGGGCACAGGGACCGGCGTAGCGACGTCCACGGCTCCGGCGTCTATGTAGCTGGTCACGAGTACGGGTTTCGCGAAGGTTTTGCCGCAATTCACCGACTTCGCCAGGCCGACGCCGGTGGGCTGGCCGGAGTTGGTGGCGCCCTGATCGAAGCTCACGTAGACATGTCCGTTACCAGTGACGGTGATCTCCGGATCCTGCACGTTGCCCACGTTAGAAGTCAAAAGCGCGGGTGAGGAGAAGGTCTGGCCGTGGTCAGTAGAGCGCGTGAAATAGATATTCGATGTGCCCACACCCGTGAATCGCGACCACGCGAAATAGACATAGCCGTCGCATGCACCGCCGGTGCGGTCGGCCTGGATAGAAGTCTTATCGTTAAACTTCCCTCCTGTGCCGGGAGCCGAAGATCCTTTGGCCACCATCACCGAGCCGCGAAAGCGTTTGCCGTCGTTGATGGTATCGCCTGATTCTCCGGCTGGATTGTCGAAGCTGGCAACCCACTCGTCGCCCCAGCCTTTCTTTGAGCCGGAAGGATCCTCGCTGCTTTCCGAGCCCATAAAAAGCCGTCCGTGATTGTCCCAGGTGACGACGGGGTCGCCGGAGGACGCGGTCCGAATCGCGGCTAATTGCGCGTAGGGTGAGGTGTCGCCGGGATAACCGGGAACCAGGGAGCTTACGAACGATGTCCCGCCGTTTTCTGAGCGGTAATAGCCGAGCCAGATGGGTCCGGCGGGAACGAATGTTCCGGCGGGCGAACCGGCGTAGGTGCCGCAGTAATCGTTGGAACTGCCCACCAGAACCAGCGGATTTCGCGGGTTCATCGCGACGGAAGGCTCATTTTGCCGGCCGCGGGCGATAGAGCATTCGGTAAGTACGGCGTCCGTGTAGGCGATACCGGTTGCCAGAGTGTAAACGCTGGTATAGCCACCGCCACTGAAGTCATTCGATAGGCGCACTTCCGCGGCGGTGGCCACAGAAGCAGCGACTAGACTGCAAATAAGTAAAGTACTCATAGGGACGATGCTATACCAACCGGCAATCCCGGGGGGGCACAAATAGGCGTGGATATTTGGTATAGGAGCAAAATGAGAGGTGACGTGAACCGGCTCCATTCGGTTTTTCTGTCCGCGAACTGGTCTTCCTTCTTTCCTTCAAGCTTCCTTCGAGGGCCTTCACATGGCGGCATCAACCCGTGAGGCTTGCTCGCGGACAAACAGCTCGCGCTGAACGCAGGCTGGGACGAGACCCTACTCGCCGCAGAACTCGCAGCGTTTACAGCCGGAGGATTTCAATCTCGGCCTGATCGGCTTTGAGGATATTGAGCTTGCCCGGCTGTTAGCTGCGCAAGATGCTGCCGAGGGGCTCACCGATGAAGACGAGATCCCCGAACTTTGGTAAACGCCTATCTCGGTACTTGGAGATCTTTGGATCCTCGGCGGCATGCACGCTTGATGAAGATCGATTCGGCAAACACGCTGTGCTCGACGGCGACGGGCGGGCCTTCGCAGAAGTAGCGTTTGAGCGCGCAGGGGCGCCGGCTTGAATGGATCGTTGCCGGCGGGAGATCGCGGCTATCGAGGCGGAGATCCTCGCGCGGGTAATCCCGATCTGGAGGGGCTGTGCCCCGCCTTATCGGATTGGTCCGCGGAACTCGAATCCTGCAGGACGAGGGACTCCAGAATGAAGATTCGCAACAGAATCGAGAGGTTGGAGCATGAGCTGCTGCGGAGCCTAAGACGAACCCAGGAGTCGGTTTTCACAGAGGCCAGTTTTAGTGGCTCTCGACGGCTCCCTGCCGCCACGAGTTCAAGCGCTCACCCGCCCACGAATACCGGGGGGCCAGCATCAACATTTTGAGTCAGATGGCGGAGTGAATCATCATTCGTTGGGACGAAAAGACAATAATTATGACCTTCGAGGGGAATCTGGAAAATTGAACGTCTTCCCGCTGAAGGATCTGGTCCCCAAAGGAGACAAGTCCATGTTATTGAGTATCTTTTTCAACAGATCCGTGTTGCCCGCTATCGTGCTGGCTGGACTCACTGTGAGCACGGTTTCCTCTCAAGTAATGCCGAAGGCGCAGGTTGCCAACCTGATCGTAAAGGTTGAAAACGGCGCAGATGAGTTTCGGAACTACCTGGAACGCCGCGGAGAGAGCGCCCAAACTGCAGCCGCGACACCACAGGCGCAGACGCGGCGCGGAACACGTGGACAGGCGACCGAATCACAGAAGGCCACGGCTACCACAAAAAAGGACGAGTTGGACGATGCCCTAGGCGACCTGAACCGCTCCACAAACCGGCTCCGACGCAAGTTCGACGCCACAGACAAGTGGATGGAGACAAAGAGTGAGGTCCAGCGGGTGGTCGACGACGGGCGCAGAATCAATCAAGCAGTTACAAGGGGAAACTATGGAGCACAAGCAGCCAAGCTTTGGGGCGTTCTAAGAACAGGGATCAATGACTTGGCGCGGGCCTATGGTGTCACGCCGCTCGGGATCTAGTCCATCCATGAGGCAGACGTCATGGTCGACGTGATGATGGCCGGAATGACGTCATTGCTAGGATTTTGAGGGCTACGCGCATTGCAACTGGATGACGCGCATCCGGAAGTTGACTCAGGTAGGAAATACGAAGCGGCCCGCGCTGCCGGGCTGACATTCTCCGCGGAGCCCTTTCTAACCAAAGACATTGAAGAACGGCCGAACCGTTTCAAGATAACACGGCGAAGCATGCTCGTCTGGGCATTTCGGTCGAGATCGCGCGGCTTCCCGCGATATTGAAGGCAAGGAATGCAGAGTCCAGCGATGTATATACTACCTGTCATGCACCGACTACTCTTAATCCTGACCGTATCCGTTACGGTGGCTCAATCCCCAGTTGGCCCCCAGGGTATTACGTTTGAAGGACAACCTGCAGTCACGTTATCGAATGACAAGCTGCAGATGACGGTGATGATGCAGGGTAGTTCGATCGCCAGCCTGGTTATGACAGACGATGGCCAAAAGCTGAGTCCATATTGGAATCCAACGCGCCTGGCTCGAGAGGTGGGACGTACGGTTCAGTTCACAGGATCCTTGGGCCATTTCGTTTGTGTCGACGGGTTTGGACCTGTATCCGGGGAAGAGCGCGTGGCGGGCCTGCCCATGCACCGCGAAGCGCACATAACAACTTTTGAGGTGAGCGCGGGCAAGGAGACTGGCGGCAGTTCCTTGACTTTCACCGCAAAATTACCAATCGTGCAGGAAGTTTTCACGCGTCGTTTCCATATGGTGGGGGGCGAAAACGTGGTGTATGTCGACAGCCAGTTGGAGAACTTGATGGGTTTTGACCGCCCCGTGAATTGGGCCGAGCACGCGACTGTCGCTGCGCCTTTTCTCGAACCTAGCGTCACTACAGTGGAGGTGTCGGGTTCGCGCTCGCAAACCCGGCCATGTGTGGAGAGCCCAGCGGGGGCGAAAGGACAGAATCCGACTCAGCGCCGGCTCACCTCCGGACAGGACTTCACATGGCCTATGGCTCCGGGCCTGGATGGGAAAACAATTGACCTTCGCGCGATCCCAGAGCACCCGCACTACCTGGATCATGCCGCTACCCTGCTCGATCCTTCGCGGAGATTGGAATGGGTGGCAGCGTTCAACTCGAGTAAACGGGCCATTCTTGGTTACGTCTTCAAACGTGAGGAATACCCGTGGGTCCAGCATTGGGGCAGCTACTCTGCAGATACCCAGGTTGTGCGCGGGATGGAGTTCGGGACACAGCCGTATGACCTACCGCGGCGCGAGATCGTCACGGATGGCCCGATGTTTGGCACGCCCGTGTACCGGTGGCTTCCGGCGAAAGCTAAAATCGAATCGCACTTTCTCCTGTTCTACGCGCGCGTGCCGCAGGGATTTCAACATGTGGACGACGTAAGGCTCGAAAATGGCCGCATCGTGATCGAGGATCGGCGCGCGCAACGACAGGTTACGCTGACAGCGTCGAGAGGACTATAGAGACGATCCGTCGCTTGGTGCGCTTGCTCCCCGGGCTATCGTCCGATACCTGCGGTAGCAACCCCGAAACTTAGCCATGCTCAAATTGAGCTACTACCCCCCTCCAAGGCCTATTTGTACGCTGCCGTACAATCGAGCGTTTGACACGATCCTCGCTTAAACTGACGTATGTTCTAAGCGCATTCGGCAACTCAGTTAGCTACCGTTAATGATGATTATCGGGCCGGTTAACCTGTCACTCCTCCGAGATGCCGACTTCTCGTCAAAGTGGCTTCTTCCGCCAGACAAAATTCCGAGTGCCCGACCATCTGGAAACAATCCTGTCACCCGCGCGGGCTAGAGTAGGCGGGATTTGATAGGGCCTAATGCGATAGCGACTTACAAGAGTTCAAAACTTATTACACCGGAGCGTGGACAAGGAGCATCTTAGAGTCGAAAGCGGCTGTAGCCGCAGCGCGGCTCGCTAAGATGCTGGAGCCTGAAGAGGCACTAGGATGGAATCCATGACACGAAAAGCGGCCTTCTTACTGATGCTGTTCGGGTTAACCTCACTTCATGCGGGATCCACCAAAATGATATCGAGCTGGTTCGCGCCGGAGGCAAAGGGCGTCAAGCTCCGCAAGTTTTTGGCGGTTGTCGTCACTCGTAGTGGGGGAACGAGGCGGGCCGCAGAAGATGAGATGGTGAGCCTTCTCAACAACCGAGGTAACAATGCTCAGGCTTCCTATGAATTGCTTTCCGAGATCGAGTTGGAAGATCTCGCATCGGCCAAGGCGAAGGTCGTTGCTAGCGGCGCAGATGGAGCGGTCCTGCTCCGGCTTTACACTTTCAAAAGTTCCAATAAGGATCAGCCTTCGGTCAGGTCCAACAATTCCCCCAATCCGTCCGGAAACCGCAGTGATACTATATCCTCCGAGTTCACCTTCTTTGCCCCACACCCGAGTCCCGGCGAACTCAGTTACACCGATCTAGTTGTGGAGATCGAAACCTTAGTCTACTCGCTCAAGGATGACAAGCTGTTGTGGCGCGGCGTCAGTCGGACCAAGAATCCGCTTGGGGCGCGAGTCGTAGTTCGGGAAATCACCGAGCAAGCAATCAAAACTATGAAGAAGCAGGGACTGGTCGACAAATAAATTCAGCCGGCCAGGATCTTCGCTTCGTGGATTGCGGAGCGCGGTTGTGGCGACACCAATTATGAAGGACTACCCCCTGGTTCTTTTCGCGGTCTCTCTCCTCATGCTGTGGTTCTCGGAGCGAGCCGGCGCTTACCTTCGCAGAAGACGGCAGAATCCAGATGAGATCGAGCGCGAAGACCTCACCGTTATTCTAGGAGCCGCGCTGACGCTGCTCGCACTCATCATCGGATTCAGTTTCTCGATGGCAGTTACCAGATACGATCAGCGTAAGAACTATGAGGAGGCGGAGGCCAACGCAATCGGTACGGAATATCTTCGCGCGGGCCTGCTCCCTGCGGCTGATGCGTTGAGAGTGCGTGAGCTGCTGAGAGACTATGTAAATCAACGTGTGCTCTTTTATACGACAAGAAGTGAACACCAACTCGATGAGATCAACGCTTCCACGGCTCGCCTGCAATCCGGCCTCTGGTCCGCTGTTCAGGCTTCAGCCGTGGCTCAATCTACACCGGTGATAGCGTTGGCCGTTTCGGGTATGAACGATGTATTGAACTCGCAGGGATACACGCAGGCAGCTTGGTGGAACCGCATCCCGACCGGAGCGTGGGCCCTGATGGGAGCGATCGCCATTTGCTCCAATTTACTATTGGGCTATACTTTGCGACGGTCTGATGGCAAAGCCAGGCATTCTCTCATCATGCCGATGATCGTGTCTGTCTCGTTCTTCCTCATAGCCGACTTGGATGCTCCGCGTGGCGGTGTCATTCGCGTGAGCCCACAGAATCTGATCAGCCTCTCTGCCTATCTTCAGACGACATGATCCGTGATCTTGGCCTTTTGGATGAGCAGACCGGAGGCTTGGCCCGCCTTCTCACAAGCGGGCTTTATCAGAGGTTCGCGGATTCGCGGGGCTCGATAAGCGGGCTCGGCAACAATCAGGGATAATTTCTTGCGACTCTGTGCCAACTTCTGCATCTAGCATGCGATATGAACTTTGCTCTTTGCCTGGCTGGCTGTCTCTTGCTTGTCCCGTCTGCGGGAGCGCAGAAGGTGACCATCGAGTTCGACAAGCACGCCGATTTCTCCCACGTCCGGCGATATCAATGGCGCACACACCCGGCTTTCGAGAAACATCCCGAGCTGCAGGAACAATACGCAACAGGTATTCAACTGGTTCTGGGAGCGGGCAATACGGAGCTGATGAAGAAGGGCCTGCAACCCTCCGATGGTCCGCCGGATGTTTTTGTCACCTTCTACCTGGGTGCCGAAGACAACCAAAAACTGCGAACCATCACAGAAGCTATACCGGGCGCATGGTATGGATGGTACGGCCAACCAACGTGGACCCGTACCGAGGTCGACTACTACAAGACGGGCGTGCTGATCCTAGATATTGTGGACGCGGCTACGTCGAAACTGATCTGGCGGGCCTATTGCAGCGATACCATCCGCGATATGCCCAACCGGGATAAGAATATCAACTCCGCTGTGAGGAAGGCCCTTGACAGGTTTCCACCGAAGCAAAAGTAGCACAGCCGGAACGTGAGCCGGCCATGATGGAAGTCCGCATAATCTCGTCGGTAACCGGCGAGGTCTGAACCGAACGACCGTCGGCGGGCGAAGCGCCCTAGTTGCCCGAACCACGGCGAATGGCCACCGGCTGATATCAGGCATCAACTGGAGCGCCAACATGGACTTCACCGCCCCCTACAAGCAAGAGCACAGCTGTTATATCCGCGATCGGCACCGAGAGCTATCCTCCTATTCATGACGGTAACTCTCACCAATGATTCTCCGATAGGATCTGGTTATGGCAATCTCAAAAAAGAGGAGTTCGGAGACCGGCACAGCACATGCTCCGCGAGAGGGAAACACTTCCCCTCAAGCGGCCATGCTCTTCCTGAAGCAGGGCGCACTGGAACGTGAATGGACGCGTCGCTATATCGCCAGTGCTCTCAGGATCGATGCACCCACGGCGAAACAGGTTGCCGCGGAACTCACGCTGATGGGCTACGCAGAGCCCGTACCACGGGAGCCGGACACATGGTGGAATACCGAAGTGGGCAACAAGGTCGCCGGAGTTCGAGAAGGCCGAGGAACTATTGACGGATGTTAACGACCACGCCGCTGAAATCAATCTCAAGGATGAGTACCCGGTTCGCATCACCAAGATCGGCGCTTTCGGCGGATCATGACGAAGCATGATCGCATCCAGGACATCGACCTCATCGTGCAATTGGAGCCGAAGCCCAAGAGAGAAGTGACGGAAGCCGATCGGCGCGCTGCACTCAAGACCTTGAAGGGGAAGTCAGCCGCACTAAGCCGAGTGTGGGAGCAAGGTTTAGCGGATTTGCCCGTGCGAGGGTCTTCGAAGACTAGTCATTAGAAGAGAGTCGCAATGTTCCCGCCAAGGGATTGCGCGCCTCGCAATGTGCGGCACTGGATTCGCCCTCGCCATTTCTACAGAATGGATGCTGGTGTTGAAAGTACGAGAACGCTGTGGTGAGTTGGGCTGTAAGCCGTGCGTTGAACTGCATTCGCAAGGTGCGATCCTAGAAGAACTACCAATTGTGATGCCAGAAACCACCAGAGATCCCAGAGTCTATTTCGCCGCCGAGCGGACGTTTCTTGCATGGATACGCACCGGCCTGGCACTTATGGGATTCGGGTTCGTTGTCGCACGATTCGGGCTCTTCCTTCGCGAACTGGGTTCGACTGCAACTCATCTACCGATGAGATCGTCCGGCTTCTCATTGTGGACGGGTACTGCGCTTGTGATGATAGGGGTCGTCATCAACTTAGTTTCCACCGCCCAGCACGTAAGAACGATTCGTGCTTTGAACGAAGGAGGTGAGGTTGTTGGCCATCCGTCTACTTTGGGCATGGCGCTCGCCTTCCTGCTGGTTGTGATTGGTTTGACGATTTCTGTCTATCTAATGATTGTCCGGCCTTGAAGCCAGAAGCGTTTGTGGTTAAACTCCCTTACTCACATTGTCCGACTGCACTAACCGCCAATAACGCTCAGTGATCGCAACTCAGGAAGGGCCATATGGGAGCGGCTGTTTAGGGCGCCACTCCGCATCTGACCAATGTCTTCCGGCACACGGGCGGATGAGCTCCGTGGCCTTATGCTGGTACTGTAGTTCCATGCGGACTATAGACTCGTACCACTCCAAATTGGACGCACCAGTCTATTTATTCATGCCAGGGGTTGCGTAAAATCGAGGGCATGGAACTTAATCAGCCGGCGCTCCAGTGGCTTCTAAATGTGGTAATGATTACAGGCTTCACCAGTTTAGTTGTGCTCTGCTACGTCCTCAAAAAAGAAAACCAAACGCTAACTCTCGAACTGGTTCAAAGGCAACTCTGGTACAAACATTCAGAGATCGCAATAAGGGCGTCCGCGCCTGCGGGTTCGATATCGGAACAGAAAACAGGTCCGACGGAATTACCGTTGGAGCATCAGGATATTCGTGACTTCGTCGCGCGGCGGTCGCGTGACTGGTTCGCTTCGGCACCCAATAAGGGCTCAGTTTGAGCATCGCGTCCTATGGCTGAGTGCACTTATTGCAAGAGCGAAACTGAACTTTACGACGGCGGATCGCCTATTTGCGTTCAGTGCGCGGATATGTCTGCGGAGGGACAGATGGCTAGGGCAAAACTATCCCGCAAGTTGCAAGAAGCTACGATGCGCGCCAAGGCCGCTAATGCGTTTTCGGACTTAAGCTCCAAAACCCAGAAAGACGGCTGAGCCTAAATGCGCGCAGGGCTCCAAAGCGCTTCCTCCCACTGCCAGCAGCGCGCACGTCTTCCGCGTAGCGTGCCTCAATGGCGCGAACCCTCACGATCGATAGTAGCCCTGAACCCTCAGGCATCTTCGGTTCGTGCTCTCGATCGCTAGGATTGGCATTGACGCGATCTTGAAGGCGCGCAGGTTGAAGAAGTTCGTCCGGCTAAGAAGAGACAGCCTGGGACGCCTCCCGCCTAACGCTGCAAGAGAGCTGCAAGGCCGCGTCCGGGGCTAACCTCCAATCCACCGATCAGGCTGATAACACGGACGTTGCGAATCGACCCGAAACAGGCATCCCGTGTGGGGACTCTACCCAGTAGGAGGTGCGTTATGAGACCTGGATCTTTAGCCTTGATCCCCTTGGCGGCGGCTGTACTGTTCGCCCAGGCCAGGACCACGACAACAACCACAACCAGAACAACTTGGAATGGCACGCTCGTCGACGCCTCGTGCCAAAACACGAAGACTGAACATCGAGAGTTCACCCAGATCAACCCCAATCGCAGTACGACAACCCGCACCGAAACCATCCGTGCCGAGAATGTCGAGTGCCCGGTGAGTTCATCGACGAGTAGCTTTGGATTAATAACGTCGGACGGCCGCTTCATCCGCTTTGACAATCCAAGCAACGCGCGCGTGGTGGAGTTCGTCAAATCGAACAACTCTTTCAGCAGCGGCGCTCCTCTAAGAGTCAGCATCGCAGGCACGTCGCAGGGCGACCTAGCCGTCGTGGAGTCGCTGAACGCTGAGGGCCCCGTAGTAGCGGCGTCGACAGAACCGTCGGAATTTATCTTCGATGCCCGATACCACAATGACGATGGCCGACTCGTGATTAACCCAAGGGGCGTGAGCTTCCAAGATATAAGCGACGCGAAACATTCACACACTTGGGACTACGCACAGATCAAAGAAATGAAGCGGGACGGAAGCCAAATCAAAATTCAGCCGGTTTCAGGCGGTGATTTCGAATTTCATGTCCAGGGGCCCGGAATGTCGGACAACGCTTACAGGATGATCGCCGATCGGATCGCGGCTGCCAAGAGCAGGTAATCAGTTAGATAACGAACGGCGGAGCGGGAACTTGAGGGAACCCTAGGGCCATTCGGTTCTACAACAGTGACGATTGACATTTTCCCTGAGAGGTTATCTACTTAAAAGGCTCGTCCGCGACGAACTTGGAACTCGAACACATAGCGGGATGGATTGTCGGCTCAATTCTACTGGCAGCCGGTGCATTGCTTAGTGGGTATGCCCTTGGACTCAGGGCCGGAGCTCAGAGATCCAATTTGGCCAAAGATCTCCGCATTTCGGCACAGGGACAACGAATTGCACGGTTAGAGAAGGCCCTCAGTGTTGAGCCCAGCCCAGTGCACAACAAAGTTCAAGCAGACGCCGGGAATCGGTTTAATGGAGTGACAGAAGCTCAGCCTTATTAGATGAAAGTGGGCGCGCTTCTCGCTTCAAAGCCAGGATCGCTACCGTTAATTTGACTTATCGAGCACTTGTACGAGTCCGCGCGAGGCTGCTCAGAGGAGGGGTCGTGAGCGAACGCTTGCAGTGACATTGATAAGATCAATGCATGAATTGGTTGGGTCGGATTCTGGGGTGGCCTGATTCTGAGAAGAGACCGGCCCCGCTGATCGCCGCGGAGATTCGCGCCTTCTTCAACGATGCTGCGTTGCAAGAGGAGCACTACCCTTCCACGATCGACCCACGAATTTATCATGTCAAACTGCTTCTAGAGCACCTAGGTGATCTAAGCGAGAAATGCGTCGCCGACGTGGGTTGCGGCAAGGGTCGCTTCGCGCGGATCGTAAAGGATCGCTATCCGTCGGCCTCTGTTAACGCGATCGATATCGCGGAAGCCATGCTCGCCCGTGTGCCCTTGGGAATTCACCGCTGCGCCGCGTCCATGACAGCGCTTCCTCTGGCTACCGCGTCCTGCGATGGCGCCTACGCGATCGAGTCCCTTGAGCATGCGATTGATATTTCAAGTAGTGTGGCCGAGTTATGTCGAATTGTGAAGCCCGCAGGGCGAATTGTGATTATTGATAAAAATATCGAGGCCTGGGGAAGGCTCCCTACGCCACCTTGGGAGCGATGGTTTCATCGCAGCGGACTAGAGCGTCTACTCTACCGCCACTGCCGGGAAGTATCGAGCAAACCCATTTCTTACTGGGAAGACGTTGAGCCTGATGGTTTATTTCTTGCCTGGCTGGCCGTGAAGTAGCGTCATCATCCCTCGCGCCCGTTAAGTAACTGGTGGTATAGCAACTTCTGGCTGCGGGCGATCGAGTCCCAACTAAATCGATTTTCGACTGTTGCCCGCGCCTGCCTTCCCAAGCATTCTCTCTTGGCGGTGTCCCCAAACAATTCGAGAATTGATCGCGCCATGTCGATCGCTGTACTGGCGATCATTACGTCCTGATCAGGATCCAGATCGAGCCCGTTTACGCCCGCCGGCGTGCTCACGATCGGCTTCCCCATAGCCATCGCTTCCATAATTTTGATATTTGTTCCAGCCGAGGCTAGATGGGGTGCAATCACAACAGCAGCCCGTCCGTACGCAGGACGGACGTCCGCTACGAAGTCTTCGACTTCAATCCCCGATTGCGCGAGATCTATACTGACGCGGTCCTGATACCGGTCTAGATAATACTGGCTGCTCTTGCCGGCTATTATGTGCAGCGTTGCGCCGTGCGGTCGAACCTGCGGCCAGACTTCGCGCAGAAAGAATTCAATTGCAAGCAGGTTCGGCAGGTGAGCGAATGTTCCGATGAAGAGTAGGCGCCGTGGTTCGGGTGGCGTGCAGATGGGCTGAAAGCGCTTGAGGTCGACACCATTGGGAAGGCAGACGGTGCGCTGTGGATTGATCCCAAAGGAAATTGTCAATTGCCGGTCTTTCTCGGACATGGTGACCACCCTGTCAACCTCCCGCCATGCTGCCACTTCAAATGGAATCCAGCGGTCCAACTGACGACTCACTTCCCAGTCATCATTGCTTTTTAGAAGCTGTTGATAGAGATCTAAGGTGACGTCGTGCTCGATTAGGATCACTTTTGCCGGTGCGCAGTCCGACGTGTATTGCGCCATCTGCGTAAATTCCAGTTGCACGATGCCCGGCTTCCACTTCCGCACGGTTTGGCGCAGCGCGGCGTGGAATGCCGACGAATCGAACTCTTCCACTATCTCCGGCCGCTCAGTAGAAGGAAGCAAGTGTGTACCGATGCGTTTAACCTGCACTACTTCGCAACAGAGTTCCAGCAGCTCATCGGGGATTGCTGCTGGTTCCGGCGTAAAGCAAACCAACACCTGGTCGAAATCCTGCGCCGCACGGCGCATCAGATTGAACATGCGTACGGCGCCGCCGTGTGCAAGCGGAAACGGGAGATACGGGGTCGCCAATAAGACGACGGGACGATTGCCAAACGGTCGGCCGGGTATTACGGAAACCATTCCACTCCCAACAGCGAGAATGTGCTGATCGGAGAGTTCCGTAAGGCGAGGGCGTCGTATCCAAAAAGGACTGTGCCGTGCTTTTGCAAGCGGCGCCGCCTGAGGCGAAACTACGTTGGTTGCGCTGAGGACGCTGAGCCGACGGATCGCATGCCTCCACAAACTGAAAAAAACGCGCGGACTCGTAATGGTACGCGCCAAGAAACGAAGGTAGTGCAGTTCCAGAAGTTCTTCTAAATATTCCTGCGGATAATATTTGGAAGTCGTCGCCCGGTGCATGTGAATCGTTTGCGCCCCGGCGACGAATACGGAAGGCCAGCCCTGCTGCCAGGCTCGGAATCCCAGGTCAAGATCTTCAACATAGACCGGGTCGTAAATCTCATCCATCCCTCCCAAAGTTAATAACTTCTCGGTATCGAATAGGGAACACCCACCGCTGCCGTAGAGAACATAGCTTAGATCTTCTCCCGGCAAAGGAGCATCGCAACGAAGTGGAAAATCCAAGGGTGCGCGCCGGGAGGGCGGCGGCATGATTGCCTTGCCGGTCTCCTCACGCCGCGCCCCCGCTACAAAGAAAATTTGAGCGGTGGCGCAAAACAACTCCGGCACCTTGTTGAAGGCAGCGAGTAACGCCTCAAAGAAGCCTTCCTTGATGATCATGTCGTTATTAAGCAGGCAGACGTGCGAGAAGCGCGATATTCCAATGCCGGCATTGACAGCGCGAGAAAACGATAAAGGTGTCGGAGAGGATTCGAGTTTAAGCAGGGGATACGTGTGTGCCAAGAAGCCGGCCGTGTCATCCTTGGAACCGTTGTCGATAACAATAATCTCGCCGCCGATCTGATCGATCTGGCGAACCACGTCTGGTAGCAACTGCGCCAGCAGTTCTTTTCCATCGCGGGATGGAATGATTACAGAAATACCCGTCGGCCGGGTTTCGGCTGATAGAGACAGTCGTCGTCGCCGCGGAAGGATCGCTTTCAGTAGACTGACTACCATGCCCGCAACACTGGCTCCGAACACTCTTAGCGGATGCCGCCAAGCACTCGGGCGCAGGAGGGTCCACAGGAGCACGTACGAAGGGCCGCCCGGCGATAATTGCCACACGAAAAAATTCCGAGTTCTCCAACTTATATGCCGGAGAATTGTCATTAATGACTGTGGCCGCAACATGAAGTGGCCGAAGTTTTCATTGAAAGCCAGGAAGTTCCTAGGCGCGAGTAGAAAGGCGATCAGTTGCATCCCCCTATAGGGAGTCCGCGGCTGCAAAATCACAGCAGCGATGCGGATGCGCTTATCGCGAAAAGTCCACCTGAGCAAGGACCAGTTCTCCCGCAGGCTGCGAGCCGCCGGGTACGGGATCCAGCGCATTCCGGGCCGGAGCCCGGAGACCGGGAATTCAGAAACCACCGTCAGAGGAAGCTCAGGAAAAAGCTTTTCCACCTCCTCAATGGCAGTGGGAATCAGATCTTGGGACCCGGACGCGAAGAGAACCTTGATGGTTTGCTTCAAGATCTCCTCAAATCAAAGTCTGGCGCGCACCCTCTAGGGCATTGCTTTTGTAATCGTCCCATAAGGCCAATGCCTGCACGCAAAAGGCCGTTGAAGCTGGGTTCACATGGGACAGCAGCTGGCCGCACCTACGCCCGAAGCAGAATCCATTAGAGGCGGCAGAATCCTCAGCGTACAGTTGAAATCCGGCCACTTGGGCTGCCTCACGCGCCGCCATATATGGATCCGCGGGAATGACGCCTAAAATTTCGCCATACAGCCGCAACCGCAGAAGCTGGGCATACACATCGGACCTGGAAAACAGCGGAGAAATGTCCTGAAGATACGCAGCGATCCGCTCAATTCCTTTCTGAAAGCACGAAGCGCAGTCTTCCCGCCCTAATACAGGTAACAACCCTTCCAGGAAGTATGCATAGGCGTGTAGCCGGTCCATGACTCTTTCCGGATCTGTTACCCCCGGCAGAAAATGGGCTTCGGTTGTAAGTGCGTCTTTGACGGCCGACTCATAAGCCCGAAGGAAGTTGGTCGCCCCGGTAACTTCGTAGAGCTCATACCAAGCCATAGCCGATTTTAATTGATAGCATCCAGGCACAGATGACCAATTCGAGTGGTTGGGCAGCGGAAGTTTTTGCGGTATCGTAAGAATCGGGATGATGCCCTCCCCCGCGTAAAAGTCCGCTAACATCGCGTGGCCCGCCGCAATGGCAACGTCTCTAAACTCAGCATCCCCCGAAACACGCGACGCCGCCAGTAGCCCGCGGACGATGATTCCTGTATCAAAAAAATACGCGAGCGCCTGCGGTTGTTCTCCATCCACATCGAATTCAAACGGAAACGCACGAACTTGTGGGTTCCACGCCGTTCGAGTCAGAAAACGCGCTGCGTGGAGCGCGGACTCGAGATACTCGCCTTCTCCGAGCCGCTGATACAGATAGATCAGCGCGCTTACCGCGTAGCCAGTGATCTCGGTCGAAATGCGCGCGTGCGTACAAAGATCACGGCGGTAGTACCGAGAAACCCCACCATTACCTTGTTGAATACCGGACTCGAGAAACCAGCGACCTGCGGCGTCGAGTAGGTGGTATGCAGGCTGGGACAGCTTGACATGCGATCGCGGGAAATCCTTATACAATCACCCTCCACTACTCCCCCGGCTGGTTAAAGGCTAACATGGTCTATCATCGAGATGCAAAATGTCTGAGGATAGGGATTGAGCGAGTGCGCCGGTGACCATGGGGCTACTTGGACGTTCGCTTGCTTAGAAACACACCGGCTAGCGCTCGCATCCTGCGGAAATTACAACCATGTCCTCCGGCCGACTTAAGATCCATTTCATCTTGGGCACTCGGCCCGAGGCGATCAAGCTGGCACCGGTCATAAGGCGACTTCGTGAATGTCCACAGGAGTTCGACACGCGCACAATCGTGACCGCGCAGCACAGGGGCCTGCTCGATCAGGCGCTCCGCACTTTTGCGATCTCGCCGGATTTCGATCTCAATGTCATGCGCCCTGACCAGAGCCTGTTGGAATCCACGTCGCGAATTATCGGCGCGCTTGAGCGAATCTTTCTTGAAGAAGGCCCCGATCTGGTGTTAGTTCAAGGCGACACCACTACAACCCTATGTGGAGCCTTAAGTGGTTTTTACTGCAGAGTCCCTGTAGGACACGTGGAAGCCGGCTTACGCTCAAGTAATATTGCACAGCCCTTTCCCGAGGAAATGAATCGCGTGCTGGTGGGACGTCTGGCGACGTTGCATTTTGCACCTACGTCGGGCGCAGAGGATAATCTTTTGCGCGAAGGCGTCGAAGCGAAGCATACGTTTGTAACAGGGAATACTGGAATAGACGCTTTGCTGGAAACCCGGGATGCCCTGGCTTCCGGTCAACTGGAAGTGGAGGGCTTACCTGATATTGATTCACGAAAGAAGCTAATCGTCGTTACCGCCCACCGGCGGGAGAGCTTTGAAGAGGGGCTGGAAGGAATCTGCCGGGCGTTGCGGGCCTTGGCATCCCGCGATGACGTGGAAATCGTCTTTCCAGTTCATCCGAATCCGAGCGTCAGAAATATTGTGAACGAGTTTTTGCGCGGATGCGACGGAATCCGCTTAATTGAGCCTTTGACGTATGGTGCTTTCGTTAACCTTATCAGCCGGGCGTATGTGCTCCTTACTGATTCCGGCGGTATTCAGGAAGAAGGCCCTTCGCTGGGCAAACCAGTGCTGGTCATGCGCCAGAACACGGAGCGTCCGGAAGCGATAGTGGCCGGCACTGCCCGGCTGACAGGTACGGACCCGGACCGCATCGTAGCTGAGACAGTGCTTCTACTAGATAATCCGGCGGAATATCTTAAGCGCTCGCGGGTTGCAAACCCGTTTGGCGATGGACGCGCAAGCCTGCGAATCCGGGACATCATTCGAGGC
>Ga0105242_10001703_pt1 | contig 17405 bp, 12 predicted proteins | sample KBSM24metaG_FD_81521 | JGI IMG/M metagenome (GOLD analysis project Ga0105242, IMG submission 81521) | Miscanthus rhizosphere microbial communities from Kellogg Biological Station, Michigan, USA - KBS M2-4 metaG | ecosystem: Host-associated > Plants > Roots > Rhizosphere > Soil | place... | reverse complement strand
TTCGACGTCTGCGCATCGGTCGTTTTCTTCAGCAAACGGTATGGATGCACGAAGCTCAACACGACCAGGTTGACCGACGGCAGGCCGTCGCCGCGATCGATCAACCAATGATTCTTGTTGTCGAATTCGGTCATGTCCCGCACCGAGCCCCACGTGCAAAAGTCGCTGCCGCAGTGCCACGAGCCGTAGATCTGGATTGGATTTCCGATCGGGTCGATCGTGTGCCGCGCCGTTGCCGAAGGAGCCTTTGGTGCAGTTGGCTCGACGTCACTGCACGCCGTCCATAGTACCGCGACGACGAGCCAGCCGATGTAGCGCTCTCGCACACGGAGCTCCTTGCCGAAACGTAGAATGGACTTCGAAATAACGCACGCGATGATGCAGCCGAAGTCCTTCACCCGCTAGGACACGCGAGTGATTCTGCGCTCGGCAAAGATTGCCGGGTTACGGCTTCTTCGGAACGACGCCCGGCTTGAACAGATCCGACAGGTCGTTGGCGTTGACCGCGTCGCCAAGATACGGACCGACGTGGAAGATGTTCTGCATCGTGCGCAAATCCGATGAATGGGTGTAGAAGACCGGACTGGCGTACGGAAGCCCGCCAACGTTCGGGTGAGCGCGATCGGAGATCACGATCTCCATGATCGTGTGATTGAAGTCGTCCGGGTTGTCGCCCGCCACTCCATCCGACTCCGATTCATCGAACCAAATGATGATCGCGCCGTGGTTCTTGTACGCGTCGGAGGCCATGATGATCGGAATGATCTGCGCGAGGAAATCGTCACCCTGCTTGATACGTCCCGGGTCGCCGGTGAGCCCTTTGTAGCCGCCGGTGAGCGTGGTGTGCATGTCGTTGAACTGGTTCGGCGTAATCCAGTTGTACTCGGCCACGTCGTCGGTGGCGAGGTCGTAGAAGAGTTGCTGTAGCGGCGCGTAGTTCGACGACAGCGGATTGTCGATCGTCGGGTCGTTACCACCGTTGGTGTTCGTGAAGAAGACCATCGGGTTGTGCTTCGTCGCGTAGTTGAACTGCGCCGACAGATTGAAGGCGTTCGCGAATCCGGTGGCAAAGACGCCGTTGAAGCTGGTGAGCGGCACCGTCCACTGGTCCGAGGGAAGCGGAATGTTGGTGAGCTGCCCCGCCCCGTTCCGCGCGAGGTCGATGTCTTCCTGATAGGAACGCCACGTATGTCCGGCGTCCTGGAGCAACCCGGTCAGGTGCAACGGCGTGTCCTGGTTCGTCGGACCGGCCGCGGCGAACGGATCGCGGTCGTTCAATACGCCGAAGTTGGTGCCCGCTTCCGCCCAGATGTAGTTCGGTTCGGACGGATGGATGTGCGGATTGTTCCCGTTGGGCGTAGCCAGGACGCTGTGGTAGTTCGAGGCGTAGGCCACGTGTTCGCTAATGTGAACGAGGGATCCGCCGATGACGGCGAACGCCGACCCGTCAACGAGACTATTGATGAACGGGGCGTTGGGATTCTGAAAGATCTGCTGGATCCCTCCCGTGAACTGATTGGCCGGTTGCGTCCAGTTGTGATTCTCCATGGCGATGACGAAGACCGTCTTGATCTGCTGCGCGTTAGCCCCGGCGTTGCCAAGGCCTGCGAGAAGCGCGAGTGTACCGAGCGCACCAGATCGTCTGGCGTACGACATTGAATCCTCCGGATTGAAGCGGTTGAGAGTTGCGATCACGGTTTGCCCCCCGTGAGAACCATCCACCCGTTCAATCACCGGGAATCCACCAGTTTTGACTTCATTGAGTCACGATTGCGAAACGGCGACTCATGCCTTTCGGTGCCCGGCCAGGCGCCGTATTTCTGTCGGATGCCGATTCGACCTGATTTGCGAACCGCCGCGACATTGATGGTCGTCGCGTCCGCGGCGCGTGCTCAAGTGACGCGCATCGTGATCGACTCCGTCGTGTCGCCCGCGTTCGGCGGTGCGTCGTACGCCACTGCCGGTCAGTATGAGACGATCGCCGGTCGCGCGTTCGGCGAGCTCGACCCCGACGACCGCCGTAACCGAGTCATCACAGATCTCCAACTGGCCCCCCGCAACGCGCGAGGTCGGGTCGAGTACATGGCGACGTTCTTCATCGTCAAGCCGATCGATCTGTCGAAGGCGAGCCATCTGATGTGGCACGACGTTCCCAATCGCGGCGGCCGCATCACGATCAACGTGGCAGAGCGAAACTTGGGTGACATCGGGTTGAGCAGCGGCTGGCAGGGCGACCAAGCCGGACGAACGGTTCCCCGACCGGGAACTGAATACGCGCTCGTCCCCGTCGCCCGAAACGCGGATGGCTCACCGATCACGGGCAAGGTGCTCGGCCGGATCATGAACGCGAGCGGCCCCGACTCGAAGCCGCTCTTCGTCTACAGCAACCCGGTGCCGTACAAGCCGCAAACGCTCGACACGCGCGCCGCGACCCTGACGACCCACGCATCCGAGAGCCCAGACGGGCGAGTTACCGGTGAGGCGACGATCCCGAGCAGCGACTGGGCCTGGGCGCGCTGTTCCGCGACGCAGCCCTTCCCAGGCGTTCCGGACTCGACGCAGGTCTGCGTCAGGAACGGCTTCGACCCCAAGCTCCTCTATCAAGTCGTGTTCACCGCGCGCGATCCACGCGTACTCGGCATCGGTTTCGCCGCGTTTCGCGACGTCGCGACGTTTTTCAAGACGCAGACGCAGGATGCTGCAGGAACGCGCAACCCCCTCGCCGGCGCGGTGCGCTGGACGACGAGTCGCGGCGTCTCGCAGTCGGGCAATTTCCTGCGAGCGTTCTTGCAGCTCGGCTTCAATGAAGCGCTCGACGGTCGCCGCGTGTACGACGGCGTTTGGCCGATCATCGCCGGCCGGCGAATCTCGCTCAACACGCGCTTCGCGATGCCGGATGGAATTCTCATGCTCTATCAACCGGGAAGCGAAGGCCCGCAGTGGTGGGGCGATTGGCCGGACGCCGCGCGCGGATTGCCGGCGTCGGGAATTCTTGACCGGTGCACCTCTTCACACACTTGTCCGCGCGTCTTCGAACATTTTGGCGCGGCCGAGGTGTGGGGGCTCAAGTTGTCGCCGGAATGGGTCGGCACCGCGGGCGACAAGGACATTCCGTTGCCCGAGAACGTGCGGCGCTACTACATCCCCGGTACAGCGCATGGCGGCGGACGCGGTGGATTCGACACCAAACCGGTCCCGCCGAACGCTTGTCCGGGAACGGACTATGGCGTCGGAATGTTCGCGCAGGATCCGGTTCCACAAACAGAAACCGTGAATGCGCTCCGCGTGCATTTCCGCGACTGGATCATGAAGGACACACCACCCCCGCCGAGTGTGTGGCCGCGTATTTCCGACGGCACGCTGGTTGACGCAACCAAGGAAGCGATGGGCTTTCCAACCATCCCCGGCATTCCGGCGGCTGCACCGACAGGCCTCGTCAATCCGTTGCTCGATTATGACTTTGGACCCGGCTTCAATCGCGTGGACGGTTCGGGCGTTCCGAGCGTCGTGCCGCCGGTCGTGAAGCGCGCGCTGCCGATGAAGGTCGCAAAGGTGGATGCCGACGGAAACGAGCTCGGTGGCGTGCCCGTCGTGCTTCGCGACGCACCGCTCGGCACGTACCTTGGCTGGAACATTACGACGAGCGGCTTTTTCGCCGGGCAGCTTTGCAGCTACGCCGCCGGAATGATTCCCTTCGCCACGACACGCGCCGAGCGTCTCGAGCACGGAGATCCGCGGCTATCACTCGAGGAGCGTTACAAGGATCACGCGGGCTACGTGCAGGCCGTGCGCAACTCGGCGGCCAATGCGGTGAAACGCGGTTTCCTCCTTCCGGCCGACGCTGCCTCGCTCATCGCGGCGGCCGAGGCAAGCAGTGTGCTTCGATGACGCGCTCGATTTGGGTGGTCGCGCTATGCGTGGCTGGCGTTCGCGCCGCCGCGCAGGGCAACCTCGCACTGCCCCTTGGCCAGAATCTGCGCGACCGGCCCGGCCAGCCCGGTGACGTCTTGCTCGAGATCGACATTGCGGGCGCATACACGCTCGATGGCCGACCGGTCAACGCCGCGCAGCTCGCTGGTCAGTTGACGACGCTGATGAGCCGCACGCGCGATCATGTCGTCTACATTCGCGCCGATGCAAGCCTGCCTTCGTCGGCGATCGACTCGGCGAACGCGATCGCGGCACGCGGTATGGCGTGTGTCGCGTCGTTCGTCGGGATGCAGGAACGCGGGACTGTGTCGCACGTCAGTGGCGACGCAGGTCAGGAGGCCGGAGACGTACGCCGGGCGATCGACGTGCAGCTGCCGTTCCCGCGCGTGGTAACGCCGATGATCCAGCGGCAGCAGTCAGCCGCCATCGTGCTCGAGGTGCTGCCCGGACCGGCGTACCGCATCAACACGCAGCCCGTGCAAGCGGACAACCTCGAGCGACGACTGCGCGAGATCTACGACCCGCGTCCGATCAAGGTGCTCTACGTGCGCGCCGGCGCGGCGACACCGTTCAAAGATCTGTTCCACGCAATGGATGCGGCTCGCTCCGGCGGTGTCGTCGAAATCGTCGCCGCACCACCCGAGTTGGCGATTCGCCCCACACTGCCCGACATCGATCTCTCGATGCGGGTCACGGCGCGCGACGATTCCGCCGCCGCGCGCATTTCGGGCAACGTCGGCCGGTGCCGGCGCGGCGACGTCTACTTCGGGGAGCTCGACGTCGCGACGGGCGCAAAGTCCGACGCCGATCGCATCTATTTCGAATTCCAGGTCGAGCATCCCGTAACGCCCCTACCGACCAATCTCGCTCCCCGCTATCCAGACATGCTTCGCGCGAGCAAGACCAATGGACAGGTCCTGGCGCAATTCGTCGTCGATACGAGTGGTCGCGCGGTTCTCGAGACGTTCAAAATCATCAGGTCGACACACGACCTCTTCACGCAAGCCGTGAAAAACGCCCTGCCGGACATGCGCTTTACTCCGGCAACGATCGGCGGGAAACGGGTTCGGCAGATCGTACAGATGCCGTTCCAGTTCACTATCTCTCCGTGAGAACAGGACACCATTCCTGATCAACGCCGTCTCCGTGCCTTTCCGCGAATTCCAGTGAAGTCTTCCGTGTCTAGTGCTGTTGACGGACCTAATCGTTCGACGCGGCCTGTTGGCCACGAGAAAACTCAAGGCTAAAGATTTGGACACGGAAGACGTCACGGAATTCGCGGAAAGGCACGGAGACGGCGTGACGAGTGAACCGCCAGGATGAAATCATTGAGAGCCTCGCCACTCAATTTTGGCACTCTGATGATGTTTTCGTAGGATAGTTTTGGTGTCGACGACGGCTACCTGATCTCGAACGTCGCCGATGTCGGATGGGCGAAGTCGCCGTGTTCGTCGGCGCCGAACAGCGCGACGACCGACCACGAGTGCATTCCTTCCGGGAGCGACACCTCGAAGGCGATGCGCTGCTTCTCCCAAGCCATTGCATTCTGCGGTGAAACGCGATGCTGCTCAGACTGAATCGCCCATGACGGTGGGCTGGTCCAATGACCGCTCAGCGCGTACCGGCGAGCGCCGGGGACCGCGTCCCACTCGAAGCGGATCCGGGATGCGACACCGAGCTTTCGCCGATCCAACACCTGCAGCACGCGCAGTCGATGCGGGTTCGAATCGCTCACCCCCATCGCCGATCGCCCGTCGCCCGTCGTCCATCGCCCGTCGCCCACCCCCACCCCCACCCCCACCCCAAGCAATGCGACGAGGGCGATCGTGCGCGCCGCAGTCCGTATCGGACTCAGAAGCACCATTGCCACCAGAAGATCACGAGCGTGAACACCCAGCACCCGCTGCCGCGGCTGAACTGCGGCTCCGTTCCCGGTGCAAGATCCTTCCGCTCGAAGTTGCGCTTCGCCTTGTAGACCTTGCCGTTCTGCTCAGCCCAGGTCTGCCACTGACCGCCCGCCTGTTCCAGATAGATGTTGAACCGGCCGGGGGGCAGGCTCACGTCTTCCGCCGCGCCGGCTTCGTTGTCGAGCACTCCGATAAGAGTGCCGGCGGCCAGCTGATCGCGGCTGGTGATCCCGCTCAGGTCGGCCGGGATGAGGTTGAACTTCTTGCCATTGATCGAGGCGGTCTTCGCATGCTTCTGATCGAGTTTCGCGTTCCTGGCCTTCGCCGCGATCGTCGAGGCACTCGGCGGCCTGGTGGCCTCGCCACCTGATTGCTTCACCTGGGCACTCGCGACGGCCAGCGGCACGAACATCGTGGAAAGCAGCATCAGTCCTGTGTGCGGCATACCTACCTCCAGTAAAGGAATTGGCGGCCGGCGCATGAGCGTTCTTGTAGGCGCGCGCACTGCCGCGTAGAATCGGTGAGCAACAATCGGCGGGGTCCTTCAACGCCGACTCAGTGGGCTCTCACGCGCGTTTCAACGCCGGTTCAACTCGGCCTTGGACAGGATGTAAAGCCTTGCGGCTCCGAGCTTTCGGCGGTTTGTGGATCGAAAATCTGGCCACTGAGTCCGAGGCCGGACCGCGCCCGCGCCAGCTCGCGCTGCTCACTATCCTCGCCGTCGCCGGTGAAAAGGGGGCGAGCCGCGACGGCGTCCTTGGCGTTCTATGGCCCGAAGCGGAGGAGGAACGGGCGCGCCAGTCGCTGTCCCAGGTGATCTATAGCCTGAAGCGCGACCTTGGCATCGACGTCGCCGCCTCCGGCCCGCGCCTTCGCCTCGACGAAAAGCTGATCTCGAGCGACGTCGCCGATTTCAAGACGGCCGTTGCGAGCAAGAATTGGCAGGCGGCGGCGGAGCTGTACGCCGGACCGTTCCTCGATGGCTTCTACCTCGCCGACGCTCCCGAATTCGAACGTTGGACAGAATCCGAGCGGGCGTCGCTCGCCACCGAGGGGATTCGCGCAATCGAAGTTGCCGCCAAGGCAAGCGCTGACGCCGGCCGTCGCGACGAGGCCGCCGAGTGGTGGCGCCGGCTTGCCGCAACCGATCCGGCCAACACACGAGCAGCCACTTCCTATATAGAAGCGCTAGCCGCGGTCGGCGACCGAAGCGCGGCGTTGGCCCACGGCAAGGCACACGCCGACTACCTGCGTCGCGAGTTCGACACAGAGCCGAGTCGCGCGTTTCAGCAAACGCTGGAACGCATTCGAGAGTACGAGACGCGCGAACATGCAGCCGTTCGGCCGGGCGACGGGCGACGGACGACGGACGACGGGCAATCGGCGGCGGGCGACGCCCGATCGCCGATGGGCGGGCACGCCGAGGGGCAAGGCGAGTTGCAAGCCGTCGCCCGTCACCCGTCCTCCGTCGCCCATCAGCCGTCGCCCGTCGCCCGTCGCCCAGCTTCCATCGCCGCCGCCATCGTCGCGATCGCTACCCTTGCGATCGTCGGGTGGGGGGCGACAACTGGACGTTCGATTTCGTGTCTCGTGTCCCGTGTCTCGTGTCCCAGCACCGCTCCCATTCTGGCCGTCGGCCGCATTCGCGACCTCGTGGCGCCCGAATCGGCGTCCGTGAGCGCCGTGCTGAGCGAGATGCTGGCGACGAGCCTCGGTCGACTGACAGATCTGCAAGTGGTGGCAAACTCGAGAATGCTCGAGCTGACGCCGCGCGGCAGTGACACAGCGCGGTCCGCGCTCGCCGACGCCGCGCGGCGGGCGGGGGCTACCGAGATCATCGAGGGCGAGCTCATTCCAGTTGCCGATCGGCAGCTGCGCCTCGACATCCGGCGAGTGGATATGGCCCGCGGACTCGTGCGGCGCGGCTATCGAGTTTCGGGGAGCGACCGCGTCGCACTATTCGACAGTCTCACCGCGCTGATCGCGGCCGACTTTAAGTTGGCCGCGCCAAATGGTTCACTCGCCGAGGTGACCACACGCTCGCCGATCGCCTATCGGTTCTACGAAGAGGGCTTGCGCGCCTACTATCTCGCCGACCTCTCGGCCGCTCGTCGTCTCTTTCAATCGGCGGTACGCGAAGATTCGACGTTCGCCATGGCGACGTTTTATGCGTGGCGGGTTGGATTGGCTACCAGTGAGAAAGAGGAGGGGCAGCTCGCGGCACGTGCGGTGGCACTCTCGTCTCGCTCGTCACCTCGCGACCGGCTCCTCATTCTGACGCATATCGGCGCGGCGCACGCTGACATGCGGGCGATCGCTGCGGCCGAAACGCTCACGACGAACTACGGGCGCGATCCCGAGGCGCTGATCGCTGCCGCTGAAGTCACTCGCGATCAGTCGCGTGCCATCGAGCTCCTCAACCGAGCCGTCGCGCTCGACTCCGCGGCGAGTCCTGCCAGCAGGCCCGTCTGTCATTTGTGCGACGCACTTAGTCACTTGACGGGGATCTACGAGTGGGCCGATTCGGCCGCCGCGGTCGAGCGCACGCTCCAGCGCTGGCATAGGCTGCGTCCAAACGACGCCGTACCGTGGAGGACGGAAGCCGATTGGCTTACAGGACTCGGCCACCGCGCCGAGGCCGATGCGGCGATTCGTCGCTTCGAGGCGCTCGGTGGATCTCGGGGAAGCGTCCACCTCGATGAGCTCATTCAAAACCTTCGCCTCGATGACCTCGACGCGGTGGACGATGCCTGCCAGACCGGGCTTTCCACCGCGGATGGTGGAACCCTCTTGCTGTATCGCTGGTTCTGCGCCATCGCGCTCCGGTCGGAAGGCCGTTATCGCGAGGCGTTCGCGCTGGCGCGCGAGGGCAAAGTTCCGAAATCGACCGTCGTGCGAAAAGGCATGCCTCGCGATCCGTATCTCGATGGGGTTCTCGATCTGGAAGGCGGCCGTCCGCTCGCCGCCGCGGATGGATTCGCTGCCATTCCCGCGCCGGGCCACGAAGTCGGTGAGGATCGAATGCTGTCGGACAGCGTGAACGCACCGGCGGGCCTCCGCGCCCGGAGGCGAACGTGGGTGCTGACGCTCTCGGCGACCGCCGCCGTCGCCGGCGGTGACACGCTGCGCGCGCGACGGCTGGTGGACAGCATCGAGATCCTCGGCCGGGGAAGTCCGTTCCCGCGCGATCCATTGCTCCATCATTTCGTGCGCGGCCTCCTGCTTTCTCGGGCACACCAGGACGAGGCGGCGCTCGCCGAGCTTCGTGCCGCCATTCATTCGCCGACCTTCGGCTACACGAGAATCAACTACGAGTTTGCTCAGACCGCGCTCGCGTTGAAGCGTCCGCGCGACGCTATTCCACTCGTCCAGGCCGCGCTGCACGGAGGCATCGAGGGTTCGGGATTCTACATCACGCGCACCGAGCTTCACGAAGTGCTGGCGCGTCTCTTCGACGCGAATAATCAGCGCGACAGCGCCGCCGCGCATTACGCCATCGTGGAACGCGCATGGCGATCGGCCGATTCGTTCCTCAAGCCACGGTACGACCTTGCACGGCAGGGCATAGACCCCGCAACAGGGCATAAACCCCGCTAGCAGACCGCGCTGGTAGACAGCGCTTTGAACCAACGCTCGTAAGATGCGTTTGTACCCGGCGCCCAAACTGCGCATTTACACAGCGCCGTCTACGAGCGCCTTTTGAGCGTTTGTTATGAGCGCCGTTTACAAGCGCTGTTCAACAAGCGCAGTTTACCAGCGCTTCTTACAAGCGCCGTTTATGCCCTAGCCGTTTTATCGCGTACCGCACGTCTCGCTGATACCTCATCCTTTACTATGACCGTACAACAAAAATCGCCGTTTGCCCTGCTTCTTCTGCTTGCGACGGCCGCGCCAGCGCAACGTCCCGTTGTCACGGCCACCGACTACGCTCGCGCCGAGCAGTACATGCCCTACAACACGAACCAGCTCGTGTACGGGCCACTGTTCACTCCAACCTGGCTCGGCGACGACCGGCTTTGGTTCCGAGCGCCGGCGCGAACGGGCGTCGAGCTTGTGATCGTCGACCCGGCGCGAAAGACGCGGATGAACGTGTTGGACGAACCGCGTCTGACGGCAGCACTTCGCGCCACGCTCGGCACGGCTGCTGACTCGCTCAAGACGACGCGGGCCCGCGTCGTCCTGTCGGACAACGGGCAGACACTCAATGCCACGGTCGGTCGCCGCCGAGCGCGGTGCGACTTGTCGGCCGCCAAGTGCGATTCCGTCGCGACTCCCCCCCCAGGTGCGCCCGAGCATCTCTCGCCGGACGGCAAACGCGCCGCGTTCATTCGCGACTGGAATCTGTGGATGCGCGACGTCGCGACGGGACGTGAGACGCAGCTCACGCGGGACGGCGTGGAGAATTTCGGCTACGCGACGGACAACGCCGGCTGGAAGCACAGCGACGCAGCCGTGCTGACCTGGTCACCGGATTCGAAGAAGATCGCGACGTTCCAGCAGGACCAACGCCGCGTCGGCGAGATGTATCTCGTGCGGTCGCAGGTCGGCCATCCCGAGCTCGAGGCGTGGAAGTATCCGCTTCCAGGCGACAGCGTCATCACGATGATCGAGCGGGTGATCGTCGACGTGAGCGGGCCGACGCCGAACGTCGTCCGGCTCAAGATGCCGCCCGATCAACATCGATCGTCGCGCTGAGATGACCTCGATTGCTCCGACGGTGAATTGGCGGATGTCGAGTGGTATGCCGACGGGTCGCACCTCGCGTTCGTGTCGAGCACACGCGACCACAAGCGCGTCACGCTTCGCGTGGCGGATGCCAAGACCGGCGACGTTCGCGATGTGCTCGAGGAGACCTCGCCGACGCAAGTCGAAATGGGAACGGAGCGCAACAACTGGCACGTGTTGCCGGCGTCGAACGAAGTCATCTGGTACTCCGAGCGAAGCGATTGGGGACAGCTCTACCTCTACGATCTGTCGACCGGGCGCCTCAAGCGGCAGATCACTTCCGGGAATGGGAACGTCACAGCGTTGCTTCGCGTCGACGAGAAGCAACGCGCCGCGTATTTCCTGGGCGTGGGAAAGGAAGCCGGGCGAGACCCGTACTTCAGCTTCCTGTATAAGGTCGGGCTCGACGGCGGCGCGCACCGCCTGCTCACGCCGGAGAACGCGACCCACATGGCCACGATGTCTCCCTCGGGGCGCTACGTCGTCGACGCGTATTCGCGACCGGATCTTCCAACGAAGACAGTCGTCCGCGACACGGCGGGCAAGCTCGTCATGGCCGTTGATTCGGTCGACGCGTCGCGACTTCTGGCTTCCGGGTGGAGAGCGCCGGTACAGATCACCGTCAAAGCGCGCGACGGTAAGACGGACCTCTACGGTCTGATGTACTTGCCCAGCCGTTTGGATTCGACGAAGAAGTATCCGATCGTGAACTCGATCTACCCGGGACCGCAGGCCGGTTCGGTTCCGACGCGGATGTTCTACCCCGCGACGAACGATCAGCATGCGCTGGCCGAGTTGGGGTTCGTCGTCGTGGAGATCGACGGGATGGGCACACCATTCCGCTCGAAGTCGTTCCACGATTTCTGGTACGGCAACATGGGCGACAACACGCTGCCCGATCAGGTCGCGGGGATGAAAGAGTTGGCGCAGCGATACCAGTTCATCGACATTGAGCGCGCCGGAATCTATGGCCATTCTGGCGGCGGATTCGCGACTGCCGACGCGATGTTCCGATATCCGGACTTCTTCAAAGTCGGGATCTCGGAATCCGGCAATCATGACAACCGTGAATACGAGGACGACTGGGGCGAGCGGTATCAAGGTCTGTTGACCGCGCGATCGGACGGAAGCACGAACTACGACAACCAGGCCAACCAGCTCGTCGCCAAGAATCTCAAGGGCAAGCTGCTGCTCGCGCACGGAACGATGGACGACAATGTGCCACCCTACAACACGTACCTCGTGGTCGACGCGCTGATCAAAGCGAACAAGGACTTCGATCTGCTGATGCTGCCGAACCAGGCCCACGGCTATGGCAACATGTCGAACTACATGGCGCGCCGCCGCTGGGATTACTTCGTCAAGAACCTTCTGGGCGCCGAGCCGCCGACGGAGTACCTGCTGGGGCCCAAGCCGCCCGCCCGACCCACTCCATAGGGCGAGCGTAGCACATTCGCGTTCTCGGGCGTAGAATCTGTGACTGCTCACACTTCCCACGCTCGGAGCTGCCTCGTGAGATCGACGTCATTGCTGGCCGCGGCCTGCGGCCTTGTGATTTGCGGAACGGCGAACGCCCAGAACGTGACCCCGGCCGGCGCCGACACGGCGTACGATCCGGTTGGCGTGCTCGTGTCACGCCTCGATCTCGAGAAGTACAAGGCGACGATCAAGGGCTTGGCCCAATTCGGCGACCGGCGCCAAGGCACCAAGCGAAACCGCGACGCCGTCGACTGGATCGAGGCGCAGCTCAAGAGCTACGGCTGCCAGAACGTCGAGCGCATCACGTACGAGTACAATCCACCGCCGCCGGCCGCTGGTCGCGGAGGGGCGGGCCGCGGCGGCCGCGGCAACACGCCGTCGCCGAACGGCCGCGGCCGTCCGGGCAACGGCCCCGGCGGGAGCCGCATCTTTAGCGACATGCGCGAACGCGGCGTGAACAACGATTCGCTCGCACAGCCCGATCCCGCCATTCGCGCGATCAACATGGAGCCGAGCACCCCTGGCCAACGGCAGGAAGTGATCTGCATGAAGGTCGGCACGAAGTACCCGAACGAGATGTACATCCTCGGCGGCCACATGGACGGAATCGGCTGGGGACAAGCGGTGAACGACGACGCATCGGGCTCGGCGATCGTGATGGAGCTGGCCCGCATTTTTAGTCAGCCCGATGTTCAAACGGAACGTTCGATTCGTTTCGCTCTTTGGAACAACGAAGAGACGGGTCTCAACGGCGCGCGTGCCTACGCCGAGCAGCGCGGACCGATGCAGGGCAAGGAAAGTCCGGCGGGATCGGGCAAGTATCCGGAACCCAAGTGGCTCGGGATGATCCAGCACGACATGATGATGGTCGACCACGGACCGCCGACGGCCGACGGTAAACTGGCGCCCGAGCAGCGTCCCGAGGCCGACATCAACATCGAGTTCGCGATCACGTCAAAGTTCGCCGACGACGCGATGAAGATGGCCTTCTTCTGGCGCGGTGCGAATGAGAAGTACGCCACGCACTATCCGGCGTCCGTCGGACCGCACATGTCGAACACCGACTCGGATCCGTTCAAGGACCTCGTGCCGTCGCTGAGTTTGCGCGAGAACGAGCGCGGGTCGCAGATCGGCGGGAATTGGGATCCGACGCACCATCAGCCGACCGACGTGCTAACGACGTTCACCGACAAGGACTTCATGCTCGGATTGACGTCGGCTCAGACGACACTTGGCGCGATCGGGCAGCTCACGAAGGCGACGATTAAGAAGTAGGGCGTGCTGGAAGCAACAACAAAGGGGCGCTTCCATTCCTATTTGCGAATCAGGATTCCGCCACCGAACGGATCGCTCCCAACTTTGTGGCGCGCCACGACCGTCATCGATTTCGTATCGATCACCGCGACGTCGCCTTCGCCGACGTTCATTGCGTAAAGCTTCGAGCCGTCGGGAGAGAACACGGGGAATGCCGGTCCTCGACCGAGCTTGATCGTGGCAGCGACTTCGCGCGTCGCCGCGTTGATCAGTGCGACATCCTGCGACGTGCCGTGCGTCGACGCTGCCCACTTTCCGTCGCGCGAAACGGCCATCCGTCCGGCTCCCTGCCCGAGATTCTTCAGGGTCGCGACGAGCGAGTCGCGCTTGCCGTCGATCACTGCCACTGACCCATCACCGTCGCAGTGGATCCACACGTCACCGTTCGGCGCGAAGCCGACGCCGACAGGTCCCCCGTTCACCGTGACGATCTTCGTGATCGCGTCGGTCTTCGTGTCGATCACCAACACGCGATTGTCGTCGCGCATCGGGTAATAGAGCTTGTCCGTGCCCGGTTGAATCGCCAGGAAGTGGCCGCCGCGAAGCACGACGTCGATTTTGCGGAGGACCTTGTTCGTCTTCGTGTCGTAGACGACGATCCCGGGAATGTCGGCGTTCTCCAGTCCGACGTACAGCTTGCTGCCGTCGCCCGTCAGCGCAACGCCATGCGGGGATGCCGAACCGTTCGCGCGCGAGGATTTGAAGAATGGCGACTCGATGCGGCCAATTTCCGTGAATCCGGTTGTCTCGAGGACCACTACATGCGGACCGTTCGGCACGGCCGCGTAGAACGTCTTCCCGTCCGGCGACGCCACCCCTTCGTGCGGCTGATCGACCGCGGTGAACTTGTGGAGGATCTTCCCGGAGACCGGGTCGACCTCGTTCACCGTATGGTCGCTGTGGCTCAGTGCGACAAGGGTGTGCGACTGGGCAATCGCCGAGGTCGCGGAAGCAACGAGACAGATCGCAACTCGGAGCATTCGCATGGGTTTACTCCGTCTTCCAGGGACGTTGGGAAGCAGGTGGAATGTGAAACGAGACCGTAGTCGGGGGAAGTCGCGGGGACGAGTCGTACGATCTTGACACGCGGGCACGCCGCGGGCACGCGCTGGCAACACGCGGAAAAAGGGCTTGAAGGTTTGCTACTAGGGCGCGGACTGTGTACCACCGACCAGGTCGTCGAGCAGCGCGACGAACGTTGTAACGCGGGACGGCGAGAGTCTCGAGAGAAACCTGGACTCGAGTTCCGCGCGCACGTCGCACGCGTCTTCAAAGAACGACCGCCCGCGAGTCGTCGGCTTGGCGAGCACGGCGCGCCGATCGGCTGGATCGATGGTGAGTGTGATGAAGCCTTTCGACTCGGCGTCTTTGGCCAGCTTGCCCGCGTATTGCTTGGTTGTTCCGAGCGCGGCGGCGACGTCGGAGAGGCGGGTTCCCTCCTCGTCGATCTCGGCAAGAAACTGGACGAGGGATAGCGTCGCGTCCTTCCACCCGCGGCTCGCGTAGGCCTCGTTCGCGGCCGTCTGGAACCGCCGATAGAGGGTCGCCACGGCGCGCGCCGGCGAGCTCACCATCTCCTCCCGGAGTTCCGCCCAGGGGCGGCGCCGCAACCTTGACATTTGGTCACCTTGGTTTATTATTTAGTCCACCTAGTTTACTTATTTGGTCAACCGAGATTACTACAAGCTATCGCTCCACGGGAGATCCGTCCATGCAAATCACCGCCGTCACCACAGGCACCCTGCAGCTCAAGCCCACCTTTCTCGAGGGCAGTCCCGCGCACGGCGGCCCCCTCGGATTGATCCGCGATCTCTGGCGCGATCCCGCCTTGACGCGTCCGCTGCCGATGTGGGCATGGATCGTCGACACCGGCGCGGAACGAATTCTCATCGACGCCGGCGCGCGCCCGGACGCGGGAGGCGGTGTCACCAGAACGAGGTTCCAGATCGCGCCGGAACAGACGCTCGTGTCCGAGCTCGGCCGGCGCGGCTTCGAGCCGGGCGACTTCGACCGCGTGGTCCTCACCCATCTCCACGGCGATCACGTCGGTGGACTCGCGGCGTTCGAGCCGCGGCAGATCTGGGTCGCCAGATCGGAGTGGGGACCGGTATCACGGTTCCCCGGTCGACTCATGCGGCCGCTGGTGGCTCCCGTGCATCGCGGCTTCGCCCCAAATGTCTTCGATTTCGACGGACCGGCACTGCACGGATTTCCCGGCAGTTGGTCGGTCACGCGTGACGGCTCCGTCGTCGCGATTCCAACGCCTGGACACAGCGTCGGCCACACGAGCTTTCTCATCCGGCGGACCGGTGGCGATGTGCTGGTGGCCGGTGACGTCACGTACGATCTTCCGGCCCTCGCGGCCCAACGCGATCAGGGCTTCATCGCGGACGTCGATGCGCACCACGTCACGCTGCGTCGTGTGTTGTCGCTTGTGGAAACCGGCGTCGCCTATCTCCCCAGCCACGACCCCGAGGCCCCAAAGCGGATTTGACGGCCCGCGTTGCAGCGTTACGGGCGCTGCGACGCGCCAAAGCTCCGCGGCGGCGTCTCGCACGATGGTACGCGTTGCGGCTGGCCCGTGCGTGGATCGACCGGCGGGACGCGGCGCGTTCGCGACACGAACGCCGGATCCTCCGACGCCTGATAGGCGAACATCGCGACCAAGGTCGCGTTTCGCTTCACATTGTCGAAGTTGATCTTGTCATAGGTGTCGCGGTTCGTGTGCCAGGTGTAGTCGGTGTACGACCAGTCCGACGACGTGAGAAAGAATGCCGGCGCGCCGTGACAATCGAATGCGTCGGAGTCGGTGCTCTCGTCGTGTGCGACGCCGGGCATCATGAGCGCGATGTTCTTCGTGATATCGGCCGGCATGCGCGACATCCACCGCGCGAGCGACGCCGCGGCGTCGATGAAACCGTTCGTCTGCACCGAGTCGATCTCGCCGGTGCCGTTGTCTTGATTGAACAGCGCCTGAAGGCCCTTGAGAACTTCCGGATGGTCGGCCGCGAACGCCGACGATCCAATCTCGCCCTCCTCCTCTCCGCTCCAATGGCCGACGAGGATCGTGCGCTTCGGTCGCGGATACGCCGTTTTCAAAATCCGCATTGCCTCGAGCATCGTGATCGTGCCGGTGCCGTTGTCCGTTGCGCCACTGCCGGAGTCCCACGAGTCGAGATGCGCCGACAGCATCACGTACTCGTTTGGCTTTTCCGACCCTTCAATGCGCGCGATCGTGTTGAACACCGGCGACTCGGCCGGCGCGAGGACGGCGTCGGCCACCGCGTGCACGCGGGGGTGCTGGTCGTTCGCGGCAAGACGCGCGAGGAGCGAATAGTCCTCGCACGACACATCGAACGACGGGATCGTGCGCGCGCGCGCCGACTGGATCTTGTCGACGCCCCAGCCGCGCGACCACGAGTTCGACAGAACGCCCGCGGCACCGGCGCGCTCGAGAAGCGCGGGCGCCGAGCGCGCGTTCGCCTTTCCGACCGCCCAGCGCGCCGTCCAATCCGCGGTGGCGCTGTCGCGCTGCGCCGCGGCGTGCGAATAGACGGCCGAGTCGGCCCATGTCCTGACATCCGAGTCGGGACGGCAGCTCGGAAGCGGTGCGCTGAGCAGCACGAGCTTTCCTTTGACGCTCGCGAGCCAACGGGCAAATCCGGCGCTGTCGCCGAGGACTGATTTCGCCGGAATCAGGGCGACGTCGGCGGTGATGCCTCCGGACGGGGTCGCGGCGCTCCACGCGTGCATCGTCGCTTCGAGCACGCGCCGACGCGGCGTGATTAGCTCGAGACCGCTCGGCCCGCGCGTCCAATCACGCCAAGTCCCATACTGTTCGTTCTTGGCATCGACGCCCCATGCCTTGTACGTGCGGAGCAACCAATCGTTCGCGGCACGATTCGCCGGCGAGCCGGTGAGACGCGGGCCGATCGAATCCATGAGCACTTGCGCAAGGCGAGCGGCCTGCGAGCGCTTCATGCCTTCGTCGTAGATCTTCTGGACGACCGGATCTCCAGTCGGGTTGTCCTGGGCACGCGCCGGCCGCGC
>Ga0105242_10001700_pt1 | contig 17415 bp, 13 predicted proteins | sample KBSM24metaG_FD_81521 | JGI IMG/M metagenome (GOLD analysis project Ga0105242, IMG submission 81521) | Miscanthus rhizosphere microbial communities from Kellogg Biological Station, Michigan, USA - KBS M2-4 metaG | ecosystem: Host-associated > Plants > Roots > Rhizosphere > Soil | place... | reverse complement strand
GTGAACGGGATGTGGATGTAGAGCCACGACTCGAGGATGTTCTTGTAGCGCTGGTAGTAGATCAGGCGGAGCAGGAGCTCGCGGCGTTGCCGCGAAACGACGAGCATCTGGCGCAGCTCTTCCTGTTCCTCCCGCGGCACGAGCCCGATCAGACGCGACCAGTCGCCGGAGTCCTGCCCTTTCCGGTACGCGAGACGCGAGAACAACAGCCGCCAGCCGGCCACGGCGCCAGGAGTCGATTTCCGTACGAGCTCGTCGTGGATGCGCTGGAACGGCGCGGAGCGTCCCGAGGCGATGCGGGCCATGGAGCGGCCGAGCTGGTTGAGCTGGTCGGAGATCTCTTCGATGCTGAGATTGCTCTCCACCTCGGTGAGCATGCGCGGCACCGTGACGTAGAGGATCGCGCCGAACGCGCCGCTGGCGACGACGATAATCACCAGCACGTACGTGGCCACCGCCCATGTGTCGCTGAAACGCCCGCCGGTGTGGAAGTAGAGAATCACCGCCACCAGGAGGCCGAGGTAGATGTGCGACTGCAGCCACTGCTCGAGCGTCCCGAAGGACGAGCGATACCAGCGTTTGCGGATGCCGAAGAACGCGAGCAGGAGAATGAGCGCCGTACCGGCGATGCCGTAGGCGATTCCGGTCGGCGAGCCGCCGTGAGGAAACTCCCGCCTGACGTAGTAAACGTAGTGCGCCGTGATCGCGATCAGCAGGACCACGAAGATGCGGCGCCAGAGAATTCCGCTACGCGCGACAGCCATGATCGGTTGCGCGGTTACGCGGTTGCGCGGTTGCGCGGCAGAATCCACCGCGTAACCGCGCAACCGCGTAACCGCTCATCGTTCTCCTCTCGAAATCACCAGCTCTTCCAACGTCTCCCGATACTGCTCGGGAGTGAGCCGAATGGCGGCGCCGGTGGGGCATCCGCGCACGCAGGCGGGTCCGCCGCTGATGCCGCGGCAGAGATCGCACTTCACGGCGACGGTCTTTTCGACCTCGTCTTCTTTGTGCCCTTTGCCGAAGAACGAGGCAATCCACGAGAAGATCGTGCGATCGGGCTCTTTGTGGACCATGAAGATGTTGCCGTACGGACAGTTGCGCTCGCAGTTGCCGCAGCCGATGCAATTGCTCTTGATGTAGACCTCGCCGCGCGGGTCGCGGGCGATGGCGTCGGGCGGGCAGTCGAGCATGCACAGCGGGTTCTCGCACTGCCAGCAGGAGTTCGGGGCGAGGAGGTTGTACAGCTTGATGCCGGTGAGCGAGAGCCTGGCCTGGCCGTCGTCGTGGACGCCTTCGCAGGCCTTGATGCAGTTGTTGCAGCGCACGCAGCGATGCTCGTCGATCATCAGGGTCTGCGTGCCCATGACCACTTCTTCGCGAATGAGATCGCCGAGGATGTTTCCCGATCCCGGCGTGCCCTCGGCGACGAGACCGGCGATGCGGCGCTCCTCGAGCTTGCGCAGCGGCGCCTCGCGCAGATCGGGATGGGCGGCCAGGAAGTTGCCGAAGTCGTGCTTGGAGAGCTTGATCAGATCCGACGGAAAGATCGTCGTCACCGTGGCCGTCCGGGCGGCGTCGGAGAATAGGGCCGCCTCCCCGAAGAAGTTGCCGGCGACGAGGTAGGACAGCACGACTTCCTTGTCGCCCGATTTCTTGGAGATCTTCACCATGCCGTTGCGGATCAGATAGAACGCCTCGGCGTGGTCACCCTGCTTGAAGATGACGGCGTCCTTGCCGAACGGCTGCACCACCGCTTTGTCAACCAGCTCGCCGAGGAGCGCTTCGGGGACGCCGGGAAAGAGATAGCCGCCGAACGCGCGGAGCAGGAAGGCCTGATCGACGAGCGCCTTCGCGCGCGGCGCGGAGGCGAGCATCTTCAGGATGGCCTTGCGCGGAATCTCGATGATGCGCGTCGCGCCGACGGCCTTCGCCGTCGCGGTGCGGCGGCGGCCGGAGATGAGGCTCATCTCGCCGAAGAAGTTGCCGGCGGTCAGCTCGGCGATCCTCGTCTCCGTCTGCGACTGCTCCGGTTTCTTCCAGAGCTCCACGCGCCCGCCGGCGATGATGAGGAACTCGTTCGTGTAATCGTTCTGGCGAATGATCGCTTCGCCGCTGTTGTACTCACGCACTTTCGCGGCCAGGAACGTATCGCGCAACTGCTGCTCATCCGCCGCGGCGAGCAGCGGGATGCGCGTGCGCATCGCGGCGATGCGCTCACGGACGGAGCCCTGCCAGAACGGCAAGCGTTCCTTGAGCACCGCTTCGTCGGCCGGCTCGACCTCGCGGCCCATGAGATGCTCGACGACTTCCCAACCCTGATTCATGCCGAGCTTGATCAGGTCGCGGCCGCTCGCGGCGCCGATGAGAAAGAGTCCGGGGACGCTCGACTCGTGCACGGGCGTGAGGATGGGGCGGGCGTCGCTGCGGTCGCCGCTGTAGCGGATGCCGACGGCTTCGAAGAATTTGCGCGGCGCGTCGGCGCCGAGCTTCAGGAAGAGCAGCTCCGCGGGAACGCGGGTGACGTCGCCGCGCACGTTGAGATCGGCATAGCCGTCGAAGACTTCCTTCACGCTGGTGTTGAAGTAGATCGTCATCCGCCCCGCGGCCTGGCGGGACAGGACTTCGCGCGTGAGGATCTCGTTGGCGCGCGTGATCTCGGGACCGCGCACGATCAGGCCGACGCGGTTCTCATCGGAAAGCGCGATGGCGATCTCCAGCGCGGAGTCGCCGGCGCCGACGACGAGCAGGTCCTGCTCCTGGTGCTCGGCCGGATCGACGAGACGGTAGCGCACGTGGGGAAGGTTCTCGCCCGGACATCCGAGCTTGCGGGGGTTGCCCTGCGTGCCCATGGCCAGGACGACTTTCCCGGCGTTGTACTCGCCGCCGGCCGCGGTCCGGACGATGAATCGCGCTCCGTCGCGGTCCAGTTTCTTGACTTCGGCGTTGAGCTCGACGTTGAGCGTCTTGCCGGCGACGTGTTCCTGCCAGGCGTTGAGGATCGACTCGCGCGAGCCGGCTTCGAAGGGAAGATCGCCGCGCCCCGGGATCATCACCGGCTCGGCCATGACGAATTTCCGCGCCTGATAGCTGTAAATGGTGTCGGCGAGATGGTCCGTGCGCTCGAGGAGCACGTACGACAGACCGTTGGCCTGCGCGTGAGAGGCGGTGGCGAGTCCTGCTGGGCCGGAGCCCACGATGACGAGGTCGTAGTTCATGAGTTGGGGACGTTCATCTCCGGTAGCGTGGTGTCGCTCGACTTCAGCTCCCGCGCGACGTTGAAGGTCAGGATCACTTTGCCGAGGCGCACCAGATCGCCGTCGACGAGCAGTCGTTTCTCGGTCACTTTCTCGCCGTTCACGAACGTGCCGTTGCGGCTTTGCAGGTCTTCCAGCACGAACCCTTCTGCCGTGCGCGTGATCTTCGCGTGATGCGACGAGACACTTCCGTCGGCGATGGCGACGGTATTCGCCGGCGCGCGGCCGATCGAGCATTCGCCGTCGAGAAGCGGGAAGACGTTGTCGGGCGCGCCGTCCGGCGTGAGCGATCCGACCAGCGTGCGCCGGCGCAACTGCACCGTTCCGGGCGTGGTCGTCGCGGGATCTTCACGCTGGAGGAGGCCGAGTTGCTCGAGGTGCTGCAGCCGTTCGGTCAGCTCCTGCCGCGTGACCCCCAGCTCTTCGATGAGCTTTTGAAACGAGCGCACGCTGGTGAGCTTGAACAGGAGTCTCAACTCGTCGGCATTGAGGTTGATCTGCTGCTGGATCGCGAGGTCGTCCACCACGCGAAACGTGGAGGTGTCGCGGTAGACCGTGGCCCGCATCGCGCGCAGCTTCGCTTCGTCGATGAGCTTCGCCACTTCCAGCGCGACGGGCTTCACGTTCTCCGGAAGGGCGACGGTGTCGAGCAGCGAGAACGTGCCGGCCGTCCACTCGAAGGTCTGGAGGATGGCCTCGGTGATCTCTCCGCCCTTGCTCGATTCGGCCCAGACGATCTTGTCTTTCTCGAAGAAGACCCGCGTCCGCTTGCCTGTGGTCTCGAGATCGAGGGTCCCGCTCTGCCCGCGACCGCACAAAAATGTCAGGAGCTCGACCGGCGGAAAGTGCCGCAGACTCCCCTGAAGGATCACCTGCATGAGGAGAGTTTACCCCTCACCCGGCCCTTCGCTACGCTCAGGACCACCCTCTCCCCGCTCACGCGGGGAGAGGGGCACTCGGCAAAGGCACGGCGAGAGCCCTTCTCCCCGCTTGCGGGGAGAAGGTGCCCGGAGGGCGGATGAGGGGCTTCCTCAGAACAGCTCTTCGATGGGAACGTACTCGCCGTAGCGGGCGCCGGGGACGTATTCGAAGCCGCGGCCGAGGGGGTCGTCGGTGCGGACGGTGGTGAAGTCGATGCCCAGCGCGGAGTAGAGCGAGCAGGTCACATCCTCGGGGCGGACGTCGCGTTTTGCGCTCCATCCATAGTCGACGGCTTTGTCGCCGAGGGCGTCGGTCTTGCCGAGGACGCGGCCGCCGTGCGTTCCGCCGCCGGCGAAGATGTAGGAGTTGCGCAGGTAGTGGTCTCGCCCATTCTGATCGTTGAGCGGACCGACGGTGCGTCCGAACTCGCCGAGGACGACGATGAGCGTCTCGTCGAGCAGCGTCTTCCCCGGATTCGCGCCGGGCATCGTCGAGAGATCGCCGAGTAGCGCGCCGAACGCGGAGTCGAACTGCACCGACTGCGCGTAGATCGACTGCGCGCCGTCCTTGTCGTAGATGCCGGAGTGATGATCCCAGCCGCCGAGCGTGGTCTGCACGAAACGCGTGCCCTTGTTCGCGCCGGCGAGATTGCGGGCGACGATCAGCGAGTCGCCGAACGTGGTCGCGCCGTAGCGCGCGTGATCGGCGTCGTTGAACGAGAAGATCGTGTTGATGCCGGGCGCCTGCATGAGCGCTCTCGATTGATCGTAGAAGTCGTTCATGTCCATCGACGGCTTGCCGAGCGCGCCGCTTGTGCGCGCGCCGTCGATTTGATGGAGCAACTCCCACCGGCGATCGAAGCGCGCCACGCCGTCGGGATGGCTCAGCGTCGCCAGACCGGTCGCCGCGGTCTGCACGCCGAACGGCGCGTACTTCGCGGGGAGATATCCGGACGTCGGGATGGCGCCGGAGTTCAGGGCGATGAAGCCGGGAAGCACGTCGCCGGTCGTGCGCGAAAGCTGCGACTCGAGCGACACCACCGCGCCGATGTGCGGCGCGATGGCGCCGGTCGCGCCGGCCGGATTGCGCGCGATCTGCGCCCACGTCTGCCCGAGCTGATGGACCGCGGCCCAGGAGAGTCCGCAGCGCGCGATGGTGAGCTTCGACAGGTGCTCGCCGGTTTTCGGCAGGAGTCCCTGCGGCCAGCGGATGTCGCCGTAGCTCGTCGGCGCGAAGTCCGACGGCGTCCACGCGCCTTCTTTCAGATCCCACAGATCGACGTTGCTCGGCGCGCCGGAGAGGAAGATGAAGATGCAGCTCCGGGCGGTGTTGCGCAGCGTGACGTTCGACGCGGTCTCCGCCGCGGACAACAGCCGCGGGTCGAGGACGTCGGCAAAGTACGACGCGACCAGCCCCGTCCCCGCGATGCGCAGGAAGTTGCGGCGCGTGAAGCCTTCACCGAGGAGGGGGAAATTGCCGTGGGGGGCGCAAGTGCATTTCATCGTCGTTGTCCGGTCGCCGGTTGCGCGGTTGCGCGGTTACGCGGTGTGGTTTTGCCGCGCAACCGCGTAACCGCGCAACCGCGTAACTATTGAAACAAGAACTCCAAAGAATTCAGCAGCACGAACTGCAGATCCTCCGTCCGGTCGGCAAGCGTGCCGGCGCGGAGGTAGTCGATCGCGAGCTGCCGCTCCTGCGACGTCGGGTAGCGGGAGAGCGTGGCGAGATAGAGCTGGTCGGTGATCGCGGCGGGATCGCTGGTCGACGCGAGCACTTTGTTCACCGTCGAGTTCGCGGTCGCGCGGCGCACGCGCGTGACGACGCTGGCGTCGTTCATCAGCGCCAGCGACTGCGAGATCGAGCTGTCGTTCGTACGAGCGGTGTCGTCGCGGTCGCCGCGCCCGAAGTTGTTGATGAACACCGTCGCCTGCGCGCGCCGTCCTTCCAGCGGATCGGGCATCTGCATCGCGCGGCCGGCGTTCGCCATGCCGGTCACGGTGAACGACGCCGGCACGTTCGTGGCGGTGGCCAGGGCGTCGAAGGCCACTTCCGCCATCATGCGGCGCGGGTAGCGGCGCGCAAAGTACGGGACCCACGACTCGTTCCATGTGCCCGCGGTGTAGTACGCGGACAGCTGATACGTGTTCGACAACGCCATGGTGCGGAGCATCGAGCGGAGGCTGTAGCCCTTGGCGATGAATTCGTCGGCCAGCGCTTCGAGCAGCTCCGGGTGCGTCGGCTGCGTGGCGAGCTTCGTGAGATCGAATGCGTTCACCGGCTCGACGAGGCCGAGGCCGAACATCTCTTTCCAGAGGTAGTTCACGGCCGCGCGCGCGAACTGCCGGTCGGCGGTGAGCATGCGCCCGTAGGCGACGCGATACGACTCGCCGGGAGCGGGCTGCCCGCCGTTCATGATGAACGCGGGCGACACGGTGTCGGGATCGCCCGCCGCGGGGGCGCGCGGCGACTTGTTGCCGCCGGTCGTGTTCAGGCGATAGACGCCGCCGGGATTGGTCGTGACGGCGAACTGAATGATGTTCGCGTTCGGATTCGCCGGATCGGTGTAGCGCGACCCGCGCGCGCTCGTGCGCGCGAAGAACGCGGCCATCTTCCAGAAGTCGGTGCGGGTCTTGTTGCGCAGCCACCAGTTGACGGTCTCGAGATGGCCGGCGCCGCTGTGGCAGGAGATGCAGAGCATCGGGATGCCGAGGAACTTCTCGGCGGAATGCGCGGCGAGGTTGTCGTACGTATCCTGCGCCGGACCGTTGTTCTGCAGCTGACGGACGATGTAGTTCGCGACGCCGGTCGAGAAGCTCTGCCCCTCGCCGGAGACGAGCTCGCGGACCATCTGATCGTACGGCTTGCCGGAGCGGATCGACTCGCGGATCCAGGTGTAATAGACGTTGCGCCCGAGGTAGTACTCGCGCGAGTTGTTGGAGACCTGCACGTTCTGCACGAGATCGCCGAACCACATCGTCCAGCGGTCGGTGAAGGCGTCGGAGGCGAGCAGCTCGTCGATCTTGCGCGTGCGCTTGTCCGCCGACTTGTCGGCCAGGAACTCCGTCACCTGCGCGGTCGTCGGGATCGTGCCGGTGAGATCGAGGGACGCGCGGCGGAGGAACTCTTCGTCGCCCGACTTCGACGTCGGATAGATGCCGTCCCTGGTCAGCTTCCCGCCGATCCACGTGTCGATGAAGTTCGCGACCGCGAGATCGGCCGGCTTCGATGGCGGCGCAACGGAGCGCCGTCTCGAGGTGCCGCTCGAATTCGCGACCGCCTCGGCATTCGCCGAGAGCCTCCGATAGAGAGTGTCCCGCTGGACGGCGGGAGCGGTCGCGTAGGGACAGATGTCGCTGGCGAGGAGCGGTGCGGCGAGCACCAGCGCCATCACGAGGGCCGGTGATGTGCGTCTCATAAGCAATCCGACGTGCGAAGTTCGCAGTTGTTTACACGAGAGTATAGGACTGCGGCGGCAAAGCCGCCGCTTTAGACGGCGAAGCGGCAGCTTCGCCCCGCATTTCCAGAGCGGCGGCTTTGCCGCCGCACTCCTAAATGGCCACTCGTTCGAGGTCGTGGAGTTTCCGAATGTCGACGCTGATGGTGCCGTCTTCGTCGCGCGGGTTGAACATGTTGCTGAAGCGCGCGCCCCAGACGATCTCGGCCGCGGTGTACGAGGAACGGGTGTGGACGTTCTGGGAGAACGTCTCGTCGAAGCCGTTGAGAAGGATCAGGAACTCGGCGCCGCAGTCGGCGAGATCGGCGGCGGTCCACTGTTCGAGCGGACTCGATGCGTCGATCGGATGGACGATGGTCCAGGCCAGGGGAAAGAAGACGACGCTCTCGCGCTCGAGCTTGAGCGGGACGAACTCGCGGTCCACCGCCGATGCGCTGTCGCGCCTGCGGCGGCTGAGCAGCACTTTCGCCTCGAGATCGACGAGCTGGTTGCTGCGCTGATTGACGATGCGGAACATGAACGCTCTCCCGCCGCGGTACGGCGCGATGACCGCATTGCGGCTGAAGAGGATCTGCGCGGTGGGGCGCGAAAACCGTGCGAAGACGAAGCCGGCCACGACGGCGAAGGCGAGAAGCCCGATCAGCGACTCGACGGCCATGACGATGTTCGCGGCGAGCGTGACCGGGGCGAGATGTCCGTAGCCGATCGTGGCCAGCGTCTCGACGCTGAAGAAGAACGCGTCCGCGAAAGGGCCGAGCGTCGAGTAACCGCTGGCGCGCATCAGCGCTCCCTCGCCGCACGAAAGAAACAGCAGTGCGAAGAGGGTGTTGGTGAGGAGATACATCGCGATGACGTATCCGAGGAACTTCGTCCAGGAGATGGTCAGGAAGTAGTGGTAGGCGGAGAGCGACTCCCAGAAGCGGAGTCCCTCGCGGCGCACGTTGAAGGATCCGTCGCGATTGAGCAGGCGCCGGCGGCTCTCGCGGGCGACGACGGAGCCGAACCCGAGATCGGCGTTGATGTCTTCTTCGGGACGCGGCGTGACGGCGGCTTCGGTCAGGAGGAAGTCCCTCCCCCCGGGCGGCGCGCGACTTCGCGCACCAGATCGCCGGGATCGACGGCGAAGACGGCGGCCAGCTCGAGGACGACGTTGAGTGTCGGGACGTTCTGGCCGCGCTCGAGGAAGCCGAGGTAGGAGACGCTGATGCCGGCGCGGCGCGCGGCGACGGCGAGGGTGTAGCCCCGCTGCAAGCGGTAGCGGCGGATGATGGCGCCGAAACGCCGCGCCACCGGATCGCTGTGCACCCGTCTGGGCATGACGGGCATCGTACACGCCATGGTCAACGCCAGCAATCACCATGGTAGTCGCGCGAGCCCAACGCGCGGGCTCGCGAGCCAAGAGGCCAATGCTCGCGAGCCCAAACTTTTAGCAGCGATGCTGCCATGGTTATCGCGCGAGCTAAGTTGCCTTAGCTCGCGAACCGAGGAACTAGCCTCGAACGACTACCATGGTTATTGCGCGATGCTACCTTGGCAGCTTTCGAGCCCAACTGCTCGCCGCGCGAGGCAACGCGGCCGGCTCGCGAGCCAACACTGCTTGGCTCGCGCGATAACCATGGCAGTTCGCGAGGTAAACGTATGGGCTCGCGAGACGACACCGCTGGTCTCGCGCGTTGACCATGGCCGCTCGAGAGGCAAACGGGCGGGAGAGCATGGCCATGGGCCCGGCGGTTGTGCTAAAACGCGCCGATGCTCGACCAACTGACCGTCGAATCGTTTGAGCCGCATGTCGGCAGCAGTTTCTGGGTGCATGAAGGCAACCACAAGATCGAGCTGCGGCTGGAGCGCGCGGCGAAAGTGATGGAGAGCGCGGCGGCACGCCTGAACCGCAATCCGTTCTCGCTCTTCTTCCGCGGGCCTCTGACGGTCTACCTCGATCAGAAGATCTATCAGATCAAACACGACGCCTTCCCCGAGCCGCTCGGCATCTTCCTGGTGCCGGTCGGAAAGGACACGCGCGGGTACCTTTACGAGGCAGTGTTCGCGTAATCGACGCGAAGGTAGCTCGACGCGTGTCAGTCGATCCGGTGAAGCTCACGTAGAGCAGCGACGTCCGTGACGTCGTAGTCGCGTGCGCGCGCAGTCTTCACGCTCACCAGGTCCGCGAGCGAAATGACGCGGACGAGGTGGCCGCCGACGGGGAACGCGTGCGACCTCGTTTCCAGATCGGCAAAGGAAATGGGATATCGCACGTTCAAATCAACCTCTCGGCCGTTCTGATCGAGCCATCGCATCACCACGACGGCGTTCAGTGGCAGGGGGATGGTGGGGACAAATCCGAGCGTACCGAGGCAGGCCGCGGCGCGTTGGCCGCTGTCCGGCGCGGCCAGATCCACGACAAGATCGAGATCGGCGACCGGTCTCCGGTACCCGTGAAACACCGCGGCGACGCCACCGGTAATCACGAAGCGCGTCTGCGCCAGCGCCAGGGCCGTGAGGATATCGTCGAATTCCAACGCCGGACCAGTTTACGCCCGCGGCGGCTTCTCGAGCTTCGCCATCAGCCGGGCATCCACTTCATCAGGTAGTACATGCCGTTGGTCTCGACGTGCTGGAAGCCGAGGCGCACGTAGAGGCGCAGCGCGGGATTGAAGCCTTCGACGTAAATGCTGACGGGCTTGCCGGCGGCGGCGCCGCGCTCGAGGGTCTCGCGCACGAGCTTCGTCCCGATGCCGCTGCCCCGCCACTCGGGCATCAGGGCGATGTCGATGAGGCGGACCTGGTCGTTCCACTCGTCGATCCAGAGACGCCCGATCGGCTGCCCGCCGCTCTCGATGATGTTCCGCTCGCAGGTCGGATAGTGGATGCCGTAGTGCTCGAACTGCGCGGCGAACTGGCTGTCGAGAAATTCGTTCTTCTGGGCCTCGTCGAACGGAAAGAGCTTCATCTCTTCCGCCCGCGTGGAGTGGTAGAGACGCCGCATGAAGTCGTAGTCGGAATCGGCGGCGGGACGGAGAGTGATCGCGCCGAGGCCGGCGCGATCACCCGTTGGGAGGTTGGTCACGATCAAGAAGCGTAGTCGATCCGGAGGACGAAGTGCTCGAACGGGGCGACGTTGCCGTTGCGGTCGTGCAGGGCCCAGCGGCCGTCGAGCTTCTTCAGCTCGTACGACGACCACCGCGGCTCGGCGTCGTTGTCGAACAGCGGAACGATGACGTAGAAGCCGCGCACCAGTTTCGTGCCCTCGCCGCTCAGCAGCGTCAACGACACCGGCAGCGCGACCGCCTCGGGCGTCACGCCCGCCAGGGCATCGCGGCGCGAGACCACCGCACGCGGAGTCCCGCGCTCGGTCTCGACGCTGAACACGATCTTTTGCATCTCGTCGACGGGAACGGTGAAGCTGACCGGATTTCCCTGGCATCCGGTGGTGCGGCTGCAGCCCCACGCGCGGAACGGGGCGACCTTTCGCACCGCGCCATCGAAATACGAATAGTGCGTGATCAATTCGACGGCGCGGCGATCCCTCGGATCGACGGATGCTCCACTTGCACCCGACACCGAAATGCGCGCGCCGCGGCCGATGAACGCTCCGTCGCCGGCCGGAATGTCTTCCGCCGCGTGGACGGCCGCGGATTCATCGAATCGCGCAAAACCGACAGCCAGCCTGCGCGGCGATTCGCCGGCGTCCGCTGCGAACAGCTTCGGGCCGACAGCGGCCGTGGCGATCGCGCACGCCGACGAAGCAATGAGAAACTGACGCCTGCCTATCAGGTGGCGGGTGCTCATACGGATCTCCTATTGTCTCTCTCTCGATCTCGGGGCTTCTGAACTGCGGGACATGCACTACGGATACTTACGTGCGCGGCGGGAAGACTCCCTGGAGCGCGATGCAGAAGTAAAACGTCAGATACGGTTGCAAGTTGTTGTGGGGCTGATCGCCACCGGCCGGGGCGAGAGCCTGATCGGACATGTTCACCAGGGCAGCTCCGGCCGGCGCCTTGTACATCGAGCCGCCGCCGAACGGTCTGCCCATGAGAAGTCCGGCCGGGCTGTTCTGGTTCGCGATGCCGGCCGTTCCCTGCATGGCGTGCGAATGCGAGGGCATCTCGCTCTCCAGCAGGGTGACGGTCTCGCTTCCGCCGGTCTCGCCGAGATCGTGGAGCGAGAGTCCGGGGCCTTGTCCCGGATGCATGGGGGCGCGACCCTGGAGGTCGGGCAGAGCGAAATTCGACTTGCCGTTCCCGCCGTACGTCGTACCGAGGAGCGAGAACAGAGCGGTGTTCTGGGAAAGGGGCAGCAGTTGACCGTCACACCATGCCCATCCCTTGGGCGCGAAGTTGAAGGGGAAGATGCGAATTTCTGCAACGAATGGATCGGCCATTGTCTTCTCCTGTTACTCGTCCTTCTTCATTCAGCGTGGAAACCCGCGTTCTCCTAGGTCGGACTGGGGAAGATACCGAACAGAGAGATGATGAAATCGACGCAAAGATACGGTTGAAAATTGGTGTGCGGCTGCGACCCGCCGGTCGCGGTCACGGAGGCCGGGGCCATGGCGCCGACCGGCGACGCGGCCGCGGCGTATATCTTCTTCGCGACGTTGGTGGTTGCCACGAGATTACCCGCCGGATTCACGGCGGTGGCGGTATCGCCCGACGCGAGAAACGGATGACTGTGAGCCGCGATCTGCTGCACCGTCAGCGTGACTTCCTCACTGCCTCCGGTCTCGGCCAGGGTGAATCCGTTGCCCTGATGAATGGGGATGCGCCCGCGAAGGTCCGGCAGAGCGAACGTGGACTGGCCATCGCCGCCGTATGTCGTTCCGATGAGCTGAAACAGGGTTTCGTTCTCGGAGATCGGCAGCAGTTGCCCCTCGCAGAACATCCAGCCCGCCGGCGCGAAGTTGCCGGCGAACATTCGAATTTCTCCCACGTATGGTTGTGCCATCGTTTGCTCTCCTAATTCGGACTCGGGAAAATGCCCTGCAGGGCGATGCAGAATGACAGGGTCAGGAACGGCTGCATGTTCTGATGCGCTTGCGACCCGCCCGTGTTTGCGATCGAGTTGGGGGCCAGAGCCGCCAGCGAACCGGGAGGCGCGTAGACCGAGGTCGTGAACGCGGTGAGGTCCACGGTGCCCAACAGATTACCTGCCGGGGTGGGTTGATCGGCCAGCGTCGACGTGCCGACCGCCACATGGGTGTGCGTCGGCAGCTCGGAGATGGAGATCGTGTGGGCCTGCTCGCCCCCACGCTCACCGAGCGTGTGACCGCTGCCGACGTGAATCGGCGTCCGGCCTCGCAGATCAGGCAAGCCGAAGTTCACGCGTCCATCTCCGCCGAAGGTCGTTCCCAGGAGCGAAAACAAAGCCTGGTTCTGATTGATCGGCAAGAGCTGGCCGTTGCAGAGTGCCCACCCCTTTGGGGCGAAGACGAAAGACATGATTCTTATCTCGGACATGAAAGGTTGAGCCATGGCGCTGGTTTACCTCCTCCTCTTTGTCAAGGTCGATCACACGAGGCACCGTTGGTGAGGTCGATCGTTCCGAACAGATCGACATTGCCGGAGCTTCCGGAGTTCGTTGAAAGAATATAAGCGCTGGTTGCAATGGTGGCCGGAGTATCAGGAATCTCCTCGAGCATCATCGTACCGTCCAGCTCTTCGAGCGAGTAGTCGTAGAAGCCCGCGGTCGTTCCGGTCACGGAGTTTCCGCGCAGGACGGCGCACGTCGAGTCTTCGAAGCCGAAGATGGCGATGCCGGCGATGAACGCGGTCGAAGGATTGGTGTTGTGGCCGTTGACGGTGTTGTTCGTGACGACGGCATCGAGCTCCGAGGTTCCGACGCCGCCGAAGTTCGCGATCTCGATGCCGTCACTGCCGATGTTGGTCAGGACATTTCCGTCGACCAGCAACCGCAGCCGCGAATTGTCGTCGTTCGCGGCCAGGATTCCGTGGGCAACGCTGTTGGAGATGTTGTTCCCCGTGACCGTGGCCTGGACGACCGTGCTCTCGTCCGCTCCGATGTTGATCGTGCCGGCGCCGGTTCCCTGCAGGGTGTTGTTCACGACGCCGAGGGTCACGTTGCTGGTATTGCGCGCCTGGACGTTCACATAGCACGCCCGGCCGGTGATGTTCACCGTGAACTGATTGGAGGTGACGTTGACGGTGCTGGTGCCGCTCGCCGTTCCGTCGCCTCCCACCTGCACGGCCGCGAGCTTCACGTTCGTGAACGTGGAATTGCTGACATTCACGTTGAACCCGGTGGTCCCGCGCGCCGTCATGACGATGCCGTTGCCCGTAAACGCTCCGATCACGGCCCCGTGAGTGAACTGGCTGCTCGATCCAACCGTCAGAGTCATGTTGGTGTTGTTGTTGTCGACGTTGATCAGGTCTTCCGCGGCGTTCGAGAACGTCGAGCCGCTGACGGCGACGGTCCCGGAGACGTTCAAGAGACGCATGCCGTGCTCGTTGTCGCCGTTTCCGGCATTCGTGATCTGGCAGCTCGTGAGCGTCAGGCCGGAGGTGTTCGAAGCGTCGATCCCGTTTGCCCCGGTCGCATTCACGTTGACGAAGCTGAGGGACGGACCCTGGGTCGAGCTGAGCGCGATGCCGTGGCTGGTCGTGTTCTGAATCGTTCCGCCCGAACCGGCCGCGCCGGTCCCGCTGACCACGAGCCTTCCGCTGGCACCGTTATTCGTCAGGGCGATGCCGTTGGCGCCGTTGGCGGCGGAGATGCTGGTGAAGTTGAGGTTCGCCGCGCCGATGGTGGCGTTGGTGACGCTCAGACCGACGCCGGACGGCGCGCTGATCGAGCCGGCGCCGCTGGTGATGCGCATGCCGGCGGAACCGGTGAAGAGACCGGAGCCGCCGATCGTCGCGCCGGATGTGCCGCCGAAGACGGTGAGCGATCCGATCGCGTAGTCGCCGCTGACGTTCGTGAAGAGGACGCCCGCGCCGCCGACCGGGTTGCCGCTCGCGCCGACGACGATCGTTCCACCATTCACGGTGTTGAAGCTGCCGCCAGCGATCGCGTCGAATTTCGCCGTGTTGATGCTGATGCCGGCACCGGCGGTATTTCCATCAATCGTCACGTTACTCAGACCGGACACCGTTAGGTTACCACTGACGGTCCCATCCATCCGAATTCCGATGCCGCCGCTGGACGTGATCGTTCCTCCGGCGTAGGAGACGACCGCCGGTCCGCCGCTGGCGACATCGAAGCCGTTGCCGGTCGAAGTGATCGAAGTATTCGTGACCTCAACCGTGGTTGTGGAGGCGCTGTTGGCGTTGACGTCGATGCCTTCCAGCGTCGCACCGGCGATGGTGTTCTCGCGAATCGTCGCGCCGGCCGCGGGTCCCGCGAGCGCGGAGGTGACGTCGATGGCGTTGCCGCTGGTGCTGGTGAGCGAGAGGCCGGCGATATCGACGCCGGTCACGCCGGTCACCGAGACCGTGTCGCCGCCGGAGACGACGGTCGGCTTGACGCCCGGTGCCACGAGCACCTGCGGCGAGCCGTTGCCGTTGAGATTCTGATTCGTGCTCAGACCGACGCCCTGGCCCCACAGTTTCTCGTTCGCTTCCATGGCGATGTTGCCGATGACCGCCGAGGTGTGGACGAAGATCGTGTCACCCGGCGAGTCGGCGTCGCCGGCGCCGTTGAGCGAGGCGAAGTTGTTGAACGGCGAGATCGAGGTGCCGTTGCCGCCGGCGACCGCGGAGCCGTTCACGTACCAGATCCGATCGTAGATCGTGATCGTGACCGTACCGGTGGTGCTGACGGGCGCGCCGGCCACGGGAACGTCGGTGAGCGTGTACTGGAACGAGCCGGTGGTGTTACCCGGGCCCGGGGTGTAGCTGAACGAGCCGTTGGCGAGCATCGACACTTTCGAGCCGTCGCCGAGCGTGCAGTCGAACGGCGCGGTCACGTCGGAGCATCCGACGATGCCGGTGATGACGAACGGGTCGCCTTCCGGATCGCTGTCGTTGTCGGTCACGCCGTTGCCGGACGTCGTCGTGTCGACGACCTTCGGGGTGAGGCCGCCGGGGAAGTCGACGCGCAGCTCGGTGTTGCCGAGCGTGTCCCACGCGTCGGCGGCGGCGGTCGGTCCGTCGTTGACCGCGGTCACGGTGATCGTGAACTGCACCGTGGCGGAAGTGTCGACGCCGCCGTTGGCGATGCCGCCGTTGTCATGCAGGGTCACCGAGACGATCGCCGATCCGTTGGCGTTGAGGTTGGTCGTGAAGGTCAGCACGCCGGTGTTCGCGTCGATCGACGGCTGCACGAGGAAGAGGGCGTTGTTGTTGTTCGTGACCACGAAGTTCAACGTCTGCCCCGACTCGTTGGCCGGTCCGGCGGAGATGCCCGTCGCCCACGGCGCGGCATACGGGCCGCTGTCTTCGTTGACCGTGACGTCGCCGCCCGGGGTGAAGGACGGCGCGTCGTTCACGGCGTTCACGGTGATGGTGAAGGTGTAAGACGCCGACGTGTCGGAGCCGCCGTTGGCGATGCCGCCGTCATCCTGCAGATTGATGGTGATGCTGGCGCTGCCGAACGCGTTCGCGGCCGGCGTGAAGCTCAGCACTCCGGTCGAGGAGATCGACGGGCCGCTGGCGAAGAGCGAGGGGTTGCTGTTCGAGACGACGTTGAACGTGAGGGCCTGACCCGACTCGTCCGGCGGACCGGCGCTGATGGCGGTCGCCCACGCGGCGCTGTACGCGCCGGAGTCTTCATTCACGGTGACGTTGCCGCCGCCGGTGAAGGAAGGCGCGTCGTTGACCGCGACGATGGTGATGGTGAAGGTGTAGGTCGCCGAAGTGTCGTTGCCGCCGCCGTTGTCCTGGGCGTAGACGCTGACGGTGGCAACGCCGTTCGCGTTCGGCGCGGCGGTGTACGTCAGCGTGCCCGTCGAATCGATCGAAGGCTGCGCGGAGAAGAGCGGGTTGTTGTCATTCGACACGAAGAACGTCACGGTCTGACCGGACTCGTTGGGCGGGCCGGCGCTGATGCTCGTGGCCCAGACCACCGACTGCGGGCCGGCGTCTTCATTGGAGGTCTGATCGCCGCCCGGGGTGAACGTCGGCGGATCGTTGACGTCGCTGACGGTGATGGTGAAGGTCTGCGACGGGGAGACGTTGACGCCGCCGTTGGCGATGCCGCCGTCATCCTGGGCGAAGATCGTGACCGTCGCGCTGCCGGTGGTGTTGGCCGCCGGCGTGAAGCTCAGCACGCCGGTCGAGGAGACCGACGGCTGCACGCTGAACAGCGCGTTGTTGTTGTTGGTCACGTTGAAGGTGACGACCTGCGACGACTCGTTGGCGGGGCCGGCGCTGATGGCCGTCGCCCACGCCGCGGAGTACGCGCCGCTGTCTTCGTCGACGGTGACGTTGCCGCCGCCGGTGAACGACGGGGCGTCGTTGACAGAGTTGACGGTGATGACGAACGTCTGCGACGGCGAGGTGTCGTCGCCGCCGTCGGCGATGCCGCCGTCGTCCGTCAGATAGACGGTCACGGTTGCGGTGCCGAACGCGTCGGCCGCGGGCGTGAAGGTGAGCACGCCGCTCGACGAGATTGACGGCTGCGAGGAGAAGAGCGCGTTGTTGTCGTTCGACGTGTGGAACGTCACGGTCTGCGACGACTCGTTCGGACCGGCCGAGATCGCCGTCGCCCAGGCCGCGGAGTACGCGCCCGAGTCTTCATTCACGGTGACGTTGCCGCCGCTCGCGAAGGAGGGCTCGTCGTTGACCGGCGTGACGGTGATGGTGAACGTCTGCGCCGGCGAAGTGTCGT
>Ga0105242_10001698_pt1 | contig 17424 bp, 15 predicted proteins | sample KBSM24metaG_FD_81521 | JGI IMG/M metagenome (GOLD analysis project Ga0105242, IMG submission 81521) | Miscanthus rhizosphere microbial communities from Kellogg Biological Station, Michigan, USA - KBS M2-4 metaG | ecosystem: Host-associated > Plants > Roots > Rhizosphere > Soil | place... | reverse complement strand
CGGCTCGACGGCGACCGGGTGAAGCTCGGCGGCCGCGCGGTGACGGTGCTGCGAGGCGCGCTGGAGATCTGATGCTCACCATCGCGCCCACGACCGACATGACCGTGGTCCGCGCGCTCTTCCTCGCGTACGCCGCCGCGGTCGGCGTCGATCTCTCGTTTCAGAATTTCGACGAAGAGGTCGCGTCGCTGCCCGGCGACTACGATCCGATCCTTCTCGCGCGCTGGGACGGCGCTGCCGCCGGGTGTGTGGCGATGCACCCGTACGGAGACCACGTCTGCGAGATGAAACGCCTCTATGTTCTCCCCGAGCTTCGCAAGTACGGAATCGGCCGCGCGCTGGCGGTGCGCGTCATCGAGGAAGCTCGCTCGCGCGGTTATCGCACGATGCGACTCGACACGCTGCCTTCCATGCAGGGCGCGATGAAGCTCTACGAGTCGCTCGGCTTCGTCGACATCGAGCCGTATCGGTACAATCCGGTCGCAGGGACGCGCTTTCTGGAATTGAACTTGTGACGACCATCCGCGAGATGCTCGAGCGCATCGAGTACGAGACGCTCGTGCCGCGCGCGGCGAGGAGTGCCGAGACACGCGGGCGCGATCGCGCGGAACCGGAAGACGATCTGCGCCCGTCGTATCAGCGCGACAGGGATCGCATCATCCACTGCAAGGCCTTCCGCCGCCTGAAGCACAAGACCCAGGTGTTCCTCGCACCCGAGGGGGACCACTATCGGACGCGGCTCACGCATGTGCTCGAGGTGACGCAGATCGCGCGCACGATCGCGAAGTCGCTGCGTCTCAACGAGGTGCTCACCGAGGCGATCGGGCTCGGGCACGACCTCGGGCATTCGGCATTCGGACACGCGGGGGAAGCGGCGCTGAACAAGCTCGTGCGCGGCGGATTCGATCACTACCGGCAGTCGGTGCGGGTGGTCGAAACGCTGGAGAACGACGGGCGCGGCCTGAACCTGACCGTCGAAGTGCGCGACGGAATTCTCAAGCACTCGAAAGGCGAGAAGGGCGAGCTTTTGCGAAGACGCCCGAAGTCGCGCGCGCTCACGCTGGAGGGCGACATCGTGCGCATCTCCGACATCATCGCCTACGTCAATCACGACATCGACGACGGCATCCGCGCCGGCATCATCAGCGAGAATGACATCCCGAAAGACATCCGCTCGACCCTCGGCCGCAACGGCAGCCTGCGCATCGACCGGATGGTGCGCGACGTCATCGCGGCGACGCTGGCTTGCGACTACGAGGCGATCTCGATGTCCGCCGAAGTCATCGAGTCGCTCGAGGCGCTGCGGACGTACATGTTCGAGAACATGTACTTCACGCCGACCGTGCGCGGCGAGTTCGAGAAAGCGCAGAACATCCTGACCGCGCTCTTCGAATACGTGGTCGCCCATCCGTCCGAGTTTTTTGGAACGAGCGACGAAGCGGTCGAGCGCCTGGCGATCGACTTCATCGCCGGCATGACCGACCGGTATGCGTTGAATCTGTACGCGAAATTGTTCTTGCCGCGGCCGTGGGCGGATTAATCAGAGGGCAGATGGCAGAGCGCAGAGGGCAGAAGGAAAGCAACGTCGGTTTTCTTCTGCGCTCCGCCCTCTGCCGTCTGCGCTCTATCGCTTTTTCGCCTTCCTCGGCACGTTGAGCACGTCGCGGAGGTCTTTTCCGGCCTTGAAGCGAACGTTCTTCGAAGCAGGGATGGTGATTTTTTCCTTCGTGCGGGGATTCCGTCCCTCGCGGGCCTTGCGCTGCGTCACATTGAAGCTTCCGAGTCCGGGAATTGCGCAACGCTCACCACGCTGGCATGTATCGGAGATGTAGTTGACGAAGGCGTCGAACGCGGCCGCGGCCTCTTTCTTCGAAATACCGGCCTGATCGGCGATCGCGGTGATGACGTCACCCTTACCTGCCATAAATAGTTCCTCCTGTTCGCTCGCAACGAACGCTGTCTTGTAGGGATCGCTCGACAATCTAGGTAATGGATTCCAGAAAGTCAACGCGATTTGAAACGCCGCGCAATTTACGCAGCGCATCGAGGTATGCGTGGACCACCGACACCACCTGCGCGTGGCTCCAGGTGAGCGGCGCGACCGAGAGCGGCTGCCCGTCGTAGGGATCGATCTGTTCTGGAAGGATCAGCGAGGGCGTGGCCTTCGCGCGCGCCCAGCGGACGAGATCGAGCGCCGGCTGCAGCTCGGCGACGCTCGTCGCCGCGGCGATGCGATGCTCCGCGAGCCAGAGCGTGCAGAGGATCCACGGATTGCCGGGCACGCGCGCGGTCTCTCCGGAGATGCGGTGATACGGATCGTTTTCGTAGCGCGCGATGCCGCCGGTCTCGGTCTGCACCCACAGGCGCTCGCGGACGGCGCGCATGGTCGACTCGACCATCGCGCTCGACGCCGGAAACGCGCCGAAGTAGAACGTGGCGAATGTCGAGGCGTCGACGGTCGTGTCGAGTGAGCCGTCGAGAGCGAAGCCGCGCGCGAAACGCGACTCCTGCTCGAGCCAGAGATACTTCTTCATCGCGTCGCGCACGTCCGCCGCGGCCTTGGCGTAAATCGCGCGGCGGTCCTGCTCATTGAAGAGATTCGCCAGCTCCGCCGCGGCATTCAGGCCCGCCCAGACCGTGGCGCACGTGAACGTGAACGTTCCCTGCCGCTCCTCCCACAAATCGAAGCTCGGCAGCGGCAGGCCGCGTTCCTCGTCGCGATAGCGGACGAGAAAATCGGCGGCGTTGACGACGAGGCGTTTGTAGACCGCGCGCAGGAGCTCGAGGTCGCGCGTCCGCGCGTAGTGGCGCGCCACGAGCCAGATCACGAGCGCGGTCTCATCCTCCTGGATCGGCAGCTGCGTCGCGCCGTCGCGCACCCACGGATGCCACAGCGGCGCGGGCGAGCCGTCGGGGTTGTACTTGTTGAGAAAGAAACCGTCGTCGCGAATGACGTCGTTGGCAAAGAGGAGGAATCGCCGCGTGATCTCCGGAAAACCGGCCCGGTCCATCGCGTCGCAGACCATCGCCGCGTCGCGCGTCCACATGTACGAGTAGTGATCGTTGTGGCCCCACTGGATGTCGGAGTCGTTTGCCGCGAGCACCGCGCCGTCGCGGTCGCACTGGGTGCTGATGACGAGCAGCGAGCGGCGGTAGAGATCGATGATCTCGTCCGGAAGATCGGAGAGATCGCGATCGGGCTTGTTCACCCACGTATACCAGTGCGATCCCGTGCGGGCGAGAACGCGCGCGGCAGTCTCGCGACGCACCTCTTCATCGAGAGTTCGAACTTCGTCGTATGTGCGACCCGCGCAGATCCAGTAGAAGATCGTGGTCGATCCGTTCGCCTCGAGCCGCAGCGGCACGCCGATCGCCGACTCCACCGCGCCCTGCGCGATCGCGCTCATCGAAAGCGCCCCGTCCTCGGCATCGCTCCACGTCCCCACGGCACCGGTCAGCGCGCTGCGTCCGCAGGCGTATTCGGCGATGCCGGCGTCGCAGTTGATGAGCACGAACCGTTTCGATTTGTAATGAATGACGCTGCCGGTTGCGGGATCGAACATCGCCGTGTCGCCGATGCCGCTGCCGTAGAGCGCGAAGTCGTGGTGAAAGAAAAGCTTCACGTCGCGCGGCTCGTCGCGGAGGTTTCGGACGACGATCTTGCGGATGTACACGTTGCGGTCCGGATCGACCGCGTCATAGCAGCGCAGGCGCAGTCCGGCCGCGTCGTTCTGCAGGAGGACGTCGGTGACGAGCGTATCGCGCAGATAGTCGAGCGTGCGCTGCCACGGCGGCGAGTCGGTCGCCGAAAGCGCGCCGTCGGCGAACACGCCGAAGCGGAACTTCGCCGCGGCGTGGTTCTCCATGCCGACGTGCGGAAAGTAGAAATCGGCCAGCCGGTAGTGCGCGTCGAACTCGACCAGGAGCGAGCCGTTGCCGATCGGAAGGTCACGGGGCATGGAGGCGAAGTCTAAGCGAAACGGTCAACGCTCAACGCTCAACGCTGAACGTTGAGGACGAATGCGGTGAATCCGTCTGCGCCAGATTCGGGTGTCAATCGGAGCACGCCGTCGCTGACCCACTCGCTTACGTTGAGCGTTGAGCGGTGAGCTTTCAGCAACGCGGCGATGTCGACGCGTTCAAGCGATTCCACGATCGCATCGTTTTCTTCAGGCTCGAGCGAGCACGTCGAGTACACCACGTGGCGCTTGGCCAGCGTCATCGCCGACGCGAGCAACTCGCGCTGCAATTTCGCGAACGATGCAAGATCGCTTTCGCGCAGGCGCCACTTGAGCTCCGGGTTCTTGCGGATCGTGCCGGTGGCGCTGCAAGGTGCGTCGAGGAGGACGACGTCGAACTTGCGCGCGAACGGCGGCCGGCGGCCGTCGGAGACCAATGTGGCACCCACATGTCGCGCCGCAAGCGGCCGGATGCGCGCGATCGAGACATCGTTCGCAACCACGCGCGCGCCGTGGTGCGCGAGGTAGATCGTCTTTCCGCCCGGTGCCGCGGCGAGATCGAGGACGTCGTCGCCGCACGCGCGCGCGATCGCGGCGATGACGGCGCTTCCTTCGTCCATCGGATAGAAACGCTCGCGATCGAGATCGGCGGACGAGCCGTGCAGCTTCCAGAGACCGGGGACGAGTCGCGACGGTTCGCTGTCGGGCGGCGCGTCGCCGCTCAATGAAAGAACGTCCGGATACGAGAGCTGCTGATTCGCTTCCGCGATCGCCGTGGCGCGCTCGGCGCCGAAGATGCGCGTCCAACGATCGATCAGCCATTGCGGATGCGCCGTGCGCGTGGCGAGGTCGCGCGGCTCCGGGATTTTCCCCTCCGCGGCGCGGCGCAGGATCGCATTGACGAAACCGCGCGCGCGTTTCGGCGCGAGCTCCACGGTCTCGGAGACCGCCGCGTACGCGGGGACGTCCATGTAGACGGTCTGATAGATGCCGAGGCGGAGAACGTCGACGACCGGCGGATCGAGCTTCTTCAGCGGACGCTGGGCGAGCTCCTCGATGGCGAAGTCGAGCCGGGAGCGCCAGCGCAGGACGCCGAGGACGAGCGTGCGGACGAAGCCGGACTCGGGGAGCAGCACGAGCGATGCGTAGAGCGACTCGCGCTCGATGCGTTGCAGAATCTGCAGCGCGCGTCCGCGCTCAGACGACATCGCCCACCCGCCACCCCAGCCCCCGCGCCACCGCCCCCGCCCGCGCGCGCGGTTTGCCGGCGCGCTGCATTTCGAGGATGCGGATCGCGCCGGCGCCGCATGCGATGACCACGTCGTCGTCGATCGACAGGATCGTCCCGGCGGGCCCAGAGCCCGCCGCTACACGGATGTCCGTCAGCTTGATGCCGTTCGTCGAGATGCCGGGCCAGGGATCGAAGGCTCGGAAACGGTTGTAGATCGCGCTCGCCGGCTCGTCGAAGCGAACCTCGCCTTCCGATTTCTCGATCTTCGGCGCGAGCGTCGCCCGGGTGTGATCCTGCGGCGTCTCGGCCGCGGTGCCGCGCCCAACCTCGCGCAGCACGCGCGCGAGCGCGTCCGCGCCGATGTGCGAGAGGCGCTGCGCCAGCGACGGTGTTCGCTCGTCGGGACCGATCTCCGTCGTCGCGATCTCGAGCATCAGGCCGTGATCGAGCTCCTCGTCGACGCGCATGATCGTCACGCCGGTCGTGCGCTCTCCCGCTTCGATCGCGCGTTGGATCGGCGCGGCGCCGCGGTACCGCGGGAGGATGGACCCATGGACGTTCAGGAATCCGTGCTTCGGGATCTCAAGAAGCGCGGGAGGGAGGATCTTCCCGTACGCAACGACGACGCCCGCGTCGGGCGCGAGGCGCGCGATCTCCTCCAGAAACTCCGCGTTGCGGATTTTCGGCGGCTGCAGCACCGGGAGCGCGAGCTCGCGAGCGCGCACCACGACGGCGGGCGCGTGCAGTTTCATCCCGCGCCCGGCCGGTTTGTCGGGCTGCGCGACGACGGCCACGACCTCATGTTCGCGCGCGACCGCCTCGAGCGACGGGACCGCAAACTCGGGAGTGCCGAAGAAGACGATGCGCACGGGCCGCATTCTAGATGGCGGATGGCAGACGGCAGACGGCAGAAATGAAGGCAGATTTGTCTTCTGCCGTCCGCCATCTGCCATCTGCCGTCTAGGTCGTCGTGGTAACGGGCGGCGTGTCCGGCATCGTGGTCTTCTGTTCCTGCACGGGCGGATTGACCGGCTTGTACGGTGCGGATGTTCCCTCGACGCCGCTGGATGGCTGCGGCGGGGGTTGTCCTGAGGGTGCCTGCGTTGCGTTCTGCGGCGGGTGGGTCATCGCTGGCGGCGCGTTCTGGTAGTCGCGCGGCGGCGGCTCGCCGCGGCACGCGGCGAGTGAGGCGATAATCAGGAGCATGAAAAAGCGCTTCACGACTTCCGCGTCCTTCAATGCTTGTGCCGGGTTGCTGTTTCTGATCGCGATGCCTCTGGCCGCACAGGTCGCCGAGGGCGACCGGCACTACGCGATGCGCGCCGAGGGGGCGCAGGGAGGGCGGGCGAAGGGCGAGCACATCGACGCCGCGATCGCAGCGTATCAGCGCGGCGCCGATCTGGAGTCGCAGTGGAAGCTGCTGCGCGCCTATCGCTTCAAGGGCGCGTATGTCGCCGCGAACAACGAAGAGAAAAAGAAAATCTACGGCATCGCGAAAGCCGCCGGCGAGAAGGCGCTCGCGGCGGTTTACAAAGCGATGCCGGTGAAGGCAAACGCGCCGGAGAAGCAGGTGGCCGCGGCGGCGCGCGTGATTCCCGGCGCGGCGGAAGTGTTTCTCTGGGACGCCGTGAATTGGGGCGAGTGGGCACTCGCCTACGGCAAGCTCGCCGCGGCGCGCGAAGGAGCCGCGGACCGCATCCGCCGCGAGGCCACGATCGCGATGCTGATCGATCCACGCCTCGAGGGCGGCGCCCCCGCCCGCGTCCTCGGCCGTCTCCACGATCAGACGCCGCGCATCCCCTTCATCACCGGCTGGGCGTCGGGCAAAGAGGCGGTGCGTTTTCTCAACGAGTCGCTGCGCCTCGATCCGGCGAACAAGATCACGATCGTCTTCCTGGCCGAGGCGATGGTGTCGAACGACGGCAAGACGAAGCCGCAGGCGGTCAAGATGCTGCGCGATGCCATCGCCGCGCCGAACGATCCGAGCTATCTCGTCGAGCAGGCCGCGGCGACGGAAGATGCGAGGGCGTTGCTCAAGAAGTTAGGGCAATGATCGCGTCGTCGATGGCCATCGTCTCCACGCCGTTAAAGATCAACGCTGAACGCTGAACGCCGGCGAGCGTGAGAGGAACCTGTTTCAGCGTCACGATCGCGCCGCCGTGTTGTTTCCACAGCGCTTCCTTTGCGCACCAGAAGTGAAGGAGGCGATGTTCGATCGCGCAGGCGCGCATCTGCTCCGTTTCCTCGCCGGTGGGAAACAGATGCGAGGCTGACTCGGGGAGCTCGCGAATGACCTGGACGTCGATGCCGCCGCCGAAGGCCGCGGCCGCGTATGCCTCCGAATGCGAGATCGAGAATTGCGGGCGCGTGACGCGAAACGCGCGCGGATCACCGGCGAGGCCGCGGTTCATCGCCAGTTGCTTCGCGGCGATGCGCGAGCGCAGCCACTCCTCGCGGCGCTTCTGCAATCGGAATGCACTCGCTTCTTCGAGCTCTTCTTCGCTGAACCAGTCAGGCGACAGCTCGACGTCGCGCAGCACGAGCGCGCGGTCGCCCCACGACTCCGGAAGGGGCACGATCTTCATTGCTGCTGCGCCGGAATCGCGGCGATGAACTCGGAATCGCCGCTCGGTTCCACCACCGTCGCAAACGCGACGCCGGTGCCGGCGATGACGGTGACGCGCACGGTCATCGTCTCGTCGATCTGCACGCCGAGAGCGTGCTCGAGGTCGTTGACGATCCAGACCTGGTCCTCGGGCACTCCCTGCTCCGTGGCCCGTCCGACGGTTGCGCCGCTGCGCGTGCGCGCGGTGACGCGGAACGTCGCCGGGATGATGCCGATGTTCACCATGCCGATGTTCACCCGCCGTCCCGGCCGCGGCGCCGCGGGGATGCCGACGATGGCCAGCTCCGCGCTTTCGGTCGCCGCCGTCGCCGCGTCGCGCAGCGAAAGCGGCGGCTCGATCGACGCCCGCCCGCCGTGCGCGACGTCGGCCGTCTTCACCACTGCCACCGGCGCGTTTCCTTCGCGATGCTCGATCCAGAGCGTTCCGACGCCGCCGCTCGCGCCGAAAAGCGTTTTCACGACGTCCGGCCAGCGCAGCGTCTGGCGCGGCGCGAGCGTCAGCGGCCGGTCGATGCCGGCGTCGTTCGAGACGTAGCGCAGCGTGACGCGCAGCGGATCGCGAAACGGATTGTGGATCGTCAGGTCCGACTGCCAATACGAGCCGCCCACGCCCGGAACGCTGCCCACCGCCGGAAACACGAGCCGCTGCACGCCGCTCGCGACCAGCTCCTTCTTCGACGGCAGGCGGATGACGCGCAGGTATTGCTCCGGTGTGGTGCGCGCCACTGGCGCGCCTGCGGTGCGCCGCGTCCAGAGCTCGACGCCACGCACGGCCTTGTGAAACTGATACGTGTCGTGGATGTAGGCGGAGACGGCCTGCGCGCGCAGGTCGTTCGTCACGCCGTCGAACTGATCGAAGCGCTCGGGCGAGCGGCGGAGGATCACCTTCGGCTTCGCGCGCTCGAGCGCGGCGATCGTCTCCGCCTGAAACGCGGGCGGCGAGAGGATCGGCACCTGATAGAACCGCGTCGGGTTGGGGCGGTTGGCGAAGAAATAGAACGCCGGCTGGTTCGAGAAATCGAAGATCGGCTCGCCGCGCGGCGTCAGCGCGGTGACTTCGCGCGTGACGTCGGTGATGCGCCACTGCACCTCTTCCGCCTGCGGGTCGCGATGCAGATGCTGCACGCGGGTGGTGTAGCGCACGAGATCGTCGATGCGGGCGTTGATCAGATCGGGGATCCAGAACAGCACGCCGGCCACGGGGACGATCGCGGCGATGACCGCGGCCAGGAACGCGCGCGTGCCGAAGTCGCCTTCGCGCCACACGCCCCGGAGCATGCGCACGGTGATGACCGCAAGCAGCACGAGGATCGGGCCGATGAGGAACGCGGCGAAGTATTGATGGCGGAACTCGGCGCGGCCGAACGCGGTGCGTTGTGTGATCGCGGCGAAGACGGCCAGCACGAGCAGCGCGTGATCGAGCACGTCGACGCGCCGGCGCAGCCAGCGCTGGATGAAGTAGATCGCCGCGATCGCGATCGTCAGCGGGCTGACGATCAGATGGAACTTCTCCAGCAGCACGAAGTCGGCGAGGGTGTGCAGATTGAGGTCTCTGCGGAACGTCGAAACCAGATCGGGGAACGGCAGGGCCCAGACGGCGTCGATGATGCGCGGGATGACCACGAAGGACGTCGTCGCGAAGTCATCGAGCGCGCCGTGCCTGGCGAGATAGATCGCGAACGGCATCGCGCCGAGGAACACGCCCACGAGGAAGAACGCCGCGGTCTGCAGGGCGGGCGGCCGGGACGGCCGCCCCCCAAAGATCCAGGAAAGCAGGGCGGCGAGAAGAGCGCCGGCGATCGTGTAGACGCCGATCTCGTAGCTGAAGAAGACCGCGACGCCGGCGAAGATGCCGCTGCCGATCGCCGAGAGGCGGCTGTTGCGCCGCAGCGCGTTCCAGAACAGCGCCACCGCGGCGACCTGGAAGAACGTGCGGTTGTTCTCCGCCGTGGTCAGCGATCCCATCGCGACGCACAACAGCGCGAGGGGAATCGACTCGAAGACGGCGATGCCGAGGAACCAGATCGAGACGCCGAGAAATGCGCCGACGACCACCGTGCGCATGATGGCCACGTCGAGCGAGCGGCCGAAGACCTCCATCAGCCACGCGTCGAGCAGGCCGTCCTCGAGCATCCCGTGCAGCACGAAGACGTCCCGGAACGGCACTTTGCCGCGCAGGTAATCGGAGGCCGGCCCGACCGACTCGCCGCGGTGGAAGAGATCGATCCACTGCGAGAGCTGCGCGGTCGACGCGTAGCTGACGAGATAAATCAGCGCGGGGAAAATCAGGTACGCGGCGAGGTTCCACGCCGCTCGCGGCGGGAGCGGCGTGCGGATGACGATCGCCAGGACCGCGATGACGGCGAGCGTGACCGCCGTGATCGCGCGCGCGTGAATGAGCGGCATCCAGACCGCGGAGATGAACGGCAGCGCGACCAGCGGCAGCGCGGCCACGGTGATGCGCTGAAAAATCTCGCCGGCGTCGCGGCCGAAGTGAAGTTGCGCGAGGCGGGCGATGAGAATCGCCGCCGCCCAGAAGAGCGATAGGAACACCGCCACGAAGACGATCTCGAGAAACAGCGTCGGGATGTGCGCGATGCGGCGCGCGAGGACGATGTAGCGGAAGAGAATCCACGACAGCCCTTCGGCGAAGAGCAGCGCGTGATACGGATGCAGCTCGCGCCGGAACAGCTCGCGCAGCCAGCGGCGCGTCCGCCACAGCTCGAGAGCGCGCGGACCGCCGAGGGAGAGCGCCACCGGAAGGCCGATGATCCAACCGACCTTTCCGGTGGTGAGATAGAAGAGCGGCGAGAAACAATAGGGAAGGGTGAAGAGGAGCGCCGCGGAGGTCGTCATTCCTTCGACGGCGCGCGCGAAGACGTTCCGCAGCCAGATCGTCAGCGGCGGGACGAGGAGAAAGAAGAGCGCCGCGCCGAGGTAGTCGCGCAGTTTCGAGTAACGCTCGATCGTGACCACGCCGATGGCGACAGGGTTCGTGGGCGGGAGGTTTCGCGATAGTAGCGTGAGGGACAAGAAGATGCCGCACGCGAAGCAGAACGCGGCGATCCAGACATGTGGACTGCGGTGGCGCAAGCACCGCTTTTTAACACGGCAGCGGGTTAGAGAGCGGCAACTGGCGTTGCCGCACTCCAGACGACGGCGTCGTAGAGGGACTGGATCGAGGCGTTCGCGGCGACGACGTCCGGGTCTTTTCCATAGCCCCGGATCGCGTCGCTCGTCGTGGGGCCGATCGACGCGATCGTGGCGTGTTGCAGCACGCGCGTGCGCTCTTCGCTGGTCAGCTTCTCGAAGAAGCGGTCGACCGTCGAGGCGCTGGTGAACGTGACGACGTCGATCGCGTCGGTCGCGATCAGCGCGCGCAGCTCGTCGAGATCGTAGTCGGCGGCGATGGTGCGGTAGGCGATGCCGAGGTCGACCTCGCCTCCGCGCCGCCGCAGTTCGTCGATCAACTCCTCCCGTCCCTCGGCCGCACGAATCACCGCCGTGCGAATGCCGCGTTGATCGCTGTCGAGCAGCGGCAACAGCTCCGTGGAGATAAAGCGCTCCGGCACGAGATCGGGCTCGATCCCGCGCTCGCGCAACGCTTCCGCCGTGGTCTGGCCGACGGCGGCGATCTTCGTTCCGGCGAGCGCGCGGACATCCTTCAATCGCGCGAAGTAGGCCTGCACGCCGTTCACCGAGGTGAAGACCAGCCAGTCGTAACGCCCGGCGATCACGCGGTCGAGCGACTCCCACGATTCCGGCGGCGCGATCTCGATGGTCGGGAACTGCAAGACCTGCGCGCCGGCTTCTTCGAGCAGACGTTTGAGCTCGGACGCCTGTTCGCGCGCGCGCGTGACCACCACGCGCTTGCCGTACAGCGGCTTGCTTTCGAACCAGTCGATGACGTCGTGCAGCTTCACCACGTCGCCGACCACGATCAGCGCCGGCGTCTCGAGCTTCGCGTCGGCGACGCGCGCCTCGATGTTGCGCAGCGTCCCGCTCACCGTGCGCTGCTCGAACGTCGTCGCCTTCGAGATCACCGCGATCCCGCGGTCGCCGTTCATGCCGTGTGTGATCAGCTTGTGCACGATCACCGGCAGGTTCGCGAAACCCATCATGAAGACGATCGTGCCGTCGAGTTGCGCAAGCGCGCCCCAGCGAATGCCGGTCGATCCGGAATCGGCTTCGTGCGCGGTCACGAGCGTGACCGACGTTGCGTACGAGCGATGTGTGACCGGGATGCCCGCGTAGGCGGGTCCGGCGATCGACGACGAGATGCCGGGCACGATCTCCACCGGAACGCCGGCGGCGATCAGCTCCTCCGCCTCTTCCCCGCCGCGCCCGAACACGAACGGATCGCCGCCCTTCAGCCGGACGACCATCTTCCCCTTCTTGGCCTCGGCGACGAGGAGCTCGTTGATCTGATCCTGCGGCAGCGCGTGCGCGCTGGCGCGCTTGCCGACGTACACGACCTGCGTCGTCTTCGGAATGCGCGCGGCGATGTCTTTCGAGACGAGCGCGTCGAGCGCGACGAGATCGGCGCGCTCGAGCAGCTCCGCGGCGCGGAGCGTGAGCAGGCGCGCGTCGCCCGGACCGGCGCCTACGAGATAGACCTTGCCTGACATTCCAGTTCCTCGTAAACCGCGTTGATGACTTCGGCCGCGTCGCGGCCGCGACTCTCCGCGCGAACGCCGTGAAAAAACGCCCGAATGTGGACGAGCTCATGGAGCGGCGGGCTCTTAGCCCGCCGGCTTGCATCGGCGGGCTGAGAGCCCGCCGCTCCACTTTCTAGGGTGCAGTGGACGGCGACTTCGGAGTAGCAGTCGAGGCGCTCGCCGAACTTCTGCAGGACGCCGCGCTCGCAGAGGGCCGCGGTTTCGCTCGGCGCGTGATTGATGTGCCGCACCGCTTCGCGAAGATCAATGTTGCCGCGCAGACTCTCGATGGCCACGATGCCCTGCCCCGCGGCCGGGAGCATGTCGTCGACGCTGAAGTAGCTGGTGATCTCGCCCGCGCGGCCCAGGCGCGTCAGGCCGGCGCTGGCGAGCACGATCCCGGCGTACTGGCCGGCGCGGGCCTTGTTGATGCGCGTGTCGACGTTGCCGCGGATGTCTTCGATGCGCAGGTGCGGAAAGAGCGCGGCCAGTTGCGCGCGGCGCCGCGGAGCGCTCGTTCCGATCACCGATCCCGGCGGCATCGCGGTGATCGCTTTGCCGTCGGGTTGCACCCAGGCGTCCCGCGGATCGGCGCGCTCGAGAAACGCGGCGAGCTCGAAGTGCTCAGGGATGATCGACGGAACGTCCTTGAGACTGTGCACGGCGACGTCGATCGCGCCGCGCTCGAGCGCTTCCTCCAGCTCCTTGATGAACAGTCCTTTTCCGCCGATGGCCGCGAGCGATACGTTCTGGCGCTTGTCGCCCGTCGTGCGGATGGTGACGATCTCCGATTCGCAGGGGAGCAGCCGCGCGACCTCGTTGGCCTGCCACAGCGCGAGCTGACTTCCGCGGGTTCCGATTCGGATCTTCATCGCAGACCAAAAATCTTCCGGATCGTGCGGCGGAGCGACTCGCGCTCCTGCGGCTCGTCGGATGCGTCCTTCAGCTGAAGGATCGGGTAGTGGAGGATCTTGTTGACCATCTGCGAGGAGAACATCTCGATGGCCTCTCGCTGCTCGGCCGTCATCGGCCCGACTTTGCGCAGGCACTTCTCGAGCTCCGCGGCGCGGATCATCTCGAGTCGCTGCTGCAGCTCGAGAATCGTCGGCACGGCGTCCTGCGCCACGAGGCGTTTGCGGAACGACTCGACCTCGCGCAGCACGATCTGCTCCGCCGCGGAGGCTTTCTGCTGGCGCAGCTCGAGGTTGGCGTCGGCGACCTGCTGGAGGTCGTCGATGTTGTAGAGATACGCGCCGTCGATCTGTCCGACGGCGGGGTTGATGTTCCGCGGCACGGAGAGATCGATGAGGAACAGGTTGCGGCGCTTGCGCGTGTCGAGCGCGCGCTCGACCTGCTGCGGCTCGACCACGTAATGCGGCGCGGAGGTCGAGGCGATGACGATGTCGCAGCTCGAGAGGTGTTCGTCGATGCGGTCGAACTGCACGGCCGCGCCTTCGAAGCGGTGCGCCAGCTCGACCGCGCGCTCGAAGGAGCGGTTCGCGACGAAGACCTGCTTCACTTCCTGCTGGTGCAGATGCTCCGCCGTGAGCTCGCCCATGTCGCCCGCGCCGAGGAGGAGGACCTGCAGGCCGCGCAACTCGCCGAAGATCTTCTTCGCCAGCTCGACGGCCGCGTACGGAACCGACACCGCGTGCTCGCCGATGCCCGTATCGGTGCGCACCTTCTTCGCGACGCGGAGCGTCTGCTCGTAGAGCTGCGTGAGCAGGGAATCGAGCGTGCCGAGATCGTGCGCGGTGAGGAACGCCTTCTTCACCTGCCCGCCGATCTGCGGCTCGCCGAGGATCATCGAGTCGAGGCCGGAGGCGACCCGGAAGAGGTGCTTCACCACGTCGCCGTGGCGGAGGACGTAGAGATGTTTCTCGAGCTCTTCGCGATACGTGGACGCGCCGGCGGCGAGCCATTCGACGATCGTCTCGATCACGTCCTCGTCGCGCGTGGAGACGATGACCTCGACGCGGTTGCACGTCGACAGCACCGCCGCGCCGTCCACCCCTTCCAACTCCCGCAGCGCACTGGTCGTCTCCGCCAGCTTCACCTCCGCGATGCTCAGCCGCTCGCGCACGTCGACCGGCGCGGTGCGGTGGTTCAGGCCGACGAGGATCAGGGGCATCCACGCCTCCCGCCCGGAGGGCAGAGGGCAGAGGGCAGAAGGCAGAAAGCAGAAGGCAGAAGGCAGAAAGCAGAAAGCAGAAGGAAGAACGAAGCACGCGCTTCGACGCTTCTGCTTCTTACTTCTGCCTTCTGCCTTCTGCCTTCTGCCTTCATAACCGAATCCCCAGCATGGCCACGATGATCGCGACGAAGGCCGTCGCGGAGAGCAGGACTGTCCGTTTCGATCGGTAGGCGCCGCTGATGTATTGCTGCAGCAGGATCGCGAAGAGGACCCACGCGACCATTGCGCCGATCTGCTTGACGCGCAGGTCCATCAGGCCGGCGGTCGTGCGATACGACCAGAGGATGCCGGCCATCAGGCCGGCGGTGTAGATGCTGAAGCCGATCGCCAGCGCGCGGTAGCTGACGTTCTTGCAGACGGTCAGACTGGGGATCCACTCCCAGAGCCTTCCGCGGCGTTTCTGCTTGAGCGAACGATCCTGAATGAACGCCAGCAGGCCGAAGGCGACGCCGATCATCATTCCGGCGACGCCGATGGTCGTGAGCAGCAGGTGCGCCGTGAACACATTCGACCGCAGTTGCGGATCGAGCTTCACGTACTGCTCGCCGACGACCGCGGAAATCGTGAGCAGCAGGAGCACGAGCGGATAGACGAAGAACGCCGCGGCGTACACGCGATAGCGAACCCACAGCGCCAGCTCGACCGCGAAGACGACCCAGGCCACGAACGCCGCTGCCTCGGGGAGATTCGTGATCGGCGGATGTCCGGTGCGCGTGCAGATCGTGCCGATCCACATCGTGTGCGCGGCGAAGCCGCCGACCATCAGCATGAGGCCGATGTTCTGCAGCCGTTTCGCGGGAGTGAATAGCGAGAGCAGCGCGGCCAGCGTGCCGAGCGCGTAGCAGGCGAGGGCGACGTACAGCGTGTCGGTCGGGGCGAAGGTCATGGCTGGCTCAGAACCTTGCAGAACACCACTTTGTCGTCTTCGATTCGGTAAAAGTCCTTGATGCGCGAGATCTCGTCGTAGCCGGCGCGCTGGTAGAAGCGCAGCGTCGGCGCGTAGCTCTGTTTCGACGACGTCTCGATGAGCAGCATCCGTCCATTCTGACGCCTTACTTCATTCTCTACGAACTTCAACAGCAGCTGGCCGAATCCCTGTCCCTGCTGTTTCGGATCGACCGCGATCCAGTAGAGATCGAATACGCCGTCCGTCAGCGGCGTCGGGCCGAAACAGACGTAACCCTGAATGGTACGGTGCGGGCCGCTGTCGGGTTCTTCGAGGACGTGGATTTCATACTCGCCGCGCTCGGGATGATCGATGGCCAGATCGACCAGCTCCATGGCCCAGCCGATCTCCTGGCGCGTGAACCGCGCCGTGCCGACGAGGATCTCCTGGATGCGCGGCCGGTCGGCCGATGTCGCCGGACGGATGTTCACGCCGAGATCATAGAAGCAGTTGGCGGTCGGCAGTGGGCGGTTGGCAGTGGAGCGCATGGCAGGCGAGAGGAAGCGTAGCCGCGGCCGCGCGCGGGAAAAGGGTAGGACATCACGGCGCATTGTGTCGGCCGTCACACGCCGCGGCCGCGCGCGGTTGCGCCTGCGGGCGCTCGCGTTTACAGTGCGGTGCGGTTGCAGACGAGGATCAGATGACCCGCAAGAAACGCGCGCTCGTGACGGGAATCACCGGACAGGACGGCTCCTACCTCGCCGAGATCCTGATCGAGAAGGGATACGAGGTTCACGGCATCATCCGCCGCTCGTCGACCTTCAATACCGAGCGCCTCAATCACATCTATCAGGACCCGCAGAAAGAGAACCGGACGCTGATCCTGCACTACGGAGATCTCAACGACGCCTCTTCGCTGAATCACATCCTGCGCGTCGTCGATCCCGAGGAGATCTACAACCTCGGCGCGCAGAGTCACGTCAAAGTCTCGTTCGACACGCCGGAGTACACCGCCGAAGTCACGGGACTCGGCGCCACGCGGCTTCTCGAGGCGGTGCGCGAGCTTCGCATGCGACCGAAGATCTACCAGGCCTCGTCGTCGGAGATGTTCGGCAAGGCGGCTGAAGTGCCGCAGCGCGAGACGACGCCGTTCTATCCGCGCAGTCCGTACGGCGTGGCCAAGGTGTACGCCTACTGGATCACGGTCAACTATCGCGAGGCCTACGGGCTGTTCGCCGTCAACGGCATCCTCTTCAATCACGAGTCGCCGCGGCGCGGCGAGACGTTCGTCTCGCGCAAGATCACGCGCGCGGCCGGCCGCATCAAGCACGGACTGCAGCAGAAGCTCTACCTCGGCAATCTCGACGCCAAACGCGATTGGGGTTACGCGCGGGACTACGTCGAGGCGATGTGGCGCATGCTCCAGCAGCCGGAGCCCGAGGACTACGTGATCGCGACCGGCGAGACGCACACCGTGCGCGAGTTCTGCGAGCTCGCATTCCGGCGCGCCGGCATCCCCCTCGAATGGCGCGGCGAGGGATTCGACGAGAAGGGCCATGACGCGCGCGACGGCCGCATGCTCGTCGAAATCGATCGGCGCTACCTCCGTCCCACGGAAGTGGAGCTGCTCCTCGGCGACGCGAGCAAGGCCCGCGAGAAACTCGGCTGGACGCCGGCCACGACGTTCGAAGAGCTGGTGAAGCTGATGGTCGATCACGATCTTCATCTCGCCGCCGACGAGGCCGATCTGCGCGACGCCCGCGGGCGGCGCACGCTGGCGATGACGAACGAATGAGCTCCCGATGAGCGACTTCTGGCGCGACCAACGCGTGCTGCTGACCGGCGGCAGCGGCTTCCTCGGCAGCTTCAT
>Ga0105242_10001697_pt1 | contig 17431 bp, 12 predicted proteins | sample KBSM24metaG_FD_81521 | JGI IMG/M metagenome (GOLD analysis project Ga0105242, IMG submission 81521) | Miscanthus rhizosphere microbial communities from Kellogg Biological Station, Michigan, USA - KBS M2-4 metaG | ecosystem: Host-associated > Plants > Roots > Rhizosphere > Soil | place... | reverse complement strand
GCGATGGAGTCGATCACGCCGATGATGTCGCCGATGCGGCGCGAGGCCTCGTTGATGCCCTTCATGGTCTCGACGACCTCACCGACCACCTCGCCACCCCGGCTTGCGACGCCCGAGGCGCTCACGGCCAGCTGACTGGCCTGGCGGGCGTTGTCGGCGTTCTGGCGAACCGTGGTGCCCAGCTGCTCCATCGAAGCCGCCGTCTGCTGCAGCGCTGCGGCCTGCTGCTCGGTGCGGCTGGAGAGATCGCTATTGCCCTGCGCGATCTGGGCGCTCGCGGTGGCCACGCCCTCGGCATTGCGGTGCACGTCGCTGGTGATGCGCGCCAGGTTGTCGCGCATGTGCAAAAGCGCGCCCAGCAGGCGGGACACCTCGTCGCGGCCATCCACACGCAGTTCGACGGCGAGATTTCCCTCGGCCACCTGCTGGGCCGCGTCGATGGCGCGGTTCAGGGGACGGACGATGCTGCGGACGATGACCACGGCCAGCAACGTGGCGATCGCGGCGGCAGCCACCATGGTCGCGACGAGCCAGTTGCGACCGGAGCCGAGGATCTCCATCGCCAGGGTCGACGCATCCTTGGCCTGGCCCACGTTGTACTGGATCACCTTGTCGAGCTGGCCGCTGGCGACGTAGTACAGACCGCGCGTATGTTTCAGCATGTAGTTCAGCAGTTCCGCGTGCAGGCCGGGATCCTGCGAGGAGGCGCGTATGCGGGACGCGGCCGCGATGTAGGTCGCCAGGTCCTTCTTGAAGGCTGCGGCCAGCACCACCTCTCCGGGGCTGCCGATCAGGGTGGGCTCGACGTAGGTCCGGTTGAGCTCCTCGAATTTGGCGAGCGTCTTGTCGAACGATGCGAGGTATTCCCCTCTCTCCTTCGGCGGCGTCTCCAGGAGCAGAAGGGCTTCGAGACGCCGCATCAGCTCGAGGTTTCGTCGGTACTCCGACAGGATCATCACCGATGGCAGGTTGTTGTCCACCACGGTACTGGTCTGCTCCTGCAAATGCGACATCTGCCGCTGGCTGAAGAGGCCCAGAAGAATCGAAAGACACACCATCACGCCGAAAGCGAAACCCAGCCTCGGCGCGAGTCGGAAATGGAAGAAGTTCATGGTTTCTACGGATAGACCAAAAGTTTGCAGGATGTATCTTTTAATACAAATTGCAATAACCACACATCTATCGACTTTGGCCTTCGATAGCTTCCACTAACTCCCCAACGGAAATGCCGCTGCACGCGGCGGCTTCCGAGCCGACAGGAAGTCCCTTTTCCCCTCGAACCCGGATCCGCCGGCCCGCGTGCGTGTCCGTCGTCAGAACAGCACGCGGCTTCGGATCGTGCCCGGCACGCTGCCCAGCTTGTCCAGTGCCAGATCGGACGACTGCGCGTCGATGTCGATCACCACGTAGCCGACCTTCTCGTTGGTCTGCAGGTATTGCGCAGCGATGTTGATGTGGTTGTCCGCGAACACCTGGTTGATGGCCGACAGCACGCCCGGCACGTTGCGATGGATGTGCAGGATGCGGTGCTTGCCCGGATGCGCGGGCAGCGCCACCTCGGGGAAGTTCACCGAAGTGATCGAGGTGCCGTTGTCGCTGTACTTCACGAGCTTCTCGGCCACCTCCAGCCCGATGTTGGCCTGCGCCTCCATGGTGGAGCCACCGATGTGCGGCGTGAGGATGACGTTGTCCAGCCCGCGCAAAGGGCTGACGAATTCGTCCTTGTTGGTGCGCGGCTCGACCGGAAAGACGTCGATGGCTGCGCCCAGCAGCTTGCCGGACTTGAGCGCCTCGGCCAGCGGCTCGATCTCCACCACCGTGCCGCGCGAGGCGTTGAGCAGGATGGCGCCGTGCTTCATCGCCGCGATCTCGGCCGCGCCGATCATCCACTGGGTGGACGGCAGCTCGGGCACGTGCAGGGTCACGATATCGCTCTGCGCCAGCAACGCCTGCAGCGAGGGCGCCTGGCGCGCGTTGCCCAGCGGCAGCTTGTTGATCACGTCGTGGAAGACCACGTGCATGCCCAGCGCCTCGGCCAGCACCGACAGCTGCGTGCCGATGGAGCCGTAGCCCACGATGCCCAGCGTCTTGCCGCGGATCTCGTAGGCGTTCTCGGCGCTCTTGAGCCAGCCGCCGCGGTGCGCCACGGCGCTCTTCTCGGGCACGCCGCGCAGCAGCAGGATGGCTTCGGCCAGCACCAGCTCGGCCACCGAGCGGGTGTTGGAGTACGGCGCGTTGAACACGGCCACACCGCGCTCGCGGGCCGCATCCAGGTCGATCTGGTTGGTGCCGATGCAGAAGGCCCCCACGGCGACCAGCTTGTGCGCGTGGGCGAAGACCTCGGCCGTCAGCTGCGTGCGCGAGCGGATGCCCAGGAAGTGCACGTCGGCGATCTTGCGCTTGAGCTCCTCGTCCGGCAGGGCCCCGGACACCAGCTCGACCTGGGTGTAGCCCGCGCCGCGCAGCACCTCCACCGCGGAGGGGTGGATGCCTTCGAGCAACAGGAACTTGATCTTGCTTTTGTCCAGAGAGGTTTTTGCCATGGCGATGAGGAAAAAGAAGGAAGGAAAAGGAAAGAGAGGCGGATGAGAAAGAAGGAGAAGGGGCCGGAAAGCGGCAGCGAGGGCGTGCGCACCGCAGGGACCACCCCGGTCTCACCCCTGCCCCGCTGGCCCGCACCGCGAAAGCGGGCAGGGCCGGATGCGACGGGCCGAATCATTGTGCATCGCACCAATTCCCTTGTGGCAGCGCAGTATTCCGCGGCTGGGGACCTCGTAGGCTACCGGCCGCACCATGACTCGTCACAATACCGACACGTCACCGACACGACTGCCAAGGACGACCGCGACGGGTTTCCCCCGTTGAGCGACCCGCCTTTGCATGTCACAACGTCACAGGCACGTCACGGAGTGAGCCATACGATGGCTTCTTTCGTGCCTTCCCGCACCATCCCTTTCGCAGGAGTTTTCATGCAATTCAAGCACCTGGCACTGACCGCCGCCCTCGCCGCGTCGGCTTGCCTGTCTGCACAAGCCCAGACCGAGATCCAGTGGTGGCACTCGATGACCGCCGTCAACGGCGAATGGGTGAACGATCTGGCCAAGCAGTTCAACGAGAGCCAGAAGGACTACAGGATCGTGCCCACCTACAAGGGCACCTACGACGAATCGATGACGGCCTCGATCGCCGCCTTCCGCGCCGGCAACGCACCGCACATCCTGCAGGTGTTCGAAGTGGGCACCGCCACCATGATGGCCAGCAAGGGCGCGATCGTGCCCGTGGGCAAGGTCATGCAGGACGCGGGCGCACCGTTCGATTCCAAGGCCTATATCCCGGCCGTCGCGGGCTACTACACGGCGCCCAACGGGCAGATGCTGAGCTTCCCGTTCAACAGCTCCACCACCATCTTCTATTTCAACAAGGACGCCTTCAAGGCCGCCGGCCTGCCCACCGACAAGGCGCCCGCCACCTGGCCCGAGGTGGTCGCCGCCGCCGCCAAGCTCAAGGCCGCCGGCCACAAGTGCCCATTCACCACCGCCTGGCAGGGCTGGACGCAGCTGGAGAGCTTCTCCGCCTGGCACAACGTGGAGTTCGCGAGCAAGTCCAACGGACTGCAGGGCCTCGATGCGCGCCTGAAGGTCGATTCGCCGCTGCACGTGCGCCACATCGAGAACCTGGCCAACATGGCCAAGCAGGGTCTCTTCGTCTACAAGGGCCGCGGCAACGTCCCTGAAGCCAGCTTCGTCTCGGGCGAATGCGCCATGATCAACACCTCGTCGGGCTTCTACGGCAACGTGGCCAAGAACGCCAAGTTCGCCTACGGCCTCGCGCCCCTGCCCTACTACCCCGACGTGCCCGGCGCACCGCAGAACACCGTCATCGGCGGTGCCAGCCTGTGGGTGATGTCCGGCAAGAAGCCCGCCGAATATAAGGGCGTGGCCGAGTTCTTCAAGTTCATCTCGCGCCCCGAAGTGCAGGCCGCCAGCCACCAGCGCACCGGCTACCTGCCCGTCACCCTGGCCGCCTACGACCTGACCGAGAAGTCGGGCTTCTACAAGCAGCACCCGGGCACCGACGTGGCCGTCACGCAGATGATCCGCAAGGTGACCGACAAGAGCCGCGGCATCCGCCTGGGCAACTACGTGCAGATCCGCGCCATCGAGGACGAAGAGCTCGAACAGGTCTGGTCCGGCAAGAAGACGCCCCAGGAAGCGCTGCAGAACATCGTCAAGCGCGGCAACGAGCAGCTCGAACGCTTCCAGAAGGCCAACAAGAGCTGATCCCGCGGGCCGCACCCGCGGCGCCGGCAGTGCCGGCGCCAGGGCGCGGCAGCCTTCCCGCCCCAACCCTCCCCGCGCGTGCGGGGAGGGTTTTTTGTCGTTCAACCCTTCACCCTGCAAGGATCGCAGCGGGCGGCCCTTGCGGGGGCCTTCCGCAGACATCATGGAAAAACGCGTCCGATTCAAATCCGCCTGGCTGCCGTGGCTGCTGATCGCACCACAGATGGCCGTCATCGTGGTCTTCTTCTTCTGGCCCGCCAGCCAGGCGCTGGTGCAGTCGATGCAGCTGCAGGACGCCTTCGGCACCTCCACCGAATGGGTGGGGCTGGAGAACTTCCGGCGCCTGTTCGAAGACCCGGGCTACATCGATTCGTTCAAGACCACCGCGTTCTTCTCGGTGCTGGTGGCGACCAGCGGCATCGTGCTGTCGCTGCTGCTGGCGGTGTTCGCCGACCGCGTGGTCAAGGGCGCGATGTTCTACAAGACCCTGCTGATCCTGCCCTACGCCGTGGCACCCGCCGTGGCCGCCGTGCTGTGGGTGTTCATGTTCTCGCCCTCGCTGGGCGTGGTCTCCTACGCGCTGGGCCACTTCGGCATCGACTGGAACCATCTGCTCAACTCCGGCCAGGCCATGGCGCTGATCGTGATGGCCTCGGTCTGGAAGCAGATCTCCTACAACTTCCTCTTCTTCCTGGCCGGGCTGCAGTCGATTCCCAAATCGCTGATCGAGGCCGCCGCCATCGACGGCGCGGGCCCCCTGCGCCGCTTCTGGACGGTGCAGTTCCCCCTGCTCTCGCCCACCACGTTCTTCCTGCTGGTCATCAACGTGGTCTATGCGTTCTTCGACACCTTCGCCATCGTCGATGCCGCCACGCAGGGCGGGCCGGGCAAGGACACCGCCATCCTCGTCTACAAGGTGTATTACGACGGCTTCAAGGCCATGGACCTGGGCGGCTCGGCCGCGCAGTCAGTGGTGCTGATGCTGATCGTGGTCGCGCTCACCGTCGTGCAATTCCGCTACGTCGAAAAGAAGGTGCAGTACTGACATGGTCGAACGCAGCCTCACGCGCGGCATCCTCGCGCACTTCATCATGGTGCTGGGCGTCGTCATCGTCGCCTTTCCCCTCTACCTGGCGTTCGTCGCCTCCACCCACACCGCGCAGGAGATCGTGCAGGCGCCCATGCCCCTGCTGCCCGGCTCGCACTTCTGGGAAACCTACAAGGCCGCGCTCTTCGGGCGCGACCAGGGCGCCGGCTCCACCGCGCCCGTGGCCCGCATGATGTGGGTGAGCTTCGTCTCGGCCATGGTCATCACGGTCGGCAAGATCGCCATCTCGCTGATGTCGGCCTTCGCCATCGTGTACTTCCGCTTCCCGTTCAAGGGCCTGTGCTTCTGGCTGATCTTCGTCACCCTGATGCTGCCTGTGGAAGTGCGCATCGGCCCGACCTACCAGGTCGTCTCCGACCTGGGGATGCTCAACAGCTACGCGGGCCTCACGGTGCCGCTGATCGCCTCGGCCACGGCCACCTTCCTCTTCCGGCAGTTCTTCCTCACGGTGCCCGACGAGCTGGTCGAGGCCGCGCGCATGGACGGCGCCGGGCCGATGCGCTTCTTCAAGGACGTGCTGGTGCCGCTCTCGCGCACCTCCATCGCGGCGCTGTTCGTGATCCAGTTCATCTACGGCTGGAACCAGTACCTCTGGCCGCTGCTGGCCACCACCAGCGAGGACATGTACCCGGTGGTCATCGGCATCAAACGCATGATCGCCGGCGGCGACGGGCAGAACGAATGGAACATCGTCATGGCCACGGCCCTGCTGGCCATGCTGCCCCCCGCGCTGGTGGTCATCCTCATGCAGAAATGGTTCGTCAAGGGACTGGTGGATACCGAGAAGTAATCCACACCAAAACCCCTTGCAGCGACCATTCCATCAACGCATACAGCTACGGATTCAATAGCAAAATGGCATCTCTTTCCCTGCGCAACGTCATCAAGCGCTACGGCCACGGCCCCAAGGCCAACCAGGTCATCCACGGCGTCAACGCCGAAATCGCCGACGGCGAATTCATCGTCATCGTCGGCCCATCGGGCTGCGGCAAGTCCACCCTGCTGCGCATGGTGGCGGGCCTGGAGGAAATCTCCGGCGGCGAGATCGGCATCGGCGACCGCGTGGTCAACGACCTGGAACCCGCCCAGCGCGACATCGCCATGGTGTTCCAGAACTACGCGCTCTACCCGCACATGACGAACTTCGAGAACATGGCCTATGGCCTGAAGATCGCCAAGGTGCCCAAGGACGAGATCCGCGCCCGCGTGGACAAGGCCGCCAAGATCCTCGAACTCGGCCACCTGCTGGAACGCAAGCCCCGCGAACTCTCCGGCGGCCAGCGCCAGCGCGTGGCCATGGGCCGCGCCATCGTGCGCCAGCCGCGCGTGTTCCTGTTCGACGAGCCGCTCTCCAACCTCGACGCCAAGCTGCGCGCGCAGACCCGCCTGGAGATCCAGAAGCTGCACCGAGAGCTGGGCATCACCAGCCTCTTCGTCACCCACGACCAGGTCGAGGCCATGACGCTGGCCCAGCGCATGATCGTGATGAACGGCGGCGTGATGGAGCAGTTCGGCACGCCCGAGGAGGTCTATCACACGCCCGCCTCGACCTTCGTGGCGAGCTTCATCGGCTCGCCGCCCATGAACCTGCTCAAGAGCGCGCCGGGCTGCCAGGCCGGCGCCGTGCTGGGCGTGCGCCCCGAGCATCTGGACGTCTCCGCCGCCGACGGCTGGGACGTGCGCGTGGAGAGCGTGGAGCTGCTGGGCGCCGAGCGCCTCGTCTATGCCCGCCTGGGCGACGAGCAGCTCATCGTGCGCGTGGAAGAAGGCACGCTGCACCCGCAGCCCGGCGACACGCTGCGCGTGGCCCCGCGCCCCGACCGCCTGCACTGGTTCGACGCGGCCAGCGGCAAGCGGCGCTGAAACACGGCCGCCGCCACGCGCACAATCCACGGGATGCACGACGACGCCACCGCCCCCCCTTCCGCCGCACCATCCGACGCCCGCCCGGCTGCGCCTGCCTGGCCCTATCCCCGCTGGATCGCCCACCGCGGCGCCGGCAGGCTCGCACCCGAGAACACGCTGGCGGCCTTCCGCCTGGGCGCCTCGCACGGCTTCCGGATGTTCGAGTGCGACGCCAAGCTCAGCGCCGACGGCGTGCCCCTCCTGCTGCACGACGCCACGCTGGAGCGCACCACCAACGGCACCGGCACGGCGGGCGAAAGGCCCTGGGGCGAGCTGGCCCAGCTCGATGCCGGCGGCTGGCACTCGCGCGCCTGGGCGGGCGAGCCGCTGGCCACGCTGGCGGGCCTGGCGCGCTTTTGCATCGCCAACGGCTACCTGCTGAACATCGAGATCAAGCCCACGCCGGGTACGGAAGAAGCCACCGGCCGCGCCGTCGCGGCCCAGGCCGCGCGGCTCTGGCAGGGCCAGGCGGTGCCGCCGCTGCTCACCTCGTTCAAGCCCGCCGCCCTCGCCGGCGCCCGCGACGCCGTGCCGGCCCTGCCGCGCGGCCTGCTGCTCGACACGCTGCCCGGCGGCTGGCTCCACACCGCCCAGCAGCTGGGCTGCGTGGCCGTCGTCTGCAACCATGCGCTCTGGACGGCCGAAACCGTCGCCGCCGCCCAGGACGCCGGACTGCGCACGCTGAGCTACACCGTCAACGACGAATGGGCCGCCCAGCGGCTGATCGACCTGGGCACGGACGGCATCATCACGGACCGGGTGGATCTGTTCAGCCCTGCGGCCAACTGAGTCGCATCGCATCGCAGCGTGCGGCCAGGCCCCGCACCCGCCGGCACGACACCACCGCCCCAAGGCATCGCACAATCCGGGGATGATTTCGCCCCGTCCGACCTGCATTTCCAGCCGCGCCCACTGCGGCGGAACTCCCCCCGCGCGCGCATCCACATCCTTCTTCGCCAGGTTCCTGGCCTGCCTGCTGCTGGCCGTCGCCTTCCTCGGAATGGCCGGCAGCCCCGCCCACGCCCAGCCCGGCGCATCCAGCGGCAGCAGTGGCAACAACAGCAGCAGCGCGCAGGCGAACGAAGACGATGACGGCAACCCCGCCAACACGCCCATGCCGCCCAGCGTCGATGTGCTGCGCAAGCAGCTCGACGCCATTCCGCAGAAGCTCTCGGAAGACGACGACGGCCGCAAGATGCTGGCCGAGGTCAACGCCATCGGCACCGCAGCGGAGCAGCTCGCCACCAGCCGCGCCGCCGATCTGGCCGACATCGACTCGCGCCTGGCCGGCCTGGGCCCCGCGCCCGAAAAAGGCGCCCAGGCCGACTCGCCCGACGTGGCCGCCCAGCGGGCCGCGCTGACCAAGCAGCGCGCCGCCGTCGATGCCGAACTGAAGCTCGCGCGCCTCATCATGGTGGACGCCGAGCAGCGCGGCACCGACCTCATCCGCCAGCGCCGAGAGCAGTTCCAGGCAGCGCTGACGCACCGCATCGATTCCCCGCTGGGCCGCGTGTTCTGGCGTAATCTGCGCAACGCCCTGCCGGGCGACATCGGCCGGCTCGAGTCGCTGGCGGACGAGCTGCGCACCGCCGTGCGCGCCGCGATGCAGCCCGACAGCCGCAGCACCTTCCTGGCCGGGCTGGTGGGCGCGCTGCTGCTGGCGGTGGCCGGCACCTGGCTGGCCGAACGCCTGCTGATCCGCCTGGTGCCCTCGCGCCTGCCGGGCGGGCGGCTGCGGCGGTCGCTGCTGGCGGCGGCCTCGGTGCTGGTCCACACCCTGCTCATCGGCCTGGCAGCGCAATGGTTCTGGAGTGCGCTGGAATCCGGCGCCCCGCTTTCGGATTCCGTGGAGGCACTGGCCGACAGCAGCGTGCGCTCCGCCGTGTTCGCCGCAGTGCTGATCGCGCTCGGCCATGCCCTGCTCCTGCGCAAGCGCAGCTCCTGGCGGCTGACGGGCATCTCCGACGATCTGGCCACGCGCCTGAGCCCCTACCCGTGGTGCATCGGCATCGTCGCGGCGCTGAGCGCGCTGGTGACGGACATCAACAGCATCATCGGCGCCAGCCTGGCTGCCGAAGTGTCCGTCCACGTGGTCTCGGCCCTGCTGGTGGCGGGCCTGATGGCGCTGGCGCTGCGCCACCTGCGCACGCCTTCGGCACCCGCCGCCGCCGCGCCTGCAGCCGGCGGCGCAGACGCTGCGGATGCCGCCGACGCGGCAGCCCCGGCCGCCGAGCCCCGCCCGGTCTGGGTGGGCCTGGTCGTGGCGTGCGCCAACCTGACCACCGTCGCCATCGCGCTGATGGTGGCCGTGGGCTACGTGGCGCTGGCCGGCACCCTGGCGCGGCAGATGGTGTGGACGGGCGTGGTCTTCGCCACCACGTATCTTGCCTTCCAGGTGGTGGACGACGTGTGCGAGGCGCTGCTCTCGTCCAAGAGCGGCTTCGGCGGCCGGCTGCACCGCGGCCTGGGCGTGGATGCCAAGCTGCTCGACCAGGTGGCCGTGGTCACCTCGGGCGTGCTGCGCGTGGCGCTCTTCTTCTACATGGTGATCGCGCTGCTGGCGCCCTTCGGCACCGGCCCGGACGAAGTCTTCCGCCGCGGCACCAATGCCGACCACAGCCTGAAGGTGGGCAGCGTGGTCATCGCCCCGCAGGCCATGTTCACCGCGATGGCCGTGCTGCTCGCCGGCTTCCTCACCATCCGCGTGGTCAAGCGCTGGCTCAGCGACCGGTACTTTCCCAGCACCTCGCTGGAGCCCGGCATGCGCAGCTCCATCACCACGCTGCTGGGCTACGTGGGCGGCGTCGTCGTCATCGCCGTGGCGCTGGCGGGCCTGGGCATCAGCGTGGAACGCATCGCCTGGGTGGCCAGCGCGCTGTCGGTGGGTATCGGCTTCGGGCTGCAGGCCATCGTCCAGAACTTCATCTCGGGCCTGATCCTGCTGGCCGAGCGGCCCGTGAAGGTCGGCGACTGGGTGGTGCTGGGCACGACCGAAGGCGACGTGCGCCGGGTGAACGTGCGCGCCACCGAGATCCAGCTGGGCGACCGCTACACCGTGATCGTGCCCAACTCGGAATTCATCACCAAGACCGTGCGCAACATGACGCTCACCGGCGCGCCCGGCCGCGTGCTGCTGCGCCTGCCCGCGCCGCTGGACGTGGACGCCCGGCGCATGCGCGACCTGATCCAGGCCGCCTTCACCACGCACGAGGGCATCCTGGACAACCCCGCGCCTGTAGTGCAGCTGGAAGACATCGTGAGCGGCACCCTGACCTTCCTGGCCATCGGCTACGTGAGCAACCCGCGCAACGCGGGCGGGGTGAAGAGCGAACTGCTGTTCTCCATCCTCGAATCGCTGCGCGAAGCCGGCATGGCGCTCTCGCCCCCCGCATCGACCAGCGTGCCGCCACCCACGGTGGCGAGCGCGCCGGCCCTGCCGACCGTGTCCATCCCCCAGCCCAAGGGACCGGCAGGCGACCCCACGCCGGACGCTACGTAAACCATAGCTGCAATCCCTTGTGGATCAAGGGCTGCAGCCTGTTTCTACCGGCAACCGACAGCACTGACCCACCTGCCCGGCAGCAACGCGGCGGAAAACTGCAGGCCCACGGCTGCGGTCCAGCCCTGCGGTTCGGCAGCCCAGCGAGTACCCGCCTGGGAGCCGAAGACGGTGCTGCGGCAAGGCCAGGCGCACCGGCGACCTCGCACATGGGCCGGCCCCGCGGTATCAGTCCAGCTTGGCGCCGGACTGCCTCACCGCCACCGCCCATCGCGGCATCTCCGCTGCGAGGAAGCCGGCGAACGCCTCCGCGCCCAGGAAGGCCGGATCGGCGCCCTGCGCCACCATGCGGCTCTTCACCTCGGGCGACTGCATCACCTGGCCGAACGCATCGCTGAGCTTCGCCACCACGTCCTTGGGCGTGCCGGCCGGCGCCAGGAAGCCGTAGAAGCCCACGACCTCGAAGTTCTTCAGCCCGCTCTCGATCGCCGTGGGCACGTCGGGCAGCGCCGGATTGCGCTCCCGGCTGGTGACGGCCAGCGCGCGCACCTTGCCCTGCTTGTGGTAGCTGGCGGCCTGCGGAATGCTCTCGGCCATGAACTGCACCTGCCCGCCCATCAGGTCGGTGAAGGCCGGCGCGCTGCCGCGGTACGGGATGTGCACCATGAACAGCCCCGTGGCCGTCTTGAACATCTCCGGCACCAGATGGCTGATGCCGCCGTTGCCCGCCGAGCCGAAGTTGACCTGCCCCGGCCGCGCCTTCGCATATGCGATGAACTCCGGCAGGTTCTGCACCGGCAGCTTCGGGTTGACCAGCAGCGCCAGCGGCTGCATCGCCGTGCGCGCGATGGGCGTGAAGTCCTTGAGCGTGGCGTACGGCAGCCTGCTGTAGAGCGCCGGGTTGATGACCATCACCCCCGTGTTGGCCAGCATCAGCGTGTGCCCGTCCGGCAGCGCCTTCATCACCTCCTGCGCCCCCACCGTGCCGCCGGCGCAGGCCTTGTAGTCCACCACCACCGGCTGGCCCAGCACTCCCTGCAGCTTGTCGGTGAGCAGCCGCGCATGCTGGTCCAGCGGCCCCCCGGCCGGAAAGCCGATCACCACGCGGATGGGTTTGCTGGGAAAGGCCGTCTGGGCCGGCACGGCCACGGATGTCCAGGCCAGGGCGGCGGCGGCAAGCCAGGTGCGCAGGCGCATGCGATATCTCCAGGGCTCGGATGATGAAGCCACGCAGCTTAGAGCGCGCCGAAGGCCATGGCACGAGGCCTTACCCGCAAGCCCCCCACAGCCGCCATGCGGCACCACCAGCGCCCACGCCGCACCGCCCGCAGGCGGGCAGGCCGCCCCGCTACGCCGGCCGCTGCAGGCCGGGCTTGCGCCGCCGGGCCCCGGGCGGCTCCTGGCGCGCCCGCTCGGCCTCTTCGATCAGCCGGCCCAGTTCCAGCGCGGCCTCGCCGCCCCCCTGCGCGGCGGATTCGCCATAGGCCAGCGTGAAATCCAGCATCGGCAGGGCGGGCATGCCTTCGCGTTCGCCGAGCACGACCATGCCGGGGCGCAGGTGATCGCTGGTGAAGGTGGCCACGGCCAAGCCGCTCAGCGCCGCAGCGCGCATGTCGTGCAGGCTGTGGGACCTGAAGGCGCTGTGCCAGGGAATGCCAGCGGCGTCCAGCGCATCGATGCTGATCTGGTGGCACACGCAGGGCGGCGGCGAATCCGCCAGCGGCAGCGACGCGCCGGGCGTGCGCACGAAACCTTCGGCGGCGGCCCACACCATCGGCAGACGCCGCAGCAGCACGCCGTCGGTCGTGCCCGAGCGCGACACCACGACCGCCAGGTCCAGCTCGCGCTCGCGCACCATCGTCGCCAGGTCCAGCGTCACGCCCACGCTCACCTCCAGCCGCACACGGGGGCATCTGCGCGAGAACTGGTGCAGCAGCTGCGGCAGCCCCTCGCTCATGAAGCTCTCCGGGACGCCGAAGCGCACCGTGCCTTCGATGGGCGAGCGGTGAAAGTGCTGAGCGAGCGCGTCCTGCGCCTGCAGGATGCGCTCGGCGTGGCGCAGAAAGTCTTCGCCGTCGGCCGTCAGGCTCAGCCGACGGGTGGTGCGGCGAAACAGCGGCCGGCCTACCAGATCCTCCAGACGCCGGATCTGGTGGCTCACCGCAGATTGCGTCAGGTGCAACTGCTCGGCCGCGCGTGTGAAACCGTTGGCCCGCTGAACGGCCACGAAGGTCTGCAAAAGCCCGCTGTCGATGGTCATGGCCCGTAGATTAATGAATCCACTCACTGAATCCAACAACATTTAATCATTTGCCTGATGAAACCGCGGTCTTGAGAATCGGCGACGCCGTGCTCCTGCACACCTCACCGATGCGGTCCTCCATGCCCTCTCCCCAGCCTTTGTCGCACCCGGCCCCCGGCCCTTCCCACCGCGCCCTCGCCGCCGTCTGCCTAGCCGCACTGATGTTCGGACTCGAAATCTCCAGCGTGCCCATCATCCTGCCCATCCTGGAGACACGGCTGCACGCCGGTTTCCAGGACCTGCAATGGATCATGAATGCCTACACCATCGGCTGCACCACGGTGCTGATGGCGACCGGCACGCTGGCAGACCGCTACGGGCGCCGCCGGGTGTTCGCGCTGAGCGTGGCGGCCTTCGGCCTCGCTTCGCTGTGGTGCGGCCTGGCTGACGGCACCGCCATGCTCATCGCCGGGCGGTTCGCGCAGGGCATGGCCGGAGGCGCGATGTTCATCTGCTCCATCGCCATCCTGTCGCACCAGTTCCCCGACGGCCGGGCGCGGGGGCGCGCCTTCGCGGTATGGGGCGTGGTGACGGGGGTGGGCCTGGGCTTCGGCCCGGTAGCCGGCGGCGCCATCGTCTGGGCGGCCAGCTGGCACTGGGTGTTCCTGGTGCACGGCGTGCTGGCACTACTGACGCTGGCGCTGATCCACGCCGGCGTGGCCGAATCCAGCGACCCGCAGACCCGCCGGCAGAAACTGGACCTGGCCGGCATCGCCACGCTGACCACTGCCGTGCTGGGGCTCACCTGGCTGATCACCCAAGGCCCCAGCCTGGGATGGACCAGCCCAGCCGCCCTCGCACTGGCCGCAGCCACCGCGGCGGGCCTGGCGGCGTTCGTGTGGATCGAGCGCTCGCGCCCCCACCCGATGTTCGACTTCTCGGTGTTCGCGATCCGCGACTTCTCGGGCGCCATCCTCGGCTGCGTCGGCATGAACTGCAGCTACTGGCCGTTCATGATCTACCTCCCGCTGTACTTCACCGCCGGCCTGGGCTACGACACCGGCACCGCCGGGCTGATGCTGCTGGCCTACACCGTCCCCTTCCTGGTGATGCCGCCGGTGGCGCAGTGGCTGCTGCTGCGCCTGCAGGCCAGCATCGTGATTCCCGCCGGCCTGTTCCTGATCGGCGGGGGCTTCCTGCTCATGTACGGGGGCAGCGGCTTCGCGCACCTGGGCGGCTGGACGGTGCTGCCCGGGGCGCTCGTCGCCGGCATCGGGCTCGGCCTGACCACCACGCCCGCCACCAACATGACCACCGCCGCGGTCCCCGCCAGCCGCGCCGGCATGGCCTCGGGCATGGACGTCAGCGCCCGCCTCATCACCCTGGCCATCAACATCGCGGTGATGGGACTGGTGCTGGTGGCAGGGATCCTGGCGGCACTACAGACGGCATGGGGCGCCGTGCTGGAGCCGGCCCTGCTGCGCACGCTGGCCGAGCAGCTGGCGGGCGGCGACATGGCGGGCGCGCAGCGCCTGCTGGCGGCCACGGCCCTGCCCGAGGCCGCCAGGCCCCTCCTGCAGCGGGCGGTGGCGCAGGGCTTCGGCTGGGTGATGCTCTACGGCGGACTGGGCGCCTGCCTGAGCGCCGTGCTCAGCTTGGCGATCTTTCGCTGCCGCCCGGCCCGTTCCGCCCCCGTCCCCGTCCCCGACAAAAACTGACCGCCGGGAACGCCCCGCAAGCTCCGGAGAAGCGCTCCGGCACGACGCGGCATCGGAGCCGGGCGCCGCGCAGACGACATCCGATTCAGCGCCAGCCGCGCAGAAGCACCCACTGCGTGCTGGCGCAACCCAGCACCAGGGCGGCATAGGTGAGCATCTTGCCGTCGCGCCCCAGCCACACCAGGCCGATGACGATGAGAGCGCAGCCCACTACGAAGTTGATAGCTACCTGCGCAAGCACACCGCGGGCTGCAGCACGTTTTCGCATGAAGAGCTTGCAGCCCAGCACGAGCAGCACCGCCACGGCAAGGGCGGGCAGAAGCAGGTTGAAGAGGTGGTTGGCGGCGGACAAGGGGTCCATAAACATGACGCAGATCAAGGCTTGCGCGGGTCGCCCTGCCTTGGAATGCAACAAATTTTATAATGCAGGCTTATGGCAGTCTGGGCCCTGGGCATCAACCACACGACCGCGCCGCTCGATCTGCGCGGTCGTTTTGCGTTCGCGCTCGATCAGATCGCGCCCACGCTGCAGGGCCTGCGCCAGTCGCTGGGCGGCTCGCAGCGGCATCCGCAGATCGAGACGGCCATCATCTCCACCTGCAACCGCACCGAGATCTACTGCGCCGGCGAGCAGGCCGCCCTGGACCATACGCTGGGCTGGCTGGCCCAGAGCGGCGGCGTGAGCCCCGCGCTGCTGCGCTCGCACTCCTACACGCTCGAAGACGGCCTCGTCGCGCGCCATGCCTTCCGTGTGGCGAGCGGGCTCGATTCGATGGTGCTGGGCGAGGCCCAGATCCTCGGCCAGATGAAGGACGCGGTGCGCGCCGCCGAAACCGCCGGTGCCCTGGGCGCCACGCTCAACCAGCTGTTCCAGCGCAGCTTCGCGGTGGCCAAGGAAGTGCGCACCAGCACCGAGATCGGCGCGCACAGCATCAGCATGGCGGCAGCGGCCGTGCGGCTGGCCAGCCAGCTGTTCGAGGACCTCTCCGACATCAAGGTGCTGTTCGTCGGCGCGGGCGAGATGATCGAGCTGTGCGCCACGCACTTCGCGGCCAAGACGCCCAAGGCCATCGCCATCGCCAACCGCACGCTGGAGCGCGGGGAAAAGCTCGCCACCCGTTTCGGCGGCGAGGTGATGCGCCTGGCCGACCTGCCCGAGCGGCTGCACGAATTCGACGCCGTCATCAGCTGCACGGCCAGCAGCCTGCCCATCATCGGCCTGGGCGCCGTGGAGCGGGCGCTGAAGAAGCGCCGCCACCGCCCCATGTTCATGGTCGATCTGGCCGTGCCGCGCGACATCGAACCCGAGGTCAAGGCGCTGCAGGACATCTACCTCTACACGGTGGACGACCTGGCCACCGTGGTGCAGACCGCCCAGGCCAGCCGCCAGGCCGCCGTGGCGCAGGCCGAGGCCATCATCGACGCGGGCGTGCAGAGCTTCATGCACTGGATGGACCTGCGCAGCCCCGCAGCGGGTGCGGCCTCCGGCGCCGCCGTGGTGCCGCTGATCCAGCAGCTCAACGCCCAGGCCGACGAGTGGCGCGCCGCCGAGATCGCGCGCGCCAAGAAGCTGCTGGCCAAGGGCGAAGACCTGGACGCGGTGCTGGAGGCGCTCTCGCGCGGCCTCACGCAGAAGATGCTGCACGGCACCATGGCCGAGCTGCGCGCCGGCGATGCCGAAGCGCGCGCCCAGACGGCGCAGACCGTCTCTCGCCTCTTCCTGCGCTCGCAGACCAAGAGCAGCCTGTAGCGGCGCTCTCGCCGCGGCCCGCAGCGCAGCACGCGCCGGCGGGGCTGCAGGATCCTTCAAGCCGAAACGGCCTCTGGCGCTTGCTGCACGAGCGCCACCCGCTACGAAATACGTAGCAAACCCCTTCTTCCCTTCACGTCCGATGAAACCCTTCCTCAGAAGCCAGCTGGAGCGCTATGCCCAGCGCCTCGAAGAACTCGACTTCCTGCTCTCGCGCGAAGACATCATGAGCGACATGGCGCAGTACCGCACCATCTCGCGCGAACATGCCGAGGTGACGCAGATCGCCGGCCGCTACGCCCGCTACCGCCAGCGCGAGGCCGATCTGGCCGGCGCCCGCGAGATGCTGGCCGACCCCGACATGGCCGAGATGGCGCAGGAAGAAGTCACCATCGCCGAGGCCGAGCTGGTGCAGCTCGAAGACGAGCTGCAGCGCCTGCTGCTGCCCAAGGACCCCGACGACGCGCGCAATGCCTTCCTCGAAATCCGCGCCGGCACGGGCGGCGACGAATCGGCCCTGTTCGCGGCGGATCTGGCGCGCATGTACACGCGCTACGCCGCCACCCAGGGCTGGAAGGTCGAGATCATGAGCGCCAACGAGAACGAGATCGGCGGCTACAAGGAAGTGGTGCTGCGCGTGGAGACCGGGGCTGGTGACGGCCCCTCCGGGTCCGGTGCCTACGGCGCGCTGCGCTTCGAATCCGGCGGCCACCGCGTGCAGCGCGTGCCCGCCACCGAAACGCAGGGCCGCATCCACACCAGCGCCTGCACCGTGGCCGTGATGCCCGAGCCCGACGAGCACCAGGCCATCACGCTGAACCCGGCCGACCTGCGCATCGACACCTTCCGCGCCAGCGGCGCGGGCGGCCAGCACATCAACAAGACCGACTCGGCCGTGCGCGTGGTCCACCTGCCCACCGGCATCGTGG
>Ga0105242_10001694_pt1 | contig 17454 bp, 8 predicted proteins | sample KBSM24metaG_FD_81521 | JGI IMG/M metagenome (GOLD analysis project Ga0105242, IMG submission 81521) | Miscanthus rhizosphere microbial communities from Kellogg Biological Station, Michigan, USA - KBS M2-4 metaG | ecosystem: Host-associated > Plants > Roots > Rhizosphere > Soil | place: Michigan... | reverse complement strand
CGATACGTGACGGTGTCACCGATGTCGGCGCGCGCGCGATCGGCGGACTTCATGATTTGCAGGCTCGCAGCTTCGAACAACGGAATGTTCAGGGCGACGGCAGCGAGATCATTTATCTGCACGTCCTGGCGCACGAGATCAAAACCGCCGGCGATTGCCAGTGGTTGGCCGTCGAGCGCGTGCAATCCCAGCGCGAACAAGCCGGCCTCTGTCGGGTGCAGGCTGGCTTGAATCATCCGTGTGATGTAACCCTGCGCGCTGATGCGCAGAAAATAATTTGCTGCGGCGCTCTTTGCGCCAATCTCGTCCTGGCCCGGAACAAAACTGAAGTGACCACTGGCGTCGGTTGCAAACGGATTTTCATTTTTCGAGTTGGGATTGAAGCCTCCGTCCGCAGGCAGCTGCAAATAGTTTTCGCCGTTCGAATCGCGCAACAGCTCAACTTTAGCGCCAGGAATCGGCGCCGAACTTCCGGCGCGGCCCGCAAAAACAATTCCGAACGGATCGGCAATCACGATCGCGCTTGAACTTTTCAATGAAGCGATGTTATCGGCGGCGAAGTTCGCTTGATTCAACAGGCCCGTGCCCGCAATGGCTCCGGCAGACAGGCGTGCTTTGAAGGTGAGGTGAAAGCCTTCGCCCGGTTTCACGTTCGCGAAGCGCACCGTTATCAAATTGTTTTGCGCCGCACCTTCGTCAGCGTCGATTGCGTCTGACAACGAGCGGTCTTCAAGCGTTAGCGAGGCGGGCACATATGAAAGGCCGGCCGGCAACTGATCTGAAACGACCAAATTTCGTGCGGCGGTATCGCCGTTGTTGCGGAAGGCGATTGAGTAGACGAAATCACCCGAGGCGGTCACGACGGACTGCGCGACGTTATTCACCAGCTTGAGGGGAGCGACATTCGGATTGGCGAAGTCCGTGAGCCGCGGTCCAACGCCGACGGCATTGATGATAGTTCCGATGTCCTGGCCGCGACCGTTGACTGCGTTCGACGAATTCGACTGCGCGGTCAAAACCATCGCGATCACGCTCTGTGCGGGTGCGTCATTCGTATTCAGCGTGGTCAGCACGCCCAGGCACGCACCGGGCGCAACCATCGGCGAAGCGGTCTCATTTAGACGGACCGGGGTGTCACCGTTGCTGACGTCGCCGTTGTTGTCGGTATCAAAATAAATCGCCGACACCGTTGCGGGCGCAGTCACTTCGAACGCGCTCAACGTGAAGGTGTCGGGATTATTGCCGGTATTGCAGACACGAAAGAGGCGGGTAGTTTGATCTCGGGGGGCGATGGTGTTTGACGGCGCAGTCTCATCAGGCGTCACCACGACGCCGGCGACCGCGGCAATCGTAATCGTCACGGTTTCCGAGACGACGTGGTAGGTCGCGCCGGAACCATCTTCGTAGGTTGCCTCGGCGCGATTCGATATCACAGTGCCCGCGCTTGAACCGCCGTCTGCGATCCGCGCTGAAGCGCTGGACAGCATCGCGACGAAAGCGAGCGCAACCGTGATTACCTTTTGACGTGGAAGAAACATTGAGGATCTTTGGAGTGCGCCGGCTTGACGGCGCTCTGTCATTTGAGAATCGCTGACTGCTGGGGACTTAAAAGCGGTGTCAAGCCACCGCACTCCAAAATGGGGTTGAAGCGGCGCTGCGGTCTCACTGCTTCGCAGCTGGAACCGTCGCGCCGCTTCATTTCGAGCGTCACGATGAGCGTCGACTAATTAATCGAACGCTTGAACGTGAACACTGCGGAGACACCAGGGCCGAGTGACGCGATCGTGTCCGTGTACTTCACGGCACTCACGGTAGCGACCACGCCGGAACCCGAATCGCTCGGCGATCCGCTGTTGGTGGTGTAGGTTCCCCAGTTATTCGGCGCAACCGAACCGTCTTCTGTGATGACGACGTTGCTGGCCGTCAACTTCACGCAGTTGGCATCGCCATTTGAGCTGGAGATGTTCGTGTACGTGATGTTGTAGGTGATGACCGCACCCGGAACTGGGTCCGTCGCCGCGCCGACGCCAGTAGCGTTTGCTACGGTGAAGGCTTTATCGAGGCGTACGAAGCCGGTGTAAAGGCGGTCGATCGTTCGGTTGTTTGCCGAAGGCGTATTGCCTGAAGTGGCACGAATGATCGAGTCGTAACCTGACAACACTGTGTTGCCGGCCGGCTCAGTCACGCGGACCTTGATATTTGCTGACGAGCCAAAGCCAATCGCCAACGTAAGCGATCCACCGCCCGAGACCGTCGTGTAGCTCGTACCACCATTGGTCGAGACTTCAACGGTGAATCCGGAGGGAACAGTCGGCGCGTCAATCGTGAACGTGTCGTTGGCGTTGCCGGTGTTCTGGATCGTGTTGTCGTAGACGAGCGTGCCGCCCGCGGTGGTGACCCCAGTCGGAGCGACGCCGGCGATACCGGTGTTGACACTCTTGTTGGTGTAGTCGTCGTTGTTGTTGGTTGGGCCAACAGCACCGGGGGCGCTGACTGGACCAATCAACACTGAACCGACCGCAGTCAGAGTCGTGCGTTGAATCACGCCGTGACCGGAGCCGGCAACGTAGGTTTCGTCGAAGTTGGCGTTGCTATCACCGTTGTTCGGCGTGGCATCGCCCGATTGATCGGTGATCGTCGTCGACAGACTGTTCTTGCCGAAGACATCGCCGATTTCATCGATCGTATTCGAGGCATTGATGCCGGTGTTAACAGTCACCACCATACTGATTGATGAGCTGCAACTTCCACCGGCAGCTAACGTCGCGCCGACCGGGAAGGCGATGCGCGTCAAGCTGGAAAGTGGGGCAGGGGCTGAGGACGACCAGGTTGCCGACAGAGGAGCGGTGGTGAGCGCGCTGGTGGTGTAAAGCGTGCCGGCAGGGAAGGTCTGTCCCGACTTGAGGACGGTGTTAACCGGGATTGGGGCAATGATGTAAACCTGCGTCGAGCCGTTCAGGGTCACACCCGTAGCGTCGCGCAGGCCGTTGTTGCAAGCTTGCCAGCCGTAGGTGATATCTGAACCCAGGTCGACTGGACCAGCAGGCGCTGTCAAGGTGAGCTGGAGCAGGGTGTCGTTGACGACGTTGGCGCTGATGTCGCCGCGAGCTTCGCGCAGGCCGTTCACTGAAGAACCCGAGACGGTGCGCACTTCATTCGCTGAGCTGTCAGCAGCTTGATTGTCGAACGAAGGACTGCCGGTGGATGCATCACCAAGAAGAATCTGGACGGATTGTCCGGCAGTCGCGCCCGCATTGACGCTCACTTCGACCAACACGTGAATCGCCGCGTTCTGCGCGACGTTCGCCGAAACCACGTCGGCGCCGTTGGTTTTAATGTCGGTGTCGCCGCCATTGATCGTGCCGCTGTTATCGACGTCGATAACCGCGCGCGTGACGGAACCGGGTCCGACAACGCGAACGCTGGCGCCGCTGGCGAGGAACCGCACCTGGTCGGTGAAGTTGCCGGTGTTGGTCACCGTGAAGTTATAAAGAACGCCAGTCTGTCCGGCGACGACCGTCGGATTGCTGCCGGCGTCAGGCGTAATCGCCAGGCCCGAAACGTTCGATACAGTTACCGTTACCGTGTTGGAAACGGTCGAGTAACTGTTCGTGCCGTCACTGTACGTGGCGCTGGCCTGGTTCGAGATAGTTGTGCCGCCAGGCGTCTGCGCGATCGCGTGCGCTGAAAGCGCACAGATGACCGCGAGGGCAAGTAGCAGTCGAGCGAACGCGCTCGTGCTCACAAATGTTCGTGGGTTTTTCATAATGTCCTCTTCAATTTTTGGGGAAGGTAAGGAGTGCCGTTATTTCACGCGCACTTTGTAGGAAGCGGAGAGCTTGCCACCCTGGGCCAACGGGTCGGCCCATTCATAACGGATGTCGGTGTACATCGCGATCGGGGCAGGGACGCGCTTGACCGATCCGTCGGCTTGCTTCTCTTCGATCGTCGGTTGGGGTGAGTACGACTTGCCACCGTCGATGCTGTAGACGGCGTTCGCGCCATCGGCTTTGGCAGTGCCGGCAACGAATTCGGTGCCGCGTGGGATATGACCGACAGCTTTGTAATTCTGCGCCGGCGCGTTGCCGCTGTTCTCAGACGTCATGGTCCAATCCAGAATTTCTCCCGGATTGACGACCGTCGCCTTGTCGAGAGCAATGCGGTTTGATTCGCGCTGGACCGATCCTGAAAGTTCGACTTTCACTTCGGGCCGCAACGCGTTGGCCAGCATGAAATGCTTCTGCGCGAAAGCGCCTGCGCCTAACACAAACAGTGACAGTGTGGCGACGCCAATCGCGGCAAACTTTTTCTTTGACTTCAACATTCTTTTGGTCTCCTTAGAGGATTGAGGCAATCTCGAGCTACTTAGTTTTTATGAGTTTTGTGAAGCTTCCCGGCTTGTTCGATTAATTGGTGATGCGTGGGAGCGCATTCAACCGCGGTTCACTCTACAAGCGTTGTGCCGCAATTCGCGCGCGATGTGTGGCCTGCCTTAAAGTGAAGTTACATGAGATGTTGGGAGCATTAGATGCCAGCGGGGCCGAATGTCGCGGCGGACACGCGGCTGACAATGCGGCTGACGTTTTGTCAGCGCGCCTGACATTCTGTCAGCTGCGTCTTGCGCGAGTTGTTGAATGAAAAAGGCCCGCGATCTCTCGCGGGCCTTGAGGGAAGGCATAAGTCATGTGGTCCACTCTCATGTCCCTGTAGCTAATGCTGGTGAAGTCGAAACCGCACAACCAGATCGTTCGGCTATTTCAAGAGCGATTTCACAAATGCGATCGACTGAAAACGGCTTACTAACCACCCAGTCGACTTCCGCATTGGCTTGTTCATCTGGACCGACGACTTCTTCACAGCCGGTGATGACTGCGACCGGCGCCTCGCTATCGAGTTCGCGAATCGCGCGCCAATTCCCAACCGCTCATGCCGGGCATTCCAACGTCGGTGAATATGGCCTTGAAATTTCGTCGCGCGAATTCTTTAAGGGCCTGCGACGCTTACTTCGCTCAAAACACATAAATCCAATGAAAATAAACAAGCAATTTGTGAGTTCGCTCGGCGCAGCCAGGTGACACTCGACACCACTGGAAAGATCGGCAGTCGAAGAGACAGTCTCATTCTAGCAATGCACAAAATCGATTCTTGATACATCGCAACGCCTGCAGTAGAAGAGTGACAGTTCTTGCGCTGGGCTTTGCTGCAAAAGTCGGCGAAGCCGACGAATGAAAGTAGCCCAGTCCCGATACCATCTGACTTTAAGGCGTTGTTGCCGGGGACACCTGTCGATTAGTTTCGTCGAGAATGAAAATCTGTCGAAAGTCCTGGCGGAATAGCACGAGGTACGATAAATCAGCAACGGCGCCGTCGTCGCTATAAAGAACTATCGTGGAATCTTTTGAGAGTTCGTTCTGTGCCCGCACGCCCAGCTCGTCGGAAGGAATATTGGTACTATTTGGTAAATGTTCATGAGCATATGAAGATCGATCTCTTAAATCTACGAGAGTCACTTTTTCACCGGCTGAGCGACGCCGCTGGAGGTCATCGCGTCCCAGAATCCAATCCTGCGCAGGCCGTGTATCCTTGAATCCCGCCGCTGTCATTAGTTCTGATTCTGTCTTGGGTGGCAGTTGTCCGATCCAAACATTCTTGACGACTCCATTTTGGTCCAATAATGCAACTGTGGGCACAATTCTTATCCCAATTGAGTGCAGCTGAACCTGTCTGATTTCATTGACCTCAATGCCTAATGATTTCAGATAGTATTTGGTGTCTGAAGGTGCGTCAGAGGATACAACCACCATGCGCGCGCCAGCGACGTCACTCAATCCTTGGACTAACCGACGATAGAATCGCGCGCTGTTGCTGCAATAGTGACAACCCTTCCCCACAGCCAGTAACAACGTCGACGAGGATTTTGAAAAATCCACACCCTCGATCACTACCTTCGCAGATCGGCTGATTCTGGGGTCGGCCGGCGGCGTACTCGCGTAATGTCTGCGGATGGCCAAACCTATCAACGTGACCAGCGCGACCACCAGGCCGACATTCACGAATATCCGAAAAGCTCGGTGACGGACAGGCATCGATTTTTAAAGGAATGAAATGCTACTGAAATTGTTTAGGGTTATTAACCCGAGACTTTCCTTCGCTATCGATTACGAAATAAAACGTCAACTTGCCACGCACGCTCACCGGCTCGCCTTTAACAGTAGTTGGTTTGAATTTCCACTGCTTTACAGCGTCGGTGACCGCGGAAGCTATGGATGGCGCCGGCGACTCAACGACTTTTACGTCGGTCACATCTCCCTTGCCATTGTATTGAAGCTCTGTAACCGCGATGCCTTGCTTTTTTTCCTTTACCGCCTCCCCAGGATAATCAGGCATTACTGACTTTGAGGCTGATTTGCGGATTCCATCTTCTTCAACCCGAAGAACGCGTTCAGTTTGTGGCGCATCTTTAATACCGTTGAAGACCCGCTTCGCGATCTCGACAAACGCCTGCGCTTTTAGCGGCTCATTGCGTATTTCGCTGGCGGCTCCCAGCATTTCATCAAGACTTCCATTAGCCGCCGCAGAAAAGGCAGAGGAAAAATCAAAGTCGACCCCTTTAATAGCAATAGGAAATTTTTCGACTAAGGGCCCGACTTCAACTTGTCGGTCCCAGGAGACTTTCTGAAGTTCTAAATCATCCTGCTTGTTAAAAGCAGTAATTGCCGCCGACCGCACTGACGCAGCCGCGGCAGGATCGAAGCGGGCAAGTTGACCCGCAGTAGCCAGCAGGAGGAAAGGTTTGCGGCTATCGGAAATAGAATCCGCTCCCTGTATAGCTAACGTGACTGCACGCATAGCGGCCTCTCGATCCGCAGCTGCTTCCGCTTGTTGACTGATCCCCAGGAAAAGAACTGATCGTTCAATCCCCACCGGCAGGCGACTCGCAATTGTTTCCGCTGGCGCGTATCCATCGCGTCGGGCCAGCACAACCGCTCCTTCGCCAAAATCATTTAACGTTCGTAAGCTGCTGACCACGGGTTCCTGACTAATTCGATCGGCTGCCAATCGAGCGGTCTGAAAATCACGCCTGATCCAAGCATGAAATACGACATCCAAGTACGTGATATCCCGCGCATTAGTGTCCGATAATTTCTCAGCCTTGGCCATTAACTCAAAATCGTCAGGCCTCGTTTTCTTAAAATTTTCAAAGGCGGATTCCTGACGCAATTCTGACGGAACTGTACCGGAAAGCACAGTCATCGCCGCGCTCAACTGTGGTAAGAGATTGGGGCTGTAAGCTTGAACCTTGGGAGCGAGCAACTGTCCGAAAGCGTAGGCAACTTGGCGTTCACGAGGATCAGCGACAGGCCGAGAGACCATCGCGACTGCAACCGCAAGATAGGCTTGGATCAGGTCAACGCCAACGCCGGGTCGCTGCTTGGTGATATTAGCTAGTCCAACATTTCCGACCCGAGTGAGAACAATACTCGTTGGGTCATCAACGTTGGGCGATGTAAATAAATACGTGCCTAGCAATACAAAATCGCCAACACTTGAACCTGGCTGTTGCGCTACTAGTGAAACAGCCCGCAGGAAAAGTTGATTTGCTTGATTCTCGTTTATTGCCCTCCACTGTAGCAACAGCGAGATAAAGGAAGGATCGAGCCTTTGTTGCAGCGAACGCTTCGCAAAGTCAAAGGCGGCTTCCGGGTCGTCTTTAGCCAATCCTTCTGCCACCGCAATATTATTTTGCGAATCGTTTTCGCTCTCCGTTGCGGCAGCATCGTCGATCAAGCGCTTGGCCCAAACGCTATCATTCTTCGCGATCAGTACGACGATCTTTTGACGTAAGCGACGAATTGACTTGGCCTTGGTCTTGTCGGAGGTGTCGGTCGGGACCAGATCCAATGCCTGCTGGAACAGCGCTTTGCCGCGCGTTTGATCATATCGCCAAATCAAATCCGCGAGTCGAGCAACGCCTACGGTTTTCGCCTGGGGATCTTTTAATCCAAGCATTCGATCCAGAATGGATTCGAAAACGTAGGAATCCCTGCCGAGGACCTCGGGGCCTTCCCTGGTTACCAAAGCGGGTTTGTTTTTGAAGGTTTCACTATTGCTTGTAAGGGCTTGAGCGAGAATGGAGGAGGAAAAACAAACTAAGACTGTCAGTCGCAAAAATGCTTTGAGCATTACAGTAGCCTCCCTTACGCAAGTTTGCCAGCTAGTAAGAATGAGAGCAGGTAAGCGAACTAATGCCCCCTGCTCCCATTGCTGATTACTGATCTTTTTTACTAATTCTCGCAGCCCCCGCCACTGACAGTGCACGAACAGTCGCTCTGATTTGGACGACAACTGTTAAATCCGCCACCTGGTTCCGCGGAACAAGCGACGCATATTCCAGAACCCGGATCGGGCCAGATGCAAGTTTCGCAAGCGCTGGCGCTGTTTGACGACCCTCCAAGAAGAACACATAGCGCAATAAGGCAAACGAGTGCCGCCACTCGGACCCTCAAGTCTCTCATTATTGACATCGGGTGGACTCCTTTCGAGAAACAGACGAAGTAGCTGCTTAACGTCGGGACCTCTTGTCCCACGAGGCGAGAAATGTAAATGAAAAGGCCGCCGAGGTAAGTCAGCGCTCGTCACCTTATACGTCGTACAAACGGTTGTCAAGCAAAATATTGACCCAACGCTCGGGGCAATCCAAGTCACAGATGAGATAGATTTGCCGGCTAAAGAACGCATCTTCGAACAAGGACCGGGATGGCAAGCCGATGTATTATCAATCAATGGAGCGACTCTTCATGAGGGGCGCCATTTGGGTATTACGGATGCAAAAAGGGCCTCTCCTCTCGGGTAATTTCAGCACGCCCTTGCGACGGGGCGTGTGCCAATTCGCCTCTCGACTAAAGAAGAGAAGTTCAACAAACTTAATCCAAAGCGAAAAATACCTCCCAACCCAAAATCGAACAAAAAATTAATCTGGCGACCAACACACATTTACCCCACTACCAATCTTTCTGACCTAAACCTGCCGTCAAAGACGCGCGATGCCGGCAACTGAGACTGCTGATTCGGGTCGCGATATCCGCCATTTTGTAAGGGTCAAGCGAGCAAAACTCAAGGAATTCTCAACCACCTCAGAATAGATTGTAGGTTATGTTTGCGACTACTTCGCCCGACGACAGATGTCACCTGGTTGGAGAGCATGAAGACGTCACCCTGTGCGGCTTGAGAGTAGCGGCGTTGATTATCAACCGCGCGACGGAAACTTCAGTTCTGCACTTGACGGAGATCGAGCCTGCAAACCAGGAACTCTGTGAAAGATGTACGAGGATTGACGCCGAATCAAAAAACGCGAGCGTCAGTTGTCCGTAGCCAAACCAGCAGAGCTCGTCTCTGATTCGTACTCACGGAGCTTCCGGTAAAGTGTGCGCGAGGAGATCCCGAGAATGGCCGAGGCGCGTTCGCGGTTGCCATCGGTCTCATCCAGAACTCTCAGAATGTGTTCGCGCTCGAGCTGTTCCAGGGTCTTCGGCAAGCCGTCCGCAGCGCGGGTTTCTACGACGTGGCCGGCACTCGCCGCGGGTTGCGTAGTGAGCGACGGCATCTGGCTTTCGTCAATAATATCGCTTACCGAAACGGCCGCGGCTCGCTCCAGAGAATTGCGCAGCTCGCGCACGTTGCCCGGCCATGCGTAATCTCTCAGTCTGCGCCGTGTCTCGGGTGCAATGTCCAGCTTCGGCCGATTGAAGCGTTCCCGATAGATCGCCAGGAAGTAATCGATGAAACGCGGAATGTCATCGCGGCGCTCACGAAGTGGGGGCACGTGCAGTGACACGACATTCAGACGGTAATACAAATCTGCGCGAAAGCGTTGCTGCTCGACCTCGCTGGCAAGATCTCGATTTGTCGCCGCGATGATGCGCACGTCGGCAAGTTGATCGCGCGTCGAACCAACGCGCCGGAACCGGCCTTGTTCGAGAAAGTGCAGCAACTTAACCTGCATCAACAGCGGCAAATCACCAATTTCGTCGAGGAATAGACTGGAGCCATCAGCCGCCTCGAGCAATCCGCGTCGCAATTGACTCGCGCCGGTGAACGCGCCGCGCTCATGTCCAAAAAATTCAGATTCAAAGAGTGTCTCCGGCAACGCCCCGCAGTTGACCGTGATGATCGGCATGGCCGCACGCGGGCTCTTTGAATGGATGAAGCGGGCCATCACGTCTTTTCCGGTTCCCGATTCGCCGGTGAGCAGGATGGTCGAAGCAGTCTGCGCCGCCGCCTCCGCCTGCTTGATTACGGCGGCCATCGACGAGCCTTCATCGATGATGGCAAGTGGTTCCTCGCTGACCCCGATCGGCCGCGAGACTGATCGCAGAGACGCATTCTGCTTGACGAGCCGGCGCTTCTCGTCAGCTTTGTGCAGCACGGCTTCCATTTCGTCGAGCGTCGCCGGCTTTGTCAGATAATCATAGGCACCGTGACGCATCGCTTCGATCCCGGTCTGAAGCGATGTGTCCGCGGTCAGCATGATGACTTCGGGCGGGTCTTCAAGTTTTCTAATTTCCCGCAAAGCTTCGAGGCCGGACATGTCAGGCATGCTGATGTCCAGCAGCACCACGTCATAATCGGTGTCGCGCAAAGCCTGTAAGGCCGCGCGACCGCCCGCTGCGGGGCTGGCCTCGAAATCAGAACGCGCGAGTTGCTCGGTCACCAATTTCCGCAGCAAGTTGTCATCGTCCACTACCAGGACGCGAATCTTTCGGCTCATAATTTACTGTTCCGGGGCTTGTCGCGGTATCCAGATCCGGAAGGTGCTGCCGGCGCCGGGCTTGCTCTCGACGGCTAACCCGCCGCGCAGCGATTCGGCGAGCGTCGCGCTGATCGGAAGCCCAAGTCCATAACCTTTGCCGGGACCTTTGGTGCTGAAGAACGGATCGAAAATTTTGGCCATGACATCAGCAGAGATGCCTGGACCGGTATCCTTGATTTCAATGACGGCGCGAGCAGCCTCGCGTCGGGTCGAGACTGTGATGACACCTTTGTCATCACCGATGGCATCGACGGCGTTACTGAGAAGATTGTCGAGGATCTGCATGAGCATCGCCGCATCAGTGGCGACTTCACCAATGCCTTCGTCCAGGTGCATGGCAATTTCCACGGTGCCGGGGCCACGTTGTAACGCGCCGCGGGCGCACTGCTTGGTGATCTGATTGATGTCGCACAACGAACGCTTGGCCTGCCGCTGCCGAGTCAGGTCGAGCAGGCCGCGCGTGATTTCCTTGCAGCGCAATGCCTGACGAACGATCTCTTCCAGATAATATTGCCATTGCAGATCTTCGGGCAGATGCTGCGCGATATTCTCACGACGCAGGTCGCGCATGATTGCCTCAGCACAAGTGGTAATCGCGGCCATCGGGTTGTTGACTTCGTGCGCCACGCCGGCGGCTAGTTGTCCGACGCTGGCCAGGCTGCGAGAGCGGCTCAGTTGGTCCTGCATTTCCGACAGGCGCGTCACATCGTTCCAGGTCACCACACTTACCGATTCGCCGTCGGGTTTTTTGATCGGAAAGATCGAAACCAGGTAACGCTGCCCCGTGTCGGTCTGCACTTCGATCATCGCGGAAGCTCCATGATTATCGGCGAGGTAATAATCGGCAGCGCGCTTGCCGAACATTCGCGCGAAAGCTTCTTCCAGATTGCGGCCGATTATTTGAGACGTTTCGCTTTCCATCATCTCGGCGGCGCGGGCGTTGCAGTGCAGGATGGTGCCGCTGGCATTGTGGACCAGAATCCCTTCGCCGATTGCATTAAAGGTCTGCTCCCAGATTTTCTCTGCCGCAGTCACTGATTCGACCAGGCGCTCGCTGTCGAGTACGACCGCGGCCATTTCCGCCAGGTCCTGCAACAGATGTTTCTCGTCTTCACTGAATTCGTGCGACGTGCGGTAGCCGGCCGTCAGCGCGCCGGAACTGTTGCCGATAATGGGCAGCGGGGCGATGGCCATGTCGCACACGCCCTCGGCGAAGTTCACCGGAAATTGCTCAGCGGGGAATTCGGGAGTCTGGCCGATGCCACGCAGGATGCTTACCGTTTCGCCGTCGTGCGCCTGCCACGCGAGGACGCTGCCCAAACCGCGGAAAACGGGTTTGGCATAGTCGACTTCCACAGTAAAGCCGCTGGCCGCTTTCCAACGGACGGTCTTGTCGGTTAGCGAATAACCGAGAATGCTGGCGACGTCCGCATGCATGATTCGCCGCACGAGCTCGACGATGGTTTGCAATGCGGGCGCGAACTCCGGCTGAGAAGGCGAAGAGCTATCTACAGATGCAGACATCCAGTAAACAACAGTGAGGCTACTGTTGTCCGAGTCAGATTGATCAAACGCCTATGTCTTACGCGGAAAGTCACCCGTTGGTCAAGCGCTAATTCCAATTGACCTCGGCCTCACCGTTTCAAAAGTTGTGATAACGTCAAGGCGATGACAACGATCAAGGTTTCAAATCGCGGCGCCAAGCGCGTCCGTCAAGGGCATCTCTGGGTTTATCGCAGCGATGTCCGGCAAGCCGATGCTGAGGCGGGCGCGATCGTCGAAGTCGTGGACGAAGCATCGAATTTCGTGGGGCAGGCTTTTTACAGCGACGCGTCTGAGATCGCGCTGCGAATTCTGACGACGACCAGGCAAACAATCGATCGCGACTGGTGGCGCGCACGTCTGCGCAACTGCGCGGCGCGACGCGTCTCGATCAAACGGGAAACGAATGCGTACCGGCTGGTGTATTCCGAAGGCGACTTGTTGCCCTCGATCATCGTCGATGTGTATGACGGACATTTTGTTTGGCAGGCGCTCTCACAAGGGAGCGATCGTATGCAGGCCGAGTTAATAGAATTGCTGGTCGAAGAATTCCAACCCAAGTCAGTCTTTGAATTGAATGACGCGCGGGTCAGACAGCTGGAGAATCTCGAACTCCGGGCCGGCGTTGTCCATGGGGAAGCGCCCAACGAAATCGAAGTGAGCCAGCATGGCATTCGTTTCACTGTAAGTCCGCGCACCGGTCAGAAGACCGGCGCCTTCCTGGATCAACGTGAAAACTATCTGGCCGCGCAACGGGTGGCGCATGGCCGCGCGCTGGACTGCTTTACCTTCAACGGCGGATTTGCCCTGCATCTGGCGGCGTCCTGCGAAACCGTTTTGGGCCTGGATATCTCTGACGAGGCAGTCGCTGCGGCGCGCCGCAACGCCGCTTTGAATGAAGCAGGCAATGTGACGTTTCGGGCCGCGAATGTTTTTGATGCGCTGCGCGAGATGGAATCGGCCGGCGAGCGGTTCGATACCATCGTGCTCGATCCGCCGGCGTTCACCAAGAGCCGGGCCACGGTGAAATCAGGCGCGCGCGGCTACAAAGAAATCAATCTCCGCGCGCTGAAGCTTCTGAATCCCAGCGGCGTTCTCATCACCTGCACCTGCTCATATCACATGAGCGAAGCGATGTTTCTCGACCTCATCGCGCAGGCCGCCATGGACGCGCGTCGTCGTCTGCAAATAATCGAGAAGCGAGGGCAGGCGAGCGATCATCCGGTACTGCTCGGAGTGCCGGAGACGCATTATTTGAAATGCGTCATCGCGCGAGTTGTGGAATAAAAAAAGGCCCGCGATTGCTCGCGGGCCTGAGTGTTTCGATCGAGAGGATGAGTTACGGGCCCATCCCCGGATCGTTCTCGATGACAGCCTTGGTCGTGTAGTCCTTGCCGTTGACCGTCAGCTTAACTTGATAAGTGCCAGCCTCGAGCGCTGGGCCGAAGTTGAAGCCGCCGCCGAAGCCGCCGCCACCACCACCGCCGCCGCCGCCGCCAAAGCCCTGGGGCGGACGAGCGGGTGGGTCGCCGCGGAGGTTCCATTGCATGCGGTTGATGCCCATCTCTTTGGTGCCGACGATATTCCTTACCACCTTGCCGGTGTAATCAGTGATTGTGATCTTGACGTCACCTTCCGGAGCTGACTTCAGGTAGTAACTTATCGCCGTGCCCGGAGCCGGATTTGGCGCGCGGAACCATTTCGAGCCGCCGGTGTAACGATCCAGGCGCACATCGTTGTACCAGAGGACGCCGGGACGCACATCGAACAGCGCCACGTCGTTGTTCTGGATCTTAGCGAGCTGTTGCAGCGCGCTGATGTCATCAAGGATATAGATGCCCCGACCGTGCGTGCCGATCACCAGGTCGTTATCGCGCGGATGAACGAGGATGTCGTCAACGCGGATACGCGGCAGGCCCGACATGAATTCTTTGTAGGTCTTGCCGCCATCGAGCGAAACGTAGAGTCCGAACTCAGTGCCTACGTAGAGCAGGTCCTTGTTCTTCGGATCTTCGCGCACGACGTTGACGTTGCCCCGGGCGGGCAGGTCGTTCGTGATGTTGGTAAAGGTGGCGCCGTAATCGCGGGTCACATACAAATAAGGCTTCAGATCGTCGAAGCGATGGCCGTCGACCGAGACATAGGCCGTGCCGGCATCGAAGCGCGAAGGCTCAACCCGGGTGATGTGATAAAGCTCCCCGGCCTTTTCGGCCAGGATCGGAATGTTCCTGGACACGTTCGTCCAATTCATGCCGCCGTCGCGACTGATTTGGACATTGCCGTCGTCAGTTCCGACCCAAACAATTCCCGGAATCATCGGCGATTCGCCAATCGTCACCACGTAGCCGTAGCTGGTGTAGCCGTCGTTCTTTGAAGCCATCGGCTCGGTGCCTTTGACTCCCATGATCGACATGGTGTTGCGATCGATGTGCTTGCTGAGGTCAGTCGAAGCGGTCCAGTGATCGCCGCGATCGAGCGACTTGAAGAAACGATCGCCGCCCACGTAAAGCACGCTCGGATTGTGCGGCGACATGATGATCGGCGTGTTCCAATAGAACCGGTAGGTTTCGTTAGCGGCCGGCGCCGGAACTACGTTCGTAGCGCCGCCACCAAAACCACCGAAGCCCTGCGCCGCGGCAAACTGGGCCAACGCAGCTTGCGGATCTTGCGGGCTGGCTTCCGGCGATGCGGCTGCCGCAGCATTACCGGCGCCCTGGCCACCTCCACCACCTCCGGCGCGGCGACCACCGCCGCCACCTCCACCACCACCGCCGCCACCACCACGACGCTGCGGATTAGTGCGTGGGCGAATGTTGGCTCGGCGGCCGGTGCGCATATCAATACGCGTCATGTTGCCGTTCTGTGATTCCGAATAGATGACCATCGGATCGTTTGGATCTGCCTGCGAATAGAATCCATCGCCGCCGCCCGTGCGGAACCAATCGGCATTGGTTATTCCGACATTGCTGCGCGTTTGGCTCGGACCTCCCCACGAACCATTGTCCTGCAGTCCGCCGTACACGTAATAAGGCCGGCGCATGTCGACCGCGACCGCATAAAACTGCGTGGCCACGATGCCGGTGTTGACGAATTCCCAGGTGTCACCCTGATCGTAGGTGACGTCGAGTCCGCCATCATTTCCGATCATGATGTGCTTGCCATTCTTTGGATCGATCCAGATTGCGTGATGATCGCTGTGGGCGATGCCGCCGATCGGCGTGCCCGGAACCGGGTTTTGCAACGACCTAAAAGTTTTGCCGCCATCCAGCGATCGGCTGAAGTTCAAACCGCCGACGAAAACGTTTTCCGCGTTCGACGGATCGACGCGAATCTGGCTGTAGTACATCGGGCGGTTGTTCTCGTTACAGTTGTTGAGATTGAAACAACTCGCGACGACTTTCCAGGTCTTGCCGCCGTCATCGGAGCGCCACACGCCGTGCTTCTTCGGATCCGGCGTCGGTGAACCGGCCGGAGTCGCGCCGGGCGTCGGCGTGGGCGTGGGTGTCGGTGGGCCGGCCTGCTCTTCGCCGCCGGTGCCGCCGGATGCGCCTACTTCGATTTGCGCGTAGATCGTTTTCGGATTGGAGCGCGCGACATCGATGCCGATGCGTCCCAACATGCCTTCCGGAAAACCGCTGCCTTGAATTCGTGTCCAGGTCTTGCCGGCGTCGGTGGTCTTCCAGACGCCTGAGCCCGCACCGCCCCCGTTGAAGCCCCATGAAGTGCGGCGGCGCTGATAGGACGCAGCGTAAAGCGTCTTGTTATCAACCGGATCCATCACCAGATCGGTGAAACCCGTGTCTTCGTCGATGAACTTGGTGTTCGTCCAGGTCTTGCCGCCGTCAGTCGTCTTATAAAGACCGCGCTCCTTGTTGGGTCCAAATAAGTGGCCGAGCACTGCCACGTAGACCGTATTTGGATCCTTCGGATCGATCACGATGCGAGCGATCGTCTGCGAATCCTCAAGCCCCATTTTCGTGAAGGTCTTGCCGGCATCGGTTGACTTATAGATGCCGTCGCCGAAGCTGGCACTCTGGCGATTGTTCGCTTCGCCGGTGCCGACCCAGACGATGTCCGGATTCGATGGGGCGATGGCGATGTCGCCAATCGAGGCCGTCGAATACGTCTCGAAAATATTCGTGAAGGTGGTGCCATTGTTCGTAGTCTTCCAGACGCCGCCGGTCGCCGCGCCGATATAACAGATGTACGAGTTGTTTTCGACGCAGGTGATGTCATCGATGCGGCCGCCCATGCTCGCGGGTCCGATGCCGCGAAAGACGAACCGCTTCAACATCGGATCGCTCGTCCAGTTGATCGGCGTCGGTGTTGGAATTGGCGACGGCTGGTTGCCGGTGCGGGCCGGTGACGGCTGTTGAGTCGTCGACGGTGTTTGCGAAGGCTCCGGCTTTTCCGCGCGGACGGCCATGGCTCCCAGCGTCACGACGACGAGAGCAAGCGCGCAGACTGCGGCCAGCAGGCCGCCCAGCTCGCGAGCAGAACGACACGTGTGTTTCATTGGGGAAATTCCTTTCAATCCAGATTGTGTTTGAAATCTACGGGCAGCAAAAGTCAGTAACAAACTCTATGACGCGCGAATTGAAAACCCGGTTACACGCGACAGCCCATCGAAGGAGGAAGAAGATTTATCGTATCAGCCGCTCAGAGTCAAATGGATTTTGCGATTCGAGCAAAACGAACCGGTACTCGCGTCGATGACCAGCGAAGAGGCCAGGCGACGAGTGCCAATCAGAAAATAGATTTTCCTCTTTCCGCGAGGCGCGAACCTGGCTGGTCGGGTGAAGGACCAGCAAGTTGCCGGCACGATCGCAGATTAGGTGCACTCATCACTTCAGATTTCGTACGACGGTGCTTATCAAAGAATGCTTGACGATTCTTGGTTGCGTGTTAGAATTTGTCAGCTTGTCTATTTGAGTTCCCCAAATGTTGCCACGCACCCAACGTCAGAAAGAAGTTCTCGACTACATCACTCAGTTCCTCGCCAAGCACGGACATCAACCTTCGTATGCGCAAATCGCGCGTCACTTCGGAATTAGTTCGAAGGCGACGATTGCGAAACACATCAACGCGTTGGAAAAACGCGG
>Ga0105242_10001691_pt1 | contig 17475 bp, 16 predicted proteins | sample KBSM24metaG_FD_81521 | JGI IMG/M metagenome (GOLD analysis project Ga0105242, IMG submission 81521) | Miscanthus rhizosphere microbial communities from Kellogg Biological Station, Michigan, USA - KBS M2-4 metaG | ecosystem: Host-associated > Plants > Roots > Rhizosphere > Soil | place... | reverse complement strand
GCACGGCACAGAGCGGATAGCCGGCGACTATCCTACGCCGAACGCTAGGCGGCGTGTACCGCATCCGGAGGCTTGGGAAATGCGCTATAGGAAGCTGGATGCCAGAGGTGATCGCATCTTCGGTCATCAGCAAGATGACTTCTACATCGACGAGCCACGTGCTGTGGCGCAAGCGTGCATGACACGTCTCATGCTCTACTTCGGCGATTGGTTCCTCGACACACAGGACGGAACCAAATGGTTCGAGTCGGTGTTGGGCTACGGCACCGAGTCCACGCGTGATCTGGAGATACAGTCTCGCGTGTTGGGCACTCTCAACTGTACCGGCATAAACGACTATGTGAGCACGTTCGATGGCGCCACGCGCGCCTTTCGTGTTTCTATGATGATCGAGACAGCGTTCGGATTGCAACCGCTGGTGTTCACCTTGGACACCACGAGCGGCACCGTCTACTTCACACTAAACGCACCGAACCTGGGCATTCTGGATGGTCCGGCACCTCTAGCCTGATGGAGCTGAAATGACGGTACGCTTCTCACGCGGCGAACTGCTCGAAGCCGAAAAGCTGAATGAGGCGTTTGTCGAATATCTGCCGCTGATCGGTGGCACGATGCAAGGCACGCTCACGCTCGCTGGCGATCCTGTGCTTGCACGCGAGCCGGCAACCAAGTCTTATGTTGATAGCAAGATCACTGTTGCCGGCGTCACCACATTCAACACGCGCACGAGCAACGTCACATTCCTGCTGTCCGATTTGCAGAGCGTCGGTGGTGCCACACTGGCGTCACCAGTGTTCACTGGCACGCCGCAGGCACCAACAGCCACAGCGGGCACCAACAACACACAGATCGCCACCACGGCATTCGTCACAAAGGCAGTGGTGGCGTCGACGACTGGCGTGTCGTCGTTCAATTCGCGGACAGGTGCCGTATCGCTCACGCTGAGCGATGTCACCGCCGTTGGCGGCGCTCCGAACGACTCGCCGACGTTCAGCGGCAATCCAACAGTGCCGTTGGCAATAGCTGGTGACAAAGACACCACCATCGCCAACACAAAGTTCGTGTCTGATGCTATCACGCTTGCTGTGTCATTGTTGGCGCCGCTCGCCAGTCCCACATTCACTGGCAACCCGACAGCACCTACAGCCACAGCCGGCGACAATGATACCACCATCGCCACGACTGCGTTTGTCACGACTGTGGCTGCCAGCAAGGCGCCGATAGCCAATCCAACATTCACCGGCAGCATTCAGGTGAACGGTCCCGCCGGAGTGCAAAACCTGTTGGCGTACTCGACAACTAGTGAATGGGGAAAGAATGGCGGCGGGGTGTACTTTGGCGCCAATGCCACTTACAATTGGATATGGTCGCCGGACACCAACGGTGCTGCCTATCTCACGAACACCATAAACGGCGTCAACAAGACGGCGATGGTCGTGCAGCCGCACGGCACGTCGATCAGCATTCCAAACGGCTACCTGGATGTATCAGGTCGCGTGTACGCCAGAGGTGGCACGGCATTTGATTCGGGTGCCGTGTTTGTAGCCACTGCTGATGCCACGTATCGTCAGATACAGTGGTCGACGGGCGGCTGGGCTGACTTGTGGCGTCTGTCGGACGGGCTGCGCATTTGGAACAGCTATGCCGGTGCCATAGCGACGATGAGCGGAACGGGTGTCTTCTGTGCCTATGCTGGTGTGCAGGCGAACAGCGATGGTTCGCTGGCAATGTTTGATTCACCTGGTATTGCACGGCATGTACAGTTCGCCAACAGCTACGAATTGTACTGGTCGGCGACAGATGGTACTTATCAGTTCTACACCAATGGCACCGGACATTTTCAGGTCAATGCTGCCAATGGCGTGTGCTACAACTACAAGGGTGCGTTCGCTGGCTATGGTCCATACGTCGACCTATCCGATGAACGTGCCAAGGAAGAGATCGAGCCTGCCACTGTGGGTCTTGATGAAATCCTGGCATTGGAACCTATCAGCTTCAGACGCATCGAACTGGATTTGCCGAAGCTGCCGCCGCACGAATTGGAGCGACACGATCTGCACACGGAGTCAGAGCCACTGCCGATCATACCGCCGTTCACATCACAAACAGAGATCGGCTTCAGCGCACAGCAAGTGCGTGATGTTATGTCTCATGCAGTCCGCGAGATGACGATCAATCTCGGCGAATTGGGCAAGGAGAGTCCGGCGCTTGGTGTGGCGATCACACCAATCGTTGCCGGGCTGGTCAATGCGATGAAGAAAGTTGATGCACGTCTGCGTGCTTTGGAAGGGAAGTGATCCGATGAAGTTTCAGCCACATCAGAAACTCACTGCCAAAGACCTCAACGACGCATTTGATGAGACGTTTGAGAAGGCAGACATACCGGCATACCTTGGGCGTGGTCCAGATGCATTGCGTCCACCGCTGCCGGATGTGCCGTTCAACGCGCTCGCACTGTATCTATCGACCGACGATGGAATGCTATCGGCGCACGACGGCGCGCAATGGGTCGATATCACTGGCACGTCGGCGACCTATCTGCCGTTGATGAATGGTCCTGAAGCATCCATCGGTGTTTCGGAGCGGTATGCACGCGAAGATCATATTCATCCGACGGACACGACGGTGAAGGGTTATGTGGATGATAAATTCACACATTATCTGCCGCTCGCGGGTGGCATAGTCACGGGTACGCTGACCGTTCAAGGCACGGCGACATTCAGTGGTACCAACAACTATGTGACTGGCGCGCTGAGCGTCGGTGACACTCTATCTTACGTGAAGATTGCTGCTGCTGCCAGCAGTCTCAATTGGCCAGGTATTCTGGTCAATCGCAAGCGTGGCGAATACGGCACGTATGCGGCTTTCAGTGTGGATAACGTCCGTCGTTGGTCTGTTGAAGTCGGCACGAATGGAATCGACGATGAGACTGGTCTCAACTACGGTTCCGATATGTGGTTCCGCCGCCTCGACGACATCGGCAACCCGCTTGGTGCCCCAGCGTTGCAAATGGTGCGCCGGACAGGCGAGGTGTTGTTGGCTGTCGATCCGTCTGCTGCGTTGGGTGCCGCAACCAAGGGATATGTGGACACGAAGGCGGGAAACTATCTGCCGCTTGCCGGCGGCACACTGACTGGCGCCCTCAACGGCACAACTGCCGTGATGAGTGGACAGATCACTGCCAGCAACGCGCAGACCGTCAAGATGCAGATGATCGGCGGTGCCACTGGCTTCTTGCAGAGCCTTGGCGGGCGACTGGTCGTGCAGTCGCCGAGCACGTTCTCGACGACGATCACGCCGCAGGGCTTTGCCGGCGCGAACGACATGGTGGTCATTCAGCAACGGCTGGACATCAATCCATTCATTCTGGGCACGCCGGCCATGTCAGCCGGGCACCATCAGGGCGTGCGCATCAATGTGCCATCCGACAACATTGTCAGCACCGATGGCGTCTGGTGGCTGAATGTGAGTGGCAATGCGGGTGCGATACCGTGGGCTGCCGGCGAGAATCTTGCCACCACTGGCAACCGACGCAACTCTGGCGGGAACATATACACAAATGACAACACAGGCATTTGTGGTGTCATACCGCCGGCTGGCACAGGCTCGTCATCTGACGGCACTGTCTCTTGGACTTATGTGGCGTCGGATTTCGTCTGCAACCGCGTTGGCATCGCTGCAAATATGGGCGTGCGGTCGATGACCGGCCCCAACACGCCAATCTCGCAATATCAGTGGATCGCGATGTCGGGCACGTTTGTGGGCTCGGCGAATCAGGGTGGCACCGACGCATCCAACGCGAGCCTGACGCGTGGCACTGGATACGGTGTCGGATCGCAGACTTGGCTCTACGCAGGTGCCACCAATTGGACGGCGCTGATGGGCGCCGAAATCGACACCGGCATTTTCAATGGTGGTGATCGCCTCGTTGCCAGCGCCAAGTCGCGATGGGGCATCAACGTTGCATCCTATGGTGACGACCAGGGTGTGATCGATGACGCTGCGCTGCTGTTTCCGGCGCGCACCACGCCTTGGGGTAACATCTTTCAGATTGGCGAGGAAGCACTACAGGTCAACGGTGGTATAAACGGTCAGTTGACCACCACATCCATCCTGCGTTATCAGCCACGTCCGCCTGGATCGATCCTGTCAACTCTTACCTACTTCAATCCGCGTGCGCTGTATGGCATCGACCTGCACAACATAAGATTTGAGGTTGCGGCTTATCGTGGACCATCCAACTCTGGCATCGACAATCTCGGTGGACTGTTCTCCGGTGCGTTGACTGTAAAGACCACGCAGACGGCAGTCGAGATCGACGCACCAGGTTACGTCTCCAACGGTGTGACATGGTCGACAGGAACCGGCTTCAAAGTCAACGATGAAATCTATGATCCTGCTGGCACGGGTCTGATCGCACGAGTTCAGACGGTTGACGGAACAGGCAAGCCGCTCACGCTCACGGACGATCCTGCCAACGGTGGCAGGCGCGGTGGCACATTGGTTGCTCCGCCAGCCAATCCTATTGTCATGTGGGGTGGGTCTGGCGCATCCATTGGCGTTCCTGGTAAGATGAATGTCACGTGGAAACGCATAGACGTTATCAACATTGGTGCTGCCGGTGCCATCGTAGTCAACCTGGGACGTGTAGGTGGTACTGTCAACTTGCTTGGCACCGTGAATGCGCCATTCCTTCCGCTGAGTGGTGGTATCGTCACCGGCAACACAACAATTCAAGGCAACCTAACGCTTGGTGCTGGCGGTGCAGGTGGTCAGCAGATCACAGCGAGCGGCACCGGCAATTTCCTGTTCACTCTGGGTGGCGCTTCCAGCATTTACAATTTCCGTGGCAGTGACGGCACCTCGATCCTGCAAATGAATAACGCAGGCAGCTACATTTCGGCACGCAAGCCGATTGTGTTGAGCGGTCCATACACTGTGACTGGCAGCCCAGCCAACGATGCAGCCATCTTCATGAATCAAACATGGACCGGCACGTCGTCTGGCGGCGTTATCAACTATCAGTTCCTGTTGCAGTCGGTTGAAAATATCAACGTGCAAGGAGCCGGCGGCGGCTTCATCCCGTTCGCTGTCAAGTCAACCGGCAGCGGTGCCAACATCTCCGGCAACAGGCAAGCCGGACTCTTTTGGTATGTGCTGAGTTCTCAGCCGACCGATGCGGCTCCTGGCTGCGCATACAACGCACTCAATCTCAAGGTCGATATCATGGTTCCGTCGGGCGGAACCGACGCCACGGCTGTGGGTGCGAGGGGTGCCACATGGGGAATCAACCCCGTCGCGCATTTGGGACCGTTGGCAGTCAACTGGCGCAGCATCGTTGGTGACGAATTAAACGTTTGGAATGAAGCCGGTTCATCCGTGATGGATCGTATCGGTATGCAGATCGTGCTGATTGATGGTAGCTCTGGCATAGTCACCCGAGACAATGTTGCGCTATCGCTCAACAATCAAACTGGTCTGCCTATCAGCGCCTGGGAAGTTGGTTTTGGCATTGGTCGAGTCGGTGGCGAATGTCCTATCTCACCGACCGGCTACATCATGCGGGCAGTACGCAGGACTGGCGACGCAACTGGACCAACTATCACAGGCGGCGTCGACTTCACACAATACAACTTCACCGGCAACACGTTTGCATCGCCGGGCTTCTCTGTCAGCGGTTTGGGTGATGTGGTTGGCAGGGCGATCAAGGCTGTTACCGGCATCGGCGTGTTCAACACCACGCCGCCTGCAACCAAGCCAACCATTTCCGGGTCACGTGGTGCTGCCTTGGCGACCATCGTGAATGACTTGCTCAACGCCTTGGCATCGTTCGGCTATCTGACAAACGCAACAACTGCATAGGAGAGCAACATGAGTGGTTCACAAGGTATCGCACGTGACTCGATCTGCAACGTGCAGCTTCGTGCCGAACAGTGGGAGATCGTCTTGCAATGTCTGGGCAAGGCGCCGTATGAGGTGTCGGCTCCGATCATTCAATCCATCGTCCCGCAGATTATGGGCACTAGCAACGCTGAACAGACGCCGGCATCACCCCCCGCTCCCAAGAGCAACGGCGCTGCTCAACCGGATGCTGCCGCAATCGACTAGCTGATGGAGTGACAGGTGCAATTTATACCGGGCACAGAACTCACAGCCGAGATGCTGAATGAGGCATTCGGTGAAACGCTGTCCAGCGATGTAATCATCGAATACCTCGGGAGTGGTCTAGCAGCAGATCGTCCGGCTGTGCCGTCTGTGCCGGTAAACGCGCTTGCACTGTATCTCTCGACCGACACAGGTGATCTCGCCGCGTGGTACGTCGATCACTGGGCCACGATCATCAACTTCAATGATGATACGCCTATACCACCGACGCCGACACCGACCGTCACCAATGGATTTCTGCTGGAAGATGGCTCAGGCTTATTCCTGTTGGAGGACGGTTCGGGGTTTCTGGTGCAAGAGGGACCGTGATCCATGCCTAACAAGAAGTTCAGTGATCTAATCGTTGCACCCAGCCTTGGATCTGTTTGGGTTCCAGGGTTTGACCTAACGCGACCAGCCAGTGACCAAAACGTCAAGTTCAGCATGGCGTCGCTGCTGGCCGCGAACGGTGGCAGCGGCGATGCGCCAGTGGTGACCAACATCACCGGTATCGTTGTTCCGGTTGGCGATGCTCTAAACGTTCAATTGCATACGCCAGTGTTAGACACCACTGATATTGTCGTACTGGGATTGACTTTTAAGGCACCCACGATTGGAGCACCACTTTATCGGTTGCGCCTCTACCAAGGATCAGTTCCTGCTGACCTGGATGATTATACTCATTTGCTATTTGACTCCGATCTTGTTGGTCTTGGCGAAAACGTTGGCGACGACATGGAGAAAACTTGGTCATACCCATATACCATTTTCCTTCCGTCATCGGCAGGCAGCAACATACTCTGGGCACGTATTAACAACAGAGATGTCAACGTGGTAAGGCTATCCTCGCAGACGATCACGCTCGAATTTGAAAGCAGTGCTGACACGCTTCCAGAGTATGTTGATCCACCGCCTTACAATGGTCCGTTGCTGAATGAAGTGTTTGTTGGTGCGTCCAAGCAGTTTTCCGAACCCAGATATGCGTTATGTGCGCTGGCAGACGGCGGCACGATGCACATCGACTCTGGCATGTATTACCTGCCATTTGGGTTGACCTGGAATGCAGCCGATGCAACAAAGAAATTTGACAGGCGCTTTGGTTACAATCCCAATCATCCTGATGGAGCCTGTCGGTTCAAGAATGGCATAACCATACTTGGCGCCGGAACCTACACCACCACGCCAACGATCTTCAATGGTCGAGGTGGTTATGGCTTGAAGCCCAATCACCCATCCAATCTCTTGTATAGCAATGGATTTGTTAGGACCGAGTCTCCACTGAACATCAGTGGTGTTCGGTTCATCTACTGTGGAGGCTTGGACTGTAGCAGTGATGGTGAAGCAGGGATATATGTGCTGAATTGCGATACAACCAAGCCGGTGATTATCAACATTGATAGCTGTGCGTTTGATGCCAACGAGAATGGCCTCTTTACACAATACTGGTATAATCGTAATCATCCTGGTGAGACTGATATCTCTAATGCCACAGGTCCCTGTCGAACCGTAACGCTCAACATCACCAATTCTGACTTTGGATTCATATGGCCGAATGGATATGCTGGTGATGGATTTGGTCATGACTTCTATATAAACTGTATGACTCTCAATGTAGACCACAGCCATTTTTACTGTTCTGTACAGAATTGGGCATCGTGGAATTTGTGTCCGCCTTTGCGGTCCTTTAACAATGCCATAAGCGAAGAAGCTGGCAACGTCCTGGTCACGCCGATCACTTCAGGCAACCTGCTGAAGGGTCGTTGCCGTTATATGACTGTATCCAATTCATATATGAGATCGCAAGCAGGCAAATGGATTGATCGCCCAGAAGGTGGCAGTCTTCACGTAACCAACTGCGACTTTGTTACGATTGAAGTTTCTACCACAGTCATCTTGGCATACAACACAGAGAACGGAACCTATCAGCAGCCCACAGAAGACCCCGTGTTCAACAACTGCCGTTTCTACATGGGGCGGATCGAGGGCTTTGGCAATATCTTTTGGATTGGTGCTGATCCTGGTCAGCCTTTGAGGAAGTGGGATTTCTCCGATCCAACCAACCATTTGATTTTTCTCAACTCAAGTGCCTGTTTCGTGATAAATCGAAACAACTCGCAATTCGCACAAGATGCTTCTGCCTTTGTTGGATTTGTAGGACAGTACGAGATAGGTCCAGACGGCAACATGACTGCCGGCTCCGTCGGCACCAAAGGCTACCCACCACCTGCCCCGCAACCAGCTTCTCTGCGAGCAGGAGAAGTGTTAGATGAAAACCTTAAATTCTTCGAGCCACCATAGGGAAGCTGAGCATGGCAAACAAACCTATCTCCGGCGCTGCTACGGTCCCTTTCAAGGGATCGCTCATTATCCCTGCCGTTGACACCACGCTGTCACTGGACAAGCAAAATGTAAATATACTGGGGTCGTCCTTGCCTGTCAGCACGGGTGGTGTGGGGGGCGGTGCGACATCTATCGATGAGTTGACGGACGCTTCAGATCTCACAGGCGCCCCCTATAGCTTCGTGGGTTTCGATGCAGCCGGACAGCCGGCTGTCATTATGCAGCCAGTCGCCAATACGTTGACCGGCTACAACAGCAGCGGTGTGCCTCTGGCTTACAATCGTCTGGCGGTGTTGAACTTGCTTGGTTTGTCCAACACTCAGTTGGTGGCCAACATCAGCCCCGTCACCAATGCCACCACCTATATTTCGACCAGCCTGCCTGAACAGTTCACCATCAACTCAATGGATGCGGCAGTCAATGGAGGAACCTTCAATGCGACAATAAACATTGATGCGACTGCGGTGACTGGATTGAGTGGGGTTGCCGTTAGCACGATGAAGAACACCAAAGCAACCGCGACGAATGTCGCTGTCAAGGGCAGCATTGTCACTGTCGTTTGCTCTGGTGTAAGTGGTTCTCCCGTCAATGCCGTCGTCCAACTGAACGTAACCAGGAGCTAGACCATGAGCAATCCTACAATTCTCTCTGCCCAGACCGCACTGGTCGCCATCAATGCTCTTTTGAATGGTGGCACCCTGACAATTTATTCCGGCACAATGCCGGCAACCCCCGAGACTGCTGTTGGTGCTGGCGTTCCATTGGCTACTTGGACATTCACTGGCAGTGCGTTTGCCGCACCCGGCAGCACCCTCGTCAGCGGACACATTGAAGCCACTGCGAACTTCGCCGCCACCTCGGTGACACCGCTCGCTAACGGCACTGGGGCATGGGCGCGTTCTTGGAAATCTGACGGCACGACTCCAGTCTCCGATTATACTGTGGGTGTGTCTGGTGCCGACATCAACTTGACCACCGTCACGTTTAATACGACAGTCCAGTCGACCATGTCTTCGATGAAGCATCGGATGCCTGCGGTTTAAGGAATATAACTGTGGTGTTTGCTCTTATCGGTTATACTAGGGTTGGAACCGAAACCGATGGAACTACTCCATCACTTAATACTACTGGTGCCAATCTGTTAGTTGCCACTGTTGGGCGATATCGTGACTCTGTGCCGCCAACATTAACCGATAGTAAGAGCAATACTTGGACACCACTGACTGATTACAATAATCCTGGTGGTGCAGCATCTGAGAGGATATATTATTGTTATGCGCCAACAACTGATGCCGCGCATACATTTCGCATTACTGCTGGTGGCGATTCATTTTATGGCAATCTTTGTGTTGCTGCCTTTAGTGGTGCTGTAGCCTCGCCATTTGATGGGCAAAATGGCACCTATACTACAACAGCGCCCACCACGGTAAACAGCGGCTCTATTACACCAACTCAAACCGGAGATTTAATTATTACCGGAATGAGTAATACTGGTAGTGTTACTGGTGTTGGGGTTAACTCTCCATTTACTTTGTTAACCCCAGTGGTTCCCTATCATGGAACCAGCCCGGTATATAATGCCGGAGCAATGGCTTATTACTTTGATTCTAATGTCTCTCCTATTAGTGCTGATTGGAATTGGTCTGGTAGTAATGCTGGCGTTGCAATAGCAGCGTTCAAAGGAACGCCAACAGTAACACAAACTGGCGATGCATTAGGAACATTTGGGCCATTACGCGCTGAAGGTATTGGCGTAATGACCGTTGGCCATAGTGCTATTGGCATTGGCACATTTGGCCCATTGCGTGCTGACGGCTCTGGCTTTATGTCACAAGCTGCTGTGGGCATGGGCACCTTCGGTCCTCTCCGTGCTTCCGGTACAATGACTATGGCGGTTGCTGCCATTAAGATCGCCGGTGTCACCGGGGGCGGTTCCAACACCTTTACCACTGCGCCTATCAATACCACTGGTGCTAATTTTCTTGTTGCTGTTATCTCGCAATACGCTGACTCTGACAAAGCAACTTTAAGTGATTTTTACGGCAATGTTTGGACTCCATTGCCAGCGCAACAAGACTCCGCAGCTATTTCTTATGAAAGAATGTGGTTTGTTGGTAATGCTGCGGTTGGGCCTACCCATACTTTTACACTAACTGAAGGGCCAGGAGGCGCCTTCTATGGCAGTGTCGCGGTTGCAGCATTTTCTGGTATTGCGAATGTTCCGCTAGATCAAAGCATCGGTTCCAATCAAGCATTAGGAACTTCGCTTAGTTCTGGTTCTATGACACCGGCACAGAGCAATGAACTGCTGGTGACTGGTATTAGTGTTGGTTCGGCTGATCTGAGTATTGGTTCTGGTTTTACTCTTTCCGATTTTAGAGCGTATAATGCTGGGGCTGGAAGTGCTGGGGTTGGCTTGGCTTATCAGATACAATCGGCAGCTACAGTTGCCAACGCAACTTGGTCATGGACAACGACTCAGCGTTCATCTACTACATTAGCTGCATTCAAAACAACTGCTGCGCAAATACAATCTGGTACCGCAGTCGGCACCTTCGGTCCATTGCGTGCTGTTGGCGTTGGCAGTATGAACGTGACCAACAATTTCGTTAATGGCGTTGGCACGTTTGGTCCTCTCCGCGCCTCCGGCTCCGCGACACAAGTTGGATTTACGCTGATCGCTCATACGATCAAGAGTGCAACCAACACAGCGACCACTGTCACGCTCGATACGACTGGTGCCAACCTCATCGTCATCGCAGTTTGTGCCTACAATGGCGCGAGCAAGCCATCACTCATAGACTTCTATGGCAATGTCTATACACCGCTTGCCTCATACTCCAGTTCGGTACCATATGTTCGCCTGTACTACAAAGCCAATCCAGTTGTTGGCTCAGCGCATACCTTCACGCTGAATGAATCTGTTGATGGTGCATTCTATGGTGCGTTGGCAGTCCAGGCTTTTGCTGGTGCAGACGCCACGCCTTTCGACCAACAGAACGGTGCAGGCAGTGACACACCGGGGACGACTCAGTCGAGCGGCAACATAACCCCAACGCAAAATGGCGAGTTGATTATCACTGCGATATGTGGCGCTGACGGCTCGTCTAACTACACCATTGGCGGAGGATTTAACCGGACCGACGCGCTGGACTGGAACACTGGAGGAGCCAACAACGAAGGGCTTGCGATGGCGTATCTCGCGCCCGCAACAACTTCGGCAATAAATGCAACGTGGAGTTGGACAGGCTCAGCCAAGAGCGCAGTCGCCGTCGTGTCATTCAAAGGTGCCGTTACCAACAACATAATAACTGGTGTCGGCACGTTTGGTCCTCTCCGTGCTGATGCTGCTGGTGGCATGATCCCGGTTGGGTCTGGCATAGGTACGTTTGGTCCACTGCGTGCGGCTGGTCTGGGCGCTGCGAACGCTTCGACCAACACGGCAGTCGGTGTCGGCACCTTCGGTCCATTGCGTGCGGCTGGTACAGGTGGCAATCCTCAGAATATGATCGGATTGGGTACCTTCGGTCCAATGCACGCACAAGGCAGTGGCTATCAGAGTGCCAGCGGTGTTGCTACCTGGGTGATTAACACAACGACGAATGGATACGTTGTAAAGAACCACAACACGCTGGTCATCAAAGGCAACCTGGTTGCGACGCCACCTCCTGACCCCGGCAATCCAGTCAGTGTCAAGATTACCTACAATGGCGTCGACTACAATTTCACTGAGACAGGTGGCACAGATCTGGGTGACTATAATGATCCCGACGGTGCATTCACTATGAAATGCATCAAGGCGATCAATGTAAACAACCTTCCCAATGTTACGGTGTTCATCCGTCCGGACGTTGGCACCTCAAGGCTTGAGGTGGTATTTGAGTTGGCGGCTTGCTTCCGTCCATCTGAGCGTATAAATATGACTGCATATACAGCAGTCATATTCCGCGGTGCCACGCAGATAACAACGTTCAATATACCCCGACACTTCTTCTGGTCGAGGTGGCGTTATCAATCATCGCCACGACCAGTGCGCAAGACGCTTGCACAACTGGTAGCAGCCAAGCTTCTGCCTAATTACAGCTTGTCGGCAATGAAAGGTGTATTCCCGTTGCCTAACCTTGGTGTAGCAAGAAACTATACACCGATGGGCTTTGCTGGATTGCTACCAGATTGGGGAACCGGGGGTGGTGATGCGGATATTGGTCCGATCAATGCTCACAATGCATACTACCTGTTGACCGGCAACGACCTCAATTCGACGCTCGCGTTGGCTGAGGCAGCAGGCAGCGTGCCCTGGATATTCCGCGATGAGAACACCAACGCTCCATTGGACACAAATATATACATCCACGCAACACAATATGACATGACGCCTCCTGGCGATCCATATTTGAGGCCCAATCCGGCAACAGAGCCATTTTGCAGTCCCGATGTCCCGCATAGTATGCCTCTGAGCTATGTACCATTCCTGTTGACCGGTGATCCGTACTACTTGGAACATCTACAGTTCCAGGGCATTTTTGATATCACTTTTGATCCTTGGAACACTCGCAGCAGCTACCATGTGTTTGATGCGATCCGCGCAACAGCTTGGGGTTTGCGCAATGCTATGAATGCGCTGGTATGCACACCAGCTTCTACACCATCTTGGTTGCTTCCGAAGTCATTCTTTCAGACGCGAGTTGATGGGTTCCGTGGTTGGTTTATGGGCAGGGTGAACGACACGACCAGCGTCAACGCTCCTGGTCGTCAGACATTTAGAACGATTGAATCGCAGTTTGGTGATAATGATGAGCAGCCTCCCGAGTATCTTATCAAGCTGTGGGGCGGAACGTACACACAGACATACATGGAAAATTATGTTGGTGTGATGCTGGGCTGGGCAGATATGTATTTCGCAGCTACACAGCCAGAGTGGCGAACCATTATGACTTGGAAGCTGCCCAATCCAATCAATCGAACCAATGGAACCTCTGGCTGGGTACGAGCCTATGCCGGTCCGTATCGTCAGGTGTTAAAGCACTTGCCAAGTGATCCTTGGGCAGCAGATTGGGGAACCTCGTGGACATTGACCAACAATGTGTTCGGTTTCACCGTTGGCGATCCTAATGTGTTGATTAACAACAATGCCAACTATAACAATTTCATTAGGAATGATCTGTACTTCGGCAAGTTGGCTGGTGTGGCAGGAGCAGCGGCATCATTTGATTGGATTGATTCCGAGCTAACGCGGTTGATAAGTGGCGGCGGGGCACCTATGGGATGGCAATGGGCGGTGGCGTGATTCTGACAATCTAAAATAGGAGATGGCGATGTCAACGTTCTACAATGACGTGATCCAGCAGTCGGAGTACTTCACAGTCTCGTCGCGTGTCGAATCGCTCGATCTGTTGGAACCCGACACGCGCACGAAGGTCGAGATGATGGCAGCGGCGGCGAGCGTGCAAGGCTTCGTGATCTATGAGACATACCGCAGTTCACAGCGGCAAGCCTTGCTGCACGAAGGCGAGCCGGACAAGTATCCGACGGAGCTATCCGCGTTGTCGTTCGGTTGCGGTGCGGTGTTTGCGACGCAAGCATACGGACAGGTATCGCAGGACGGCGATCCTGCACCACTGCAAGCACTGGCAGAGGCGCAGGGTCTGATCTACGATGCGGCGAATCCTTGGTATGTCACCACCGTTGCGACGGAGAACGTGGCGGGGCTGGTCGACGGCTCGTGGTATCCAGAATCCGGTGTGACAGAGCCACCAGCCACATTCACGCAGCCGCCAGTCAATGTCGATGTGCCATATGTTGAGCAAGTGGATAACATGCTTAACTGTACGATGGGCAACTGGAATGGCGAGCCGACGAGCTACAGCTATCAGTGGGTACAGGATGGCTCCGGCATTCCGTCAATCGGACCATCGCTGGATGTGTTGTCGGTGCCTGATATTGTAGGGCATAGCATGACCTGCATCGTCACCGCGACCAATGGTGCTGGCTCGACCGCAGCGCCGCCGTCAAACGCTGTCGTGGTCGAGGCACCGGCAGCGCGCGGGCTTGGGGATGCAATCGTTGCGTCTGGCACCATCGCGCCGCGCGATCCGACATTGGGCGAGGTGGCGCTGGCAGCGGCTGCCGAGTCGTCACCGGAGGTACTCGGGGTGGCACAACCGGAATCGCCACCCGGCGACGGTCCACAACCGGAGGTAGGCACCGCGGATCGGCGCCGCTAGTCGCCACCTCCCGGCACCGCTGCCAGCGCCCGCCACGGCTCCGCGCCCCTCCCGGCGCCTCCCCTGGCGGCGGTACCGCCCGCGCCCGTGTGGGGTGCCCCCCGGCGGTGCCACGGCGGCGGTACGCCCCTCCCCCTACGCCCTAACGCCACGGCTCCGGATGCGTACCACGGCTTCCGGCGTTCCGCCCGGTAAGCGGCGCCGATACCGGCTCCCCGCCGTGGTACGCATCCCTAGGCGGTGCGGCGGCGGTGCCACCTCGCGGCGGACTTAGGCGCCCCGATCCGACACCTATCTGCCTATTTGGCTATCGTGATATGCAGATAGGTCGATTGGCAAATAGAAAGGGCGAGCCTGCGCCCGCCCCTTCATACCTCATTCTCCAAAACGCATCGCGATACTCAGGACCGCGAAGAACAGCACAACGCCCAAGACGTACAGGATCATCTTGTTGAAGTCGCCTTCCTGTGGCGTGTCCTTATCGTCATCTTCACCAGGCGTCATATATATCCCCTTCTGCATACTCGGTGCGCTCTGCAACATGCGACTCGTTCTATCAGGACGGTACTCTGTTCGTCGACAACTCGTTGACTGTCTCCGGTGCGCACAGCCCATTAGACTCGTTCTCGTAGGGTGATGCTATCCAGGCTCATCGACTCGATCACTTTCATCGGTGCGCTTAGGCCCATCATCTCACTCGCGCTTTGCGGTACTATCACTTGGAAGTGGCTCACTCAGCAGGAATGGTACTCTCATCAACTCAGGTTCTCTTCTTTGGAACGGTACTCTTCTTGAATGCGGTTCACTCGGCTGGAATGGTACTCTCATTGACTCCGGTTCACATACGTTCTTCGGTGCTCGTGATTGAGCTGGTTCATTCAAGTTAGACGGTACTCTCGGGTTATACGACTCATTTGCCACGTCTGGTGCTCTAGGCTCGTGCGACTCACTTAGGCAACGTCGGCTTTGGCGTTCCTTGCCGACGTTAGCTGATAGTACGTTGTGCCAACATCGTCGACGCGGCGGGATGCTCGTCCAAATCGTACCATCTGGTCGAGCACATAGTACATCACCCGTCGCTGCCCGTTGGTTCTCAGCCTAAGTTTGATATCCCCCGAAGTCCATTCGCCACCGTCCGCCATAGTATCACGTATGATCTTCCGTACCTGATCTGATGCTCCCGTGGTGCGCGTTGACTTCTTCACCTTGTGCCTCGCTGGCTTCGCTGCCGGTGCTGGCAGAGCGGGCAGCGGCACGGTCCAGTCCTTCAGCGGTGGTGCCTCGCGTGACGTGTCAACGCCAATGCACACGTCCCCCATTATCATCAGCCGGTCGCCCGGATATGCGAGCAACGGTGATACCACCGTCACAAGCTGCACCTCTATCGTGATCTTCTTGGTTGACATCACTTCCTCCCTCGCGTGCGTCGCTTGTGTATGGTCCCCGCCTTCGCCATCATCTCGTTGACGCGCTCCGCCTCCTCCACTGTGAGGAGGCGGTCACGCCACGCATCCGGCACGCGCGGCTGATCCGGCAACGCTACCATCAGCACCTCGCCGCCTGGATTTATCCCCATGCCGTGCGTACGGTTAACAGCATCCACGCCGTCCCTGCCGTCGGTCACTATGACCCCCATGCGTCGGAAGCCACGTGGCTTGTCTGGATCGGAAAAGCTAAGCCAGAACGACGCCATCAGTGTTCTCCCCACGGTGACGTTGCCTGTGCCTCGATGCGACGGTTGCGGATATCCTCCATCACCAGATCGTGGCGCGTTGACAGCACCCAGCCCGAGTGAATCAACAGCCGCTCATCGTTGGTCAAGTCGGTGTTGAGCCCCTTGGCTCGCAACAGATCGATCACGCGATCTTCGTACGATCGCCGGCTCGCAGCACGGCTGATTTCATTGGCAGGTTTCATTATCTCGCTCAGTGGTACGTTGATGGTATCGGTCGGCGGTATGCCCGTCGTCGGTCTGGCAACAGCCAAGCGTTTGTGCCTTGGTCGCTTGCCTTGCTGGTTTGGCTTGCCTTTCATATATCCCCCATGTCAAGCATTGCGTAATAGTGCTCCGATGCGAGCAGCGCCGCAGCGATCACATCCATCGCGGTACACTCCATCCCCAAGTCACGCGACATATTGCCGGCGATGGACACCCACGAGCCGGCTATGATCGACGCATACGGCTGATCCACCCTGCCCTTGGCAAGATGGATCATGGTCGTCACCGTCGCGTCGTCGTTCATCATCGCAATCGCTAGTTCCTCAGCAAGTGATGTGACTTCGACCTTCTTCAACATCAGCTTGCTCCCAAGTCGTCGTCGATCTGTGCGTCGAGGTGGCTGTAGTTGCTCCACTTCTTCAGCCCGCGACCCCAACGCATCATCGTGGTCCAGATTTCCAGATACGCGTCGTGCCGGCTGCGTTCCTTCACGCTGTCCTTGAAGTTGCCGTAGTCGATGCCTGTGATGCGCGCGGCGATCACCTTCGCCACCGCGCCGCGCTTCACATACGCACGGTAGCCATAATCACGCTGCGGTGTGGTGTAGACACGTGCGGTCGGGAACACGTTCGTGATGTCGGCACTGCGGCGTGCCCGCACAGTCAGCAGATCATACTTTGCCGGATCGTGATGTTCCACGACGGATAGGAAAGCGTCATTCATAACTAGCCACATAGTAGGTTTCCTTTCGGGTTTAGGTGCGAAACGGTCTTATAGCGCACGTCCACAGCCGGTGTCAATCGGTACTGACTCCCATCGCCCGCAACG
>Ga0105242_10001689_pt1 | contig 17479 bp, 13 predicted proteins | sample KBSM24metaG_FD_81521 | JGI IMG/M metagenome (GOLD analysis project Ga0105242, IMG submission 81521) | Miscanthus rhizosphere microbial communities from Kellogg Biological Station, Michigan, USA - KBS M2-4 metaG | ecosystem: Host-associated > Plants > Roots > Rhizosphere > Soil | place... | reverse complement strand
TGAAGGGCTTCGATGTCGCAATCAGGGCCGTCGCGTCGGCGAACCAAAAACCAGATCAGCCGATCGCCACCCTGGAAGTGATCGGCGAGGGAAAAGAACGACAGCAACTTGAAGCACTGGCTGTGACTTTGGGAGTGCAACGAAGCGTCACCTTCTCAGGTTGGCTCTCAAACGACGAAGTTTGCCGGCGCATGGCAGAGTCCGATGCCTTGATTGTGCCGAGCAGTTTCGAGCCGTACGGCGTTGTCGTGTTGGAAGCTCTGGCACAAGGACGCCCGGTGCTGGCATCGGACCGCGTGGTCGCGGCGTTGGATCGCGACAACCAAAAAGGCGCAATCCTTTTTCATTCGGCTGGCGACTCGGCCGCCCTTGCGCAGCAGCTGACTATGTTTGCCGGGAATCGTAATCTCCTGCGAGAGGCCGCCCGCGCCGCCCGCGAAATCGCGGAACAGTGGAAACCTGAACGCGCTGCATTGATTCTCAACTCGGCGATTCAGGCGGCGCATAAAACGAAATCTGCAAACGCGATCGAATCCGAGTTCCGTTTGGATCGATCATAGACAACCAGATAATTAACTCGATTTGATCAGTAATAGCCTCAAGTCTCGCTTGCTCAGATGGCGCAGTAGACGTCCGCGCGCGAATCAACCAGGGTCGGCACGGGTCAACGCGGTCGAGTGGCTGTTGGCCGGCGCATCAGTGTTCATCGCGGTGTTGGGCTACGAAACGCGTGATTACGTTTGGTTGGCCTGGGCCACCCAGGCGCTCGCGGGTTTGAGTTTCGTCCTGCTGCTGATGGCTACGCGCGATGTTGTCCGGACCGGAATGATCGGCAAGTTTTGTCTGATGGCGAGCGTCTTCGTTTTTTACTGGATTGATGCGTTAGCCCTGGCGTCCCAGCGATATCCATTCGGGGTCCCCGAAGGATTTCCCTACAACGCGACACAGTTCAATCAGGACTTGATTCATCAGGCGCTCTTTTACGTGACTGTCTTTCAACTGCTGCTCCTGATTGGCTATTCGATTCGTCCGAGGTTCGAATCACCTTTGCGATTTTTTGCCAATCGCTTCGACACGTTTTCTTTCGATCGCACGCTCGTCGCCTTTCTCCTGATTTTCTGTTCGTTCGTGCCGCTGTTGGTTTATTACAATTTCGAGATCGACAAGGTCATCACCGCGCTGCTCGCCAGCCGCAGCGGAATTGAATTTGAAACGCCTGAACGAGGATTGACTCAGCACGTCGCCCTGTTTGGCATTTATGGCGCGGCGCTCTTTTTTGTGTATGCGCTGAAGGCGGCGACCTGGCGCAGACTTTGGTGGCTCGCCCTGGCCGTGATCGCCGCGCTCCCATTCATCCTGGGCGGGACGCGCCATATCTGGCTTTATATCTCTCTGCCGTCGGTTTTGATCGTGCTGCACGGGTTCAAGGGTCTGTTGACGCATAAACGCGTGGTCGCCCTGACGACCGTGGCGTTGGTGGTGCTGGTGGTGGCCCAGGCCCAGTTCGTTTTTCGAAATGTTGGCTGGCAACGGTGGGGCGATGTGTCCGCGGACGAATTTTCGCAAATGAATACGAACGGACAATTGACGGCGCTCCTCTTTGCCGAGCACCTGGTGCCGGGCCAGCATGCGTACTTCAGGGAACTGGCCGAGCCGTATTTCATCATCCACTGGATTCCTCGTCAGGTGTGGCCCAACAAACCGATCATGGAGTCGTGGACCTACTACAACGAAGCATACGTAGAGGGCGGCGCCTTCAACGTCACGCCGTCGGTAATCGGACAGTTCCACTTGAGCTGGGGTTTGCCCGGGGTGATGTTCATCGGTCTGTGGTTGGGCTTTCTCACGATGTTTGCCGATCGGTTTTTGCGGCGGCTCGATCCGCAGAGACAAACGGCCATGTTCGTCGTCGTCGGCATGTTCTATGCATTTATCATTTCGTCGTTCCGGTTTTATTCACCGGTATATTTTTCGTATTTCTTTTTTGGTCTGCTGGCGATGTTTCTCTTAACGCGACGGCGCAAGGTGGCGAGCGCGGTTGCTCTGAAACCGTTGCGGCTGCCCGCCTAGCACTTTGCTGCCCGCGCAATGAAGATTCTTTTCGTATCTCCGTCGTTTTATCCGGCATTTCATTATGGCGGTCCGACGTTCATCAATCGTTCGCTTTGTAACGCGCTGGGCCGAATCGATGGCATCGACGTTGAGGTCCTGACCACTGATGCCAATGGATCGCAGCGAGTCGACCTGCCGGCGGCCGAGGCAAATCACCGTGAAAGCTACGCAATTACTTACTGCCGCCGCACCTTTCGACCGGACATTGCGTTAGGACTGTTATGGCGTCTGCCGTCAATGATGAGACGCGCAGATGTGGTCCATCTCAATGGCGTCTATTCGTTCACCACGATTCCCACGCTGGCTCTCTGCCGGCTGCTCAGAAAGCCTCTGGTCTGGTCGACCATGGGCGCTCTGCAGCGTTGGCAGGGAACTACCAAACAGAAGCGCAAAGCCCTTTGGGAAAAAGTTTGTGATTCGCTGTGTGCGCCGGAAACCGTGGTGATGCACGTGACCAGCGAAGAGGAAAGAACCGAAAGCCTCGAGAAAATCGGGAACGCCGGCGCTCTGGTGTTGCGGAACGGCATCGATATCCCGCCACTCGATCGGCCCAACAGCGAAACTCGCGGCGACGTCCTGCGTCTGCTTTACCTCGGACGGTTGCACCCCATCAAGGGAATTGAAAATCTGCTCAGAGCCCTGCCGCTCGCGCAGACGAAAATCTCACTGGACATTTGTGGCGAAGGCGACGCGCAGTATGAAGCACGCTTGCGCGCCCTGGTTGATGAACTGGATTTAGCCCGGGCCGTTCGATTTCACGGCCGGGTCGACGGCAGCGCCAAGGAAGAAAGATTTCGCGCCGCCGATTTATGTATCGCGCCCTCATTCAAAGAAGCATTTTGCACCGTCGTGCTCGAATCGATGGCCCGCGCAGTCCCGGTAATCGCCGGTCGCGGCATTCCCTGGGAACGAATCGAAGAGATTGGCTGCGGGCTTTGGGTTGATAACGAACCTCGTGAACTCGCGCGGGCGATCGATCGCGCTGCGACCATGCCGCTTGCGGCAATGGGCGCGAAGGGTCGTGCATGGATGCAGAGAGAGTATTCATGGACAGACGTCGCCGAAGAAATGTGTGAAGTCTATCGCAGACTGATTCGCGCGCGCCGGAGCGGACAAACGACTCTCGAACAAGCGCAGGAATCCTGAGCTGATGCTCGAACAGATCACCCCACTCATTCTGACGCGGAACGAATCTCCGAACCTTCGGCGAACGCTCGAGAAATTAGCCTGGGCCCGCGAGATCGTGGTGGTCGACAGCTTCAGCGACGATGGCACGCCGGAGATTGTGGCGGAGTTTCCGCAGGCCAGAATTTTTCAGCGCGTCTTCGACAGTCACGAGCATCAGTGGAACTTCGGTCTGCGTGAAACAGGCATTGTGAGTTCATGGATCATGGCGCTTGACGCCGACTACGTGCTGGCGGACGAGTTGCTCAAGGAGATCGAGGCGCTGCATCCTGCGAACGACGTGAACGGTTATCGCGCGCCGGTGGTGTACTGCGTCGGCGGCAGACGGTTGCGAAGTGCGATTTATCCGGCGCCGACATTCCTCTATCGGCGCTCACCGGCGGAATACTATTCAGATGGTCACACGCAGAGAATCCGTCTCGGTGGCCGCGTCGAGACTCTGCACAATCCGATCTATCACGACGATCGCAAGTCTCTGGCACGATGGTTTGGTTCTCAGGCGCGTTACCAGGAACTCGAGGCGCGCAAGCTGCGGCATACTCCCTCGTCAGAATTGGGTTTCGCCGATCGTGTGCGGAAGCTTCGGTTCGTCGCCCCGATAGCCGTCTTTCTGCATTGCCTGATTATTCGTGGCGGCATTTTTGAGGGGCTGCCTGGCATGTTCTATGCGCTCCAACGATTCGTTGCCGAATCGATGTTGTCACTCTTCCTAATCGAGCAAGACATCAAAAACGTTTTCCAGAGTTCGTCAGAAAGCAAACCCCAGGTGAAAGAACCTGTCGATAATCCGGCGGACCGAACGACCGATGGCAAGCCTGAACTTTCAAGCAGCTTTTAAAGGTCGATACACCAGGGCGCTGATCGCTTTTTGTGCGGTCCTCGCCGTAGTCAGCCTGACTCGAGGCGTGGCGAATGCTCTGCGGCCCGGGCAGAGTCAGGACTTTGCGATGGTTGCGACGTGGTCATTGGTCTGGCTGCTTGGCGACAACCCTTATCATCTGGCCGCTGATGCCGTCGCCAACTATCCGCCTCACGCAGTTGTCTTCCTGACGCCAATCACTTTCATACCTCCACCGCTGGCCCCGCTCATTTGGAGTGTGACGAATGTTGGGTTGGCACCGATCGCCGGCCTCCTGGCATTTAAGATTTTCAATCCGAAGGCCGCGCGGACCGCTGCCATTCTTTTCTGTCTCTTGTTTCTTTCGTGGGCCGGCTTGCGAGTCGGTTTGGGAAATGGTCAGTTCAGCCTCCTGATTACCATCTTTGGCTTGTCGGCGGTGTTACTGGCCGATCGAAGTTCGATTGCCGGCGGCGCATTGCTTGGCCTGTCGCTAATGAAACCTCACATCGGCATCGCGTTCTTTTTATGGTTCTTGTTGACTGGAAAGTTCAGAGCGACGGCAATTTCATTATTCGTCGCGTTGCTGGGGGCCCTGGTGTTTGCGGCTCGGCTCGGCGCCAATCCGCTAACGATAGCGGCGGACTTTCTCTCGGTGCTCCGCCTCCAGTTTGGCGGTAATGGTTTTGCCAACGGCGCGACTGAACTCAGACCCCTATTCCACGCTTTGATTCCGAGCTTCACCGCCGCTGAGATCGTCAATGTGATCGTCATCATCGGATTGCTGGCGGGTGTCGTTCTGATCGCGTTGGAACACCACCATCGAGGACTCGAGCATTCGCAACTCATGCTGCTTTCGCTCACTTGTCTTTGGTCACTGCTGGCGGTCTTTCACAATTCTTATGATCTGATTCTGATGGTGATAATGCTGGCGGCCTTATGCAGCGATCACTTTCCGAGATCATCGGCATCGACACGCTTTGATCTTGCCGTATTTTGGTTTCTGCAAGTGGCGATGGTCCTTGAAATCAGCGGCCTCTGGTGGAAGCTGGCGAAACGGATCGATTTGTCGGCCGCGTGGTTGAGCTGGCCGGCCCACTTCGATCGCGTCCTGTGTCTGTTTGCTTTTCTGTTTGTGGCGAACCGCGTGCGCACGGCCCGATTCGCCCGGCAAAACATGCCGGCCATCGACAACTGCCTGCCCGATCCGAGCCTTTAAGCCTTGTACATTCTCGGCATCAATGCATTCCATGGTGACGCGGCGGCCGCGCTCGTGAAAGACGGCGAACTGATCGCGGCCGTCGAGGAAGAGCGCTTCAATCGAGTCAAGCATTGCGCGGGATTTCCGTCGCAGTCGATCGATTATTGCCTGCGCGCGGCGGGCATCTCTTTGAAACAGTTGGACCACATCGGCATCTCGCGTGATCCCACCGCGCGGCTGCACAAGAAAATTCTCGCCGCCGGCCAGCGGTTGATTAAAGGAAACACGCCGGTCATGGCGAAACGCGTTGCGGCTGGCGCCGCTGCAGATGCCGCGCACGGTTTCCGCGATCAAGAAGTCGCGCCGTCAAACGGAAATAGCAACGGACGCCTGGCTGACATATCGACGCAACTGAAAGAGCGTCTGCTCAATGCTTCAAAAGTGTTCGACCTGAAACGAGGACTCGCTCGCGCGCTCTCAGTTCCGCCGGAAACAATTACGGCGCAGATTCATCACCTTGAACATCACCGGGCGCACCTGGCCAGCGCGTTCTATGTTTCGCCCTTTTATCGCGCGGCGCTGTTGTCGCTCGACGGCTTTGGCGATTTTGTTTCGACGATGTGGGCGGTCGGAGAAGGGGACTCGATCAAAGTTCTGGGCCAGGTCGAGTATCCGCACTCGCTCGGCATTGTCTACACCGCCACGACCCAGTTTCTCGGCTTTCCGCATTATGGCGACGAAGGCAAAGTGATGGGACTGGCGCCGTACGGCCGGCCCCGGTTCATCGACGCGTTTCGGGAAATCATTGGGATTAAGAACCACGGCCAGTTCCGTTTGGACCTCGACTATTTTCTGCATTCGACGCAGGGCGTTGAGATGACCTGGGATGCCGGATCGCCGCGGATCGGTCGCATCTATTCAGACGCGTTTGCGCGAAAGTTTGGTGAGGCCCGTTCTCCGCACACTGAAATTACCGAGCGCGATCGTGATTTGGCTGCGAGTCTCCAGTTGCGTCTGGAAGAAGTTGCCTTTCATCTGCTGAACCATCTTCATCGTGAAACCGGCCTGACCGATCTGGGCCTGGCCGGAGGTGTGGCTTACAACTCCGTGATGAACGGAAAGATCCTGGAGCAGACTCCATTTCGACGCGTGTTCGTGCAGCCGGCGGCGGGAGACAGCGGAACGGCAATCGGTGTCTGTTATCAGGTAGCGCAAATTGTCAACTCGCGTAAACGCACCCGAGTCGCCGTCAACGGAGGGCGGCAAAGTGACAGTTCGCGTTACCCGTTCAGCCCTTTTACCGGACCGGAATTTTCCGATGAGGAGATCGAAAACGAATTAAAGGTTTCAGATCTCAAATTCCAAAAGTATTCGTCGGATGAATTGATTGAACACGCGGCGCGCGATCTTGCAGACGGGTTGATCGTCGGTTGGTTTCAAGGGCGAATGGAATTTGGCCCACGCGCTTTGGGCAATCGTTCGATTCTGGCCGATCCCCGCCGCGCGGAAATTAAAGACCTCCTGAACCAGCGAATCAAAAAGCGTGAAGCATTTCGCCCGTTCGCGCCGGCGATTCTGGCCGAGCATGTCGCCGATTATTTTGAGCAGACGCATCCGTCGCCGGCGATGCTCATGGTGTATCAAGTCAAACCGGATCGCCGCGCGCAGATTCCCGCCGTAACTCACGTCGACGGCACCGGCCGTTTACAAACGGTGACCCGCGATTTTAATTCGCGGTTTTATGATTTGATTGAAGCGTTCTACCAAATCACCGATGTGCCGGTGCTGCTGAACACTTCCTTTAACGAGAACGAACCGGTCGTTTGCACTCCGCGAGACGCAATCGATTGCTTTCTTAATACCCGAATGGATGTGCTCTATCTGGGCAACTGCGCGGTAAGGCAGGAGTCAGAGGCCGGCGGCGATCATTCTGACCGCTGACTGCCGACTGCTTCATTCGCTGATGAAGATTCTTTTTCTTAATCAAGCATTCTGGCCTGACGTCGTGGCCAGCGGCCAACAGGTGACGATGCTCGCGCAGCGACTGACTGCACGTGGCCATCAGGTAACGGTGATCGCCAGCGCGCGCGGCTATGACGATTCATCCGTCGGTTTTAAGCGGCGCGAACGGTGGAACTCGATCGACGTCATTCGCCTTTCAACCTTCGGCGCGGGCAAACGCCGGCGTTGGCAACGCGGATTAAACTTCGGATCGTTTATTGTCGCGTGTGCTGCGCGGCTCATCTTCCTGCCCAGGCAGGATGTGGTAATTGCGCTCACTTCGCCACCACTTATTTCGTGGGTCGCATCCGTGTTTGTGCGGCTGAGAGGCGGTGAACTGATCTTCTGGCCACTCGATTTGAATCCCGATGAAGCCATCGCCGCCGGCTGGCTTAACGAGAACTCGTTCAGCGCGAAGTTTCTCACGCGCCTGCTGACGAGCAGCATGAACACCGCAAAGACGATCATCGCGCTCGATGACTTCATGAAACAGCGCATCGTTGCCAAGGGCATTTCACCGGGCAAAGTCGATGTGATACCTCCGGCGCCGTATGATTCGGTAAGTTTCGATCAGCGGGGTAGGGAAGAGTTCCGCCGGAATCACGGTCTGACCGGCAAATTTGTGGTGATGTACGCGGGGAACCACAGTCCCTGTCATTCACTCGACACTCTGCTCGAGGCCGCGCGCGAGTTAAAGGATCGCACCGACGTAATTTTTCTTTTCGTCGGAGGCGGCAGCGAGCTTCGGAAAGTGAAATCGTTTGCGTCGCAGTACGCTGCGAACATTCGCTGCCTGGATTATCTGCCGCACGAACAGCTTTCGGGTTTGCTCTCGGCCGCAGACCTGCACGCCGTCGTGATGGGCGATGCGTTCAACGGCATCATTCATCCGTCGAAGATCTACAACATCCTGAAGCTCGGGAAACCGTTCTTGTTTATCGGACCCGATGAAAGCTTCGTCACCAGAATCATTGCCGCACAGGATGATCGTTCGAGGTCCGTCGGTGTGCGGCATGGCGAAACCGGGAAAGCGGTCGCGGCGATCTCGAATTTCGTTCAGCAGCAGAATGGCGCAGTGAAAAGTCTCGACCACAGCCCAGCGCTGTCGGATTTCACCAAATTCATCGCGCACATCGAAGCCCTGGACACCGGGCAATCGTCGCTGAGTACCGCGACTGAGCGCCCGGACCTCGCCGCCTCGGAAACACAGTGAATAACCCCAGCATGAAAACATACCTGGGAATTTTTCTGATCGCCGCTTTCAGCGCGCTGATCGCGACTCCGTTGTTGCGCCGCTTGTGCGAGCGATTCGGTCTCGTCGACCGGGCCTTTGATCAGCGTCGTATTCATCAGAAAGCGGTCCCGCGTCTCGGCGGCGTCGCGATCTTCGTTTCCGTGATTCTGGCTTTAGCTTCGCTCGCCTTCATCCACAACCTTTTGACCCAGAACCTGCGTCCGGAATTGAAAGCCATCGCGTCGGTGCTCGGTTGTGGACTTTTGGTCTTGTTGATTGGCGTGTACGACGATGTGCGCGGAGCGAATGCTTCGATCAAGCTCGTGAGTCTCGGCCTGGTCGCCGTGCTGTTTTATGCGCTGGGAGGACGTATCGACGGATTGTCGATACCCTCTGTGGGCCAGGTCGCGTTGCCTGGGCTGGTTGGGTTCGGGCTCACCCTGCTGTGGATCGTCGGCATCACCAACGCTTTTAATCTTATCGACGGCGTCGATGGTCTGGCTTCCGGCTCAGCATTGTTTTCCACGCTCGTGCTAGTCACGACTTCGATCATTCAAGGTCAGGCACGAGTGACCGTCGTGGCCCTGGCCCTGAGCGGAGCGCTGGCTGGTTTCCTGCGTTACAACTTCAACCCGGCGTCGATTTTCCTGGGCGACTCAGGTTCGCTCTTTGTTGGATTCATTCTGGCTGCCTTGTCCATTCAGGGGTCACAGAAAGCTTCGACCGCTGTGGCCGTGGCAATTCCGATTCTCGCTTTTGGTCTACCGGTCGTCGACACCGCAGTCACGATTGCGCGGCGTTTGTTGAGTGGCAAACCAATCTTCGAAGGCGATCGCGAGCACATTCATCACATGCTGCTGGCGCGCGGATGGTCGCAGAGACAGGTCACGCTCGCACTCTATGCCGTGAGCGCGGCTTTTGGTTTTGCAGCGATGCTGTTTGTGAACGGTGGCAGCAGAGTTCCGGCAGTTGTCCTCTTCGTCGTCGGTGGCGCGATTGTGCTGGCGCTGGGCCACCTGCGTTATCACGAGGTCGACGAGTTGCGGGCCAGTGTGCGCCGCAACCTTGGAGATCGCCGGCAAAGGGCCGTCAACAACCTACGGATCAGACGAGCGTGCCAGTCACTCTCATCCGCAAAGCGATTGAATAATCTGTTCGACGCAATTGTGGAAGTAGTCGAGGCCGGCGAATTTGTCGCCGCTGAAGCTGAGCTGACTTTCAATGGACAGGTCATGATCAATGCGCGCGCTCTCGAGTTGGCGCAGACGGAAGGCGGCGCTGAGCACGCGAGATTGTGCGACGGTCACATCGAATGGAAATGTTCACGGCCGGACACAGGATCGGGTGAATCGCAGGAGCTTTGGACCATTCGTCTGCCGATTTCAAACCGAAATTCAACGCTGGGCCATCTGAGTTTATCTCGGCCAGTACAGTCTGCGCCGCTCCTCTTCGACGTTAACTACCTGGCGAAAGTGTTTCAGCCTGCCCTGACCGACGCCGCGCAACGTATCTTCGATGAGGCCGAGCGGTCAATGCCACGCCAACGCGCCGCGAGTGCCCACTAATCATCAAGCCAAACATCTTGGATAGGCCACCTCCCGAAATTAACTCGCTGCAAGTGTCTTCTGCGCGGGCCATCACTGCGCGCGCGATCAGCGCCGTCGTTTTCTACGGCCTTATCGTTCTGGTTTGCCTGGCGCCAATTCCTTACGGCTCAGTCGAGCCCTGGTCGCAGGCAGTATTTGAATGCAGCGTGTTTGTCCTCGGATTCGGTTGGTGCCTGCATGTAATTGTGAAATGTCCGGCGACTAAGATCGACCTGCGCTTGTTTCTGCCGCTGATGGCGATGGTCGCATTGGCTTTGCTGCAAAGTGTCGCCTGGTCACGATCGACGGTCGCCGGTGTCAACGTGTTAACGGCCCTGAGCGCCGACCCGTTCGAGAGTCGCATCTTCGCGTTACGTCTCGGGGCCACGGTCGTCGCAGGACTGATGGCGGCGCAGTTTGCCAACAACACTACTCGATTAATGGCCATCGCGAACGCTCTCATCATCGTCGCGCTGTTGAGCGCGGTTTTCGGAATTGCGCGACTGACCATGCAGCATGCCGACGGGTTCGTGCTGCAATCACTGCGTCTGACCGAGGGCTTCGGGCAGTTCATAAATAAGAACCACTTCGCCTTTCTGATCGAGCCGGCCGTCGGTCTGCTGACCGCGATGATTTTGCTGCGCAAGGACGCCGGACATAAAAAGTTGATTTATCTTTCGGCGTTGATTCTGCTCTGGGCAGCGCTGGTGATGTCAAAATCGCGCGGCGGATTGTTGGCAGTCTCATTGCAGATGGTCGTGGCGGCCTTGTGTTTTCTCTACACGCGCCGGACGTCGACTCAAGTCAGGAGGGCGCGCACTCGATCAATTGTTACTGCGGTGACGGCCATCATCGCGATCGTTATCGTGGTGGCTGGTACGACGATCTGGCTCGGGGGCGATCAGTTGTCGAGCGGTGTCGAGACGGCGGCAACTGAGATAACGTCAAGACGCGATGACGGTCACGAAGGCGCGCGGCGGCGCGATATCTGGCGGGCAACGTGGCATTTGGCCCGCGCGCACCCTTTTGCCGGAGCGGGCCTCGGTGGTTATTGGGCTGAGATTCCCGCTTATCACGATGCGTCGGGAATTCTCACTCCACAACAAGGGCATAACGATTATCTTGAGTTGTTAGCCAGCGGTGGGCTCATCGGTCTGGGATTATTCGCGTGGTTCGTGGTCGCTCTGGTCCAGACAACGCGCAAAGCGTTGGCGACCTTCAATGGCGTTCAGCGCGTCCTGGCGTTTGGCGCCGTCATTGGGATTGTGGGAGTGGGTGTGCACAGCCTGGTTGACTTTGGACTGCACATCACGTGCAACGCGCTCGCGTTTGTTATGCTACTCGCGGTGCCGAGCATGAGTAAGATCGACCAACGGCCGGCGGCGCAAGCGCATCGAAGCGCAGCGTTCAATTAGCGGGTTCCCTCGCCGAATGAGAGGGAGTTCTCAGGACCCTGATAAAGGCTATCGATTGTCAAAATTGAGACACCGAAAAATTCTAAAGCGCATCACGGCGATTTTGCTGGCGGCCATCGCCTGCCAGAGCCTGCTCGGCCTGCCGCAAGACATTGCCGGCGGCGCCTCAGCTTTGATTGGGCAAGACATCATCGGCGGGGCTTCCGTCGTTTTCAAGCGGCCACCGCGCGAGCGCGATCTGGCCGGTGGGGCCGCCGCTTTAATCGCCCGGCACCGCCCGCCGCGCAGACCTTCGACCCCGACTGAGATTGCCCGAATTCGTCCGTCGGCTTCACCACAGCCGGGCGTGCCGCAGCCTGAAGCGACTCCGGCCGAGGTCTCGACACAGGCAAAGGTTGAAGCGCTCAACGATCAAGGCAATACCTCTTATGACGCCGGCGACTATGCCAAAGCGCTCGACTCGTACAACGAGGCTTTGAAGATAAAGGCCGACGATTCGCTGACCTTGAATAACGTCGGCGTCACCTATCTCGCGCTTAACCAAACGCCGAAGGCCATTGAATCATTCCAGAAGGCAACTCAGGCGAAGTCGGATGACGCAGAGAGTTTCTTCAATCTCGGGGTCGCTTACAGCTCCACTGAGAAGTACGACGAAGCTGCGACCGCGCTCAACCGCGCGCTGACGTTGAAGCCCGATTGGGCTGATGCGTTGATGGGTTTGGGCGACGTTTATTTGGGTCAGGGTCGTTGGGCCGACGCGGCGCGTACCTACGAGTCGGTGGTGAAATTGCAGCCCGACAATGTGGACGCACTCAATAATCTCGCCTATGCGTACGACCGGGCGTCGCGCTACGAAGATTCGATTCGCACACTGAAGCGGGTCGTGCAACTCAATCCGAACGACGCACTTGGTTTCAACAACCTCGGCGCAGCGTCGTACAAAGGCGGTCATTACAAAGAAGCCGTCGATGCTTTCACTCAGGCGTTGCGTCTGAAGCCCGACGATCCGGAAACCACAAACAATCTGGGCGCGGCCCAGTACGCACTCGAGAAATACAGCGACGCCATCAAAGCGTTTCAGCAAGCGGCGAAATTGAAGCCGGGATTTGCGGACACTGAATACAATCTCGGCAACGCCTATTTGATGTCCGCGAAGTTCACTGAGGCCGCCGACGCTTATCAACAGGCGATCGGTCACAAGCATGATTGGCCGGAAGCTGAAAACAATCTGGGCATCGCGTTGACCAACCTCAATCGCTTTGGCGAAGCAGTTATCGCTTTCAAAGAGGCTGCTCGCCTGAAACCCGATCTCGCGTCGGTAATGAACAATCTCGCCTTCGCGGAGGACAAGACCGGCGCCACCACGGACGCGATCACGCATTATCAGCAAGCCATCAAACTCGATCCCAAATATGCCAAGGCGCTCAACGGACTCGGTTACATCTACGACAAGACTGGGCAGCCCGCGCAGGCTGTCGATTTATTACAGCAGGCCGTGTCGCTAAAGCCTGATTATCTCGCGGCAAATTACAATCTCGGCAAGGCGCTGTTTGATGCGGGCCGTTTTGCGGACGCCGCCAATGCCTACAAGCGAACGACGCAGATCAAAGCTGATTACGAACAGGCGTATCTCGGCCTGGGTACTGCCGCATTTCGCGCGGGTCAATTCGCCGACGCCGCCGCTGCTTTTAAGAAAGCCACCGAATTAAACCCGACGAACATCGAGGCTTTCTACGGGCTCGGCAATTCAAGTTATAAAGCAGGGAAGAGCCAGGATGCTCTGGCAGCGTTGAAGCAGGTTGTGAAGTTCAAACGCGACCACGCGCAAGCTCATTACAGTCTGGGCCTGGTATATGCCAGCCTCGGGGACAAAGACGGCGTGACGCGCGAGTTCGCGATTCTCAAACAGCTCGATCCGAAACTGGCGGATCAGCTCTACAACACGGTTAAGAAGTAATCGACTCTATGTGCGGTGGCGCTGCAAAGAGATTGACGCAGAGACTTGTCGGAAGTAAACTGCAAACCGATCTTGACGCACAGTTTGATTGATCTCGATAGGAGGAAAAACCGAATGAACCTCCGGCGTAAAAAAGCCCTTCAAGCGATCGCGATTTTCTGTGCGTTCACCTTTGCACAAATCTATGTGCAGGGAGCTTTGCCCGGCGCAACTCCAGGAGCCCCGGTGCCGCAACGTCAAATTACGGCGCGGCTGACTACCAGAAACAATCAACCTATTACCGTCAACGGCAACCAGGCCGGAACCGGCGCCACGCTTTTGACGGGCGCGACGATTGAAACTCCGGATCAGGTCAGTGGCGTGATCGATCTCGGTGACGCCGGCGTGGTTGAGATCCAACCGAACTCAACTATCAAGTTCGACTTTGACGAGAACGGCAACGTGCGCGTCAAAGTTATTCGCGGCTGCGCCGTAACCCGAAAGAAGACCAACGTCCTGCCGGGCGAGATGGAGTTATACACCGATCAGGCTTCGGAAAAGACCGACAAGAAGCGTCGTCATCTGGCCGGATGCCTTCTGCCTAACGGGCAATTGGGATCGTTGGGCGGCGGCATTTCAGGCGCGACTCTGGCCGGCATTGGAATCGCCGCCGGCACCGGCGGAATCATCGCCGGCGCCCTCACTCGTGGTGGCACGATGAGCGGCGTCAACCCTCAGTAGCCATATCTCTCTAAACTAAGTGAACAAATCTGTCGTCCTCGGCATCGTTGGCGCACTCGTCTGCGCGCTTGCTGTGTGGGAGTCCGCGCGCATCGGCTACGCGCGCACGCAGGCGATCAAAGCCCTGAATTGGAATGAGGTCGCATCGGCCGAGCGCGCCACCCGATTGCTGTCGAGCGATGCCGAAGTTCATGCGGCGCGCGGGGTCGTGCTGGAACGAACTGAAAACTATGCTGACGCCTGTCGCGAATTGGAACGAGCGATTCAATTGCGGCCGCGCGATTATTTCCTTTGGATGATGCTGGGTGTCACGCGCGATCTCAACGATGACCCGACGGGTGGACTCGCGGCGCTCCAGGAATCAATGCGGTTGGCGCCGTTTTACGCAAAGCCCCGCTGGCTCGCCGGCAATCTGCTTTTGCGCATGGGGCAAGTCGATGAAGCGTTTCAGCATCTGCGATTTGCGGCAGAACGAGACGCTACTTTGCTTCCCAACGTAATCGATCTCGCCTGGGGCGTATCGGGAAATGATCCAGGCAAAACGGTCGAGTTCGTTGCACCACAGACTGACGCCGCGCATATGGCTTTAGCGATCTTTCTCGCGACACACAAAGAAGGTGTAGCAGCTGTCGACCAGTATCGGAAGGTAAAATTGCCGCCCATTGGTGCTTCCAATCAGCTTATCGAGAAGCTGATCGAATCGCGTTTTTTCTGGGAAGCTGACTTCGTGTTCAGAGCACATTGCTCGAGCTGCACGCCGGAACATTTCGTCAACGGCAGTTTTGAAGATGATGTCGAGGTCGGAAACCGGACCTTTGGATGGCAGATTCCGTCCGATGTGTCCGGAGTAACGCTCTCGGTTGACGATGCTGAGCATGCTGACCGCGCCCGGAGTCTGCGCCTGGATTTTCAGGGCAACACAAATCCGCAAACCGTTTTGCTGTCTCAAACAGTGACTGTCGATCGCGGCGGGCGATACCGGATCTCGTTTCACGCAATGACGCGATCGTTTGTATCTGCCGCGAGTCCGGTCGTTAGAGTCCTCGACGCTTCGGACGAAAAGCTCGCTGTGCTCGGCGAAGCGATCGTCAGTGCGAACGCATCCCGCTGGCAGAACTATGCGGTCGACTTCACCACAGGTCAGAATACTCAGGCGGTCCGGATCATCGTCGGTCGCACGAACTGTCCGAATAATTCGTGCGCCGCATTTGGAACTGTCTGGTTCGACTCATTCTCGCTTGACCATGTCTCAGAACCGCACCGGTAATGACTCGATAGTTCCGGCCTAATCGGGTTGAAACGTCCCCGGTCGGAAACCTCGTTATGAAAAAGAATTGACCCTGCGTGCCGGTCGTGATAATTTCCGCTACCAACTTGATTCAATGTTCGTGACGGCAGCCCGATGAAACCAGTTCGCTCAACCAAACCTCGAGCCAGAAAAGAAGGGTTGGTAGTCCAAACCCTGCCCGACGAGACGCTCGTTTACGATCTTGATCGTGATCTGGCGCATTGCTTGAATCAGACGGCGTCTCTGATTTGGAACCGTTGTGATGGCAGCAGTACGACCAGGCAGATCGCGCGCGCCGTCTCGGATGATTTGAATCATCCGGTCGATGAACGGTTCGTCTGGATCGCGTTGGACCAATTGGGTCGCAATCACCTGCTGATGGACCGTCCGCCGGCGCCGATCTCAGGAATGAACCGACGCGAAGTCATGAAGGCGCTGGCCATTTCGGCAGTCGCCGTCCCGGTCGTTGCTTCGATCGTAGCGCCAACGCCCGCCCAGGCGGCCACGGGATGTCTGGGCGCCGGCGCACCCTGCTCTTCGAGCTCTCAATGCTGCAGCGGCGTATGCGACGGCAGCTGCATAGGCGGAGGCGCGTAAATCCAATCCGTGAATGTGCGATCCGCAAACACTGCGGGCCATTTGGTGGCAAAAGCGCTACGCGGGTCCTGGAGGTTTTCGACTACTTCACCATTAACTCCCGCGGACTTCGAAGCGACGACACCGCTGCTCTACGATTCCGGCGCCGCCGGTCTCGGCTGGTGGACCATTCGGGATACAGCGCTGGCTGACACTCCATCGGGCGAGCTCCTGCATCAGGCTTTTCGTTTGCTGACGCTGCAAGCTGCCATCCATCAAACCAAAATTGAAAAGGTCTTCCGCCACCTGAGAGCGGCCGGGGTCGAGCCGATTCTGATTAAGGGATGGTCGATTGCGCGTCGTTATCCCGAGCCGGGATTGCGGCCTTATGGCGATATCGACCTGCTGGTCCGACATGAAGATTATTCAAATGCAAGTCGCGTCGTCGAAAACGCCGAGCTGCGCGATTGCCGCGTCGACCTCCATCCGGGAATTTTTGAATTGGTCGATCGGCCCATCGGTGACATTTTCGCGCGTTCAAAGCTCGTTTCGGATAGCCCGGGTCAGGCACGTGTGCTGTGCGACGAGGACCACCTCGCTTTGCTCGCCGTTCACTTTTTGAAACACGCCGGCTGGCGGCCTCTCTGGTTATGCGATATCGCGTTAATGCTCGAATCGATCTCCGACGATTTCGACTGGGATGTTTGCCTCGGCAGTGACAAGCGACGCGTTAATTGGGTCCTATCCGTGATCGGGCTGGCTCGCGAACTGCTCGGTGCGTCGATCAATGATGAGCGAGTGGCCGCGCGCGCAACAGCACCGGAATGGGTCAGTGAGAGCGTGCTTGGAAACTGGAACCAACCCTTTGTCGACAAGCACGAGCCTTACAACCATCGAGCGCCCATGCGCTCGTACCTGACTCGCCCCGCGGGCGTGTTCGCCGATCTGCGCAGCCGCTGGCCCAATCCGATCCTCGCCACCGTCACCGTCAACGGCACATTTGGGAAACGACGCCGGGTGCGCTATCAACTGAGAAATTGTCTCCAGCGCGCGCGCCGTCTGGTTTGGCCGATTGATCTCGCTCAAGATCCCACCCAGTGACCTGCCGTTGTCTCCTCAATTCGATTAGCAGATAATTGCCGCGTTCAAATCGATCGAAAGTTCATGAAGCGCTCGTCGTTTTCAAAAAGCATCGCCGTTCTGATTGCCTCGGCGTTATTTGCTGGTTCGGTTGTCCGGCTGGGGGCCAGGTCCAATGGATCCTCCGAAGCCTTGATTAACCAGCCCGGAACCGCGCGGGCGACCGTGTCGCCTCATGGCGCCCTGGTTGAGTGGGTCGCAGAATTCGATAACCGGATTTTGGGAT
>Ga0105242_10001682_pt1 | contig 17520 bp, 11 predicted proteins | sample KBSM24metaG_FD_81521 | JGI IMG/M metagenome (GOLD analysis project Ga0105242, IMG submission 81521) | Miscanthus rhizosphere microbial communities from Kellogg Biological Station, Michigan, USA - KBS M2-4 metaG | ecosystem: Host-associated > Plants > Roots > Rhizosphere > Soil | place... | reverse complement strand
CGTGGCGCCGCGCGCGCCGACGCGCGAGGGACCGGTCGTCGATCCGACCCAGGCTGCCGCAAAGCCGGTGCCCGTGCCGCAGACCGACGAGGAGTTCGCGAAGAGCCGGATCCAGGAAATGATGAAGGCCTACTGCGATGCGCACGAGGCGCTCGATCCGGATGCCGTCCAGAAGGTGTATCCGACGGTAAACAGGAACGCGCTGAACGTGCAGCTGAACAAATCCAAGTACCGATCGGTTCAGTGCAAGTTCGGCGAACCGCTGGTGTACGTGTCACTGGATGCGGCGGCCGGCAAGGCCGTCATCAAGGTGCCGCTCAAACAGACCTACGAGCACACGATCCTCACCGAGAAGCCGATGGTCAGCGAGCTGATGGCCACGATGACGCTGTTTCGATCGGGCCCGAGAACGCAGTGGCTGGTCGGGGACATCAAGTACGCGCCGATTGCGAAATAGGCGGTAGAGTAGTGGGCGACATGCCGCCTGCGCCGTGAATGTACTCGGCATCTGGGACGGACACGATTCGGGCGCAGCCCTTCTCCAGGAAGGCCGGCTCCGCTTCGCCGTAAACGAAGAGCGCCTCACCCGGCGCAAGCTCGAAGTTCGTTTCCCCACGCGTTCTATCGAGGCCTGCCTCGCGCATGCGGGACTCAACCCACAACAGATAGATCTCGTTGCCGTGTCCACGTCGGATCCAGCCAAGACGCTGAGCCGATGGTGGAGCGGAAGCAAGGAACGCTACTACGCGGTGCGCCGGCGCCGCACCCATCCGGGACCCTTTGCGAGCCTGACGAGGCTCGTGAAATACCGCATGACGGAGTGGCCTTCCAACTCCGCGACTGCGGCGCTCAGCCGTGTCGCGATCGGGCGCTTGCTCGCTCGCCACGGCCTCTCGCAGTCCGTTCTCCGGCTCGTCGATCATCATGAAGCGCACGCGGCGGCGGCCGCATGGGCCGCTCGGAGCACACCGCTTGCGGTGCTGACGATCGACGGCGTCGGCGACGGCCTCTCATCCACGATCTCGACGTTCCGCGACGGCCAGCTGCGGCGAGTCGCCGCTTCGAGCGCGCGCTGCTCGCTCGGCGTGTTCTTCGAGCACGTGACCAGCCTGTTGAACATGCGGGAGCTCGAGGACGAGGGCAAGGTCATGGCGCTGGCTGACTATGCCGCGCCGATCGCCGATGACGACAATCCGCTCCTGTCCTGGATTCAGGTGCGCGATGGCGTCCTGGCGACGACCCGTCCCGGGCACAGCTCGAGACGCGCGCTGGCGAAGATCCACTGGCGGTACCCGAATGAGCAGTTCGCCTATCTGGCTCAGCGCGTCGTCGAGCGCACCTGCGTGGCGCTTGCCCGCGACGCCATCCGGTTGACCGGCCATCGGCGGCTCGCCCTGGCGGGCGGCGTCGTTTCCAACATCAGGGCCGCGCGCTGCATCAGGCTTCTGCCGGACGTCGAGGATGTCTACGTGTTCCCGCACATGGGTGATGGCGGGCTCGCCCTGGGAGCCGGCGTTGCAGCCGCTGCGGCGGCAGGTGAGCGCGTCGACCTCGCACTCGACACGCTCGATCTCGGCCCGGGCTACTCAGACGCGGACATCGTTGAAGCGCTGCGCGCGGCGGGGCTCGAGGCCAGACCGACGGAGAAGCTCGCGTCGCGTGTCGCCGATCTGCTGTCGGACGGCCGCATCGTGATGTGGTTTCAGGGGCGCATGGAGTACGGCCCACGGGCGCTCGGCCACCGAAGCGTCCTGGCGCGGCCGGATCGCCTCGATTTGCGAGATCGCCTCAATCTCGTCCTCAAACGGCGCGTGTGGTACCAGCCGTTCTGCCCGAGCATCCTCGAGACCGAGGCGCCGCGTGCGCTCGCGGACTGGTCGAGCCGGTCCAACCGGGCGATGACGATGGCGTATGGCGTGTCGAGCTGTTTCAGCACCCGCCTCGCGGGCGTCGTCAGCATCGATGGGACGTGCCGTCCGCAAATTGTGCCTGACGACGAGCCGAGCGAGTTTGCGGCGCTGCTGCGGGAGGGGCAAGCCCGGTGGGGCGTCGGCGCAGTGCTGAACACGAGCTACAACATTCACGGTGAACCGATCGTGTGCACGCCGGCGGAAGCGATTGACGTGTTCAAGCGTTCGGGTGCGGACGCGTTGGCCATCGGTCCTTTTCTTGTCGAACGAACTGGCCCGGACCTCGAGGCGACCGCGCGTCGATGAGCGCCCGTGATTGAGACCGGACCCGCGAGGACGTCCGACTATCGATGGGTTGTTCCCCTTGCCGCGGTGTGGCTCGTGTGCGTCGGCTTGCTGCTGGCGTGGACACTCTGGACGCCGGTTCCGGTGCTTCGCGCGCAGCTGCGCGGCCTGCAGTTCTGGTCGCTCGAGACCTGCGTCGCTCTCGGCCTCGTGGTCAGCGTTGTCGTTCTGAAAGACGTATCGAAGCTGATCGAGAAGCGGCATCTCCAGGGACTGATTGTTCCGCTCGTCGTGGGCATCGGACTGACGGTGGGAGTCGCGGCGCGAACCAACCGCATCTTCTACGACGAGCAAATCTACGAGAACGTCGGACAGAACCTGGCGGATCTCCGGCGCGCGCAACTCTGCAACGACGGCGCGCTCGACGGCGGCAGGCTGCGATGCTCGATCGCCGAGTACAACAAGCAGCCTTACGCCTATCCTCACATCCTCAGCCTGGCCTATCGAGCCGTCGGCGTCGGTACGACGCCGGCATTCGTCGTCAACGCCCTGGCGATGGGACTGTCCATCTGCTTCGTGTACGTGTTCGTCGTTCTTGTATTCGTTGATCCCGTGGCGGCTTTTTTCGCCGCCCTGTTGCTCGCGCTGACCCCGCAACAGTTGATCTGGTCGGCGACTGCCGCCGTCGAACCGACCGCGTCGGCCGCGTGTCTTGCGGCGCTCCTTGCGGCGGCCTGCTTCGTGCGCCTCGGCAGTCTCGTGTCGCTCGTCGGAACCGCCGTGGCGGCGGCGTATGCCGTCCAGTTTCGACCTGAATCGATGCTGATCGTCCCGGTGGTTGCGCTGTTCATCTGGCAGCGCTCGCCGCAGGAATTTTCGCGGCCACGCCTCTGGTGGGCGTGCCTGATCTTCCTTGTACTCACCGCTGTCCACCTCGCTCACACCGCGGCGGTCAGAAACGAGGGATGGGGCACGACGCAGGCGCGCATGTCGCTCGCATACGTGGGCACGAACCTGCGCGCGAACGGATGGTTCTACATTGCCGACGCCCGTTTTCCTGCGTTGTATTCGCTGCTGGCGCTCATCGGCGTGACCACGTGGCGGGAAAATCGCGGCCGGCTCACTCTGATCTGCTACTTCGTGGTGTTCTTCGGCGTGGCGCTCGTGTTCTATGCGGGCAGCTACAACTATGGAGCCGACGTGCGGTACTCGCTCGCCACGTATCCATCGCTGGCGATGCTCGGAGGGCTCGGAGCGGCGTGGATTGCTCGTTCGCTGGATCGATTCGGACTCGGCCGGCTGTCGATTGCGTCACTGGCGGGAGTACTCGCGCTGCAGTTTCTCTGGTACCTGCCGCCCATTCGATCGACCGACGATGAGGCGTGGGCCGCCCGCGCCGACGTGCGGTTCGCGGAGTCACTCGTGCGTGACGTGCCGTCGAATGGGTACGTGCTGACGCAGAATCCCGGCATGTTCCAGGTCTGGGGCGTCAACGCCGGGCAAACGTCGCTGGTCGCCACGAGGCCATCGCGATTACAGGATCTGGCTCGACAGTATCCGGGCGGCGTGTACTTTCACTGGAACTTCTGGTGCAACGTGCAGGATCCCGTTCAGCGCGGCTACTGCACACAGATTCTCGCGATGAGTCCCGGCCGCGTGGTGCGAGAGCAGCACGTTCGCGATCAGCGGTTCGCGTTGTACAGCTTGAGCCCGTCACCGTCGCGACGCTAAAGAAATCGTCATCAGCCTTTTAGGGCGGATCATGCCTTGACTTACGCCCCAAAGGGGTGAGATAACTCTGCCTTCACGAATGTTGACGACTGCGGCCTCAATTCTGCGCGTGCCAGCTCGGTGGGCTGCCTTGCTGGCCGTCGTATTCAGTATTCCTGCGTCAGCTCAAACCACTCCACCCATTCAGGGTACGACGACCACCACGCCAGACTTGACGATTGCCGGTACCGTGTCGGCGATGGTCAAGCCGGTTTCGGCGCCGCATGTTGGCGACGCGCTCAACTTCGACACGATGCTGGAGGTCGGGACGCTGCCGCTCGGCGCATCGTCGAGCGGGTTCACCATCAAGCTGGATCCGAGCACAGGACTGCAGGTGCGGACGGCCACGACGTTCGGCCCGTCATTCGCCGAGCGGGCGCTCACGTCCGGTGAAGGCGGCATCAACGTCGGCGTCAGCTTCATGAACTCGAGTTTCGATCGCCTTGGCAGCCAGACGTTCAAGGGGATGCAGGTCCGGTCGGTGTCTGCGCCGTCTGCGACCGACTCGCGTTCAGGGACGATCAATCTCAGCGAGACGGCGACCACGGTGCTCGTTGCCGGGCGGATGGGCGTCACGGACAACCTCGACATCGGGGTGATGCTGCCGATCGTCACCATCAAGGTCAACGGCTCGACATCGCTCGCCAACGGCCGCGGCGACATTCTGACCTATGCGACCGGCAGCGATCAGGGGTCGGGGCTCGGCGACGTCGCCGGCATTGTCAAATACCGTTTCTATTCGTTTGGCACCGGTCAGCCGGATCCCGGCGGGCTCGCGGTGATGGCCACGCTCCGGTTTCCGACAGGTTCGACCGAGAGCCTTCGCGGATTGGGCGTGACCCGCACGATGGTCTCGCTGATCGCTTCTGGTGGACAAGGCCGGTTCCGTCCGCACGCGAACGCCGGCTACGAGTACTGGAGCAGCGGCGTCAGCGTGGTCTCGGACGCGACCGGCTCCAGCGTGACCGCCCGGAACCAGATGCAGTACGCGGCCGGATTCGAGTTCGAGGCGGCGCCGAAAGCGACCCTCCTGCTCGACCTGGTGGGCGGACAGGTGTTCGGCGCCGGCAAGCTGGCATTCCAGGCGGACGCCACTCCCGCCGCCGGCTCAACCTCGTCGTCGACGCTGGTGGCGTTGCCCGAAGGGATCACACGCGTGGCGATCGCGCCTGGTCTCAAAGTGAATCTCAAAGGAAAGATTCTGTTCTCAGCGAACGCGCTGATCACGCTGAAGAACGATGGTATCCATGCTCGCGTCTCACCGATGGCGGGCATCGACATGACGTTTTAGGTAACCGCCGCAAGTCACATGTCTGTGCGTAACCTGCTGCCGATCGTATTGCTCCTCGCGACTGGGTTCGTCGCGTGCACTGGATCTCCGCTTCAAACCGAGGGAACGGTCACCGTCACGCAAACGACGAGCACGACCACGACGATTCCGGTTCCTCAACTACTCCCGGGTGTCATCGGGACTTCGCCCACCGGCGCAGGCATCGCGTCGGCCACCGTCTTTTCGTTCCTGTTCGCGACGCCGCCGTCAGGAGGCGTGCCGCCGTATACCGTGGCGTGGAATTTCGGCGATGGCGGCGCAGGCGCGGGAACGGTCGCCGCGCACGCTTTCACCGCGCCGGGCAACTTCACCGCGACCGCCACCGTCACCGACAGCAAGGGGACCTCGGCGCAGGCGACGTTCCCGGTCTCGATTCGCTCGGTGACTGGCCGCTGGAACGTCACGTTCTCGGGCATCGCCCTCAAGCCCGAAGCGATCGACATCGTTCAGGATCAGACGGCGGTCACCGCCACGGTCAACGAGACCGCGGATGGCTTCGCGTCCGGAACGGGCAGCGTGTCCAATCCGCGTGCGTTGTCGGTCAGCGTGACGTTCGCGGCTGGACAGCCTGCTCCGTACGCGATCACCTACGTCGGCACTCTGGACTCGACGCTGCTGAACTGGACGGGAACCGTCACCGGCTTCACTGCCTGTCCGTGCGGGTTCTCCGCGACGCGCGCGTCGACCGGCGCGTTCAGCATCATTCCGTCACCGATCGCGACGGGGCGATAACACCCTTCTTTATCGATTGGATGTAGGGCGGACCTTCAGGTCCGCCGTGTGTTTAGCAGGCCTGAAGGCCTGCACTACATCGGAATCGCCATAGGCGTGCTGGTTATTGATTGGTACCCGCCAGCGGGCTGTCGAAACCAAAGCCGAACAGGCGCGGGTTCTCGCCGATGACCGCGGCGGAGACGATCCGCATCACGTAGTTATACGTTTCGGGCGGTACCTGTTCGCGGTGCTGCGCGAGGACCTTCCAGAAATTCCGCTCCCGCGGATTTGCCGGCATCGTCCGCAGCATTCTGATCACGCGCTGCTCGCCCCAGTTGTACGACGCCATGACCAGGAGCCCCGACGCCTGCGCATCGGTCGAGTAGATGTACTTGATGTAGGCGGCAGCCGCGCGCGTCGCCTTGTCCCAGTGATGGCGGTCGTCGCTCGGATCGGGCCGGCGGAGGCCGACGAGCGGTCCCACGGTCAGCCCGTACTGTTTCGCCGTGTCGGGCACGAACTGCCACATCCCTTTCGCGATGCCGATTCGGGTCGGCGGTCCGCTCGCGACCTCGTCGAATCCGCTTTCGACCATCGCCAGGTACATGAACTGGGCGGGGAGGTCCTGCTTTTCGAATTCGGCGGCGATCGTCTTGACGTATCCCATGTCCTGGGCGCGTTTCACCGCCGACGCATACGTGCTCGTGGATTGCCATCCGCGGATGTAGTTGCCCACTTCGGCGAGGTACTCGGGCGGCGCCGCGGTCTCGCATTCGCCAAACAGCCGCGTGACCTTGAGAATCAGCTGCTCCTGCGGCGTCAGCGCGTGGTCGTACAGCTTCAGGCCGGAGATGAACCGGTCGTAGTTGATTTCCATCTGGCGGCGCCGCGCCTGGTAGGTCTTGACGAGATCCTGATCCTTGGCGCCGCCTGACGTCGCGAGCCGGCGCTCGACGTCCGCGATGTCCATGTCCAGCGACTTCATCGTGTAGAACAGGTCTTCCGCGACCGCCTGCTGCCGCGCGATCTGGCGATGCCCGTAGTACGCGTAACCCGCGGCGGCCACCGCAATGAGGGCGACGACGGCGACGATTCCTCCGTACGTGCGGCGCTGCTTTTTCTGGACCTGCTGAAACGCCTTGCGGATCATCAGCGTCCGGCCGCCGACGGCCTCTTCGTCGATCGCCGTGCCGAAATACTTCTCCGCGTAGCTGGCCACGATCCGCGTCTCCCCAGCCGCGGCGGGAGCCACGGGCGGCGGTGTCGGCAGACCCTGCGGCGCCAGCTCCATCATGACGAGCGGGCCGCCGGCTCCGAGCTGGATGGTGAGCGTGGAATCGACTGATGCGGAGTCGACGCGCTGGCCGTCGACGAAGACGCCGTTGCCGCTGCGCTGATCGCGAAGCCGCCAGCGGCCGTTGCCGAACGACACCATCACGTGCTTGCGGCTGACCTGGCCGTTCTCGATTTGAACTTCGCAGTCGCGCTCGCGTCCGATCGTGAACGGACGCGTGAATCGAAACGTCCGCCCGTCCTCCGTGCGAACGTTCAACGGCGGAATGGCGAGCGAACGGGGTGTGTTCCCGGTTACGCTCATGGGCTCAATGGAAGCCGAGATCCGGGTGGCGTGGAACTCGGCCGATCGTCCTGGACGATCGGCACGTCACTTCGAAGGGGTGGCGCCAGCGGGAGCCTTGAACGACTGGATCATGTACATCACGATCGGTTCGTACTTCGCGATCTGCTTGTCGGGGATCACGCCGTTGATGCGAAACAGTTCAGTTCCCACGGCAATTGAGTACTGGATGACCGTCTCCGCCCCTTCGCGCGAGTACCGGATCACCACGCCGCGGCCGGCCTTGCTTTCGAACAGGTCCGACTTGAAGCCTGTGGCTTTCGGCTGCTGATCCTTCAGCGTGGTCAGCTCCACGGCAGGGAGGTTCGCGATCTCGGCTTCTGTGAACGGCTCGCTCAGCTTGACGTGGCCGACAAAGAAGGTCGGTCCGTCGTTGCGGGAAAAACTCACGAGATTCTGGCCGACGCTGGGGAGCCGTTTCCAGTCCTTCTCCGGGTATTCGAGCTCGAAGAGTCCGGATGGATCTTTGAACACCTGGTACTTGACGTTCTTGTCGCTGTTGAAAATCTTGCCGAGTTGCGCGGCCGACAACACCGACGAGCACGCGAACAGGACGACCGCTGCCAGCGCCGGGAACAGCCGCCGTCTCGAGAGCGATAGTCGGCTCATCACTTCAGTAGCTCCAGTTGTTTGGTGGCTTTGTCCCTGAACTCGTCGCCCGGCAGCGTCTGATCGTAGACCTGCTGAAAGATCCGCTTGGCCAGCTGCGTGTTGCCTGTTTTCAAGGCCGCCGTGCCCTGAGCGAAGAGGTCGCCGGCGGCCTGATTCATCTTGAGGGCGGCGGCGGCGCGCTTCTCGCGCGCGATCACCGAGCTCGGATTGATCTGCAGCGCCTGCTCGTACCACCGTCGAGCGTCCATCAACTTGCCGGCCGCTTCATTCTGCTGACCGCTGTCGATCGCCTTGTCGACCGCTGCCTGCTGCTTGGCCGTGCCGTCGGCAATCAGCGCGGCGGCGCCCTGGTAGTTCGGTGCATCCCGATCGACCAGCCGCAAGCGGGCAAGTCCGACTGCATACTCTCCCTTGTCGAGCGCGGCTCTGCCTTCCGTCATGTTGACCTGGATCCCTCGCACGCGCGCCTGGTATTCCGCGTACGCCTCGCCGGTCTTGCGGGCGATGCCCGGCGTTTCAGGTTCTGCAGGTGCTTCAGGCTTTGGCGTGGGCTTCGGCTTCGCCGCTCGAGCCGCCAGCGTCTCTTCGGTGGTGCGCTTCAGATCAAGCGCGATGGTGTTTTCGGGATCGCGCTCGAGGACCGGCTGCACGCGCTCGCGCAGGGCGCCCTGCAGGTTGCCCGCGGCGATCATGTCACGCGCCGCCTGCAGATCCTGTTCGTTGAGCGCTTTGTTGGGATCTTCGGGCGGCGGCGCCGGCGTTTCAACCGGTGGCACTGTCGTTGTCGGCGGCGGCTCAACCTGCGCAACCTGCGGCGGTGGCGGCGGCGTCCGGCGTCTCAGGACCGTGTAGGTGACGAGGCAGATGGCCAGCACGCCGACTGCAGCGGCCGTCCAGATGAGGATCTGTTTGTTCTGCGGCGACATCGACGTCGAGGCGCGGGGCCGGGGCGGCGTCGAACGGCTCGCAGACACCGATGCGCCGGAGCGGCTCGCGGAGCTGCTCGAGCTCACGCCGCTGGCGGAACTGCCGGTGTCGTTGAGAGGGACGGTCGCGACGGTTCGCGGACTCACTGCGTGTCCATCGAATGTCCCGGACGGATCGTCCTCGAGCGCCAGCTCGAACGCGCCGACGGTCACCGGCACGCCCAGGAGCAGAGCCGCCTTGTCCTTGATTCTCTTGCCGCCGATCCAGACGCCATTCCGGCTGTTCAGGTCGACGATCACATACGAATTGCCTTCGGGTCGGATCTCGGCGTGAAACCTGGACACGCCGTTCAGCGAGTCGTCCAGCACGACGTCGTTGCCGGCGTGCCGGCCGATGCGGACGGGGCCACCGGACAGACGGATCTCGTTCTCGACCGCGTCGCCACGAAACACTACGAGTCTGGGCACATTTACCTCTTACGTACCCCGGTGGGGGCGGGTGGGTGCTGCGCAGCGGACCGCTTCACGCGTGCGAACGCGCCTGACATTGCCGAATCAAGTCGTCCCGTGACCCGCTGCATCCAGGTCGGTGCTTTCAGGGTCACCGTGTCGTCGCTGTTGAATACCCCGGCCGGGAGCGCGTCGACGGTGTCGTCGGTGGACGGCGAAACCGCCGCGGCGGGGGAGTTCAGCACGGCTGGCGGTTCAACGGTCGCGACGGCGACGGCTCCAGCGGCACTGGTGGCAAGCGCCAGCTTCGCGGCCGCGCGTTGCGACGACAGCGGATAGCGGTGCCTTACGCTCTCGAGATCGTCGAGCAGATCCTGGCACGACTGGTATCGTGCATCGGCCTTCTTCGCCAGCGCCTTCATGATCACCGCCGCCAGTTCGGGCGGTGCTTCACTCTCGAGCAACCTGGCGGGATCGTCATTCTGAATCTGTCCGAACAGGCCGGGCAGCTCAGTGGCCGGGAACGGCTTCCGTCCGGTCAGCATGAAGTAGAAGACCCCGCCGAGCGAGAAGATGTCCGATCGTCCGTCGATGTTCTCGCCGCGCGCCTGCTCGGGCGACATGTAGTCCGGCGTCCCCACGATGAAGCCGGCGGCGGTCATGCTCGAACTGGCGAGACGGGCCACACCGAAATCGAGAATCTTCAGGATGCCGTCCGAACGGACGAAGATATTTCCCGGCTTGATGTCGCGGTGGTAAATCGACGCGTTGTGAGCGGAGCTCAGCCCGTTGCAGAGCTGCACCATCAAATCGAGCTTGCGTGGAAGCGACGCGTCGTTCTGCTTCAGGAACTCTCTGAGCGTCGCCCCGCGCAGCAGCTCCATGACGATGAAGAACCGGTCGCCATCCTCTCCGACATCGAAGATCGTGATGATGTTGGGATGCGACAGGCGCGCCGCGGCTTCGGCCTCGCGGTGAAATCGCGTCCGGATATCGGGATCGTCTTCCAGGTCCGCCGTGAGCACCTTGAGCGCCACGTCGCGTCCCATCGCCTTGTCGTGCGCGCGATAGACGACTCCCATCGCCCCCCGGCCGATGCGGTCGATGACCTCATAGCGGCCGATGCGGTCGGGGTGCGTGCGTCGCGGGCGATCGTCAACGGGCAGCGTCATGGTCAGTGCGCCGAGCAGCGAGCCACCAGCGCCGTGATGTTGTCGCGGCTGCCCTGTTCGAGCGCCGTGCTGATCAACGTCTGGGCGAGGGCGGGCAATTCCTGATTGGAAACGACGATGTCGCGCAGCTTGTCGTGCGACACGAATCCGTGCAGTCCGTCGCTGCACAGCAGCAGCGTTTCATCGCCGGAGATCTCGCGTTCGAGCAGGTGCACCTGCGTGTCGGGTCTGACGCCGAGCACGTTGGTCAAAACGTGACGCGTCGCGCGCGATCCATTGTTGCCGCCGTTGGCCCCGAAGACCGTCGCCGCCCAGGAGTCGTCCGTTGTCAGCTGCTCGAACTCGTCACCGGCTCTGAGATACAGGCGGCTGTCGCCGACGTGCGCGACGATCAGGTGGCTCCCCGTCACCAGCGCGCACACGACCGTCGTCCCCATACCGAGATAGTCGTCGTGGCTTTCGGCGAGGCGGTTGATGCGGCGATTGGCCAGGCAGACGGCGGTCTTGAGCCGGTTCGCGTCGTAGGAGAGCGTGGCGTCGACGCCGTACGGCCAGGAAAAATCGTCGGTGCCGTGCGAACGGCGGATGAATTTCTCGATGGATTCGACGGCGATCCGGGCCGCCACTTCGCCGGCCGCATGTCCGCCCATGCCGTCGGCGACGATGAAGAGCCGCAAATCCTCGGCGCTGACGAAGCAATCCTCGTTGATCCGGCGGACAGGGCCGGTCTCACTCAGGCCGTATGCGATCACAATTCCTCGGTTATGGGCGGAGTCTACCACGCTGACGCCCGCGCCTACTACTTTAGTGGTAGTGATACTACTAAAGTGGTATTTCGCCTGCGTGGCTGCCGCCCCGATTCTCCACGCGACCATCACGCGGAAAGCATTCCCTCAGGCCAGTTTGCCGACAAGCAGCGCGCGCGAGTCGACTCCGACCTTTTCGAAAATTCTCGACAGATGTTTCTTCGTTGTCGCCGGCGTAATGCCGAGTGCCGCCGCGATCTGGCTGTTGCGGCGCCCGCGCAGCACCAGCTCGGCCACCTGGCTCTCGCGCCGGGACAGCCGATAGCGCTCCCCGAAGGCGGACATGTCCGTGCCGATTTCGCGGATGCTGAAGGCGATGTCGCCGTGGCGGCCGCGCAGGTTCATGAGGTTCACGACGAACGGCTCGTTGTCGTGCGTGGTCAGTGTGAATTGCGCTTCGGCATTCTGCGAACGATCCTGCGACTGCGCGAGATGGTCCAGCAGCATGACCTGGAGCTCGATGGCGTACTTGCTCCGCAGCCGGTTGACCAGGCGGGTGGCCGGCGGATTCGAGTAGACGAGGCGCTCGCCGCGAAACACGAGAATCGCGAGCGACAGCTGGTCCAGCAGCGAGCGAAGCGCGGCCGTCGACAGCGCGGGGCCGCCGAGCGCCGCCTTAGAGAGAGCCATGTCGCGAAGCGTGACCGGCGCGATCGTGATTGCCGACCGCCTCGGCTGCGTGGCGCCGGGCCGCGCCCTCTGAATCGTCACGCCGGAAGGCGAGTGACTGAGGCTGCTCCACTGAAATGGCTCCGACTCGACTTGTCCGTGAATAGCGATACAGAGCTCCCAGCACGAGCAGCAGCACGATTGCCACGACTGCCGCAACGATCCATATCCAGGTCTGATTACCCGTTCCGCTACGTTGGACGGCCTCGGGATTCCATGTTCCCGTCGCCGGATCGTCCTCGTCGCGATCGCCAGGCGGTGTGGCCGGGACCGCCCGCGGCTTTTCATCCGGCGGCCGGAGTGAGCCCTTGGGCGGAAGGAGGATCACCCGTGTGGCATCGGCATCGGATGCCGACCTCTTGTCCTCCACTCGACGGCTGGCCGTCGGCTTGCCCGACTGTCCGCGTTGCGCCTGTTCGGTCAATTCCGCCAGGCCCGTCGCGGTCTCGTCGATCGAGCGGGCCGCAGCCAGGGCGTCGAGCGCATCCTTGAACCGGCCGGCGTTGATCGCCGCACGAGCGGTGCCGATGTGAGTCGCGAGCTGACGCTCACGATCGAGGCGTTCCTGTTCGATTCGACGGCGTTCTTCGATTTCGTGGAAAGCGGCGCGCAGTTCCTTGATCGTTTCCTCGACGTTCGGATTCGCGGCGGGATCGAGTGATTCGAGCAGCTGAAACGCCGCCTGATGTTTGCCGTTCGCAAACCGCGTGCGCGCGTTGCGGATGGACGCGCGAATGACGGAGGCCTTTTGCTCGGCGGCGACGGCGGCTTGCGCCGTCGTTTTCAACTCCAGCGCGCCGGCGTGCTCGGGGTCGAGGCTCAGCGCGCGTTCGATCTCCTTGACGGCCAGCGCGAGTTCCGACGCCTGAGGCGTGGCGGCATCGAGGCGTGCGGCGGCGGTCGCGACCAGCGTCTCGACTTCCTGGCGGCGCCGTTCGACAGCGGCGGCGGCCTCCTGTTCAGCGATCGCCTGCTGGACACGCTCGAGGAGGCTCGCGGTGCGCGGATGCTCGGCGTCGAGCGCCTGCGCGAGCGTGATCAACCGCATCGACTCCTGGAGGTCGCCCCGCTCGAACGCCGCTTCGGCGCCGCCCTGCTTCTCTTCGAGATCGCGTGCGCGCGCCTCGGCCGCGTCACGCTCCGCAACCACGCGATCGAAACGTTCGCGGGCCGTCTGAACACGCGGATCCGTTGGCACGAGCTCGGACGCGGCTGCCAGAAGCTCCTTCGCGGCCGGCAGATCGCCGGCGGTGAGCCGATCGTCGAACTTCGCCAGAGTGCTTTCGAGTTCCGCGACGAGCTGGAGCGCTTCCTGCTCTTGTTGAATCCGCTCGCGGAGCTGGATCAGTTCGGGCGAATCCGCATCGAGCTCGGCCGCCGTCCCGAGAAGCTCGAGCGCGGCATCGAAGCGCTGCTCGCCGATCGCCGCCTGGGCCTGGCCAAAGAGCTCGCCCAGCCGTGCCTGCTTCTTCAGGCGCTCCTGTTCGGCCCGCTGCTCCTCTTCGATCTTTTCGAGTCCGGCACGCAGTTCGGCGAGCGCCGCCACAACGTCGGGATGCGACGAGGACTGAAAATCCTCGAGCAAGCGGATGGCGGCGTGCGGCTTTCCATTCGCGAATCGCGTTTTGGCGTTACTGATGACAGCCTTGACGCGAGCCGCCTCTCGAAGGGCGGCCATGGCCTTTTCGATGGCGCCCTTGAGGCTGACGGCCTCGGCTCTCTCGGGATCGAGCGTCAGCGCCCGGTCGACGTCACGAAGGGCGATCGTCAGCTCGTTCAACTTGTCGCCGGCCGCCTCGAACAACTTCGACGCGCTGGCGATCAGGGCGGCGATCTCCTGCTGTCTGGTGGCTTCCTGCAGGCGCGCCGAAAACGCATCGACGCGCGGATCGTTCGGCGCCAACGCGCCGGCCTGTTTCAACAGATCCGCGGCGCCGGACAGATTGCCGCTTTCGAGTTGCGTGGACGCCTCTGCGAGCTTCGCTTCGGCCTCTCGGGCGCGCGCTTCGGCCGCCTCCCTGGCGGCGATGTCCGCCAGGACTTGATCGAGCCGCCTGCGCGCCGTGTCGACCCGCATGTCATTTGGAATGAGCCTCGCGCCGTCGTTCAACAGATCGCGCGCCCGCTGGATATCCTGAGCGGCGAGTGCCGCGTCGAAATCGCGGATCACGACGTCGAGCTCCGCTTTCAGCCGCGCGGCCGTCTGAGCACGGCGCAGACGTTCCGTGAAGTCCGACACCTCGGGCGCATCAGCGTCGATGTCCCTGAGCACGTCCAAAAGGCGTGCGGCTTCGTCGAGTTGCTCGTGCTGGATCGCGGTCCTGGCATTCGCCAGCACGCTCAGAAGCTGCTGGCGCCGTTCCGCGCGCTCTTTGGCGATTCGGCGGTCTTCCTCGATCTGGCGCAGCTCCGAGCGCAGTTCGACGAGTGCGTCGCTGACCTGTTCGTGCGAGGCGGGGTCCAGCGCTTCGAGCATCTTCAACGCCGCCTGATGCTCGCCCTTGGCGAAGCGGCGGCGAGCCTCCTCGATGTCGCCGTTGATCCGTTCCTGGGCTTCCTGTTCCTGGGCCGCGAGATCGGCGAGCGCCTGCTGTTCGTCGAAGGCGGCGTGAATGCGATCGAGTTGCGCGATGGCACGCTCTTCCGAGTCGTCGAGCATGAGCACGCGTTTGCACGCCTCGATGGCGGCGTCGTAGTTGCCGGCGTCGAACTCGCGCTCGGCGGTGATCAGATGTTCCTCGATTTGCGCTTTCGCCGCCGCGCGGTTTCGATCCGAGCTGGGGATCACGCTGCCGGACGCCGGCGTCGGCGGAGGTGTGATCAATCCCGTCTGTCGTTGATTCGATCCGGTCGTGCGCGTGCTCGACCGCCGCGGTTCGCCGACCGACGGCCTCAACCGAATGTTGGCCAGCTCCTTTTGAAGGAGGGCGATTTCTTGAATCCGCTGGTCGCGATCCTTCTCGAGCGCAAGGGCGACCAGGTCCACCAGGCGCGGATCGACGTCGGGGTACGCCTCGGCGATCGGCGCCGGCGTGCCTCTGAGAATCTTGTCGAGCACCTCGCTCGACGCCCGCCCCGGAAACGCCTGGCGGTGGGTGAGCAGCTCGTACAAAACCGCGCCGACCGCGAAGATGTCCGCGCGAGCGTCGACCGCTTCGCCCCGGACCTGTTCCGGGGCCATGTAGTTCAAGGTGCCCAGGATGACGCCGGGCAACGTGATGCCCGATGAACTGAGCTTCGCGATGCCGAAATCGAGGATCTTGACGATGCCTTCGGAGCTGACGATGAGATTGGCGGGCTTGATGTCGCGGTGCACGATGCCGGCTTCATGTGCGTGCGCCAGACCGGCACAGACTTCCTCGACCAGCTGCAGCTTTCGCAGGACTGAGAGCGGCGGCCGGAGTCCGAGGACGTCGGTGAACGTCTCGCCGCGGACGTACTCCATGGCGATGAACGGCAGCCCTTCGTCCTCGCCGACATCGAAGATCGTGACGATATTGGGGTGGCTGAGACCGCCGGCGGCTGCCGCCTCACGTGAAAAGCGATCCCGGAGCTCCGGCGTGTCGAATTCCTGCCGGAGCTGCTTGATGGCGACGTAGCGGCCGATGCGGGGGTCGCGGGCCCGATACAGGGCGCCCATGCCGCCGCGGCCGATCAGGTCGACGACCTCGTATCGTCCGAGGGTCCGTGGAATCTTCACAGATCTGGTATTGCCAGCGATTCCGGCGCGTCTGGCGCCAGATTCGCCCGCAGCGTCTCCTATCGGTTCAGAAAGAATCAAACTATAACAGGATCAGCAGTTTGGGGGCAGCGGTGGCATCCGGCGGCTGCCCCGCCTTGTTCGGAGTGCCTCCAAAGCTGGTGTCCTGGCCGCACCCCGCGTTTCATCCTCGCCAACTCGTACCGCAGACTCCGACTTCAGACTCCGACCTCGAAGTTCAACTTCAAACTCCGATCCGCTGACGGATCACGGATTCGTGGCCGCGCGATTTCGGGCTGCGCGCGTGGGACTCCGCGCGCGGTGTCCGTCAATTCGACGTGTTTGGCATCACCGATCCTCGTCGAGAGTCGCCGTGGACGCGACAAGAAATCTTCTCGAGCGAGTACTAAAGGTGCGTGAATGGATCCCTTGTTGATGCGCACGCATCGCGACGAACGCGCGCTCAAAAAATACTTACGAAGCGCCGCGATTCGTTTCGAGTCCTGTTATAGACTCCGCTGCCTCAACCGCAATTACACGATGAAGTCAGTCGCGGATGCAGAGCGCATCCGCGGGCTGGTCTTTCTCTCAGGAGTCCGCGTGAAAGCAGCACCCCGTCTGCCCGTGGATCGTTCTCCTATCAATACCCGTTTCCTCCGAACATCCGCGCGCCTCGCGACCGCCGCGTTCTTCGCGTTCTCGCTCGCACGCGTATCCGCGCAGATTGTTCCCGGCACGAACGTCAACATGGTCGCCGGCACGAGCTGGCCCGACGGCGATCCGTACCTCCAGCGGCAGAACGAACCGTCCGTCGCGGTCTCCACGCGCAACGTGCTTCATCTGTTCGCGGGCGCGAACGACTATCGAACCGTCGATCTTCCCGGACTCCCCGCTGACAAGCCGACCGGCGACGCGTGGCTCGGCATCTTCAAGTCGTTTGACGGCGGACGCACCTGGAAGAGCAACCTGCTGCCCGGGTACCCGCAGGACTCGTCGGCGATCGGCAACGCATCGCCGCTGAAAGGCTTCGACGCCGCAGCCGATCCGCTGGTGCGAGCCGGCGCCAACGGATTGTTCGTGTACTCGGGCATCGCGTTTCAACGCGCGGCGATCGTCGGATCGACCCCGGTGCAGGCCGGACTGGGAGACAGGGCCGAAGGGCGCGAACGTCAAGGCGGGAAGGTCAAACGAGAAGAGAAGGAACGAGAGAAAGCCGGGGAAGAGAAGGAGCGCAAGGAGAAAGCGAATTCAAAGCAGGCGCGCGCCGAACAGCGCGCACGCGATCAGGAACGTGCCCGCGAATTCGCGCGCGAACAAGCGTCCGCCGGTAACGGCCGCGATGTCGCCCGCCGGAAACCGGGACGCGAACAGCCGTTGTCGCGCCTGCGCGGTGGAGCGGAGGAGGGCGATGAGGAGGCGGGTGTCGAATCGGGGACGGCCAGCGCCGTGTTCGTGTCGACGTTCACCGATCTCGACAACCGCGAGAACGGCGATCCGGTCAGCTACATTCGCACGACCCTCGTCGATCACGACTCCGGCG
>Ga0105242_10001681_pt1 | contig 17521 bp, 14 predicted proteins | sample KBSM24metaG_FD_81521 | JGI IMG/M metagenome (GOLD analysis project Ga0105242, IMG submission 81521) | Miscanthus rhizosphere microbial communities from Kellogg Biological Station, Michigan, USA - KBS M2-4 metaG | ecosystem: Host-associated > Plants > Roots > Rhizosphere > Soil | place... | reverse complement strand
GACCTCCGACATCCACATCGAGCACCAGCTCCAGACCGACCGCGAGGACGTCAAGGGTCAGGCCAAGGCGGCGGTCGCCCTGGCGCGCTCCTATTGCGACGACGTCGAGTTCTCGCCGATGGACGCGACCCGGGCCGACCTCGAGTTCACCGCCGAGGTCTGCGCGATCGCGGTCGAGGAGGGCGCGACCGTCGTCAACATTCCCGACACCGTCGGCTACACCACGCCGGAGGAGTACGCCGAGTACTTCCGCCGCCTCTACGAGCTGGTGCCGGCGCTGCGCCAGGTCGAGACCTCGGTCCACTGCCACGACGACCTGGGGATGGCGGTCGCCAACTCCTACGCCGGCCTGCTGGCCGGAGCCCGCCAGGTCGAGTGCGCCGTCAACGGGATCGGCGAGCGGGCCGGTAACTGCGCGCTGGAGGAGATCGCGATGCTGATCGACGTCCGCGCGGACGTTCACGGCCTCAGCACCGGGATCAACACCCGTGAGATCGCCCGTACCAGCCGCATGGTCTCGCGCCTGACCGGTTATCCGGTCCAGCCCAACAAGGCGGTGGTGGGCGCCAACGCCTTCGCCCACGAGTCCGGGATCCACCAGGATGGCGTGCTGAAGGAGCGCAGCACCTACGAGATCATGGACGCGACCGAAGTCGGCCTGGAGTCGAACTCGATCGTGCTGGGCAAGCACTCCGGCCGTCACGCCCTGCGCGACGCCCTGGAGCAGCTGGGCTTCAAGGTCGAGGGCAACGCCCTCAACTCTGCTTTCAAGGCGTTCAAGGAGGTCGCCGACCGCAAGAAGCATGTGACCGCCCTGGATCTGGAGGCAATCGTCTCCGACGAGATGCGCGAGCGCGCCGACGCCCACGAGCTGGCCTGGTTCGAGGTCGAGGCGGGATCCCGGCGCGAGCCGCTGGCCCGTGTCGCCGTCACCCTGCCTTCCGGCGAGGAGGTGGTCGGCGAGTCGAGTGGGGACGGTCCCATCGATGCGATCTTCCAGGCGATCCAGAAGGCGGTCGGCACCGAGTGCGAGCTGCGCGACTACACGGTCGGCGCCGTGACCGGGGGCGAGGACGCCCTCGGTGAGGTGACCGTGCGCCTGCGCGCCGAAGGTCGCCTGGCCACCGGCCAGGGCGTCGCCACCGACATCCTCGAGGCTTCCGCCCGCGCCTACGTCCGCGCCCTCTCCAACGCCCTGGAAGGCGCCGCCACCCGCGAGGCCGAGGCCGCCACCGCCGAAGCCGCAATCGAGCGCACCCCCGGCCCCTAAATCCGAGCATTTCCGCCCCCTCCGGGGGCGAATCCGAAGCGAGTCCGTCCTTGATCCCGCTATGCGGGAACAGGGACGGACTCGTCATCGGCCAGGAGCGACTGGAATTGATCTGCGGATCGCCGATTTGGCGGAAGGGCAGTTCGGGGTCGTCTCCAGGAAGCAGTTGCGGGAGCTCGGCTTGTCGTCGAGCGCGATTGGGCGCCGGGTTGAGAGCGGGCGTTTGCGCCTCTTGCACAGGGGCGTCTATGCGGTCGGCTACCGGACTCCGTACTCGCACGCAGCTTGGAAGGCAGCGGTCCTCTCAGCGGGGCCAGATGCCGTCCTGAGCCACCGCTCTGCGGCTGCGCTCTGGGGGATACGGGGCTCGTATGGAGGGGCAATCGACATCTTGGCGCCGACGAAGGCCAAATCGCGAGGAAACGTCAGGCGGCATTTTTCGGTGCTCCCCGCTGACGAGGCCACCGAGCACGAGGGGATTCCCGTCACGACCGTGCCGCGGACGATCTTCGACATGGCGGCGGGGTCGCCGCCGGAGGTGGTCGAGTCGATGCTGCGGGAGGCGGAATACCGGCGGCTCTACGACCGGCTCTCGCTGCATGACCTACTTGAGCGCTATCCGCGACGGCGGGGATCGAGGGCGGTACGGGCGGCGCTGGCGCGGGTGGAGGAACGGCCCGGGCGGGTTCGCAGCAGGCTGGAGGAACGCTTCCTGCCGTTCCTCGATCGTCATGGGTTACCGCGGCCGCGCTTTAACGCCTGGCTCGAAGTGGGAGGGGAGCGCTACCAGGTCGACTGCCTCTGGCCGGCGGTGCGGCAGATCGTCGAGCTCGATGGCTGGGAGGCGCACGGGACCCGAACGGCTTTCCGGGACGATCGTGCTCGCGACCGGCGGCTGCGGGTCGCTGGCTACGAAGTCACTCGGATCGCCTGGGCGCAGCTCGACGATGAATCGGAGGCGGTCGCTGCGGATCTCCGGGCCCTCGTCGGGGCTGCCCAATCGTGCCTGCCTATCGGCAACCCGGCTCTATAGGCGGCAATACAACTGTCTGTGATAACGTACAGCGACCGTGACCGCCAAATCCGCCACCCAGAAGCCGAGTCAGGAGCACGAGGCCACCGCACCCGCGTTTCGGGCCTCGTCCTCTCCCGCCGTCGGCTTGCGCATGCGCGCCCTGCGGGAGGCGATGGGGCTGTCGCTGCGGGATCTCGCCGAGCGCAGCCGCGTCAGCGCGCCGATGCTCTCGCAGGTCGAGCGTGGGGAGACGAGCCCGACGCTGGCCGTCGCCGCCAAGATCGCCGCCGGCTTGGAGCTGACGCTCTCGCAGCTGCTGCGCCTCGACGAGGAACCGCACGTCGCCGTCAGTCGGGCCGACTCGCGCCGTCGCTCCGAGCGCGGCGGCCACCGCTTCGAGGAGCTGACCCCGCCGCTGCCCGGGCAGCGCGCCGACGTCTCTCTGCACACGCTGGAGCCCGGCGCTACCACCGGCGGCCGCGAGGACCCACCGATGCACGAGCCCGGCAGCCGCGAGACCGCTGTCGTCCTCTTCGGGACGCTGGCGCTGGTCGTCGACGGCAGCCGCTACGAGCTCGGCCCCGGCGACAGCGTCACCTTTGACGCCGACCTTCCCCATCACTTCGAGAACGAAGGCGAGGAGCCAACTCGGTTTCTCGCCGTGATCGCCGCCGGCCTGAGGAGGAGCTGAGGTAATGCCGAAAACCATGTTCGACAAGATCTGGGGGGCCCACGAGGTCTCCGACGGGTTGATCTACATCGACCTGCACCTGGTCCACGAGGTCACCTCGCCGCAGGCCTTCGACGGGTTGCGGATGGCGGGCAGGCCGCTACGCCGTCCCGACAAGACGCTGGCCACCGCCGACCACAACGTGCCCACCGACGGCACCATGGTCGCTCGCCTGATTGCCGACGAGCTCTCGCGCGTCCAGGTCGAGACCCTGGAGCGCAACTGCGAGGAGTTCGGCATCCCGCTCTACTCGCTGGGCTCCGACAAGCAGGGGATCGTCCACGTAATTGGCCCGGAGCTGGGCGTCACCCAGCCGGGCATGACGATCGTCTGCGGCGATAGCCACACCTCCACCCACGGCGCTTTCGGGGCGCTGGCCTTCGGGATCGGCACCTCCGAGGTCGAGCACGTGCTGGCGACCCAGTGCCTGGTTCAGAAGCGGCCCCAGACGATGCGGATCAACTACAGCGGCGCGCTGGGCGCCGGCGTCACCCCGAAGGACCTGATCCTGGCGACGATCGGCCGCCTCGGCACCGGCGGCATGGTCGGCCATGCGGTCGAGTACGCCGGGCCGGCGATCGAGGCGCTGGCGATGCCAGGCCGGATGACGATCTGCAACATGACGATCGAGGGCGGGGGAAGGGCCGGGATGATCGCCCCCGACGAGCAGACTTTCGAGTGGGTGCGGGGCAAAGCCGGCGCCCCCGCCGACTTCGAGGCCGCCGTCGAGGCCTGGCGCCGGTTGCCGACCGATGAGGGCGCCAGCTTCGACACCGAGGTCGAGATCGACGCCGCCGCGATCTCGCCGATGGTCACCTGGGGGACCAATCCCGGGATGGTGGTCGAGGTCACCGATCGCGTCCCCGACCCCGCCGCGATGGACGAGCCCGCCGCCCGCGAATCAGCCGAACGGGCCCTCACCTACATGGGCCTAGAGGCCGGCACGCCGATGACCGAGGTCGCCCCGGAACGGGTTTTCATCGGCTCCTGCACCAACTCGCGGATCGAGGATCTGCGTGAGGCGGCGGCGATGGTCGACGGCCGCAAGATCGCCAGCACGGTCCACGGCATGGTCGTGCCGGGTTCCCAGCAGGTCAAAGCCGCCGCCGAAGCCGAGGGCCTCGACGAGGTCTTCCGCAGCGCCGGCTTCGAATGGCGCGAGGCGGGCTGCTCGATGTGCCTGGGCATGAACCCGGACATCCTCAGCGAGGGCGAGCGATGTGCTTCGACCTCGAACCGCAATTTTGAGGGCCGCCAGGGCAAGGGTGGGCGCACCCACCTGGTCAGCCCAAGGATGGCCGCCGCGGCGGCGATCGAGGGTCACTTCGTCGACATCAGGGAATGGAGCTGAGCATGCGACCGATTGACGTCATCGAGGGCAAGGTGTCGGTGCTGGACCGCGCCGACGTCGACACCGACCAGATCATCCCCAAGCAGTTCTTGAAGCGGGTTGAGCGGACCGGCTTCGGCGAGTTCCTCTTCTATGACTGGATCCGCGACGGTGAGATTGCGTTGGAGCCGAACCCGATCCTCGTCGCCGGTCGCAACTTCGGCTGCGGATCCTCGCGCGAGCACGCCCCCTGGGCGCTGGAGGACTTCGGCTTCGAGGCGATCATCGCCCCGTCCTTCGCCGACATCTTCTACTCCAACTGCACCAAGATCGGGCTACTGCCGGCGATCCTCACCGAGGAGCAGTGTCGGGCCGTCGCCGAGGCAGGGGAGGCGCGGATCGACGTCGACGACGAGACCGTCACCTGCGCCGCCGGCGTCTTCGAGTTCGCCGTCGAGCCGGATGTCAAGCACCGGCTGCTGAACGGCCTCGATGACATCGGCATCACGCTCGAGAACTCGGGCGCGATCGACGCCTACGAGGAGCAGGCGGGCGCTCGCCCGGCACCCATCACGACCGCCCTGTAGAGATGGCGCCGGCGATGAACAGCGGCCCCCTCGAGTGGGATGCGGAGACCTACGACACCGTCTCCGACCCTCAGTTCGAATGGGGGATGGAGGTGCTCGAGCGGCTGCCGCTGAACGGTGACGAGGCCGCGGTCGACGCCGGCTGCGGCTCCGGCCGCGTCACCGCCGAGCTTCTCGAGCGTCTCCCGAACGGCACCGTCCTCGCTGTCGATGGCTCCTCGGCAATGATCGAGAAGGCACGTGAGCGGCTCGGCGACCGCGCCTCCTACCTGGTCGCCGACCTCGCCGAGCTGGAGCTGGCGGGGCAGGTCGATCTGGTCTTCTCGACCGCGACCTTTCACTGGATTCCCGATCACGAGCGCCTCTTCGCGCGACTGCGGGCAGCACTGCGCCCGGGCGGGCGCCTCGTCGCCCAGTGCGGCGGGCAGGGCAACGTCGCCCGCCATACCGAGGCGATCTTGGCGGTCGCCGGCCGCCCCGAGTACGCCAGCGACTTCGCCCATGCGGAGGGCATCTGGAACTTCGCCGGGCCGGAGGAGACCGCCGAGCGACTCGAGCGCGCCGGCTTCACCGTCCTGCGCTGCTGGCTGCAGCCGAAGCCGGTGCAGCCGGCCAACCCGCTGGCCTTCACCTCCACCGTCACCCTCGGTCCGTTGCTCGCGCAGCTGCCGGAGGAGAAGCGACGACCCTTCGCGGAAGCAGTCCTCGAGGCCTCCGAGCAGCCGCTCGTGCTCGACTACGTGCGACTCAATATCGAGGCTGTCGCCGCCTGACCGCCTTCCCGTAGAGTGGCGGCCCCGTGAGCGACGCGCCCCGCATAGTCCTGCTCCCTGGTGACGGCATCGGGCCCGAGATCGTCGCCGCCGCCAAGCAGCTACTCGAATCCCTCGGCGAGTTCGAGTTCACCGAGCACCTGCTCGGCGGTTGCTCGATCGACGCCCACGGCACCGCTCTGACCGACGAGGTGCTCGACGCCTGCCGCGCCGCCGATGCGGTCCTGCTCGGCGCCGTTGGCGGGCCGCAGTGGGACACCACCGATCCCGCCCAGCCGCGCCCCGAGCAAGGTCTGCTTGGCCTCCGTAAGGGAATGGGTCTTTACGCCAACCTGCGCCCGGTCCGACCCAGCCCGGCACTCGTCGGCGCCAGCCCGCTGCGCGAGGAGCGAATCGCCGGCACCGACCTGCTGGTCGTCCGCGAGCTGACCGGCGGCATCTACTTCGGCGACTCCGGCCGCGATGGCGACGCTGCCCACGACACCTGCGAATACGACGCCGGCGAAATCGAGCGGATCGCCCGCACCGCCTTTGACGCCGCCCGCCGCCGCGGCGCCGGCTCCGGCCGCAAACCGCGCGTCACCTCGGTCGACAAGGCCAACGTGCTGGAGACTTCCCGGCTCTGGCGCGAGGTAGTCGGGCGCGTCGCCCCCGACTACGCCGATGTCGAGCTCGACCACCTGCTGGTCGACAACGCGGCGATGCAGCTCGTCTCCCGCCCGGCCGACTTCGACGTGATCGTCACCGAGAACCTCTTTGGCGACATCCTCAGTGACGAGTCGGCGATGCTGACCGGCTCGCTGGGGATGCTGCCCTCCGCCAGCCTCGGCGAGGAGGGCGCACCGGGCCTCTTCGAGCCGGTCCACGGCTCGGCGCCGGACATCGCCGGCAAAGGCATCGCCAACCCGCTCGCGACCTTCCTCTCAGCGGCGATGCTGCTGCGGCACGGCCTCGGTCGGGCCGACGACGCCGCCCGCATCGAGACCGCCGTCGACGCCGTGCTCGAGGGTGGGCTGCGCACCCCCGACCTGGCAGCGGGGACGCTGGCACCGCCTCCGATGCCAGACGTCCCCGCCGAGGTTGAGGTCGGGACCGCCGAGATGACCGACGCGGTCCTCGCGGCCCTCTCCGCTTAAGGAGCGGTTACCGCCCAAACGCCCTGGACGAAGCCGTCCACTTCGGCGTTTTTGAACTGCGCCAGCAGCCCAAAGCCGAGCCGGTTGGCGGTACCCGGGTCGATTCCGAGGTCTTCGAATTCGGCCGATTTGGCGGTGATGTAGACACAGAGCTGGCCGGCGGCCGCCTGCGGGGTGGTGCTTCCACCGCCGAGACCGGGGCAGGCCGTGCTGCTGGTGCCGGGCAGCATCACGTTCGTCGCCGGCGAGTTCGCCAGCGGGAATTGGAAGGACACCGAGTCGCGGAAGCTCACCGCTTTCACGAAGCCGGCTTCTTTGCCGCCGATATTGCCACCGAGGTCGAAAACCCCGCGCAGGGTCTGGCCGCTCTTCAGGTTGCCGATGATCGGGCCCAGTTCTTCGCCGAATTTGCTACTCACCTTGCTGGCGGTGACAGCACCGTTGGCGAGATTGGAGTTGTTGACAGCGTTGGCGGCCAGTTTCTGGTTGGTGACGGCGCCGTTGTTGAGTTTGTTGGTGGTCACCACGCTGTTCTTGATCGAGTTGGCGATCACCGCACCGGCGCCGATCTTGGCGCTGGTGATGGCGCCGTTGCCGATGTTGCTCGGGCCGACGGCGTTGGGGCCGATCTTGCCTGGGATGACCGCGCCCGGCGCCAGCTTGCCGCTGGTCACGGCCTGCTTGCGGATCTTCGCCGCGGTGACGGCGCCGCGCTTCAGCTGATTGGGGCCGACGCTGTTCTTCGGCAGCCCGGCGGCGACGGCGGCGCCGCCGAGGGCGACGAACAGCGCGATCGTCGCGATCACGTTCGAGTAGCTGAGCTTGGGGATGAACCTCTTGGACATTGGTTTTTGCGCCTCCTTGATGGGTTTCGGGCGTCTTTCGTGGCACCCGACGCAAACACCTGCGTTTGATCGGGCATAATTCCCCAACATGGAGCAGGTCGATTTGATTTGGAAGAACGGGGAGCTGGTTGCCTGGGAGGATGCCCAGGTGCACGTGCTCACGCACGCGATGCACTACGGAACCGGCGTTTTCGAGGGTATTCGCGCCTACGAGACCGACCGCGGCCCCGCCGTCTTTCGCCACCGCGAGCATCTTGACCGGCTCGCCAAGTCAGCCGAGCTCTACTACTTGGAGATGCCCTACTCGACGGAGGAGATCCGCCAGGGCACCCACGACCTGATCCGCGGCAACGGGCTCGGCTCCTGCTACATCCGGCCGCTCGTCTTCCGCGGCTACGGCAGCCTTGGGCTCTACGCGACCGACGCACCGGTTGAAGCGATCGTCGCCGCCTTCCCCTGGGGTGTCTACCTCGGCGAGGAGGCGGCCCGCAACGGCATCCGCGCCAAGGTCTCCTCCTGGCGAGCGATCTCCGGCGACAGCCTGATCCCGCACTCGAAGGCCGCCGGCCAGTACCTCAACTCGATCCTCGCCAAGACCGAGGCCCAGAAGGCCGGCTACGAGGAGGCGATCCTGCTCGACCAGCACGGCCACGTCTCCGAGGGCTCCGGCGAGAACGTCTTCGTCGTCCGTGACGGCGCCCTTGTCACCCCCGGCCACACCAACGCGATCCTCGACGGGATCACGCGCAACTCGGTGGTGCAGATCGCCAAGGACATCGGCTACCTCGTCGAAGAGCGCGACATCGCCCGCGCCGAGCTCTACCTCGCCGACGAGGTCTTCCTAACCGGCACCGCCGCCGAGCTGGTGCCGGTCCGCGAGATCGACGATCACCCGATCGGCGAGCCGGGGGAGATCACCCGCGTGATCCAGAAGAAGTTCGACGACGCCCTGCATGGCCGCGCCGAGGAGTACCTGGAGTGGCTGGATTTCGTCGAGATCGGGCGAATTACCTCAGCCGCCTAGCGGCTGGCGCGGGTCAGATGACCCGTGCACCCAAGCTCCCCGGTGGGAGCTACCCGATCTTCGATTCGAAAGGCAGCAGCAGATGGAACAGGTGAAGCTCTACGACACGACCTTGCGCGACGGCATGGGCGGCAAGGGGATGTCGCTCTCCGTCGCCGAGAAGCTCAGCGTCGTCCGCGCCCTCGATGGACTCGGTGTCCAGTTCATCGAGGCCGGTTTTCCGAGCTCGAACCCGAAGGAAGCCGAGCTGTTCGAAAGGCTCGCCGAGCTGGAGCTGAAAGGGGCGACGATCTCCGCCTTCGGGATGACCCGCCGCCGCGACCGTCGCGCCGAGGATGACGAGGCCCTGGGTGCCCTGGTCGGCTCGTTCGCGCCGATGGTCTGCCTGGTCGGCAAGAGTTCGCTGCTCCACGTCGAGAAGGTGATCCGTGTCTCCCGCGAGGAGAACCTGGCGATGATCGCCGACTCGGTCGCCTTCTGCCGGGGCGAGGGCAAGCGGGTCGTCTTCGACGCCGAGCACTTCTTCGACGGCTACCGCGAAGACCCGGCCTACGCGCTGGCCTGCGTGCGGGCTGCGGCCGAGGCCGGGGCCGAGAACGTCACCCTTTGCGACACCAACGGCGGCAGCCTGCCCGACTTCGTCGCCGCCGCGACCGCCGCGGTCCGCGCCGATTTGGGCGAGGGGGCGGCGGAGCTGGGGATCCACACCCACAACGACGCCGAGTGCGCGGTCGCCAACTCGCTCGCCGCTGTCGGCGCCGGCGCCCGCCTCGTCCAGGGCTGCGTCAACGGCTACGGCGAGCGCTGCGGCAACGCTAACTTGGCCTCGATCCTGCCGGCGCTGCAGCTGAAGATGGGCTTCGCAGTCGTCTCTGCCGAGCAGCTGGCGAGCCTCACCCAGACTGCCCACTACCTCGACGAGGTCTGCAATCTGGCCTCCGATCCCAACCGTGCCTACGTCGGCCGCAACGCCTTCGCCCACAAGGCGGGCATGCACGCTGCTGGAGTCGCCGCCGATGCCAGCACCTTCGAGCACTTCGACCCCGCCTTGGTCGGCAACGAGCGCGACATCCTGCCCTCCGAGCTGGCCGGCAAGGCGACGATCCGCAGTCAGGCCGAGGGGGCCGGGTTGGAGATCGACGACGAGGCGGCGACGCGGGCGGTCGAGCGGCTCAAGGAGCGCGAGCATCGCGGCTACCACTACGAGGCGGCGCCGGCCTCCTTCGAGCTGCTGCTGCGGCGCGAGGCGGGGGTCTACCGGCCCCTCTTCAAGCTGGAGAGCTTCCGGGTTGTGACCGAGAAGCGGGCCGGAGGGGTGGTCGAGACCGAGGCGACGATCAAGGTCGAGGTCGACGGTGAGCGCTACGTCCGCGTCGCCGAGGGCAACGGCCCGGTCAACGCCCTCGACAAGGCGCTGCGCGACGCGATCGCCGATCGCTACCCGCACCTCGCCGAGATCGAGCTGACGAACTACAAGGTGCGGATCCTCGACGAAGCCCACGGCACCGGCGCCGTCACCCGCGTCCTCCTCGACTCCGCCGACGGCGAGCGCGAGTGGGGCACGACCGGCGTCTCGGAGAACATCATCGAGGCTTCCTGGGAGGCACTTGTCGACTCGCTCGAGTTCGCCTTCCAGCCGCGTCCGGTCGCCGCCGAGCGCGAATAGGCTGCCGTCCGTGAACGGCGGCCCCGAGGAGCAGATCCCGCTCGCCCGGCCCGAACTGGGTGAGCGTGAGGAGGAGCTGGTGCTAGGGGTGCTGCGCTCCGGCCAGCTCTCGCTGGGGCCGATCGGCGAACGCTTCGAGCGGGCGCTGGCCGAGTGGCTCGGGGTCGAGGACGCGGTCGCCGTCTCCAGCGGCACCGCGGCGCTGCACCTCGGCGTGCGGGCGCTCGGATGGGGCGCCGGCGACGAGGTCTTGACCAGCCCCTTCAGCTTCGTCGCCTCCGCCAACTGCCTGCTCTACGAAGGGGCGAAGCCGGTCTTCTGCGACGTCGACCCCCTCACCCTGGACCTCGACCCCGCGGCCGCCGCCGCGGCCGTAGGCGAGCGCACCGCCGGCCTGCTGCCGGTCCACATCTTCGGCTACCCGGCGGCGATGCCCGAGCTGGAGGCGCTCGCTACCGCGCGCGGCCTCGGCATCCTCGAGGACGCCTGCGAGGCGCTTGGCGCCGTCGACTCCGAGGGGCGGACGGTCGGCGCCCGCGGCAACCTCGCCACCTTCGCCTTCTACGCCAACAAGCAGATGACGACGGGGGAGGGGGGCATGATCGTCCCCCGCGACGCTGCCGAGGCGGCCCGCCTGCGCAGCGAGCGCAACCAGGGCCGCGCTGTCGACATGGGCTGGCTCGACCACGACCGGCTCGGCTACAACTACCGCCTCTCCGACGTCGCCGCCGCGATCGGCGTCGCCCAGGTCGAGCGGCTGAGCACGTTGTTGGCGGAACGTGAGCGGGTCGCCGGCCTCTACGCCGAGCGCCTCGCCGAGCTCGAGGGCGTCGAGACCCCGATCGCCGGCCGCGAGCCCGAGCGGCGCAGCTGGTTCGTCTACACGGTGGCTCTTCCCGAGGGCGTCGACCGCGACGCCACCGTCGTTCGCCTCGCCGACCGCGGTGTCGCCAGCAAGGCCTACCTGCCCTGCATCCATCTCTTCCCACACCTGCGCGAGCTCGGTTACCGCGAGGGCCAGTTCCCGGTCGCCGAAGCGGCCTCGGCGCGCTCGTTGGCGCTGCCTTTCTTCCCGGCGATGACCGAGGCGCAGGTGGAGCGGGTCGTCGGGGCGCTGGCTGCGGCAATACGATCCGCCTGATGCCGGCCGAGGATTCGCCCGAGAAGACGCCCTCCGCGGGGCCGGCCCGCGGGGCCGGCGGCGACTCGCGCTTCCACAAGGAGCCCGACCCGCGCTTCTGGGCGCTCAATCGCTCGCTCGAGTTCGACTGCCGGCTGGCGCCCTTCGACATCGACCAGTCGCGCGCCCACGCCCGCGGCCTGCGCGACGTCGGCGTCCTCAGCGAGGCCGAGTTGGCCGAGATCGAGGCTGGCCTCGGCCGGGTCCACGAGCGGATGGCCGCGCACGGCTTCCGCTTTGAGGACTCCGACGAGGACATCCACATGGCGATCGAGCGACTGCTCGGCGAGGAGATCGGCGCCGTCGCTGGCAAGCTCCACACCGGCCGCTCCCGCAACGACCAGGTCGCCACCGACGTGGCGATGGTCGTGCAGGCGCACTCGCTGCGGGCAATCGAGCTCTGCGGTGCGGCGATGGAGCGGCTGCTGGCGCTCGCCGAGTCCCACCGCGACTGGCCGCTGCCTGGCTACACGCACCTACAGCGCGCCCAGCCGGTCTACCTCGGCCACCATTTGCTCGCCTACTTCTGGATGTTCGCCCGCGACGTGCTGCGCTTCCAGTTCGCGCTCGACAGCGCCAGCGTGATGCCGCTCGGCTCCGGCGCCTTGGCCGGGGTCAACTGGGAGATCGACCGCGAGACGGTCGCCGCCGACCTCGGCTTCGAGCATGTCAGCCACAACTCGATCGACGGCGCTTCCAACCGCGACTTCGTGCTCGACTACCTGGCCGCTGCCTCGGCCTGTTCGATGCACCTCTCGCGGCTCGGCTCGGAAATCGTCATCTGGTCGAGCACCGAGTTTGGCTTTTGCGAGCTCGACGAGTCCTTCTCTTCGGGATCCTCGATCATGCCGCAGAAGAAGAACCCCGACTCGGCCGAGCTGCTGCGGGCGAAGAGCCCGCGGGTGGCCGCCAGCTACCAGACCCTGCTCGGCGTGATGCACGCGTTGCCGCTCACCTACGGCAAGGACATGCAGGAGGACAAGGAGCCGCTCTTCGACGCGATCGACACCGTCGAGCTCTGCCTCGACGCGGCCGCCGGGATGCTCGATGGGATCGCCTTCGACCGCACCCGGATGGAGGCCGCCTCCGGTGATGAGATGCTCGCCGCCACCGAGGTCGCCGACCTGCTGGTCCGCCGCGGCATGCCTTTCCGTGAGGCGCACGGCGTCGTCGGCGGCCTCGTCCGCGACGCGGTCGAGGCCGGCAAAACGCTCTCGCAGCTGACCCCGGAGGAGTTGCGCGCCCGCTCTGAGCTGCTTGACGACGAGTACTACGCGGTGCTCCGGCAGGGCAGCTGGCTGGAGTCGAAGCAGATCGCTGGGGGTACCGGCTCGATACCGCTGGCGGCGCAGATCGAGGAGGCGCGGGCGACCCTCGCGGCGGTGCAGGCGCGGGTCGCCGACGAGCGCTCCTGAGTTGGGCGCATCCTCCGAATCCGGTAGCCGGGCCCAACGGCTCGAAGGGCCGTTGGGGGCTGACTTCTTTGCTCGCTCGGTGCACGAGGTGGCGCGGGACCTGATCGGCTGCCAGCTCTTCTTCGCGGGGGTTGGCGGCGAGATTGTCGAGACCGAGAGCTACGAGCGCGACGACCCCGCCTGCCACGCTTACGTCGGTCTCACCGATCGGACCGAGCCGCTATTCGGCCCACCCGGACGGGCCTACGTTTACCTCTCCTACGGGATCCACAGCCTCCTCAACGCCGTCTGCGAACCAGAGGGTGAGGCGGCGGCCGTGCTGATTCGCGCCCTCCGCCCGACCGCCGGCCTGGAGGCGATGCGGGAGCGCCGCGGCGACCGCCCCGAGCGCGAATTGTGCTCGGGGCCCGGCAAGCTGACCGAGGCGCTCGGGGTGGGCCTTGACCAGAACGACACCGACCTCGCCCGCGATCCGTTCCTGCTGTTGCCTCCGGAGGGAGGGCCGCCGCCGGTCGTCACCGGTCCCCGGATCGGCATCACCAAAGCGGTCGAGCGACCCTGGCGCTTCTGCGCCGCGGGCAGCCGCTTCGTCTCGAAACCCTGGCCGCCGGGCCTGGGGGCTAGCCGGCGGTGATGCCACCACCGCTGCCCGATTCGGGCGCGGCTTCAGGGGTGGCTTCCGGCGCCGCTTCCCCTTCGGGCGCCGCTTCTTCGACTTCCGGGGCGGCTTCTTCTTCGATCACTTCCGGCGCTTCTTCTTCGGCCCCGGATTCCGACGGCGCGTAGCTTTCGGTTTCGCCTTCTTCTTCGCTGCCGCTGCCGGATTCGCGGGCGGCCTTGCGAGCGTTCTTGTCGGCTGCGTGTTCGGCCTGGATTCCCTGCCAGGCGGAGATCACGCTGGCCCAGATCAGCGCCGGGAAGGTGCCGCCCATCACCGGGCCGCCGTTGTAGAGGGTGGTCATCGGGGTCGTCGTGTCGGCGTAGCCGACCCAGACGCAGGCGGTCACTTCCGAGTCGACGCCGCCGCAGAACCAGGCGTCGCCGTTGTTCTCGGTCGTGCCGGTCTTGCCCCACTGGTTTTCGGCGCCGATCTGGGCGTGGGTGCCGGTGCCGCTAGAGACGACGGTTTCAAGGATGCTCTTCGCTTCTTCGGCGACGCCCTGGTCGATTACCTGGGTGTGGATCGAGTCGTTGTCGCCGCCCTTGATCGTGTGGCCGTCCTGGTCGGTGACCTGGGTGTAGGAGACGGGGCTGTCGCCCGGCACCGGCGCCAAGGTCCCGCTGACCCGGTCGCCGTTGTTGCCAATCGTCGTGTAGGCGTAAGCCCAGCCGAGCGGGGTGACGCCTTCGGAGAGGCCGCCGAGCACCATCGCCGGGTTGGTCGAGATCGGGTCCGAGTAGCCGGCCTTATGGATCGTGCTGGCGATCGAGCGGGTGCGGTCCTCGACCGTCTTGCCCTGCAGTCCTTCGAGGGCGAGGGCGGCATAGATCGAGTTGTCCGAGTAGGTCGTCGCGCAGACGATGTCGCAGGAGCCGAGGTAGGAGTCCTCGTCGTTGGAGACTTCGAAGACTTCGTTGCCGTGCTTGCCGAAGTGGAAGGTGCGCTGTTCAGAGGGATAGACGGTGTAAGGGGAGATCCCCTCTTCGAGCGCCGTCAGCAGCGTGAAGGGCTTGATCGAGGAGCCCGGCTGGCGGTGCCCCTGGGTAGCGAGGTTGAAGGGCTTGGTTTCGAAGTCGGGGCCGCCGACCATTGCCTTGATCGAGGCGTTGCGGTTGTCGATCACGACCACCGAGGCGGTCGCCGGCAGGTAGCCCATGTAGGAGTTGACCGCTTCTTCGGCCGCTTCCTGCAGGCCCAGGTCGAGCGTCGACTTGACTTTGAGACCGCCGAAGAAGGCCTTCGAGGCGCCGTACCGGTCGACTAGCTGCTGGCGCAGGTAGGCGGTGAAGTAGGGGGCCTTGGAGTCGAGGTGGGGGGGCTCGATGTCGGCCGGCGAGGGCAGCGCCTGCTTGATCCCTTCCTCGTACTGCTCGTGGGAGATGTAGCCCTGTTCGGTCATTTTTTCGAGCACCAGGTTGCGGCGGCCGAGCGCGTTTTCGGGGTAGACCTTGGGGTCAAAGGCCGAGGGCGACGCGATGATCCCGGCTAGCGTCGCCGCCTCCCAGGGCTCCAGCACCGAGGCGCAGGGCTCTTCCGGGGTGCCGCAGCCGGGGTGGGCGGCACCGAAGTAGGTGCGGGCGGCGGCCTCAATCCCATAGGCCCCCTCGCCGAAGTAGATCGTGTTCAGGTACTGGGTGAGGATCTTGTCCTTACTCCAGTGGCGCTCGAGTCGGTAGGCGAGCGCCGCCTCGCGGAACTTCTCGAGGATCGTGCGGCTACCTTCGGCTTCCAGCGCGTTCTTGACGAACTGCTCGGTGATCGTCGAGGCGCCCTGCTGGGCACTCTGGCTGAGGATGTCTTTGACGAGGGCGCGGCCGATGCCCTGGAAGTCGACGCCGTTGTGTTCGTAGAAGCGCGCGTCCTCGATCGAGACCACCGCGTTCTTGATGTTCGGTGAGATCTGCCCGGAGCTGAGCAGGATTTTGTTCTGGTCACTGGTCAGGGTCCCGATCGGCTGCCCGTTGGCGTCGTAGATCTCGCTGTTTTTGGCCGCCTTGTACTGGGCGAAGTTGTAGATCGCCGGTAGGTCCTGGGAGACCGCGGCCATCATCCCGAAGACCATCGAGACGACGGCGAGGATGCCGAGTCCGAGCAGCACGAAGAGCATCCGGAGCTTCTTCAGGCGCGGTTTTGGCGGACGCGGTGGCGTCGCCGGCGGGAGCGAGGTCGGGGGAGGAGGCGGCGCGGGCGGAGCGCTGCCGCCGCTGCTCCGGCGCTTTAGTCCAAGGACTGCCATCGATAAAAAGGAAAGCCCGGCGTGCCTTTACGGGGCGCCGAGCGGAGGCGGCAGTCTAGCATTGCGCCGGTGCCGGACCTGACGCGTAACGCGGTCGACGTGCTGCCCGAGGGGCGCCTTGCCCAGCAGCTAGCCGGCGAGCGGCCGCTGCGGGTCAAGCTCGGGATCGACCCAACCACGGCCGACATCCATCTCGGCCACACCGTCGTGCTCGAGAAGCTGCGGGAGTTCCAGGCGGCCGGTCACCAGGTGGTCCTGATCATCGGCGACTTCACCGCCCGGGTCGGCGACCCCAGCGGTCGCTCCAGTACTCGGCCGCTGCCCTCGGCTGAGGAGATCGAGGCCAACGCCGCCACCTATCAAGAGCAGGCCTTCAAGTTGCTCGACCGCGAGCGCACCGAGGTCCGCTTCAACAGCGAGTGGCTGCGGATGGAGCCGGAGGCACTACTCGGCCTGCTCGCCCAGACCACGGTGGCGCGCCTGCTTGAGCGCGACGACTTCCAGAAGCGGCTCGGCGCCGGCCAGCCGATCGCCGCCCTGGAGCTGCTCTACCCGCTCCTCCAGGGCTACGACTCGGTGGCCGTCGAGGCCGACGTCGAGCTGGGGGGGACCGACCAGAAGTTCAACCTGCTCTTCGGCCGGGACATCCAGGTCGCCTACGGTCAGACTCCGCAGTCGATCCTGACGATGCCGATCCTGGTCGGTACCGACGGCGTCCAGAAGATGAGCAAGTCGCTCGGCAACTACGTCGGCGTCACCGATGCCCCGGAGGAGATGTTCGGGCGGCTGATGAGCATCCCCGACGCGGCGATGGAGGACTACTACCGGCTGCTGCTCGGCGGTGAGGCGCCGGCGGGGGCACCGAACGAGGCCAAGCGCGAGCTGGCCCGCCGTCTGGTCGACCGTTTCCACGGCGAGGGCGCCGGCGCCCGGGCGGAGGAGCACTTCAACCTGGTGATCCGCGACAAGGGCGTCCCCGAGGACGTGCCCGAGCTGGACCTGGCGGGGCTCGACGGTGAGGACGGCGCGATCTACCTGCCCGCGTTGCTGGCCGCGGCATTCGGGATCAGCGCCAGCGAGGGCCGCCGCCTGATCGGCCAGGGTGGTGTGCGGCTGGACGGCGAACAGGTCGATCCGGCTCAACTCTCCCTTGACTCCGCCGAGCTTTCTGGCAAGGTTCTGCAGGTCGGCAAGCGCCGCTTTGCGCGCTTGGTTGACGGCCCTGCCTGATTCTTCGCCGGGGGGCTAGGCAAACGTCCGACGCAGCGCTATACTCCCCCGTCCTTCTGGGGAAGCCCCTCGGGGCGGCCTCCGGGCGTTAAGAGCGGCGAGACCCGCCGTGGAAGGCGCAGCGGTCTTTGAAAACTGAGCAGCGTGCACTCCGTAGACCCACGGGTCTGCGGAATGTTTGAGCCCGACCCATTCGGTGCGCCAGCGCGCCGGATGGTCTTGATTTACCTCGTCATGCCGGTCGCCGTACTTGTGTACACGGCGGCCACTAAGGAATGACAGGCTCTCTGTAGAAGTACATTTCACGGAGAGTTTGATCCTGGCTCAGGACGAACGCTGGCGGCGTGCTTAACACATGCAAGTGGTGCGACGAACCAGGGCTTGCCCTGGGGCAAAGCCGCGAACGGGTGAGTAACACGTGAG
>Ga0105242_10001680_pt1 | contig 17528 bp, 18 predicted proteins | sample KBSM24metaG_FD_81521 | JGI IMG/M metagenome (GOLD analysis project Ga0105242, IMG submission 81521) | Miscanthus rhizosphere microbial communities from Kellogg Biological Station, Michigan, USA - KBS M2-4 metaG | ecosystem: Host-associated > Plants > Roots > Rhizosphere > Soil | place... | reverse complement strand
CACCCGCGCACCTCGGCGGCGCCGACGATCTTGTCGGGCGCCCAGTCGCCGCCCTTCACCAGGTGGTCGGGGCGGCACTGCAGGATGCGGGCGAGCGGCGTGTCCTCCTCGAACCATGTGACCAGGGAGACGCTCTCGAGGGCCGCGACCACTGCCGCGCGATCGGCGAGCGCGTTGATCGGCCGGTCGTCGCCTTTGCCCAGCCGGCGCACCGACGCGTCGGAGTTGAGCGCCACGACGAGGCAGGCGCCCAGCGCGCGCGCCTCCGCGAGATAGGTCACGTGGCCGCGATGCAGGATGTCGAAGACGCCGTTGGTGAAGACGAGCGGGCGCGGGAGGGTCGCCACGCGGCGCGCGAACGCCACCGGGTCGCAGACCTTGCTTTCGAAGGGCGGATTAATGGGGTCAGACTCCAATTAAGTTAATCGCTCGCTGCCCGCAACAGATTAACTTAATTGGAGTCTGACCCCATTAATCAGTCCTCGGCGACGGCCATGACGCGGTTGCGGCCGGCTTCCTTGGCGGTATAGAGCGCCTTGTCCGCGAGGCGCATCACCTGCGCCCAGTCCTGCTTGCCGGGCGGCAGCGCCGCGACGCCGGCCGAGAGCGTGAGCGCGCCCAGCGCAGCGCCCTCGAAGTCGAGGTGCATCGAGGCGAACGCCGAACGGATCGCCTCGGCCTTGTTGCGGCTCTGCTCCAGCGAGGCTCCTGGCAGGATCACGCCGAACTCCTCGCCGCCGAAGCGGCAGGCGATGTCGCTGCCGCGGGTCGCGTGCCGAAGGAGGTCGGCGATGCGCGCGAGCACGTAGTCGCCCGCGTCGTGGCCGAAGGTGTCGTTCAGGTGCTTGAAGTGGTCGATGTCGAGGATGATCGCGCCGATGCCGGTGTTGGTGCGGCGTGCCCGCGGCAATTCCCGGCTCATCGTCTCCTCGAGGTAGCGGCGGTTCCACAGTCCGGTGAGCGGGTCGCGCATCGAGAGGTTGTGCGCGCGGTTCCACGCGTCCACCAGCGCCAGCATCAGCAGGAAGACGATGAGGCTCACCAGGAGGCTCACGGCAAGGAGCGTCCAGGGACGATTGTTGCGCAGCTGCGCGTCGAACTCGGGGCGCGAGATGAACTGGATCGTCCAGCTGCGCGCCGGCATCGGGAAATGGACGATGCGCTCGAACTCGGGCGTGGCGTCGGTCTCCGCGGCCGGGCGCCACGCCCGGCGCGTGTCGATCATCTCGGCCTGCTGGCCGCGCGCCGCCTGGTCGTAGATGCGCATGTCGATGACCTGGAGCACGCCCTCGTCGAGGATCCCCTGCATCAGGTCGTACATGCGGAAGGGGCTGAACACGAAGCCGGTCACGGCGTTGCGACGCTCCCGCCGCGGCAGGTCGCGCACCACCGCGTTGAACACCGGCACGTACATCACGAAGCCGGGCTGCTGCGGTTGGGCGCCGCGGAAGGCCTCGCCCGCGAGCACCACGCGGCCGGTGATCGCCGGGTCGCCGGTGGTGCGCGCGACGTCCATCGCCGCGCGCCGCGTCGGCTCCGAGTACATGTCGAATCCCAGCACGCGCGCGTTGCGGCCGATGAAGGGCTCGTTGTAGACGATGGGCACCATCTCTTCGCGCTCGCCGGGCGGACGGATGTCGTAGTCGGGAAAACCCTCGGCGCGTATCCGGCGCACGTGCTCGGCGCGCTGCGAGGCGCTCACCGTCTCCGCGAAGCCCACGGCCTGGATGCCGGGGAAGCGCTCCTCGAGCTGCAGGTTGGAGATGAAGCTCGACCATTGCCCGCGCGAGACCACGGGCAGGGACGCCATGTGCGCCGCGGCCGACCGCAGGATCTGCTCGTTGGCGAGGAGGCGGGCGCGGATGGCGGCCACCGCGGTCTCGGTGCGCCGCTCGAACTGCTGCCGGGCGTCCTCGTAGCGGGTGCGCTCCAGGCCGATCCAGCCCGCCGCCGTCAGGGCGAGCGCTGCGGTGAGCGCGATCCACGGGAATGGAGAGCGCAGCGCTTCACCCGGACCCTCGAACTTCCACCGCATGGGGCGACATCATCCTCGTTTTGGAGATGCCGCATTGTCCCGGCGCGGCCGCGCGCGGGAAGTGACTCACGTCACTCGCGAAAATACACCTGTAGCGTCCGTTACGACTGCAGGTATTCGAACACCTTCACGACGCGATTCACGCCGCTCGTGGTGCGCGCGATCTCCACCGCGGCGTCCGCCTCGGCCGGGGTCACGAGGCCCATGAGGTAGACGACGCCGGCTTCCGTCAGCACCTTGACGTGATTGGTCGAAAACTTACCGTTATTGACCATTCGCGCCTTCACGTTGGACGTGACGAGCGAGTCGCTGCCGCGCGAGGCCATGGAGGAGACCCCGGCGACCTGCAGCTCGTTCGTGACCTCCTTCACGTTGTCGATCTTGCGCACCGCGTCCTCGACGCGCTTCTTGATGTCCTCGGTGTGGACCTCGCCCGTGAGCAGCACGCGGCGGTTGTAGCTGGTGGCGTTGACGTGCTCGCTGCCGAAGTCCTCGCGCATGCGCGCGCCGACCTTCCACTCGATGGTCTCGTCCTCGATGTAGGTGCCCGAGGTGCGCCGGTCGGTGGCCATGAGGGCGGCCGTGGTCATGCCGGTGACGGCGACGGCGGCGCAGCCGCCGAGGACGCTGGCGGCGAGGGCGAGCCCCACGGCCGTTGCGACGATACGGTTCATTTCTTTTCTCCGAAGATGACGTTGTCGACCACCTCGCACAGGCAATGGATCACGAGGAGGTGCACTTCCTGGACGCGCATGGTGCGGGGGTGCGCCACGTTCAGGTGATGGTCGTGGGGCTTGAGCATGCGCCCCATCTCGCCGCCGTCGCGCCCGGTGAGCGCGATGACGATCATCTCTTTCTTCTGGGCGGCCTTCATCGCCTCGATCACGTTCCTGGAGTTGCCCGAGGTCGAGATCGCGAGCAGCACGTCGCCGGGCTGTCCCAACGCCTCGACCTGCTTGGAGAACACGCTGTTGAAGTCGTAGTCGTTGGCGATGGCGGTGAGCGCCGAGGTATCCACGGTGAGCGCGATCGCCGGCATGCCCGGGCGCTCGCGCTCGAAGCGGCCGACCAGCTCGGCGGCGAAGTGCTGGCTGTCCGCGGCCGATCCGCCGTTGCCGCAGGCGAGCGCCTTGCGCCCGACCTTGATCGCCGTGGCGAGCGCCGTGCCCGCGCGCGCGATCTCCGCGGGGAGCGTCTCGGCCATCTTGCGGCGCAGCTCCACGCCCTCGTCGAAGTGCTTCTTCAGGTGTGCGGTGAGGTCCATTGATGGATTCTAGCTGGATGCGGCGGGTGTCATCTCGGAGGCGACGTCTCCCGCAACACTTCGGTGTCTACGACACATCGAACGCCCCTCGGACCCACCGCAGCTCGTCCGCGTCGAGCGCGATCACGTCGAAGCGGCAGGGCGGCAGGCGCTTGTACGGCAGCAGGAAGTGTCGCGCGGCGGCGACGATGCGGCGCCGCTTGCCCGGCGTGATGCTCTCCAGCGCGTCGCCGTAGGCCGCGCCGGCGCGGCTGCGCACCTCCACGAACACGAGGCAGTCGCCGTCGCGGGCGACGAGGTCGATCTCGCCCATGCGGGTGCGGTAGTTGCGCGCGACGATGGCCAGCCCGTTGCGCGAGAGCAGCGCCGCGGCGCGATCCTCCGCATCGCCGCCCGTGGCCTGCGCGGGCGTGGGATGCGCGATCGCGGTCACGACGTGGGGCGCAGCGGGATCACGCGGCCGCCGTCCACCTCGGCCGGCGAGAGCGAGCGGGAGAAATGGCGTTCCTCGAGGCCGATCTTGCCGGTGACGCCGTCGATGTACGACTTGCGCGGATCGCCCTTGGTGATGAGCAGCGCGATGCGGAAGGCGTCGATGCCGAAGGCATACAGCCGCTCGCTCTCCACCGACATGGGCACCTTCGGCTGCGGGTAGGCCATGACGGCGGGATGGTCGGGGGAGACGAACCAGGGCATCTCGACATAACGCACGCCCTGCAGGTCCACGTTGACAATGGCCTCGGCGCGCGGATTCACGCTGAGGCTCGTGGCGTAGATCGGCAACATGCCCGAGACGTAGGGCCGCACGGCGCGCGCCTCGGCCTGATCGAGGGCCAGGAAGACCACGTCGCCGCGCATGTTGGCGATCTTCTCGCGGATGAGGGGCGCCTCGTCGGGGTTGCCGCTGTAGGTGATGCGCCGCAGTTCGCCCGCCGCGTGCGTCCACTCGGCATTGAAAGCGTCCTGCACGCGCTTCGACAGCGCCGAGTTGCTGCCGATGACGATGGCGGCGTGGTAGCCATCGCCCACGGCGAGCAGCGCCACCTGGCGCGCCTCGTTCTCGAGCGAGAGCGAGAACGAGAAGACGTCGGGGGAAAGATTGCCGCCACGCAGCTCGTTGAGCGCCAGCACCGGCTGCAGCGCGCAGTCGCTCGTTGCGAGGGTCTGCGCACCGTCGCGCGTGAAGCCGCCGACGACCAGCACGGCCCCGGCGGCCTGCGAGTACCGGCATGCCTCGACGAGCGCGGTCGCCTCGTTGTCCACGGCGGTCACGTTCACCGGAATGCTTTCCTTGCCCGAGGCGTCCACCGCGGCCATGAATCCGGCACGCACCGCCTCGGCGAGCTTGCCCAGCGCGGGCGAGGCCGTGGGCAGGATGAGCGCCACATGGGGACGGCGCACCAGGGGCTTCGGCTTGGAGGAGGCGTCGGCGGGGGCCGCGGGCGTCCCGGGCGCGGCGGGCGGTGCCGGAGCCGCGGCCGAGTCGGTATACGGGCGCACGACGGTCGTGCGCGCGAGTCCCGTCGCCGGATCGATCTCGTCGGGTAGGATTGTCCCCCCGGGTGGGTCGGCCGAGAATGCCGGCGACGCCACGATGGCGAGGACGAAGAGGAGGATCGCGTTGCTGCGCGACATGGACCCCGGATTATATGTGGTGGCGACTCCCATCGGGAACCTCGGGGACGTCACCCACCGAGCGCTGCAGACGCTCTCCCATGCGGACATCGTCGCCGCCGAGGACACGCGCGTCACGCGCGGCCTGCTCAACCACTTCAATCTCGCCGCCAAGAAGCTGGTGGCGATCCACGAGCACAACGAGCGCGGGGCGGCCGATCGCGTCATCGGTTGGATCCGCGAGGGCAAGACCGTGGCGTTCGTGTCGGACGCGGGCACCCCCGCCGTGAGCGATCCGGGGGCGCGCCTCGTGGATGCCGTGCGCGCCGCGGGGCTTCGCGTCGTGCCCGTGCCGGGCCCGAGCGCGCTCACCGCCGCGCTGTCCGCTTCCGGCATCGAGGCCGACGGCGTCGTGTTCGCCGGATTCCTTCCGGCGAAGGGAGCCGGGCGCCGCGAGCGCCTGGCGCAGCTCGCCGCGGCACCCTGGGCGATCGCGCTCTTCGAGGCGCCGCATCGCATCCTGGCGACGCTCTCGGACCTGCACGCCGCGCTGGGCGATCGCGACATCGTGATCGCGCGCGAGGTCACCAAGAAGTTCGAGACCATCGTGCGCCTGCCGCTCGCCGACGCGCGCGCCTGGGCCGAGGGCGACGACGACCACCGCCGGGGCGAGTTCGTTCTCGTGCTCGAGGGCCGGCCCGTCGAGGCCACCTCCGCGCTCGATCCGCGCGAGGTCCTTGACCTGCTGCTGGCCGAGATGCCGGTGAAGCCGGCGGTAGCGCTGTGCGTGAAGCTCACCGGCGGCAAGCGCAACGAGATCTACGCCCTCGCCCTGGAGTTGAAGAAGTAGGCCGCCCCGTATAATTCCGGCATGGCCGAGTCCCTCACGCTCGCGCGTCCCGACGACTTCCACGTCCACCTGCGCGATGGCGAGATGATGCAGTCGGTGGTGGGCGACACGGCGCGCCAGTTCGCCCGCGGCATCGTGATGCCGAACCTCAAGCCCCCGGTCACCACCGTCGCCCAGGCGAAGGCGTACCGCGAACGCATCGAGCGCGCGCTGCCGAAGGGCTCGTCCTTCGAGCCGCTCATGACGCTCTACCTCACCGACAACATGAAGCCCGCGGAAATCGAGGCAGGGTCGAAGTCGCGCGCGATCACGGCGGTGAAGTACTACCCTGCGGGCGCGACGACGAATTCCGACTCGGGCGTGACCGACATCCGCAAGTGCGACACGGTGCTGGAGGCGATGGCGGCGGTGGGCATGCCGCTGCTCGTGCACGGCGAGGTGACCGATCCCGACGTCGACCTGTTCGACCGCGAGGCGGTGTTCCTCGATCGCACCCTCGGCGCGCTGGTGAAGCGCTTCCCGAAGCTGAAGATCGTGGTCGAGCACATGACGACGCACGAGGCGGTGGCGTTCGTGGAGCGCGCGCCGGAGAACGTCGGCGGCACGATCACCGCGCACCACCTGCTCATGAACCGGAACTCGATCTTCGCGGGCGGCATCAACCCGCACCACTACTGCCTGCCGGTGCTGAAGCGCGAGCCGCACCGCCGCGCGCTGGTGAAGGCGGCGACCTCCGGGAACCCCAAGTTCTTCCTCGGCACCGACACGGCGCCGCACACGCGCGCCTCGAAGGAGTCGTGCTGCGGGTCGGCCGGCATGTACACCGCGCACGCGGCACTCGAGCTCTACGCGGAAGCGTTCGACGCGGTGGATGCCCTCGACAAGCTCGAAGCGTTCGCGGGGCATTTCGGCGCCGACTTCTACGGCCTGCCGCGCAACAAGGGCACCGTGACGCTCGAGAAGCGCGAGTGGGAAGTGCCCGCCGAATATCCCTTCGGCGACGCGAAGGTGGTGCCGCTTCGCGCGGGCCTCAAGCTCGCCTGGCGCTTCAAGGGCTGATGTTCGGCAAGGCGAGGGGCGCGATCTTCGCGCCGTTGGCGCCCGCCATCGCCCGCTTGCCCGCCGATCGCTGGCCCACGCACGAGGAGCTCACCGCGCTGGCCGATGGTGTCGTCACCTCGCGCGGCAAACCCCTTCGCTTCGTGGCTCCGCGCGAGCACACCGACCGCGAGCGCCGCTACTACGAGCTGCACATCGCGGACACTGGTGAAGTGGAGACGCGGCCCGAGAACTGGCACGACCTCTTCAACGCGCTGGCGTGGATCACCTATCCGCAGGCCAAGTCGCGCATCAACGCGCAGCACGCGGCGATCCTGGAGGAGGGCGGCGACGAGGAGGCGCGCAACCGCGGGCCCGAGCGCGACGCGTTGACCCTCTTCGACGAGGGCGGCGTGATCGTGGCGGCGCGTTCGCCTTCGCTCATGCGGCTCATCGTGGATTTCGAGTGGAAGGAGCTTTTCTGGAATCGCCGCGCCGAGATCGACGCCTCGATTCGCTTCTTCGCCTTCGGCCATGCGCTCTGCGAGCAGGCGCTCGAGCCCTACATCGGCATGGTCGCGAAGACGGTGTTCGTGCCCGTGGACGAGCTTTTCTTCATGCTGCCGATCGAGGCGCAGGTCGCCCAGGCCGATGCGCTCGTCGCCGCGCATTTCTCGAGCCGCGCGAAATTCCATTCGCCCAAGGCGATGGCGCCGATGCCGGTGCTCGGCGTTCCCGGTTGGCACTTCGCCGCGCAGGACGAGGCGTTCTACGACGACGCCAGGCACTTCCGCTCCAAGGGCGTGAAACCGGGGGGCGGGTAAAATACGCCCGTGAAGCAAGCCAGGCGATCGCTGCGCCACTTCGGTTGCGTAGAGGAAAGTCGGGACTCCGCAGGGCAGCGTAGCGGGTAACCCCCGTCCACCGTGAGGTGAGGATTAGAGGAACAGAGACGCAGCCGGTTAAGTCCGGGTGAAACGGCCAATCTCTACGCGGAGCAACACCAAGTAGGCGGACGACGACGTGGCCCACTGAGTCCGCGGGTAGGTGGCTCGAGGCGCGCGGTGACGCGCGTCCCAGAGGAATGATCGTCATAGCGCGCAAGCGCCGTAACAGAATCCCGCTTATCGGCTTGCTTCACACTTCCTTTCGGCCTGGTGCGTGGGCTGGCGTACAGACTCCGGCACCCCATGTCCGTACCGTCGGGCGCCAATGCGGCTCGAAATCCCGATGCAGCCGCCGGAGCGCAAATGAAGAAAACGGGACTCCTTCTCATTGCGGTGCTGGGCCTGCTCGCGTCCACCGCGCAGGCCTCCTTCCACCTGTGGCGCATGACCGAGATCTACTCGAACGCGGACGGCAGCGTCCAGTTCCTGGAGCTGGGCGTCGATAGCGACGGAGAGCAATTCCTCGCCACCCACCAGCTCTCCACCGCGGCCGGCGGTGTCGCGAACACCTTCACCTTCCCGAACGACCTCGCGCCCGGAACGGCCGGCAAGAGGATGCTCATCGCCACGCCGGGGTTCGTGGCGTTGAACCTGGTAACGCCCGATTACGTGGTGCCCAACGGGTTCTTTTCCGCCACGGGCGGGTCGGTGAATTTCGCCGACGTCGACACGTGGCAGTACCCGGCCATGCCTGGCGGCGCGTTGTCGCTCGCACGCAACGGCCCGAACGCCACCAATTCACCGCAGAACTACGCCGGCCAGACTGCGACCATCCAGGTGGCGGTGCAGAACGCGAACGGCGCACCCTTGAACACCATCGGCAGTCGCGGAACCGTCACCACGGCGGCACCCATGTATGGCGGTTTCACCCTCGTCAACGCCGCCACGGTGATGATTGCGGTGCGTGGGCCGTCGTTGCAGACGCTGGGCGTCACGCAAAACCCGTTGGACGCGCCCGGACTGCGGATCTTCGATGGCGCCGGCGCCGATCTGCTGTTCAACTCCGGGGGCGCGCCGGGGATCGCCGCGTGTCCCGCGAGCAACACCACGGCGGCGTACTACGCCGGCGTGCGCGGCCAGCCGCTCGATGCGCGCGACGCCTGCAGCAGCTCGACGAGCCTGCCCGCGGGCGTCTACACCTTCACCATCAGCCCGACCTCCACCGATACGAACGGCGAGGTGCTGTTCGAGGTGACCTTCAACTCGCCCTCCGCGACCGGCGCCAGCCTGCGCACCATCGGCAGCCGGGGAACGGTGAACGCGACGGGTCCCATGTACGGCGGATTCACGCTGTCCGGCACCACATCGGTGGCGATCGCCGTGCGCGGGACTTCCCTGCAGACGCTGGGAATCACGCAGAACCCGCTGAACGAGCCGGGCCTGCGGATCTTCGACGCGGCGGCCGCCGACCTGCTGTTCGCCTCGAACGCAACGCCGGGAATCCACGAGTGCCCGTCCGCGAGCGCCACGGCGGTGTACTACGCCGGCGTTCGCGGCCAACCGCTGGATGCGCACGACGCCTGCAGTCCGTCGGTGAACCTGCCTGCTGGCGTGTACACCTTCACGATCGGCCCCGGATCCTCCGATCCGTCGGGGGAGGTGCTGTTCGAGGTGACGTTCAATCCCTGACGTCTCGATCGGATCGCTCGCCCCCATGCAGGCAAAACTCATTGCGGCGTGCCTCTCGCTCGCGATCGGCGTTGCGGGCTGCACGGACCGGTCGAACGGCGCCGGTGCCGACGAAGCGGGGCTCTCGCAGGTCGAGCTCGTCGGCAAGCGGGTGTTCTTCGATACGACGCTTTCCAACCCGCCCGGCCAGAGCTGCGGCTCATGCCACGATCCGGCGGCGGGATTTTCGGGCAACTTCGGTGGAACGGCCGGAGTGCCGCTCGCGGCCGATCGTTTGACGCCGGGCCTGCGAAATACCCCGACGGCCTCCTATGCGCGCTTCACGCCGGCGTTCACGCTCGTCACCGTGGGCACGCACCAGGTTGCGAAGGGCGGGCAGTTCCTCGACGGGCGCGCGGCGAGCCTCGAGGACCAGGCGGGCATGCCGTTCTTCTCCGCGGGGGAAATGAACCTCGCGAGCGTGGCCGAGCTTTCGGAGCGACTCGCCGCCGCGGCTTATGCGCCGCTCATCCGCGAAGCATTCGGCGCGGAGATCTTCTCGGATCCGCAGCGGCTGCTCCAGGCGGCCACGCGCGCGATCGCCGCCTTCGAGCGCACCGACCGGTTCGCGCCGTTCTCCTCCAAGCTCGACAACGCGCTCGCCGGCTACGAGGTGCTCTCCGACCTCGAGCAGGAGGGGCTGCGGCTCTTCGTCGACCCGGTCAAGGGCAACTGCACTGCGTGCCACTCCTTCAATCCGGAATCGGGCGTGGCGTCGGAGCGGATATTCACTGATTTCAGCTACCACGCGCTCGGCGTACCCCGCAACGATCGCATTCCCGCAAATGCCGACCCGGCGTTCTTCGACCTGGGGCTGTGCGGTCCGAGGCGCGCGCGCGTGGCCGACGACGCGCTGTGCGCCGCCTTCAAGGTGCCGACGCTACGAAATGTCGGCCGCAAGCAGGCTTTCATGCACAACGGCGTATTCGGCACGTTGCGCGAGGCGGTGGCGTTCCACGCGCGCCGCGGCAGCGGATCGCCCCTGGATGTGCCTGCCGCGATGCGGGCGAGCGTCGATTTCGCGGTGCGACCCCTCGGGCTCGACGAGGGCGAGATCGATGCCGTCACGGCGTTCCTGCGCACGCTCGACGACGGCTTCGGCCCGTCCCGGATCCCGCCGACGTAGCGCCATCGCGATGACGGTTCCCGTCATCGAATTGTTGCAGTTGTCGTAATCCGGCGACATACCGTGTTTCCCGAGGTTGTGAAGCAGTTCACACAGCCTTCTCCAAGCCCTTGATTACGCATGGCGGTTTAGCGACCTGCCGATTCCGGCACGCCTTTTGATCATGGAGGGGTGTCGCAACCACAAAAGACAAACCATGCGGCGCACATCAGGGAGACAGGAATGGCAACTGCACGACGCGCGCTGGCCGGGATCGGCCAGGCTGCGGCTGCCGCCACGCTGGCGGCGCAACCGAACGACGGTCATCCGGGCCGAATCCATGCCGTGGTGGTCGCGAATCTCGCCGCGAGCTTTCGCTCGCTCGCGGGATCCCAGGAAAACGCACGCGCGCTGGTGGAGGCGCTGCGCGAGGGGAGCCGCGTAAGGCTGGTCGGTCCCTCGACGGCGGAATTTCCCGCCGTGGTCACCGCCTTCGATCCGCCGACGGGCGAGATGACGTGGAACGACGTGAAGCTGGCGCTCATGCTCGCGCGCGATGCGCTCATGGCCGCGGGCATCACGCGGCCCGTTCACCAGCAGCTTCACGCTGCGTTGATGGGCGGCGAGGTACAGCCGCGCGGCCGCAGGCCGGTCACGCTCCGCGGCGTGCTGCAGATGCGCGCCGAAGGCATGAACTGGGGACGCGTCGCGGCGGCGCGCTACCTGCGCCCGGCGATCGGCCGCCTCGGCTGAAGTCCCACCAAGGAAAAACCAAGCAATGAAGAAGACACTCGCGGTCCTGGCGCTCGCTACGCTTCCCCTCTGCGGCTGCGCGGCGGTGGCCCTCACGGCGCTCGGCGTCGGCATGGCCACCGGCGTGTCGCACACGCTGAGCGGCATGGTCTACAAGACATTCACCACGCCGCAGGCGCAGGTGGAGAAAGCGACATACGGCGCATTGAGCCGGATGCAGGTGAAGGTCGTGAATGCCAAGCGCGACGGCTCGAGCAAGTCGATCGTCGCCCGCGCCGGCGATCGCGACATCGAGATCGAGCTCGAGGCGCTCACCCCGAACACCACGCGCATGGCCGTCACCGCCAAGAAGGACGGCGGGATCCTGCGCGACGGGGCGACCGCCACCGAGGTCATCCTGCAGACGGAAAAAATCGTCGGAACCACGTAACGGAGAAAAATGACATGAGACCCAAGATGCGCTTGCTGGCGGCAACGGTGATCGCGGCGGTGGCCCCGCTCGCGCTCGCGCAGACCACGGGCGGCACCGGCACCGGTGGCACCACCACCGGCGGAACCGTCACCACCACCACGACCAACGCGGGACAGACGCTCGTCGCGACCAAGATCGCCTCGAACTTCACCAACCTGGCGGGCTCGACGGACAATGCCCTCGCCCTCGTGAACGCGCTGCGCACCGGCACCGACGTGACGCTCACGTCGACCGTGGCCCCGCCGGAGGGCAGCACCGAGCCTCCCACGACGACCACCACGACGTTCACGCCGCCCACCGGCAAGATGGGCTGGGGCGAGGTGAAGCACGCGCTCGCCCTCGCGCAGGACTCGCTCGTTCGCGCGGGCATCACCAACCCGACCGCGGAGCAACTGCAGGCGGCGCTCGTGGGCGGTGACATCACGGCCACCAATGCGGACGGCACCACGAAGACGACGACGCTCAAGGGCGTCCTCACCATGCGTGCCGGCGGCATGGGCTGGGGCAACATCGCCAAGGCGGGCGGCACGAAGCTCGGGCCCGTGACGAGCAAGGTGAAGATGGGCGCCTCGTCGACGACTACGACGACCACGACGACTGCGGCCGGCGATGCGACCCTCACCGGCAAGTCGAAGGGCATCACGACCGCGTCGGGCGCGAGCGCGGGAACCCCGGGCCTGGTGACGGGGGATGGCGCGAGCGCCGGCGCGTCTGCCAAGGGCAACGCGTTCGGCCGCGGCATCGTCACCGCCGCGGGCGGAGGCGGCGTGAACGTCGCGGCGAACGGCAACGGCAAGGGTTCGGGCGCGGGCATCGTCAACGGAGGCGGCGGCAACGCGACCGCGGTCACGAACGCCACGAACCACGCGGGCGGCAATGGCAACGGCAACGCCGGTGGCAACGGGAAGGGCAACGGCAAGGGCGGCGCCGGCCCCGGCGGTTGAACCAACGGCGCGAACGAAGAGGGCCCTCACGGGCCCTTTTTTATTTTCCCCGTGGGCGAGCGCGCTCCACTCGCCCGGCCTGATCCGCAAGACCTGGTTCCAATGCGTGCGGTCGCCGCGCACGAGCGCGTCGTCGGCCGCCTTCGCGCAGGCGTGGTCGCGAGGTCCTGCGCGGCGGCCGGAAAAGCCGTTGCGATGCACAACGCGGCGATGGTGCGCTGCAGCAAGAATATGGCGCGAGGATGTGGATAACTTCGTGCATTACATTAACTCGATTTCCCAAGCTATTGATTACATTATGATTCAAGGTCGCAGAAACGAGGCGAAAAACACGCGCTAACCCTTTGTCGCACAAGAAAATTTTCCCTCCCGACACCCTTGACGCCCTGTAGCTGGATCACTACAGTGTCGCTGAGTGGGAAAACGTGGGAGGAAGGGTGTTCCAAGGGGCGACGCAGATCAACCTGGACGCTAAGGGCCGCATGGCGGTGCCGACGCGTTCGCGCGAGCCCCTCACCCAGGGCAACACGGTGAGGCTCGTGCTCACCGCCCATCCGGAAGGCTGCCTCCTGCTCTACCCGATGCCCGCGTGGGAGCCGATCCGCGCCAAGGTCATGGCGTTTCCGAGCCTCGACCGGCAAGCCAACCTGTGGAAGCGCCTTCTCGTGGGTTTCGCCGAGGAATGCGAGCCCGACGCCGCCGGGCGCCTGCTGATCTCTTCCGAGCTGCGCGACTTCGCCCACATCACCCGCCAGGTGATGTTCGTGGGCCAGGGCAGCCATTTCGAAATCTGGGACCTCGAGTCGTGGAACAGGCAGCTCGAGGCGCTGAGGTCTGGGGGCAGCCCGAACCTGCCTCCGGGAATGGAGAACTTCTCCCTGTGAAGCCCGCGGGGAGCCCGATGAACCCGCCGTGAAAGAGGCTTCCCATGTCCCGGTCCTTGTCGAAGAAGCAATGTCTGCCCTCCACATCCGAAAAGACGCAATCTACGTCGATGGCACCTTTGGTCGCGGCGGGCACAGCGCGGCCATCCTCGCCCGTCTCGGTGTTCGCGGAAGACTTCTCGCTCTTGATCAGGACCCCGCGGCGCATGCGCATCGCGCGCTCGAAGATCCGCGTCTTGAGCTGATCCACGCGCGCTTCTCCACCATGAAATCGCAGCTCGCGGCCCGCGGGATCGACAGCGTGGCCGGCGTGCTGCTCGACCTGGGCGTCTCCAGCCCGCAGCTCGACCAATCCCAGCGCGGCTTCTCGTTCGCCAAGGACGGCCCGCTCGACATGCGCATGGACACCTCCCGCGGCGAGACCGCCGCGCAGTGGCTCAACCGCGCCGACGAAGAAGAAATCAGGGAGGTGATACGCACGTATGGGGAAGAACGGTTTGCTAAAGCAGTTGCAGCAGCGATTGTTGACGCACGGGGCCGCGAGCCTTTCCGCACCACCCGGCAACTTGCCGAGGTCGTGGGTCGCGCGGTTCGCACGCGCGAGCCGGGGCAACACCCGGCGACCCGCACCTTTCAGGCTGTTCGGATTCACGTCAATCAGGAGCTTGAAGAGCTGGAAGTGACGCTGCCGCAGGCGGCGGAGGTGCTCGAGCCGGGCGGGCGGATGGCGGTGATCAGCTTCCACTCGCTCGAGGACCGCATCGTCAAGCGCTTCATCCGCGACCGCTCGACCGCCGACAGGCTTCCGCGCGGCGTGCCGGTGCGCGCGAGGGACCTGCCGAGGCCGCAGCTCACCGCGGTGGGCCGCGCCATCAAGCCCGGCGATGCCGAGGTGCGGAGCAATCCGCGCGCGCGCAGCGCCGTGCTCAGGGTGGCGGAGAAGAACTGATGTCGCGCCTCAACCTCCTGCTTCTCGTGCTGGTGATGGTTTGCGCGATCGGCGTCATCACCGCGCAGCACCAGGCGCGCAAGCGCTTCACCGAGCTCGAGAGCGAGCAGGCCGCCTCGAAGAAGCTCGCCGAGGAGTGGACCGAGCTGCAGCTCGAGCAGAGCACCTGGGCCACCCACAAGCGCGTGGAATCGGTCGCCGCGAAAAGCCTCGGCATGCGCCTGCCCGACGCGGCGAGCACGGTCGTGGTCAAGATGGAGGCGGCGCGATGATGCGGGCGCGCCAATTCGAGAAGCGCACGCCGGAGCTGCGGCTGAAGCTCGAGGGCTGGCGCTCGCGCTTCGTGCTGGTCCTGGTGTTCACCGGTTTCCTGGTGCTCGGCGGCCGCGCCTTCTACCTGCAGGCGCTCGACACCGGCTTCCTCCAGGCGAAGGGCGAGCAGCGCTACACCCGCGTGATCGACCTTCCGGCCTCGCGCGGCAAGGTGCTCGACCGCAACGGTCAGCTGCTGGCCATCTCGACCGCGGTCGAGTCGATCTGGGCCGCGCCCGACGACATGGAGGCGCTCGAGGAGCCGCAGCTCAAGGCCCTCGCGCTCGCCCTCGGGATGGCCCCCGCCGAGGTCCGCCAGAAAGTTGCCAACAAGGATCGCCAGTTCGTCTTCCTCAAGCGCCAGATTTCGCCCGACCAGGCGGCGAAAGTGATGGCGTTGCGCGTGCCGGGCGTCTTCCAGCAGCGCGAATACCGCCGCTTCTACCCGGCGGGCGAGGTCATGGCGCACGTCGTGGGATTCACCGGCATCGAGGACAACGGGCAGGAGGGCATCGAGCTCGCCGCGCAGAAGCGCCTGGCGGGCGTGCCCGGCGTGCGCAAGGTCATCAAGGACCGCAAGGGCCGGATCATCGAGGACATCGAGGGCCTGCGCCTGCCGCGGGACGGCGAGTCGGTGACGCTCGCCATCGACCAGCGCCTGCAGTTCCTCGCGCACCAGGAGCTCAAGGCGGCCGTCGCGGCGAACCGCGCCAAGGCGGGCTCGATGGTGATCCTCGATGCGAAGACGGGCGAGATCCTGGCGCTGGTGAACCAGCCCGACTACAACCCGAACAACCGCGCGACGGTCACGGGCCGGCAGACGCGCAACCGCTCGGTCACCGACCTCTTCGAGCCGGGCTCGACCATGAAGCCGTTCACGGTCGCGGCGGCGCTCGACTCGCACATCGTGACGCCCGACACGCAGATCCAGACCGCGCCGGGAACGCTCACCATCGGCAAGGCGACCATCAGCGACTCGCACCCGATGGGGCTGCTCACCGTGTCGCAGATCATCCAGAAGAGCTCGAATATCGGGACCGCCAAGATCCAGCTGCAGATGCCCGCCGAGCGCATGGGCACGCTCTACCAGGAGCTCGGCTTCGGGCGCGTGCCGCAGACCGGCTTCCCCGGCGAGGCGAAGGGCCTGCTGCGGCCCTGGTCGCAATGGCGGCCCATCGAGCAGGCGACGATGTCGTACGGCCACGGCATCGCGGTGTCGCTGCTGCAGGTGGCGCGCGCCTACACCGTGTTCACCAACGACGGGCTGTTGCTGCCGCTGTCGCTCACGCGCCGCGATGCGCTGCCGATCGGAAAGCAGCTCATCACGTCCGAGAGCGCGCGCGAGGTGACCCGCATGATGGAGATGGCGGCCTCGGCCGGCGGCACGGCGCCGCTCGCGCAGGTGCCGGGCTATCGCGTGGCGGGGAAGACCGGCACGGCTTACAAGCCCGAGAACGGCAAGTACAACGAGAACAAGTACGTCTCGTCGTTCGTGGGCTTCGGCCCCGTGAGCGAGCCGCGCTTCATCGTCGCGGTGATGCTCGACGAGCCCAACGCCGGCAAGCACTTCGGCGGCGACGTGGGCGCGCCCGTGTTCTCGTCGGTGATGGGCAAGGCGCTGCGGCTGATGTCGGTCACTCCCGACGCGCCGATGGGGTCAGACCCCGGTTCAGGCGCGCCGCGGACTATCCAGGCTCGCTCCATGCCGAAACCGGGGTCTGACCCCGGTTACTTGCGCGATGGCGCCGAATCGGGGGCCAACCCCCGGAGCGCCGGATGATCGCCGCCCCCGAATTCGTGCGCACCGACGCCGCGCGGCTCCTCGACCGGCTGGCCCAGCTGGGCGTGCCGCTCGCCGACCTCACCGCCGACTCGCGTGCGGTGAAGATGGGCTCCATCTTCGTGGCGTATCCCGGCACGGCGCTCGACGGGCGCAGCTTCATCGCCGACGCCGTGGCGCGCGGCGCGGCCGCGGTGATCTGGGAGCGCCAGGGCTTCACTTGGGACGAGCGCTGGGATGTGCCCAACCTCGGTGTCGAGAACCTGCGCGGCCGAATCTCCGAGATCGCGGGCGCCGTCTACGGCAACCCGTCCGAGTCCCTCTGGATGGCAGGGGTCACGGGCACGAACGGCAAGACCTCGGTGTCCCAGTGGATCGCCGCCGCCTCCGATTCGCTCGGCCGCCGCTCGGCCGTGATCGGCACGCTCGGCAACGGGCTCGTGGGCGAGCGCGTCGAGGCGAAGAACACGACGCCGGATCCCATCGTGCTGCAACGACTGCTCGCCGATTACCTCCGCCGCGGCGCGCGCAACGTCGCGATGGAAGTGTCGAGCCACGGCCTCGACCAGGGGCGCGTCGCGGGCATCAGGTACGACGTGGCGGTCTTCACGAACCTCACGCGGGACCATCTCGATTACCACGGCACCATGGAAGCGTACGCGGAGGCGAAGTACCGCCTGTTTTCCGCGCGCGGGCTCAAGCAGGCCGTGATCAACGTGGACGACCCGACGGGCGCCGCGTTCGCGCAACGCCTGGCGGGATCCGGGCTCGACCTCGTCACCTTCGGCACCGGGAAGAACGCGCGGTTGCGTGCGGCGCAGGTGAATCTCTCCGAAGCGGGCGCGCGGTTCCGCGTCGAGGGCGATTACGGCAGCGCCGAGGTGCGCGCCGGCGTGCTCGGCGCCTTCAACGT
>Ga0105242_10001678_pt1 | contig 17530 bp, 20 predicted proteins | sample KBSM24metaG_FD_81521 | JGI IMG/M metagenome (GOLD analysis project Ga0105242, IMG submission 81521) | Miscanthus rhizosphere microbial communities from Kellogg Biological Station, Michigan, USA - KBS M2-4 metaG | ecosystem: Host-associated > Plants > Roots > Rhizosphere > Soil | place... | reverse complement strand
GCCTGGCCGACCGGCTTGCCCGTCTCCCGCGTGAGGGTCTGGGCGAGCTCGCTCTTTCTCTTTTCGATCTGTCCCTTGAACTTTTCAATTGCGCCGAGGCGCTCGGCGAGAGGAACCGCGGCCCATGCGGGCTGCGCGGCGCGCGCGCGTTCGTATTTCGCCGCGACGGCCCGGGCGTCGTCTTCCGCGAGCTCCCGGACCAGGGAGCCGTCAGACGGATTGAGAATTTTCACGCGATGCCTGGAGGAATTCGTCGAGCAGCGGCGCGGCGTCCAGCGCGCCATGGTTGCGGCCGTGCAGGAACTCCGGATGCCACTGCACGCCGGCGACGTAGTTCGGCCCCTGGTGGCGGATGGCTTCGATCACGCCATCCTCGGCCGAGTACGCCTCGACCGCGAGGCCCTTGCCCAGGCGGTTCACCGCCTGGTGATGGATCGAATTCACTTTCGCGTGCCGCACGCCGGGATAGAGCGCCGCGAGCCGCGTATCCGGCACGATCTCGACCTGGTGGTACTTGTCTTCGTATACCGCCGTGTCCTGGTGTACCTGCGCGCCCGGTTTCTGCGTCGCGGTGTCCTGGTAGAGCGTGCCGCCCATCGCCACGTTGATGAGCTGCTGCCCGCGGCAAATACCTAATATTGGCTTACCCAGATCCATAAACCCCTTAAGGAGGTCAATCTCGTAACGGTCGCGCTCCGGGTCGCCCGCCCATTCGGGCCGCAACGGCTGCTCGCCGTAGGTCTGCGGTGAAATGTCGGTGCCGCCCTGCAGCACCAGGCCATCGAGTTCCGTCGCGTAGTCGGCAAGAGTGAGTGCATTGGGCGCACGGTCCACGACGTCGGCAATCAGGTAGACGAGCACGCCCGCGGATTGCAGCCAACGCGCGAAGGACTGCTCGAGGAAGTAGACGTTCTTCCGGAGATAGCCGTGCTTGGTCGCATCGCCATACTGGATGCGCGCCGAAACGCCGATGCGCAGCCGCCTGCTCATAGCGCGGCGGCGAAGAGCTGCTCGAAATCCTGCTTCTTGCAGGGACGTGGGTTGGTCTGGTGGCAGATGTCGGCCAAAGCGATCTCGACCAGTCTTGGAACTTGGTCCTTTTTAACTCCGACAGTACCGAGACGATCCGGAATGCCGATTTCCTTTTTCAAATTCAAGAGATATGAAATGAGGTCCGTGGCGCCCGCGACACGCGCCAGTTCCTTCATCTTTTCCTCGGCCGCCGGAAGATTGAAGCGCATGACGTGATCGATCATCAGGGCGTTGGCGAGGCCATGGTGCAGGTCGGCCACCGTCGAGAGCGCGTGCGCGCAGGAATGCACCGCGCCGAGGTCCTTCTGGAAAGCGATGGCGCCCATCATCGAGCCCATCAGCATGTCGGATCGCGCGGCAATGTCGTTCCCGTTTTTATAGGCTTTGGGTAAAGCTTTGGAAACAATTCGCACGCCCTCGAGCGCGATGCCGTCGCATAGCGGATGGTAGGCGGGCGAGAGGTAGGACTCGATGTTGTGCGTCAGCGCGTCCATGCCGGTGGCGGCCGTGATGCCCGGCGGCAGGCCGACCGTCAGCTCCGGGTCGGCGAACACGGTTTTGGCGAGCAGCGCGGCGGAGAACACGATGCGCTTCACGTGCGTGTCGTCCTCAGAAATCACCGCGGAGCGGCCCACTTCGCTGCCGGTGCCGGCGGTGGTCGGCAGCGCGACGAAATGCGGCAGCGGCCTGTCGATGGGCCGCACCTTCGGGTGGTCCCAGGCGTACTCGAGCACGTCTCCCGGGTGCGCCGCCATCAGCGCGACGACCTTCGCCACGTCGAGCGCGGCGCCGCCGCCGAAACCGATCACCGCGTCCGCCTGGTGCGCGCGACAGGCCTGCGCGCCGGCCCGGGCCTGCGATGCGGTTGGATTGCCGTGTATGCCGGAAAAAACTTCCAATGCGAATTCAGAAAGGGAAGAACGAAATTCATCGAGGACAGGGAGAGCGGCAAGGCCCTTGTCGGTAACCAGCAACGGCCGCTTGCAGCCGGCCGCCTTCAGGTTGTCCGCAACCAGTTTTCTCGCCCCCGGCCCGAAATGGATGGTGGTCGGGAACGCGAACTTGTAGATTGCCACTAGATGATCTCGAAATAGCGCTTCATTTCCCAGTCCGTCACAGCGTCCTGGTACTGGCGCCATTCCCACTCGCGCGTGCGCACGAAGTGGTCCACGAAGGTCTCGCCGAAGAGGTCCGGCGCCACCTTCGAGCGCTTGAGGTTGGCGGTGGCCTCGGCGAGGCTGCGCGGCAGGCGCGGAATCTTCGCGGCCTTGGCCGCATCGCCCGCGAGCGGAGCATCCTTCAGCTTGAGTTTTTTCTCGATGCCCCAGAGTCCCGCGCCGACGCAGGCGGCGAGCGCGAGGTAGGGATTGGAATCCGAGCCCGGGCAGCGCGTCTCCAGGCGCGTGGACTTGGGCGAGCCGGGGATCACGCGCAGGCTCGCGGTGCGGTTGTCCACCGACCAGGTGCGCTTCACCGGCGCCCACATGCCGTCCACCAGCCGCTTGTAGCTGTTTACCGTGGGCGCATACAGGCACTGGATGTCCTCGAGCAGCGCCAGCTGCCCCGCGACATAGCTTTCGAAGGTTTTCGACATGCGGTGCGGATTGCGCGCGTCGTAGAACACGTTGCGCTTGCCATCCGACAGGCTCTGGTGCACATGCCCGCTGCAGCCGGGGTACTGCGTGCTCCATTTCGCCATGAAGCTCGGCATGATGCCGAAGCGCTGGCCGATGTCCTTGGCCGACTGCTTGAAGAGGGCCCCACGGTCGCCGGACTCGATGCCCGCGGCGTACAGGATCGCCGCCTCATACACGCCCGGGCCGGTTTCCGTGTGCAGGCCTTCGATCGGCACACGGAATTCCTGCAGCTCCTCCATCAGCGCCTGGAAAAACGGCTGGTTCTGCCCGGCGCGCGTGAGCGAGTAGCCGAACATGCCCGGCGTGATCGGCGTCGGCGCGACGTAATGCTTGGCCGCGAGGCTCTGCGGCGTTTCGCGGAAGTTGAACCACTCGTATTCCAGGCCGGTTAGCACCTCGAAACCGAGCTTTTCGGCGCGCGCCAGCACGCGCTTGTAGACCTGGCGCGGGCAGACCGCGCCCGGCGCGCCCGAGGGCTCGAGGAAATCGCCGAGGAAAAACGGCACGCCGCCGTCCCAGGGCACGCGCCGGAAGGTGGCCAGGTCGAGCTGCACCATCGCATCCGGAAAACCGGTCTGCCAGCCGGTCCAGACGGTGTTGTCGTACGGCGCGTCATTGGAGTCCCAGCCGAACACCACGCTGCAGAAGCCGAAGCCGCTCTCCGCGGCGGACAGGAACTTGTCCTTGTGCAGGTACTTGCCGCGCAGCACGCCGTCGATGTCGGTCACCGCGACTTTCACGCGGTTCGATGGCAGTCGGCGCACCTCTTCGATCACGCGTCTGGCGGCGGCGGTCAATTTTTGCGGCATGGTTTCCCCATCGTTGGCGCGACTATTCTAAACTTGCGCCCATCATGAGCTGGGAAAAAGAAGTCGACGAACTGCGCCGGCGCAAGGAGCTTGCGCAGCGCATGGGCGGCCCGGACAAGGTCAAGCGCCAGCGCGACGGCGGCAAGCTCACGGTGCGAGAGCGCGTCGACCAGTTGCTCGACCCGGGATCCTTCCACGAGATCGGCGGCCTCGCGGGCGTCGCGCAGTACGGCGCCGAAGGTGAACTCGCCGACTTCACGCCGGCCAACCTGATTTTCGGCAGGGGGCGCATCGGCGGCCGGCCGGTGGCGGTCACGGGCGACGATTTCACGGTGCGCGGCGGCGCCAACGACGGCGGCATCAAGAACAAGCTGCTCGCGGTGGAGCGCATGGCCTGCGACCTGCGCCTGCCTCTTGTACGCCTGGTGGACGGCACGGGCGGTGGCGGCTCGGTGAAGAACCTGGAGCTGCAGGGCCATTCGCCGATGCCGAAGGCCTTCCTCTGGGACTGGTGGACCGACAACCTGTCCGAGGTTCCCGTCGTGGCGCTCGCGCTCGGCTCGGTGGCGGGGCTGGGCGCGGCGCGCGTCGTGGCGAGCCACTACTCGGTGATGGTCAAGGGCTCATCCCAAATGTTCGTCGCCGGTCCTCCGGTGGTGGAGTGGACGCACGGCAAGTTCGAGAAAAACGAACTCGGCGGCAGCCACATCCACACGCGCAACGGCGCCGTGGACGACGAGGCGGAGAGCGAGGCCGACGCTTTCGAGCGCGCGCGCCGGTTTCTGTCCTACCTGCCCAACTCTGTGCATGACCTCCCGGAAAGAAATGAGAACAAGGATGACCCGGGGCGCGCCGATCCCTGGCTGATCGAGGCCGTGCCGCGCGATCCGCGCAAGGTCTACAACATGCGCCGGATCATCGGCGCGCTGGTGGACAAGGATTCCTTTTTCGAGACGGGCAAGTTCTGGGGCCGTTCGATCATTACGGGCTTCGCGCGCCTGTCGGGCTGGCCGGTGGCGGTCATGGCGGGCGACCCGATGCATTACGGCGGCGCCTGGACGGCGCGCGCGTCCGAGAAAATCATGCGTTTCGTGGATCTCGCGCAGACCTTCCACCTGCCGGTGGTGCACCTGGTGGATTGCCCGGGATTCCTCATCGGGCCGCAGGCCGAGGCGGAGGGCACGATCCGCTACGGCATGCGCGCGGCTGCCGCGATCCTGCAGTGCACGGTGCCGTGGTGCTCGGTGATCGTGCGCAAGGTGTTCGGCGTCGCCGGCGCCCTGCACCAGAATTCCTCGCGCTACGGCATGCGCATGGCCTGGCCTTCGGCCGAATGGGGCTCGCTGCCGATCGCGGGCGGCCTGGAGGCGGCCTACCGGGCGGAGATCGAAGCGGCGCCCGATCCGGCCGCAAAACGCGCCGAAATCGAGCAGCGCATCCGCAAGTTCGCCTCGCCGATGCGCGGCGCGGAGCGCTTCGACGTCGAGGAGATCATCGACCCTCGAGACACCCGCAAGCTGCTTTGCGAATTCGCGGGGCTGGCCGCGCCGCTGCGCGCGGCGGGGCGCAGTTCCTTCGGCGTTCGTCCGTAATAGGGAACCGCCGGTCCGAAAGCGGGTCAACAAAGGTGAAAAGCGGGGATAGTAGGCGGCCCGGCGTTTGCCATTCGAAGTAAGTTTCAGGCGGCAAACGGAAAAACAAACTCAAATCATGAGCGAAGAGAACGAAACCCTGCGCTGGCCGACGAACCTCGACCACGCCGCGATCGTGGCGCGGCTGGTCCAGGTGCGCACGCTTGCCACCGAGGCCGGGCTGGCGGATCTCGCGGCGCGCTTCGCCGACGTGGAAACCATGCCCGCCGGGCTGATCGGCGCCCGCGTGATCGCCGCCCTGACCTGGATCCAGGAAAAAACCGAGTATCCCGCCATCACCCAGCAGCTCGCCATGGTGGCCATGAACCTGAAGAACTTGAAATAGAATTAGCCTTCCCTGGCCGTAGCGAGGAAGGCATGGCAACCCGACAGGAAGAACGCATGATCGAGCCGGAGATGAACCCGGCCGACCTCTGGCTCGAGGAAATCTTCACCGACCGGCGCGTGGGCACCATCCGCCGCATGACGCCGGTGGACGGCACCGGGGCGCGCGATCCGGACCGCGAAATCCTCTACATCGGCGAAACCCAGGTCATGAGCCAGATGGGCGCGCTGCCGATCAATTTCGTGCTCGAGGCAAAATCGCTGGAGGAGGCGGCCAAAATGTTCGGCCCCGCCGCCAAGGCCGGGATCGAGCGCACCGTGCGGGAACTGCAGGAACTGCGCCGCCAGCAGGCCTCGTCCATCGTCGTGCCCCAGGGCGGCCTGCCGCCAATGGGATCGGGCGGCGGCGGCAAGATCCAGATGCCCTGAAATCGGGGTCAGAGCCCGATTTCCAAGAGGAGGGAGCAATGCACGGCCTGATGATGGACCAGCCGCTCTTGATCAGCGACCTGATCAAGCACGCGGACCGCAACCACGGCGAGACCGAGATCGTCTCGAAGACGGTCGAAGGCAACATTCACAGGTACACGTATCGGGACGCGCATGCGCGCGCGCGCCGCCTGGCGAAGGCGCTGCAGGCGCTGGGAGTGAAAACCTCCGACCGGGTCGGCACGCTCGCCTGGAACGGCTACCGGCACTACGAGCTCTATTACGCCATCTCGGGCATCGGCGCGGTCATCAACACCCTCAACCCGCGGCTCTTTCCGGAACAGATCACCTACATCTCGAACCATGCCGAGAACGCGGTGCTGTTCTTCGAACTCACGTTCGTGCCGCTGGTGGAGAAGCTCGCGCCGCTGCTGAAGACGGTGAAGCACTACGTGCTGATGACCGACCGCGCGCACATGCCCGCGAGCACCACCATTCCGAACCTGCAGTGCTACGAAGACCTGCTGGCGAAGCAGGACGAGAAGTTCGAGTGGCCGAGCTTCGACGAACGCACCGCGGCGGCGCTGTGCTACACCTCGGGCACCACCGGCAATCCGAAGGGCGTGCTCTACAGCAACCGTTCCACGGTGATCCACGCGCTTGCCGCGGCGATGCCCGATACGCTGAACCTCTCGGCGCGCGACTCGATCCTGCCCGTGGTGCCGATGTTCCACGCCAACGCCTGGAGCCCGCCCTACGCCTGCACGCTGGTGGGCGCGAAGATGGTGTTTCCGGGCCCGCACCTGGACGGCAAGAGCGTCTACGACCTGATCGAGCAGGAAAAGGTGACCTTGTCGGCCGGCGTGCCCACCGTGTGGCTGATGCTGCTGCAGCACCTCACCGCCAACAAGCTGAAATTCTCGACCCTCAACCGCACGGTGATCGGCGGCTCGGCCTGCCCGCCGGCGATGATCCGCGCCTTCCAGGACGACTATAACGTCGCCGTGTTCCATGCCTGGGGCATGACGGAAATGAGCCCGCTCGGCACCGTCGGCTCGCTCAAGGCGAAGCAGGCGGCGCTGCCCAAGGAAGGGCGCTACGCCATCCAGGCCAAGCAGGGCCGCGGCATCTTCGGCGTCGAGATGAAGATCGTGGACGAGGAGGGCAAGGAATTGCCCTGGGACGGCAAGCGCTTCGGCAACCTGCTGGTGAAGGGGCCGTGGATCGCCTCCGCCTACCTCAAGGGCGAGGGCGGCGATCCGCTGGTCGACGGCTGGTTTCCCACGGGCGACGTGGCGACCATCGACCCGGACGGCTACCTGCAGATCACCGACCGCTCCAAGGACGTGATCAAGTCCGGCGGCGAGTGGATCAGCTCGATCGACCTGGAGAACATCGCGGTGGCCCACCCGGCGATCCAGGAAGCCGCGGTGATCGGCATCGCGCACCCGAAATGGGACGAGCGCCCGATCGTGGTGGCGGTGAAGAAGGCCGGGCAGGAGGTGAGCAAGGCCGAGGTGCTCAAGTTCTACGAGGGCAAGATCGCCAAGTGGTCGATGCCGGAGGACGTGGTGTTCGTCAATGAGCTGCCACACACCGCCACCGGCAAGCTCTCCAAGCTGACCCTGCGGCAGCAGTTCAAGGACTACAAGCTGCCGGCGTGATAAAAACCGAAACCAAGGACAAGGTGCTGCGCATCGAGATCGCGCGGCCGGAAAAGAAGAACGCCCTCACGCAGGAGATGTACGCGGCGATGGCCGATGCGCTCGCCGCCGCCGACGGCGATGCCAAGGTGCGCGTGGCGCTGATCCACGGTGCGCGCGACTGCTTTACCGCCGGCAACGACCTGAAGGATTTCCTCAACCGGCCGCCGCATTCGGAGACCAGCCCGACCACGCGTTTCCTGCGCGGCATCGCGACATTCGGCAAGCCGCTGATCGCGGCGGTGAACGGCGCCGCGGTCGGCATCGGCACCACCATGCTGCTGCATTGCGATCTCGTCTACGCGGCTCCGGGCGCGCGCTTCCAGATGCCCTTCGTGCCACTGGGCCTGGTGCCGGAAGCCGGTTCGAGTTTCCTGCTGCCCTACATCGCGGGCTACCAGCGCGCCGCCGAACTTCTGCTGCTCGGGCAGCCCTTCGACGCCGACAAGGCCTACGCGGCGGGATTCGTCACCGCTGTCGTGCCGGAAAAGGATCTCTTCGAGCGTGCGCGCGCGGGCGCCCTCGCCGTCGCCGCCCTGCCGCCGGCGGCGGTGCGCGCCACCAAGGCGCTGATGCGCAGCCGCTTCGGGCCGCGCGTCACCGAGGCGATGAACGAAGAGGGCAAGGTCTTCAGCGAGCGCCTTTCCTCGCCCGAGGCGCGCGAAGCGATGACCGCCTTCTTCGAGAAGCGCAAGCCGGATTTTTCGCGCTTCTGAGTCAATCCCGCCGCAGCCGCATCTCGTAGGCAAAGCGCTCCGCGGCATGGAGCGAATCCGAGATTTCCAGCAGGCGGTCGGTAGCGTCGTAGTAGTAGCGGCGCACGCGCAGGCCGAAGCCGGCCTTGCATTTCAGAGAGTCCGCTTCGCTTGCGCCCAGGGGCACGGCTTCGATGCGCTGGTCGATGCGCGCGATCCGGACGCCGAGTTCTTTCTCCACCAGCGGATAGATGACGCCGGCCGAGCGCGGTATGCGTTTGGCAAGTCCCGCCAGCGCGCTGTGCAGATAGACGGTGATGAGGCAAACGGGCGTCGCGAGGCCGGCTTTGCGGCGCACGCCGGAGAGCCGGATCCATTCCTGGCCGCGGCGGCCACCGATGGCGGCGAGGGTGTCGCCTGTCGCCCGGATGCGGTCGCGCCTGGCGACGATGAAGCGCGTGTCCGAGGCGTAGCGGAAAAGGTCGGCCGCGGAACTCACGGGGAGCGAAAACACGGAGCTTGCGCTCGCGGCGGCAACCGTGGATCCGGCGCGCGGGCGCCGCGTGATGAGCCCGGCTTCGCGCAACTGGCGCAGCGCCTCGCGCGCCGTGTAGCGGCTGACGCGGTATCTCTTGCACAGTGCCGCCTCCGTCGGAAGCGAGTCGCCCACCGAGACCGCGCCGGAGGTGATGCGCTCGCCCAGCGCCTTGGCGATCTGTTTGTAGCGATGCGGCTTCACCGCGTGGGCCCGGCTAGCCTACGGCGCCCCGCGAGCGCAGCTCCGCGATGCGCTCCGCGCTGTATCCCATTTTCCCGAGCAGGTCGTCGGTGTCGGCGCCGAGCGCTGGCGCAGCGCGCCTCGGCGCGTCTGCATCGGAGCAGCGGATCGGACTGGCGATCAGGCGGGCTGTCCGGCCGTCCGGGTATTTGAAGTCCTGTATTCCGCCGCGCTCGGCGACGTAGGGATTGTCCAGGGCCTGCGCGATGTCGTTGACGGGCGCGACCGGCACCGTGCCGGTGAGCTTCGCAAGCCAGGCGGCGGTGGTATCGCGCGAGAAGGCTTCATCCAGCATCACCGTGATTTCGTCGCGCCGCTCGAGGCGCGCGGGCATGGTCGCGTAGCGCGGGTCGGCCGCCCATTCGGGATGGCCGAGCGCGCCGGCCAGCAGCCCCCAGAATTTTTCCTTGTTGCACATGACGAAAATCCAGCCGTCCCGCGTGCGGTACAGCTGGCTCGGCACGACCGAGGGATGGGCCGAGCGCTTTTCTCGGCCCGTGACCGCTCCGGCGTTGAGATACCACGCACCCGGATAGTTCAGGTTGAAGAGCGCGAGATCGAACAGGCTCGTGTCGAGGTCGCGCCCGCGGCCGGTCTGGCGCGCGCTCATGACGCCCGCGAGGAGGGCGAACGCAGCCGCGAGGCCCGTCATGAGGTCCACCACCGAAAGCCCGTAGCGCTGGGGCGGTCCGTCGGGCTCCCCGGTAACCGACATGTGGCCGGCCTCGGCCTGCATCAGGTAGTCATAGCCCGGCCACGAGGCGCGCGAGCCTTCGCGCCCATAGGCCGACAGGTGCGAGCACACGATCCGTGGATTGAATTTCGACAGCGCCTCGTAGGTGAGGCCGAGCTTCGCGGGGAGGTCGCCGCGCAGGTTGTCGACCACGCCGTCGGCGGTGCGCGCGAGGTCACGGAATACCGCCATGCTTTCGGCCGAGCGCAGGTCGAGCGCCACCGAGCGCTTGTTGCGGTTGAAGGTGTGGAAGAACTGGCTGTCGCCGGGGCCGAAGAAGTGGGGGCCCATGCGCCGGCCCACGTCGCCACCTTCGCGCAGGTTTTCGATCTTGATGACTTCCGCACCAAGGTCGGCGAGGTACATGGTGCCGGCGGGGCCCGCACCGTATTGCTCGACCGCGAGTACGCGGATGCCTGCGAGCGGCAGTTCGGCTTTCATCATTCCACCTCTGGATTGGATCCCGGAAGGCATTGTACAATTGTCCGGACAAATAGGGAGGCGGCGATGGCGGGCGAATCGGTAAAGGTCGGTGAACGGCGCTATCGCGAGCGCTTCGGCCGCTATTTCGAGGATTTCGAGCTCGGCGCGACGTACGAGCACCGGCCGGGACGCACGGTCTCCGAGGCGGACAACACCTGGTTCGCGCTGCTCACGATGAACCAGCACCCGGTCCACTTCGACGCCGAATACGCGAAGCACACCGAGTTCGGCAAGCCACTGGTGGTGAGCACGCTGACGCTGTCCATCCTTGTCGGCATGAGCGTGTCCGACACCAGCCAGAAGGCGATCGCCAACCTGGGCTGGGAAAAGATCACCCTGCCCAAGCCCGTGTTCGCGGGCGACACGCTGTATGCCGAATCGACCGTGCTCGCCAAGCGCGAATCAAAATCCCGCCCCGACCAGGGCATCGTCACGATCAGGACTTCGGGGCGCAACCAGCACGGCGACGTTGTCTGCGAGTTCGAGCGCACCATGCTCGTCATGCGGCGCGGCAATCCGCTCGAAGAAAAAGCCGGCTACTGAGGACACCCATGAGCCAGACCAAGCCCCGCTACCACGTAGGCCCCGAGTCCGACGAGGCCCGCCAGATCCTCGAGGCCATCGACAGGTGGCTCAAGCGCGAGGTCGAACCGCAGGTGATGAAGCTGGAGCACGACGATGTCTGGCCGGCGCAAATGGTCGAGCAGATGAAGAAGCTCGGGCTCTTCGGCGCCACCATCAGCCCGGACTACGGCGGGCTCGGGCTCTCCGCGGAGCTCTACGGCCGCATCGTCGCGCGCATCTCGGAAGTGTGGATGTCACTTACGGGAATTTTCAATTCGCACCTGATGATGGCCCTGCTGGTTGAAAAATTCGGTTCAGATTCCTTGAAAAAACAATATCTGCCCAAGTTCGCAAGCGGCGAAATTCGCGGTGGCCTCGCGCTCACCGAGCCGAATGCGGGCACCGACCTGCAGGCCATCCGGACGCGCGCGCTGCGCTCGGGCGATGCCTACGTCCTCAACGGGACCAAGACATGGATTTCCAACGGCATCCAGGGATCCTGCTTCGCCGTGCTGGTGAAGACCGATCCGCAGGCCACTCCGCGTCATCGCGGCATGTCGATGTTCCTTTGCGAGAAAGGCCCCGGCTTCACCGCCAGCAGGAAGCTCGAGAAGATCGGCTACAAGGGTATCGATTCAGCAGAGCTGGTGTTCGACGACTACCGCGTGCCGACGGCCAATCTCATCGGCGAGGAAGGCCGCGGCTTTCACCAGGCGGTCGGCGGGCTCGAACTGGGCCGCATCAACGTCGCCTCGCGCGGGGTCGGCATCGCGGCGGCCGCGCTCGCCGAAGCGGTGAAGTATTCGCAGCAGCGCCAGACCTTCGGCAAGCCGATCTGCGAGCACCAGGCGATCCAGCTCAAGCTGGGCGAGATGGCGACGCGCGTCGAAGCCGCGCGCCTGCTGGTGAAAAACGCGGCGCAGATCTACGACCGCGGCGAGCGCTGCGACATGGAGGCGGGCATGGCCAAATACTTCGCCACCGAGGCGGCATTTGAAAACGCGCACGAGGCGATGCGCATCCACGGCGGCTACGGCTATTCGAAGGAATTTCCGGTCGAGCGGCTTTACCGCGACGCGCCCTTGCTCTGCATTGGCGAGGGCACCAACGAAATGCAGCGCATGATCATCGCGAAGCAGGTCATCCAGCGCAACCGGATCTGACCGGCTAGCGCTTGCCGAGATCTTCCGCGGACTGCCTGACGTCGCCGAAGCTCTCCTGCGTTTTCCCGGAAATCTGCTTTGAAAGTCCCTTGATCTGCTGTTTCTTGCTGCCAACCAGCTTGCCGGCCTGCTCCTGGATCTTGCCGGCGATGTTCTTCGCCTTGCCCTTCACTTGATCTTTGTTCATTTTCGATTGCTCCTTGTTAGATTTTGCCCAACACGACCAGAATCAGCAGGATCACCACGATCAGGCCGAGGCCGCCGCTGGGACCGTAGCCCCAGCTTCTGCTGTGCGGCCAGGTGGGGATTGCACCCACCAGGATCAGCACCAGGATTACCAGGATTATTGTTCCGATACTCATTTCGCTCTCCTCGGTTGTCTCCCCCGAGTTCTGCCGTACCGACGCAGCATGAACTTGAATTCGCCTCCCGTATGTGCGTCGGCGAACACGGCGTCGCCGCGCCGCAACCGCCATGTCAGAATGCGCGTGCGATGGCGGCTGTAAAACTTACGCGAGAAAGCCTTCTCGACGGCACGTTCCACGCCACGGTGCGCGGCGCGCTCGGCCCGAACGTGCGCTTCATGACCGATGGCGAGCGCGCCGCCCAGATCGAAGCGATCCTTGCGCGCGCGCCGCGCCCGCGGCGCGTCTGGGTATTTGCCTTCGGCTCCCTGATCTGGAATCCGGCGTTCCATTTCGTCGAGCGGCGCACGGCGCGCATCCACGGATTCCACCGCCAGTTCTGCCTCTGGGCGCGCGCCGGCCGCGGCAGCCCGGAGCGGCCCGGGCTGATGCTCTCGCTGGTGTCGGGCGGCAGCTGCACCGGCGTCGCTTACCGCCTGTCCTGGCGCGCGGCCGCGACCGAGCTGGATGTCCTGTGGCGGCGCGAGATGGCCACCATGGCCTATCGCCCGGTATGGACTACCGCGCACACGCCGAAGGGCCCGGAGCCGGCGATCGCGTTCAGCGCCAATCGCGAGCACGAGCGCTACGTGCCCGGACTCGAAGACCAGGCGGTGGCGAGTTATCTCGCGACCGGCGCGGGGCCGATGGGCCGGTGCTGCGACTACCTGTTCGACACGGTGGCGCACCTGCGCCAGCTCGGCATCCGCGACCGCCGGCTGGAGGCGCTGGAAACCAGAGTCAGAGCGAAAACTTCCTGCTAGTCGAGCTTCAGGCCGATCTGCCGGATGACGCGGCCCCACGCGCCATGCACTTCGCGCACGATGGCGGCAAATTCCTGCGGCGAGGTGCCGGTAGGCTCGGTGCCGCCCTGCACCAGGAAATCGGTGCATTCGGGCGAGCGCACGATCTTCACCAGTTCGGCGTTCAGGCGCTGCAGCGTCGCGGCGGGCATGTTGGCCGGGCCGAATACACCGAGGTAGCCGACCACGGCGCCGAAGGCGGGGTATCCCTCCTCGCCCATGGTTGGCACGCCGGGCGCGCCCGCGAGGCGGTTCGGCCCGGAGATCGCAAGCATGCGGACGCGGCCGGTCCTGGCGTTCGAGATGGCGGTGGCGGGCCCGTCGAACATCAGTTCCACGCGGCCCGAGAGCAGGTCCTTGATCGCGTCGCCGCTGCCTTTGTAGGGGACATGCGTGATGTCGATCTTCGCCTCGATCTTGAGCAGCTCGCCCTGCAGGTGGGACGAAGAGCCCGGGCTGAACGAGGCAAAATTGAGCTTTCCGGGATTGGCCTTGGCGTAGGCGACCAGCTCGCGCACGTTCTTCGCCGGCACGGATTCATGCACCACGAGGATGTTGCTCGCACGCGCGACCTGGGTGATCGGCGTGAAATCGCGGAACGCGTCGTAGGGGATCTTCGAGAAGAGGTGCGGCGCCTGCGAGTGCGTGACGCTGAACGTATACAACAACGTGGTGCCGTCGCCGGGCGCGCGCGCCACTTCCTGCGCTCCGATGATGGTGCTCGCGCCGGGCTTGTTGTCGATGACCACGGGCACGCCGAGCGCGTCGCCGAGCCTGGCGCCGATGAAGCGCGCCTGCAGGTCCGTGGTTCCGCCCGGCGGCGTGGGCACCACGATGCGAATCGACTTGCCGGCCGCCGGGAACCCCTGGGCGCCGGCAACGGAGCAGAATAGGAAAGCAACGGCGACGACGAAGCCATGCATCAACCGAACCATGAGTCCCCCCTCCGGGAAGGCGGCCAAACGCAGGGCAATGGTCCGCCTGCGCGCCGGGTCTTGCAAGCGCTTTGCATGCTATTCACGGCGCTTGCTAGCGCTGCGTCCGCAAAGGAGGTGGCGATAGACGTCGGCCACTACGCCGCCGAGCCGGGCGTCATTTCCGCGACCGGCATCCCGGAATTCGAATTCAACCTCGCGCTTGCTTTGGAAGTAAAAAGGGAACTGGAATTGCACGGCCTGCACGTGCGCCTGATCGGCGAACGCGGCGACTACGCGATCCTGCACCACCGCACGCGCGACGCGCGCGGCGCGGACCTGTTCGTCTCGATCCACCACGATTCGGTGCAGGAACACCTGCTGCCGCAGGCGGAGCGCTTCGCCGGTTTTTCCCTCTTCATATCGAGGCACAATCCGAAGCTCGGGAAAAGCCTCGCTTGCGCGAGCGCCATCGGTGCGAAACTCAGGGGCGCCGGCTTCACCCCCTCGCGCTACCATGCCGATCCGGTGCTGGGGGAATCGCGGCCGTTTGCCGACGAGGCCAACGGCGTGCACTACTATGACAACCTCGCGGTGGCGCGCACCGCCGCCATGGCCTCGGTGCTGGTGGAGGCCGGCGTGCTCGTCAACCGGGAAGAGGAGCAGCGCATGCGCGATCCGGCGGTGCGCAAGCGGATCGCCGCCGCGGTGGCGGGGGGCGTGCGCGAATGCCTGGCAAAGGAGCTGCAGTGAGGTTCGTTCTAGCAATGCCCGTTCTGGTTTTCCTCTGGATCGCGCCGGCGCTGGCCGACCTGTACCGCTGGGTGGATCCGCAGACCGGCACGGTGAAGTTCTCCAGCTATCCGCCGCCCTGGTTCAACGATCCCGCCCAGCAGGGGCGCGCGCCGAAAGTCGAGGTCATCGCGCCGAGCAGGATGGCGCCGGCGTTTTCAACGGAAACGGAAGGCGAGCCCGCGCCCAAGGCCGCCGAGCGCAGCGTCGGCCGCGATGCGCTCCTGAAGCAGGTGTCGCAGCGCGTCGCCACAATGGCTTCTTCGCCGCCCGAGGCGATGAGCCAGTCGTTCGCCGAGCTTTCAGAGTCCCTGCAGCAGCTCGAACGCATGGACCGGCAGCAGAAACCTTCCAATCCGGCCGACGAGTCTGCCCGGCTCGAGGAGAAAGCGAAGCTCGCGGCGCCCCTGGAATTGCGCCGCTCGGCCCTGTTGCAGCAGATCTCGGCGCAGGCCCCGCCGCCGCCGGGATCCCCGTCCGAGCGGATCGAAAGCGCGTGGGCCGCCACACAACGCTCGCTCGCGGCGCTCGGATTCATCGATGGCGCGATCATCGCCATGGATCCCAGGAAGACGAATTCCCGGCACTTCGAGATGAACGCGCTGATCGACAAGGTCGTCGCGCAGTGGGAGCCCTACGTCGACCCGAACATCGTGAGGAAAAATCGTGGGCGCTGAATTGCGCACCGAGCCTGTCCGGCACGAATCCGTCGACAGCGGCGGCGTGAAGTTGCACTGCGCCGTGGCCGGGGAAGCAGGCCGCCCGCTGATGCTGTTCCTGCACGGCTTCCCCGAATTCTGGGCGGCATGGCGTAAGCCCATGGCGCATTTCGCCTCGCGCGGCTGGCTGTGCGTCGCGCCCGACCTGCGCGGCTACAACCTTTCGGACAAGCCCGAGGGCGTCGAGCCCTACAAAGCGAAGCACCTGGTCAACGACGTGCTCGCCGTGGCATCGCGCTACTCAAAAGACAGATTCGTGCTGGTTGCGCATGACTGGGGCGGCGCGGTGGCATGGGCGGTCGGGATAGGGCACCCGCAGAGGCTGGCGAAGCTGGTGATGATCAATTCGCCCCATCCTTACGTCTTCTGGCGCGAGCTCGCCAACAATCCGGCGCAGCAGAAAGCGAGCGAGTACATGAACGTGTTCCGCCTGCCGAAGGCCGAGCGCGTGCTCTCCGAGAATGGCTACGCGCGCCTGCTTGGCGCGTTCATGCATCTGCCCGAGCAGTGGCGCGCCGAGCTGGTCGCAGCCTGGTCGCAGCCCGGCGCGCTCACCGGCGGGCTGAACTACTACCGCGCCTCGCCGCTGTATCCGGCGACGGCCACAGATCCCGGCGCGAAGAAGCTGCAGTTCAAGCCGGAGGATTTCATGGTGCGCGTGCCGACGCTCGTCCTCTGGGGCGAACGCGATACCGCTCTGCTCACCGGTTGCCTCGAAGGCCTGGAAAAATGCGTGCCGGATCTGAAAGTGGTGCGCGCTCCGGACGCCTCGCACTGGATCGTGCATGAGAAGCCGGACCTGGTATGCGGTGAAATCGAAAAATTCATCGGGGAGGCGCATGGCTAAGACCGCGATCAAGCTGCGGGACCTGGAATCGCAAGTCGGCAAGGAGGTCGGGGTCTCCCCCTGGATGGAAATGACCCAGGCGCGCATCGACGAGTTCGCCAAGGCGACCGAGGATTTCCAGTGGATCCACGTCGACCCGAAGCGCGCCAAGGATTCGCCGTTCGGCGGCACCATCGCGCACGGCTTCCTCACGCTGTCGATGCTGCCCAAGTTGTCGGAGTCCACCTTCGAGTTCGCCGACCGCAAAATGGGCGTGAACTATGGCCTCAACAAGGTGCGCTTTACTTCGCCCGTGCCGGCCGGCGCGAAAATCCGCGCCCGCTTTGTCCTCGCCAAGTTCGAGAAGATCGAAGGCAACGGCGTGCAGACCACCTGGGGCGTGACGTTCGAGCGCGAGGGCGGCGAAAAGCCTGTCTGTGTGGCCGAATCTATAGGGAGGCACTACTTCTAAATGAAAAGCACTCGATGGAAAAACCGTCCCCAAGGCTCCAACTGGGGAGACTTCGGTCCCGACGACCAGCGCGGCCGCATGAACTGGGTGACGCGCGAAAAGGTGCTGCAGGGCGTGGCCGAGGTGAAGGAGGGCATCACCTTCGTGCTGTCGCTGCCGCTGGATTATCCCGGGGGGAATGGCTTGAACCCGCGCCGGCACCCGCCTCGCATCGCCGCGACGCAGAGGAACGGCAAGCAGAATTTCGCCTACGAGGTGCGCCAGGACAACCCGATGCAGACCGACGTGGTCTGCGACGACCTGGTGCTGCTCACGCTGCAGTACTCGACGCAGTGGGACTCATTCGCTCACGTAGGCAGCACTTTCGACGCAGACGGCGACGGTAAGCCGGAAGCCGTTTTCTACAACGGCTTTCGAGCAGGGAAGGATATCCTTCCGGCAAATGAAAATGCCTCGGCAGAGTCCTGGGCGAAGTTCGAAGGCACGCGCGCCGAGGCACTCGGCATCCAGAACCTGGCCGAGCACGGCGCGCAGGGCCGCGGTGTGATGATTGACTTGCATGCTCATTTTGGAAGGAAACGGCATGCAGTCAGTTTTC
>Ga0105242_10001676_pt1 | contig 17532 bp, 17 predicted proteins | sample KBSM24metaG_FD_81521 | JGI IMG/M metagenome (GOLD analysis project Ga0105242, IMG submission 81521) | Miscanthus rhizosphere microbial communities from Kellogg Biological Station, Michigan, USA - KBS M2-4 metaG | ecosystem: Host-associated > Plants > Roots > Rhizosphere > Soil | place... | reverse complement strand
CGTTCAGGTCGGCGGATGGCGTGTTGCTACAAGACTGTGGAACTTGCCGGAGGAAGCAAGGGCGGCGAGCGGCGATGCCGACCGGCACGCGGCTTCAGCCACGCCGCTTGAGCAGGTAGCGATAGACGAAACCGGGAAATGCCAGCGTCAGGAACAAGGTGCCGGTGACCGCATAGAACTCCCAGCCCTGCGGTGCGATCTGCCCGGCGCGCTTTTCCAGCATGAGCGCAAAGCCGCCCACCAGGAAATACAGCACCACCATCTCCACCACCCGCCCGATCAGCGGCTTGCCTCCGGTCCTTGATGCGGCAGGGCCGATCGCGAACCAGCGCTGGTTCATGAACGGCAGATTGGCGGCCAGCAAGGCCGCCACGATCACCAGCCAGATGGCTCCTGTTTGGGACATGGTTCGATCCGTAGGGCCCGGACGGCGCTGCGGGCGCGATGCCGCCGTTCAGGCAGGGAATGGGAAAAGGGCAAACACTGCGGGGCCGCCGCACCCGCAGGCGCATCACATCGCACGGAATGCGGCGAACCGACGGCATGCGGCACGACCCGGCCACCCGAGGCTCGGCCGGCCGCTCCGCCAGCATACCCGCACCAGCGACAACGGGAGCCGGCCACCTAGGTACCGCACTCCCGTTCATGTGATCCAGGCCACCTGCCGAGCAGATGCCTGGCAGCGATGAGGCCCGCTCAGGTCGCCAGCGCGCGCACCACGGCGTCGGCGCACAGCGCCATCAGGCCGCCGGGCAGCAGGCCCAGCACCAGCACCAGGGCGCCGTTCACCGTGAGCACCACGCGCACGTCCATCGGTGCGGACACGCGGGTGGCGGTCAGCGGCGCGTCGAAATACATGACCTTGACCACACGCAGGTAGTAGAAGGCGCCGACCAGCGACATCATCACCGCGAACACGGCCAGCACCAGGTGCGCCGTCTGACCCGAAGCCACCAGGGCCTGCAGCACGGACAGCTTGGCGTAGAAGCCCACCAGCGGAGGCAGACCCGCGAAGGAGAAGAGGCAGATCGACATCACGGCTGCGTACAGCGGGCTGCGCTGGTTCAGGCCGGACAGGTCCGCCACTTCCTCGCTCTCGAAGCCTTCGCGGGCCAGCAGCATGATGACGCCGAAGGCCGCCAGCGTGGTCAGCACATAGGTCACCACGTAGAACATGGCGGAGCTGTAGGCGTTCTCGACCGCAGTCGCATCCACGTTGCCCTGGATCACGCCGGACATCAGGCCCAGCAGCACGAAGCCCATCTGCGAGATCGTGGAGTAGGCCAGCATGCGCTTGAGATTGGTCTGCATGATGGCCGCCAGGTTGCCGACGAGCAGCGAGCCGATCGCCAGCACGGCCAGCATCTGCTGCCAGTCGATGGCCAGCGGCAGCAGGCCGTCCACCAGCAGGCGGATGGTGATGGCGAAGGCCGCCAGCTTGGGCGCGCCGCCGATGACCAGCGTGACCGCCGTGGGCGCGCCTTGATAGACGTCGGGAATCCACATGTGGAAAGGCACGACCCCCAGCTTGAAGGCCAGGCCGGCCACCACGAACACCAGGCCGAAGACCAGCACCTGATGGCGGATCTGGCCCGAGTTGACGGCCTTGAAGACCTGGCCGATGTCCAGCGATCCGGTCGCGCCGTAGAGCATCGACAGGCCGTACAGCAGGAAGCCGCTGGCCATCGCGCCGAGCACGAAGTACTTCATCGCGGCTTCGGTGGCGGTGGTGTGGTCGCGGCGCAGGGCCACCAGCGCGTAGCTGGAGAGCGTGAGCAGCTCCAGGCCCAGGTAGATCACCAGGAAGTTGTTGCCCGAGATCATGATGAAGATGCCCAGCAGAGCGAACATCGACAGCGTGAACAGCTCACCGCCGCGCAGCATGCCGCGGTCCGCGGCGTAGGGCCGGCCATAGACCAGGGTGACCATCATGGCCACGGTGGCGAAGCACTTGAGCCAGTTGCCCATGGCGTCGCTCACGACCATGTTGCCCCAGCCGTAGAAGGTGTTGCCGCCGCTGGCGTAGATGCCCTGCAGCACGGCCACCACGGTGAGCGTGAGCATGGTGAGCACATAGGTGCCCGTGCGGCGGGCGCTGGAAACACCCAGGTCCACCAGCGCGATCACGCAGGCCATGACCAGAAGCACGATCTCGGGGTAGATCGCCAGCCAGCTGATGTTGTCAATCATCTCGTCTCTCTCGGTTCAGTCTGGTGGATCAATCAGTGGAGCTTGGACAGCGCCACGTGCTGGAGCAGCTGGGCCACCGACACATCCATCACGTCGGTGAACGGACGGGGGTAGATGCCCATGTACAGCACGGCGATCGCCAGCACGGCCATCACCAGGAATTCGCGGCTGCCGATGTCCTTCAGGTCACGCACGTGGTCGTTGGCCACGGGGCCCAGATAGACGCGCTTGTACATCCAGAGGGTGTAGGCCGCGCCGAAGATCAGCGCCGTGGCGGCCCCCAGGCCGATCCAGAAGTTGTGCTTCACGGCACCCAGGATCACCATCCACTCGCCCACGAAGCCAGCGGTGCCCGGCAGGCCGCAGTTGGCCATGGCGAACAGCAGCGCGAAGGCGGCGAACTTGGGCATGGTGTTGACCACGCCGCCGTAGGCGGCGATCTCACGCGAATGCACGCGGTCGTACAGCACGCCGATGGACAGGAACATGGCGCCCGACACGAAGCCGTGGGCGATCATCTGCACCAGGCCGCCGGACACGCCCAGCGGGTTGAAGATGAAGAAGCCCAGCGTGACGAAACCCATGTGGGCGACGGACGAATAAGCCACCAGCTTCTTCATGTCCTTCTGCACCATGGCCACCAGGCCCACGTAGATCACGGCGATGAGCGACAGGGCGATCATCAGCCAGGCCCACTCGCGGGCGGCGTCGGGAGCGATAGGCAGGGAGAAGCGCAGGAAACCGTAGGCACCCAGCTTCAGCATGATCGCGGCCAGCACGGCGGAGCCGCCGGTGGGAGCCTCGACGTGGACGTCGGGCAGCCAGGTGTGCACCGGCCACATCGGCACCTTCACGGCGAAGGCCGCGAAGAAGGCGAAGAACAGCAGCGTCTGTGCGGTGCCCGTGAGCGGCAGTTGGTGCCAGGTGGCGATGTCGAAGCTGCCACCCGACTGGTTGTACAGGTAGATCAGCGCGATCAGCATGAGCAGCGAGCCCAGCAGCGTGTAGAGGAAGAACTTGAACGCCGCGTAGATCTTGTTCGGGCCACCCCAGATGCCGATGATGAGATACATCGGGATCAGCGTGGCTTCGAAGAAGACGTAGAACAGCATGCCGTCCAGCGCGCTGAACACACCGATCATTAGGCCCGAGAGGATCAGGAACGCGCCCATGTACTGGTTCACGCGCTCGGTGATGGACTCCCACGAGGCGATCACCACGATCACCGTGATGAAGGCCGTCAGTGGCACGAACCAGAAGGAGATGCCATCGACGCCCAGGTGGTAGTGCACATTGAAGCGCTCGATCCACATGGCCTTCTCGACGAACTGCGCGGCGGCGGTGGTGTTGTCGAAACCGACATACAGAGGCACCGTCACGGCCAGCGCGACCAGCGAGCCGATCAGGGCCAGCCAGCGCACGGCGCGTGCATGTTCTTCACGCCCGAAGGCGAGCAGCAGGACACCGAAGGCGATCGGTGTCCAGATCGCAAGACTCAACCAACCCATTTTTGTTCTTCCCCTACTTGTTGAGCCACACGAAGTACGTCATGAGCGCGAACACGCCCAGGATCATGACCAGCGCATAGTGGTAGATGTAGCCCGACTGGAACCAGCGCACCACCGAGGCGATGCGACCGACCAGCTTCCACGAGCCATTGACCACCAGACCGTCGATCACGGCCTGGTCGCCAGCCTTCCAGAGACCGGTGCCGAGCAGGCGCGAGCCGCGCGCGAACACGTTCTCATAGACCCAGTCCACGCCGTATTTGGCTTCCAGCAGCTGGTAGACGCCGATCTTCTGCATCGCGGCCTTGATGGCGGCCGGCCATTCGGGCTTGACCAGATAGAACACATAGGAGGACACCACGCCGGCCAGCGCCAGCCAGAAAGGCATGCCCGTGAAGCCGTGCAGCGCCATCGGCACCCAGCCGTGGATGGATTCGGCCAGCTCGGCCATGGCACCGTGCTTGGCGGCATCGACGTGGATCACGCCCTTGAAGAAGTCGCCGAACAGCAGCGGCATCAGCGCGATCGCACCGATGACGACCGAGGGAATGGCCAGCAGCACCAGGGGGCCGGTCACGACCAGCGGAGACTCGTGCGGCTTGGCGTCGTGGCCATGGCCGTGGTGGTCGTCGTGCGCATGGTGGTCGTCGTGGTGCGCGTCCGGGTTCTGGTCGTAGCGCTCCTTGCCGTGGAAGACGATGAAGTACAGGCGGAAGGAATAGAACGCGGTGATGAACACGCCGGCCAGCACCGAGAAGTTGGCGAAGGCCGAGCCCGGCAGGTTCGTGGCGTGGACCGCTTCAATGATGGCGTCCTTGGAATAGAAGCCCGAGAAGAACGGCGTGCCGATCAGCGCCAGGTTGCCCAGCAGGAAGGTGATCCAGGTGATGGGCATGTACTTGCGCACGCCGCCCATCCAGCGGATGTCCTGGTTGTGGTGCATGCCCATGATCACGGAACCCGCGCCGAGGAACAGCAGGGCCTTGAAGAAGGCATGGGTCATCAGGTGGAACACGGCCACCGAGTAGGCCGAAGCGCCCAGCGCCACGGTCATGTAGCCCAGCTGCGACAGCGTGGAATACGCGATCACGCGCTTGATGTCGTTCTGGATGATGCCCAGCACGCCCATGAACAGCGCCGTGATGGAACCGATCACCAGGATGAAGTTGAGCGCGGTATCGGACAGCTCGTACAGCGGGGACATGCGCGACACCATGAAGATGCCGGCGGTCACCATGGTGGCCGCGTGGATCAGCGCGGAGATGGGGGTCGGGCCTTCCATCGAGTCCGGCAGCCAGGCGTGCAGCGGGAACTGGGCCGACTTGCCCATGGCGCCGATGAACAGGCAGATGGCGATCACGGTGACCAGCATCCAGCCCGTGCCGGGCAGCAGCGTGCTCTGGATCTCGGGCAGCTTGGCGAAGATCTCGCCGTAGTTCAGCGTGCCCGTGTAGGCCGCGATCAGGCCGATGCCCAGGATGAAGCCGAAGTCGCCCACGCGGTTGACCAGGAAGGCCTTCATGTTGGCGAAGATGGCCGTGGGCTTCTTGAAGTAGAAGCCGATCAGCAGGTACGACACCAGGCCCACCGCTTCCCAGCCGAAGAACAGCTGCAGCAGGTTGTTGCTCATCACGAGCATCAGCATGGAGAACGTGAAGAGCGAGATGTAGGAGAAGAAACGGTTGTAGCCGTCGTCCTCTTCCATGTAGCCCATGGTGTAGATGTGGACCATCAGCGACACGAAAGTCACCACGCACATCATCATCGCCGTGATGCTGTCGATCAGGAAGCCGATTTCCATCTTCAGGCCACCGACCACCATCCAGGTGTAGATGGTCTGGTCGAAGCGGGCACCGTCGGAGATCACGCTGTTGAGCGTGATGGCCGACAGGACGAAGGCCACCAGCACGCCCAGGATGGTCAGCGAATGGCTGCCACCGCGGCCGATCTTGTTACCACCGAAGGCCGTGCCCCAGATACCCGCGAGCGCGGAACCCGCCAGCGGCGCCAAAGGCACCGCCAGGAGCATGGATGCAGAGAGGGTTTGACTCATTCTTGAGAACCTTGCTTGTGTCCGGCGCCCATCAACCCTGGAGGGTGTTGAGGTCTTCCGCGTTGATGCTGGACTTGTTGCGGAACAGCAGAACCAGGATGGCCAGCCCGATGGCGGACTCGGCCGCCGCCACGGTCAGGATGAAGAACACGAACACCTGGCCGTGCATGTCGCCGAGGTAGTGCGAGAAGGCCACGAAGTTCATGTTCACGGCCAGCAGCATCAGCTCGATGGCCATGAGCAGGACGATGAGGTTCTTGCGGTTCAGGAAGATGCCGATCACGGAGAGCGCGAACAGCATGGCGCCCAGCGAGAGGAAATGGCCCAGGGTCAACGTCATGCTTTCTTCTCCTCGGCAACAGGCGCGGCGGGTGCCGGCTCTCCGGCCTTCTGGGTGGCGGGCACCTTCACCATGGCGACGCGGTCGCTGGCACGCACGCGGATCTGCTCCGACGGGTTGATGGTCTTGTTGTCCTTGCGCTGGCGCAGCGTGAGCGCGATGGCGGCGATCATCGCCACCAGCAGGATCACGGCCGCGATCTCCACCGGATAGAGGTATTCGGTGTAGAGCAGCTTGCCCAGGGCCTTGGTGTTCGAGTAAGGCACGACCTGGCCAGCGGCATCGACCACGGCAGCGACCGCCTTGGGCTCATCCACGCCGCGGAAGCCCCCCATGAGCACGGCCGCCATTTCGAGGGCGATCACCGCACCGACGAAGGCTGCCAGCGGGAAGTTGCGCCAGAAGCCCCTTCGCACCGTGTCGATGTGGATGTCCAGCATCATCACCACGAAGAGGAACAGCACCATCACCGCACCCAGATAGACGAGCACCAGCGCGATAGCGAGAAACTCGGCCTTGAGCAACAGCCAGATGGCCGCAGCTTGGGAGAAGGCGAGGATCAGGTGCAGCACGGCATGCACCGGATTGCGGGCCGTGATGACTCGGAAGGCTGCATAGAGCAGCACGACCGAGAACAGATAGAAGAAACCAGTCTTGGCGTCCATGAATCAGATCTTTGGTAAGTGTCGGCAGGGGCGGTACCGCGGTTCAGCGGTACTTGGCGTCCGCGGCCTTCGCTGCGGCAATCTCTGGTTCGTAGCGGTCGCCCACGGCAAGCAGCATTTCCTTGGTGAAATACAGGTCGCCGCGCTTCTCGCCGTGGTACTCCAGGATCTGGGTTTCCACGATGGAATCGACCGGGCAGCTCTCTTCGCAGAAGCCGCAGAAGATGCACTTGGTCAGGTCGATGTCATAGCGCGTGGTGCGGCGGGAGCCGTCGGCACGCACGTCGGACTCGATGGTGATCGCCAGCGCCGGGCATACGGCCTCGCAGAGCTTGCAGGCGATGCAGCGCTCTTCGCCGTTCTCATAGCGGCGCAGCGCATGCAGGCCGCGGAAGCGCGGCGACAGCGGCGTCTTCTCTTCCGGGAACTGCACCGTCACCTTGCGGCGGAAGGCGTAGCGGCCCGTGAGAGCCATCCCCTTGAGGAGCTCCACCAGCATGAAGCTCTTGAAAAAATCCTTCACCGAAAACGGTGATGCAGCAGCAGCAACAGCAGTCATGGTTGTCCCCGCTTATTTCCAGATGTTCCAGGGCGAATGCAGCCATGCGCCCACGATGAGCAGCCACACCAGGGTGACCGGAATGAAGATCTTCCAGCCCAGACGCATGATCTGGTCATAGCGGAAGCGGGGGAAGGTCGCGCGGATCCAGATGAACATGGAGACCACCAGGAACGTCTTGATGCCCAGCCAGATCCAGCCCGGAATGAAGCCCAGCGCGTCCACCGGGGGCAGCCAGCCGCCCAGGAACATCAGCACGGCCAGGATGGAGACCAGCCACATGCTGGCGTATTCGGCCAGGAAGAAGATCGCGAAGCCCATGCCCGAGTACTCGACCATATGGCCGGCCACGATTTCCGCTTCGCCTTCGACCACGTCGAAGGGGTGGCGGTTGGTTTCGGCCACGCCGGAGATCAGATAGACGACGAAGATCGGCAGCAGGGGCAGCCAGTTCCAGGACAGGAAGCTCAGGCCGATGCCGGCCATCGTACCCTGCCCCTGGCTGGTCACGACGTCGGTCAGGTTCATGCTGCCGGACACCATGATGACGACCAGGAAGCAGAAGCCCATCGCGATTTCGTAGCTCACCATCTGGGCCGAGGCGCGCAGCGCGCCCAGGAAGGCGTACTTCGAGTTCGATGCCCAGCCGGCGATGATCACGCCGTAGACCTCGATGGAGGTGATCGCCATGATCAGCAGCAGGCCGGCGTTCACGTTGGCCAGCACCGTCTCGGGGCCGAAGGGAATGGCCACCCAGGCGGCCAGCGCCGGCATGATCGCCATGACCGGGCCCAGCACGAAGAGACCCTTGCTCGCGGCTGCGGGCTGGATGATTTCCTTGGTCAGCAGCTTCAAGCCGTCGGCCAGCGGCTGCAGCAGACCGAAGGGACCCACGCGGTTGGGGCCGTGGCGGACCTGCATGAAGCCCAGCAGCTTGCGCTCCCACAGCGTGAGGTAGGCGACGGCACCCATCAGCGGCGCCACGATGGCGACGATCTTGATGAGGTTCCAGAGCACGGGCCACACGGCGGCGGTCCACCAGGAAGCGGCGAACAGGTTCAGCCCGCCGTTGTACATCGCGTCGATCATGCTGCGGCTCCTTCCGCGGCCAGACGTGCGTCGGCCGTCAATTGCAGCGACGTGGCACGGCGAACCAGGCCGTCCAACTGGTAGATGCTCGCCACCACGGGTTCGCCCACGGCGGCACCCGTCGGTGCGGCGGCCGATGCGGCCGTGCGGTTGCTCAGACGCTCGGCAGGGATCCGCTCCAGCGCGGCGGCGCTCGGCGCCACGCCCGTGGCGCGGGCCAGCACTTCCTGCGAGGTCTCGAAACCGATGCCCGGCACGCTGAGCAGGTTGCCCAGCACGCGCAGCACCTTCCAGGCGGGACGGGCCTCGCCCAGGGGCTTGACCACGGCGTGGAAGCTCTGCAGCCGGCCTTCGGCATTGGCGAAGGTGCCCGAGGTTTCCGAGAACGGAGCGATCGGCAGCAGCACGTCGCTGAATTCCAGGTTGGTCTTGAACGGGCTCAGCGTCACCACCATGTCCATGCCGGCCAGCGCCTTGGCGGCATCGGCACCCAGGGCGGAGTCGTGCTCCGGCTCGGTGTTGAGCAGCAAGGCCGCCTTGACGCCGCCCGACAGCATCTGCGCCGCATTCAGGCCGTTCGACTGCGGCTGTGCGCCGACGAACTGAGCGCCCACGGTGTTGGCCGCTTCGGTCAGGTAGCCGACGGTCGCGCCGGTCTGTTCGGCGATCCACTGCGCCAGCGCCAGCAGGCTGGAGGCCTGGGCGTGGTGCGCGGCGCCGTTGCCGAGCAGGATGGCCTTCTGCTCACCGGACAGCAGCGCACGGGCCACGGCCTGGGCGGCATCGCTCACTTGCGCCACGGCTTGGGGAGCGGCAACGCCCTTCTCCTGGGCCAGGGCTGCGGCGACTTCGGCCAATGCGGACAGCCAGCCGGAGGCCGGAGCCAGCAGCGTCTGCGCGACGGGCATGGCCCAGTCGTATTCGCGTGCATTGATCGCGGTCACCTTGCAGCCGCGACGCGCGGCCTGGCGGATGCGCTGAGCGAACAGCGGGTGGTCCTTGCGGAGGCTGGAGCCGACGACCAGCACGGACTGCAGCGAAGACAGCGATGCGATCGAGGTACCCAGCCAGCGAACGCCTTCGGCTGCGGGGAATTCTGCGTTGCGCAGACGGTAATCGATGTTGTCGCTGCCCAGGCCGCGCACCAGGGCGCCGGCCAGATACAGCTCTTCCAGCGTGCTGTGCGGGCTGGCCAGCGCGCCGATGGCGTTGGCGCCATGCTGGTTCTTCACGCCCTGCAGGCCGTTGGCGACGTATTCGAGGGCCGTCTGCCAGTCGACTTCACGCCACTCGCCGCCCTGCTTGAGCATGGGGCGGGTCAGGCGGTCGTCGCCGTTGAGGGCTTCGTAGGAGAAGCGGTCGCGGTCGGCGATCCAGCACTCGTTGACGTCTTCGTTCTCGAGCGGCACCACGCGCATCACGCGGTGGTTCTTGACCTGCACGATCAGGTTCGCACCCGTCGAATCGTGCGGGCTCACGGACTTGCGGCGCGACAGTTCCCAGGTCCGGGCGCTGTAGCGGAAGGGCTTGCTGGTCAGAGCGCCCACCGGGCAGATGTCGATCATGTTGCCCGACAGCTCGGAGTCCACGGTATCGCCCACCACGGTGGTGATCTCGGAATGCTCGCCGCGATGGATCATGCCCAGTTCCATCACGCCGGCCACTTCCTGGCCGAAGCGCACGCAGCGGGTGCAGTGGATGCAGCGGCTCATCTCTTCCATGGAGATCAGCGGGCCGACGTCCTTGTGGAACACGACGCGCTTTTCCTCGGCATAGCGCGAGGAGGAACCGCCGTAGCCCACGGCCAGATCCTGCAGCTGGCACTCGCCGCCCTGGTCGCAGATGGGGCAATCCAGCGGGTGGTTGATGAGCAGGAATTCCATGACCGACTGCTGGGCCTTGATGGCCTTGTCGCTCTTGGTGCGCACGATCATGCCCTGCGTGACCGGCGTGGCGCAGGCAGGCATGGGCTTGGGTGCCTTTTCCACGTCCACCAGGCACATGCGGCAGTTGGCGGCGATGGAAAGCTTCTTGTGGTAGCAAAAATGGGGAATGTAGGTGCCCGCCTTCTCGGCTGCATGCATGACCATGCTGCCTTCGGCGACTTCAACCTTCCGCCCGTCCAGTTCGATTTCAACCATATGCGTTCTCGAGGTCAGGCAGAGGCAGGCGCCTGGGGGGTCTGTTGGCGGATCAGCGCTTCGAATTCAGGTCGGAAGTGCTTGATCATGGCGCGCACCGGCATGGCCGCTGCGTCGCCCAGGGCGCAGATCGTGCGGCCCTGGATGTTGTCGGCCACCGAATTCAGCAGGTCCAGATCGCCTTCACGGCCGGCGTTGTGCTGGATGCGGTCGATCACCCGCCACATCCAGCCCGTGCCTTCGCGGCAAGGCGTGCACTGCCCGCACGACTCGTGCGAGTAGAAGTACGACAGGCGCAGCAGACTCTCGACCATGCTGCGGGAATCGTCCATGACGATCACGGCGCCGGAACCCAGCATGGAGCCGGCCTTGGCGATGGAGTCGTAGTCCATCGTGCATTCCATGATGATGGAAGCGGGCAGCACCGGAGCGGACGAGCCGCCGGGGATCACGGCCTTGAGCTGGCGGCCCTTGCGCACGCCACCGGCCAACTCCAGGAGCTTGGCGAAGGGCGTGCCCATGGGCACTTCGTAGTTGCCGGGCTTTTCCACGTCGCCGGACACCGAGAAGATCTTGGTGCCGCCGTTGTTCGGTTTGCCGCAGGCCAGGTAGGCCGCGCCGCCGTTGCGGATGATCCAGGGCACCGCGGCGAAGGTCTCGGTGTTGTTGATCGTGGTGGGCTTGCCGTAGAGGCCGAAGCTGGCCGGGAACGGCGGCTTGAAGCGCGGCTGGCCCTTCTTGCCTTCGAGCGATTCCAGCAGCGCGGTCTCTTCTCCGCAGATGTAGGCGCCGAAGCCATGGGCCGCATGCAGCTGGAAGCTGAAGCTGCTGCCCAGGATGTTGTCACCCAGGTAGCCGGCGGCGCGTGCCTCTTCCAGCGCTTCCTCGAAGCGTTCGTAGGTCTGGAAGATCTCGCCGTGGATGTAGTTGTAGCCCACCGAGATGCCCATCGCGTAGGCCGCGATGATCATGCCTTCGATGACGATGTGCGGGTTGAACTGCAGGATGTCGCGGTCCTTGCAGGTGCCCGGCTCGCCCTCGTCGGAATTGCAGACGAGGTACTTCTGGCCCGGGAACGAGCGGGGCATGAAGCTCCACTTCAGGCCGGTCGGGAAGCCCGCGCCGCCGCGGCCGCGCAGGCCGGATTCCTTGACGGTGGCGATGACCTGGTCCTGCGTCATCGGCTCGCCGCCGTCGGTGCCCAGCAGCTTGCGCAGGGCCTGGTAGCCGCCGCGCGCTTCGTAGTCCTTGATGCTCCAGTTCGTGCCGTCGAGGCCCGCATAGATCTGCGGCTCGATGTGGCGGTCGTGGAAGCAGGTCTGGACGCCGGTGGCCTGGAACTGCGAGAGGATCTGTGCTGGCGTCGTCATGCGCTTTCCCCCACACGGCCAGGAGCCGGGCCTTCGGCCTGGCGCAGGCCGTCCACGAGCTGGTCGAGCTTTTCGTTGTCCATGAAGCTGCACATGGTGCGGTCGTTGACCAGCATCACAGGCGCATCGGCGCAGGCGCCCAGGCATTCGCACTGCTGCAGCGTGAACATGCCGTCGGCCGTGGTCTCGCCCATGGAGATGCCGAGCTTCTTTTCCAGGTGGTGCAGGGCCTTCTGGCCGTCGCGCAGCTGGCAGGGCAGGTTCGTGCAGACGTTCAGCTTGTACTTGCCCGTCGGCTGCTGGTTGTACATGTTGTAGAACGTCGTGACTTCATGCACGGCGATCTGCGGCATGCCGAGGTACTCGGCGATGACGGCTTCGCTGTCGGCGCTGACCCAGCCCTGCTCCTGCTGGACGATGGACAGGCAGGCCATCACGGCGGACTGCTTCTGCTCGGCGGGGTACTTCGCCACTTCGCGCGCAAAGCGCGCCTTGGTCGCATCGGTAATCATCGGTCAATCTCTCCGAACACGATATCCATGGTGCCGATGATGGCCACGGCGTCGGCAATCATGTGCCCGCGGGCCATCTCGTCGAGCGTCGCCAGATGGGCGAAGCCCGGAGCGCGGATCTTCAGGCGATAGGGCTTGTTGGCGCCATCGCTCACCAGGTAGATGCCGAACTCGCCCTTGGGGTGCTCGACGGCGGCATAGGCCTCGCCTTCGGGCACGCGGAAGCCTTCGGTGAAGAGCTTGAAGTGGTGGATCAGCTCTTCCATGTTGGACTTCATGGATTCGCGCGAGGGCGGCGCCACCTTGTGGTTGTCGGTGATGACCGGACCCGGGTTGGCCTTGAGCCAGTCCACGCACTGCTTGATGATGCGGTTGGACTCGCGCATTTCCTGCACGCGCACCAGATAGCGGTCGTAGCAGTCGCCGGTCTTGCCGACGGGGATGTCGAAATCGACGCGGTCGTAGGCGTCGTAGGGCTGCTTCTTGCGCAGGTCCCAGGCGATGCCGGAGCCGCGGATCATCGGGCCCGTCATGCCCAGGTTCAGGGCACGCTCGGGCGTTACCACGCCGATGCCGACCGTGCGCTGCTTCCAGATGCGGTTGTCGGTCAGCAGCGTTTCGTACTCGTCCACGCACTTGGGGAAGCGTTGCGTGAAGTCGTCGATGAAGTCCAGCAGGGAGCCGCTGCGATTCTGGTTCAGCGCCTCGATGGCCTTGGCGTTGCGGATCTTGTTCACCTTGTACTGCGGCATGCTGTCCGGCAGGTCGCGGTACACGCCGCCCGGACGGAAGTACGCCGCATGCATACGCGCGCCCGACACGGCTTCGTACATGTCGAACAGGTCTTCGCGCTCGCGGAAGGTATAGATCAGGATGGTGGAGCTGCCGCAGTCGTTGCCGTGCGAGCCCAGCCACATCAGGTGGTTCAGCAGGCGCGTGATCTCGGAGAACATCACGCGGATGTACTGCGCACGCAGGGGCACGTCGATGCCCAGCAGCTTCTCGATGGCCAGGCAGTAGGCGTGCTCGTTGCACATCATCGAGACGTAGTCCAGCCGGTCCATATAGGGCAGCGACTGGATGAAGGTCTTGTGCTCGGCGAGCTTTTCCGTTGCGCGGTGCAGCAGGCCGATGTGAGGGTCGGCGCGTTGGACGACTTCGCCGTCGAGCTCCAGCACCAGACGCAGCACGCCATGGGCGGCCGGATGCTGGGGCCCGAAGTTCAGGGAGTAGTTCTTGATTTCAGCCATGATGGATCACCGGGCGCCGCAGCGCCTCAATGCAGGCCTCCGTAATTGTCTTCGCGGATGATGCGCGGGGTCACCTCGCGCGGCTCGATCGTCACAGGCTCGTACACCACGCGCCGCTGCTCGGCGTCATAGCGCATCTCGACATGGCCCGACAGCGGGAAGTCCTTGCGGAACGGGTGGCCGATGAAGCCATAGTCGGTCAGGATGCGGCGCAGATCGTTGTGGCCATCGAACACGATGCCGTACAGGTCGAACGCCTCGCGCTCGTACCAGTTGGCGGAGTTCCAGAGCTCGGCCACCGAGGGCACGACCGGCAGGTCGTCGTCCGGGCAGAACACCTTGACGCGCACACGCTGGTTCAGGCTGACGGACAGCAGATGCGAGACCACGCAGTAGCGCGAGCCCTCGACGCCGACTTCGCGGTAGGCCGAGTAGTCCACGCCGCAGAGATCGACCAGTTGCTCGAAGCGGCAACCGGGGGCGTCGCGCAGGATCTGCATGGCGGCGAGGTAATCGGATGCCGAAACCAGCACCGTCACCTCTTCCAGCGCGATGGTCAGCGAGCGGACCTTGTCGCCCAGGGCAGCAGCGATCACATCCCGAAGTGCTTCGGGGCGAATGGCAATAGCAGTCATCATCAACCCTTCAGACGCGAGCGATGGTATTGGTGCGGCGGATCTTCTGCTGCAGCTGGATGATGCCGTAGATCAGGGCTTCGGCCGTCGGGGGGCAGCCCGGCACATAGACATCGACGGGCACGATACGGTCGCAACCCCGCACGACGGAATAGCTGTAGTGGTAGTAGCCACCGCCGTTGGCGCACGAGCCCATGGAGAGCACCCAGCGAGGCTCGGACATCTGGTCGTAGACCTTGCGCAGCGCGGGGGCCATCTTGTTGCACAGCGTGCCTGCCACGATCATCAGGTCGGACTGGCGCGGGCTGGCACGAAACACTTCGGCGCCGAAGCGGCCGATGTCGTAGCGCGCGGCAGCCGCATGCATCATCTCGACCGCGCAGCAAGCCAGACCGAAGGTCATGGGCCAGAGCGAGCCAGTCTTGGCCCAGTTCACCACGGAGTCGTAACTCGTGGTGATGAAGCCTTCCTTCATCACGCCTTCAATCATCGTGTCATCCTCTTTTCTGGCCGTTCATTCCCAATCCAGCGCACCCTTTTTCCACTCGTAGGCAAAGCCCACGACGAGGATGGCCAGAAAGATCACCACGGCAACGAATCCCGCCAGACCCACATCCTGCAGGGCGATGGCCCAGGGGAAGAGAAAGGCGATTTCCAGATCGAAAAGAATGAAGAGGATGGCGACGAGGTAGTACCGCACATCAAATTTCATGCGGGCATCTTCGAAGGCTTCGAAGCCGCACTCATAGGGGGAGTTTTTCGCCGCATCAGGGCGATTGGGGCCCAGCACGTAGCCCAATACCAGGGGAACCACGCCGACACCCATGCCGACCAAAATGAACAGAAGAACGGGGAGGTACTGATCGAGGTTCATCTGGAGGATTTGCTCACCGCTGAGGCCGGCCTGCACATGCTCCGTTGCAGAGCGTGTGAGGGCGGCCTTTTTTGTATTGGTGCCGTCGGCGAGACTCGAACTCGCACAGCTTTCGCCACTACCCCCTCAAGATAGCGTGTCTACCAATTTCACCACGACGGCTGATTTATGTATCTGGATGGCATGAGGAACCTTGCGGTTTGGCTTGTCCAGACAGTCTGCAATTCTACTCCGGAATTGCGACCGCCCCAGACAATTTGGGGCGGTTGATACGCTTTATTTGGTCGGAATCTGGCCTGCGCCGGAAGCCGGGGCCGCAGGAGCGGCGGGAACGGATGCAGGGACCGATGCAGCCGAGCTCGCTGCGGCAGGCACCGCAGCTGCCGGAGCGCCTTCCAGCACGCTGCCAGTGCTGGTGGGGCGGGCGTTGCCGAAATAGGCCAGCGCCAGCGTCGCCACGAAGAAGACGCCCGCGAGCACGGCCGTCGTGCGCGACAGGAAGTTGGCGCTGCCGCTGGCGCCGAACAGGCTGCCCGAGCCGCCGCTGCCGAAAGCCGCGCCCATGTCGGCGCCCTTGCCGTGCTGGATGAGGATCAGACCGATCATGCCCAGGGCCGTCAGCATCTGCACGGCAAGGATCACGTTCACCAAGATGTTCATTCTTCAATACTCCCGAATGGATGAAGGGCTGCGGATGCCGGGCTGTCAGCCCGCCGCAGCGATGATTTGCAAAAAGTCAGCCGCCTTGAGCGAAGCGCCGCCCACCAGACCGCCATCGATATCGTTTTCCGCCAGCAGCTGCGCGGCGTTGGCAGCGTTCATGCTGCCGCCGTAGAGCAGAGGAATGCGTTGCGCGTGCTCCGTGGCAGCAGCCAGCTGGGCACGCAGCACCGCATGAACCTCCTGCGCCTGCGCCGGGGTGGCCGTGCGGCCGGTGCCGATGGCCCAGACGGGCTCGTAAGCCACCACGATCTCGCTGATGCAGTGGCCGTTGAGATGGATCACCGCCGCCAGCTGCCGCTTGACGACCGCCTCGGTCTGCCCTGCTTCGCGTTCGGCCAGGGTCTCGCCCACGCAGACGATGGGCGTGATGCCAGCCGCCAGCGCACGCTGGGCCTTGGCCGCGACGAGCTCATCGGTTTCGCCATGGTATTGGCGGCGCTCCGAATGGCCGACCAGCGCATAGCGCGTGCCGAAGTCGCGCAGCATGCCCGCCGAGATCTCGCCGGTGAAGGCGCCGGATTCCTGGCTGGAGACATCCTGCGCCGCCAGCGCGATGGCGGAACCCGCCACCAGCGACTGCACCTGCGCCAGATAGGCCGCAGGCACGGCGACGGCCACGCCGCAGACCGGCGGCTGCGCCTTCAGGCCATCGAGCAGCGCCGTCAGCAGCGCCTGATTGGCAGCCAGGCCGCCGTTCATCTTCCAGTTGCCGGCAATCAGTTTCTTTTTCATGCGGTCCACGTCAAGACGATCTTGCCGATGTGTTGGTTGGATTCCATCAGGGTGTGCGCCTCGGGGGCCTGGGAGGCATCGAGCGTGCTGTGGATCACCGGACGCACCGCGCCCGCCGCCACCAGCGGCCAGACCTCTTCGCGCAGGGCGCGCGCGATGGCGCCCTTGAACGCCACCGGACGCGGGCGCAGCGTGGAGCCGGTGATGACGAGCCGGCGGCGCAGCACCAGGCTGGCGTCGAACTCGGCCTTCACCCCGCCCTGCACGGCGATGATGACCAGGCGGCCATCTTCCGCCAGGCATTCCACCTCGCGCGCGACGTACGAGCCCGCCACCATGTCCAGGATCACGTCGGCCCCGCGGCCTTCGGTGATGCGCCGGACCTCGGCGACGAAATCGTGCGTCTTGTAGTTGATGGCGTGATGCGCGCCCAGCGACAGGCACGCGGCGCACTTCTCGTCGCTGCCGGCCGTCACGATCACCGTAGCGCCCCGCGCACGGGCCAGCTGGATCGCGGTGACGCCGATGCCGCTGCTGCCACCCTGCACCAGCAGCACCTCGCCGGCCTGCAGGCGGCCGCGGTCGAACACGTTGCTCCACACCGTGAAGAACGTCTCGGGCAGCGAAGCCGCCTCGACGTCGCCCAGGCCTTGCGGCACGGGCAGACACTGGGCCACGGGCGCCACGCACCATTCGGCATAGCCGCCGCCCGCCAGCAGCGCGCAGACGCGGTCGCCGACGGAGAGACCCGCCTGGGCCATGGCCTCGGCGTCGCCGGATTCGATCACGCCCGCCACTTCCAGCCCCGGCAGATCGGAGGCGCCGGGCGGCGGTGCGTAATGGCCCTTGCGCTGCAGCACGTCGGGGCGGTTGATGCCGCTGGCCGCCACG
>Ga0105242_10001673_pt1 | contig 17537 bp, 10 predicted proteins | sample KBSM24metaG_FD_81521 | JGI IMG/M metagenome (GOLD analysis project Ga0105242, IMG submission 81521) | Miscanthus rhizosphere microbial communities from Kellogg Biological Station, Michigan, USA - KBS M2-4 metaG | ecosystem: Host-associated > Plants > Roots > Rhizosphere > Soil | place... | reverse complement strand
GCCGACCTTCACCTGGCGGTCAGGACCGGGACGGACGTCGTCGTCGCGCTGGCGATCCACCGCTACCTCTTCGCCAACGGCTACACGGACGAGGCGTTCCTGCGCGAGCACACCAGCGGCGCCGAACAGCTGAAGGAACGCGCCGAGCCGTGGACCTTCGAGCGGGCCGCGGAGGTCTCCGGGGTCGACGCCTCCTCAATCGAGACGCTCGCGACGCTCTACGCCCAGAGCTCGCCGGCGCTCATCAGGTGCGGCTGGGGGCTCGAACGGAACCGCAACGGCGGCAACGCCGCGATGTCGGTGCTCGCGCTGCCGGCCGTCGGCGGCAAGTTCGGTGTCCGTGGAGGCGGCTACTCCATGAGCAACTCGGCATCGTGGAACATCGATCGCACGTGGATCGATGCGCCCGAGCCCGACACGCGGATCGTGAACATGAACCATCTGGGCCGCGCGCTCACCGAGTACAACGATCCGCCGGTCAACGTGCTGTTCGTCTACAACTGCAACCCGGCGGCGACCGTCCCCGACCAGCGGCGGGTGCTCCAAGGGCTCGAGCGCGAGGATCTCTTCACGGTGGTCTTCGAGCAGGTGATGACCGATACCGCGCTCTACGCCGATCTGCTGCTCCCGAACACCACGTTCCTCGAAGGCTACGACTTCGCGAAAGGCTACGGCTCGATCACGCTGGATCTCGGACGGCCGGTCATCGACGCGGTGGGCGAGGCCCGCACCAACGCCGACGTGTTCGGCAGCCTGTGCACCCGGCTTGGCCTGCTGAAGAACGAGGAGCCGGCCGACGAACTGGACCTGATGGTCACGGTGCTCAGCCAGTTGCCGGAACCCATCGGTAGCCCGCTGCGCGAAGGCGCGATGCCGACGCCGCCGTGCGGCGCTGCGCCGGTGCAGTTCGTGGATGTCTTTCCAAACACGCCGGACAGGAAGGTCCACCTCTTCCCGGCCGCGCTCGATCCGTCGACGCCGCTGGGACTCTATCGCTACCAACCCGATCCGCAGACGGAGCGCTACCCGCTCGCGCTCATCTCCCCGGCCAGCGAACGGACGATCAGCTCGACGCTCGGCGAACTGCCGCGCCCCGATGTCATGCTGCTGATGCATCCGGACGATGCCAGGGCGCGGGGACTGGAGGACAACGACCTGGTGCGGATCTTCAACGATCTCGGCGAGGTGCACTGTCCCCTGCGCGTCGCGCCCTCTATCCGGCCAGGGACGATCAGCCTGCCGAAAGGGATTTGGCGCCGGAGCACGCGCAACAACGCCACCGGAACGGCGCTCGTGCCAGACACGCTCACCGATCTCGGCGCCGGCGCCTGCTTCAACGATGCACGGGTGCAGGTCGCTTCACTACCAAACGCATAGTTGGTAAATTGGTAAATGGGTAACTTGGTAAACCGAATTACCAACTTACCAATTTACCAACCTACCAATTTCTAATAACTGAAGAAGAACAGCAGATCGACGCCGCTGTCCTGCACGCGCTGGAAGAGCGGCTGGCTGTTGGCGCCCTGCAGGACGTTCGTTCGCAGGCGGAGCCATCGCGTGAGCTCGTATTCGAGGATGAAATTCGTCTGGCTGTTGCCGCCGACCGCCTGCTCGACCTTCACGTACAGGTTCTGACCCAGCTGCTGGCCGACCGTCAGCGACGCGGCGGCGCCACTGTCCGGGGCGGTGTTGATCTCGAAGGTATTCAACCCGAGCGCGTTGCCCACCGAGGACGCCAGCTCGCCGGCCAGGGCCCCGGTCGCGAGCTGCTGCGCGCGCTGCGCCAGCGAGACCTGCTGCCCTTCGCCGAGCGAGTTGATCGGCTGGTTGAACACGATCAGCGACAGGATGTCGGCCTGTTCCAGCGGCGGTGAGCTGCTGAGCACGATTTCGGGCGCCGCCAGCGTGCCGCGCACGTTGACGCGCGCTTCGACGCCCTGAATCATCCGGCTGGTGCGCACATCGAGAATCGGATTCAGCTGGTTGAGCGGGTCGCCGCCGAATCGCACGGTGCCGTCACGCAGGATGTCGAACCGGCGGCCCTGAAAGTCGTAGGTGCCGCGGACGGTGTTGACCACGCCCACCAGCACGACCTGTTGTCCCGGCGCCTTGGTGGCGCGGAGATCGCCGCCCAGGGTGATGTTCAGCGCGCCCAGGCTGAGCGGCGCGCCAGGCGTCCTCAGCTCGCTCGCCTTGACGACGAGGTCGTCGGGAACGGTGACGCGGACGTCCATTTTCAGCGCGTCCATCGGCGACAGTTTCGCCGGCGTCGAATCCGCCTGCGTTTTCGTCAGATACTCGGTCTGCTCCGTGGCGTACGCCGACTCGCCGGCGAGCGCGAGAATCCGGTCGAGGTCGACCTGCCCGGTGGAGATGCCGAAGTCGCCTTCGATGCGCGGCGCCCGCAGCTCTCCCGCGATCTCCAGGTTGGCATTCACGCGAACGTTGCCGAGCTTGTTGTCGACGACCTTGAAGTCGTTCGCGGTCACGAACAGCTCGACGCCGCCGACCGACAGCTCGTGGATCGCGAGATCGCCGGTAATCGAGAGCGAGCTCTGATGGTTGTCGAGCACCGAGATATGGGTGATGTGGACCTTGTCCTCCTGGAGGTCGATCTTCCCCTGCAGGTTCGAGTAGCTGACGCCGGTCGGCTCGACCGTGAACGCCGCCTTGTCGATGGTGACCACGCCGGCCGGGTGAGGATCCGCCGCGGACCCGGTGACGTCGATCTTCGCCTGCAGCGTCCCGGTGACCTTGGTCAGCGCGGTCGTGAAGCCCTGGACGAGGCCCAGATCGATCGGCGTGCTCTCGATGTGCAGATCGATGCGATCGCGCGGAGCGACTGGCTCACCGTGCGCCTTCTCGCGTTCCGCCTCGGTCGTGTGGCCGGTGAAGAGCGCGGTCGGCACGTAGCCCTTCGCCGTCAGGTAGGTCGTCGGGTTCTGCTGGAGCTTGGTATCGAGCGTGAGGCCGGCGCCCGCGTAGTGCACCGTGCCGCCGAACGAGTCGTAGCGGTACTGCTGAAAGCCGCCCTTGTCGACGCGCAGGTCGGCGTTCACATCCGGAGCGGCGGTCGTGCCGGTGACGATCGCCGACCCGTTGAGCGTCCCGGTCAATTGCGGCGGACGCAGGAGGATCGCGTCCACGTTGGCGAGATCGACGTTGGTCACGGTCACCTTCAGCGAATCGCCGGGCTGGCCGAACCGGCCGTCGGCCGCAATCTGCTGATTGCCGTTCGTGAGCGTGAGGTTGTTCACCGCCACGGCGTCGTGCGCGTAGTTGATGGTGGCCGCCGAGGCCGGCGCCAGCTGCCAGGTCTGTCCCTGCGTAGTCAGACCGAGCCGCTGCAGGTGAATTTCCTGATGGTCCGGATGGAGCAGGAGCGAGCCGGCGGCGCCGACCGAACGCTGCGGCTGCTTCGCGGTCGCGTCGAAATCGAGCTGCTTCTGCTTGTAGGTCGTCTTCGCGTCGAGCTCGTTGATCTCCTGGCCCGCGATCGACACGAAGGTCGCGTGCGTATCGGCGACCACGTTCGCGTCGGCGATGGTGAGCTCGGGCACGACCGCGGTGTAGCTGCTGGACACCGTGAGCGCGCCGTTCTCACCGTACTTCACGCCGTCGCCGACGAGGGTGCCGGTCGCCTTCAGCTCGCGGCGGTTTCCGGTGATCGTCGCGTCGATCTTCCCGATGCCGGTCAGCGGCTGATCCACCAGCTTGCCGATCTCCTCGAGGCTCGGCGAGTCGGCGTGGAATTTCAGGTTCGACTGGCCGGTCTCGTTCAACGCGACGGTGCCGCTCGCCTGGACATTGAGGTCGCGGCCGGTGAGCTCCAGCGTCCGGATGTCGCCGGCGGCATCGTGATACGTGCCGTCCAGCAGCGCGCGCGTGATCTGCAGCCCGCCGATGGTGGACGGCTCCAGCGTCAGCTTGCCGTCGGCCTGCACGCTGTCGGGGGTCACGCCGCCGGACAGGCGTGCGAGGGTGGCGTCCACATCGAGCGTGCCGGCCACGTTGCCCTTGGTCTCGGGCCTGCCGGTGGCAACCGCCGGATCGAATCCGGCGAAGCTGCCGGTGGCCTTCACGTGCGCCGTGTCGTGGAAAACCTCGGCGTTGAAATCGAGCTGCGGGATCGTGCCGCCCATGATCGACGAGCCGTTCAGCGTACCGCTCGCGGTCACGTCCATCGTCTCCGGCGTGGAGCCGCGGCCGTTCGCCGTGATGTGGCCGTTGATCGCGCTCGCATAGCGTTCGTTCGCCAGCGCCGTCACCCCGAACTGCTCCCCGACACGTTGCAGATCGAGATCCGCCACGGTGGCGTCGGCCCGATAGGCGATGGCGCCGCCGTCCATGGTCACGCCGGCGGTGCCGCCGGCTTCGATTCGCGCGCCGGCGACGATTGACGGCTGGAACCGGAGATCCGCGTTGGTCCGACCCCCGCCGGACCCGGCCGACCCGACGGCGTGGTAGTCGGCATTGATGTCGGTGGCGGCTGGCGGAATCGCGAGCGCCCGCGGCAGCTTGCGCAAATCGAGCTGGGCGACACGGCCGTGGAGATCGTAGGCCGTGGTGCGCGCCTTCTGATTGAGGTCCGGCAGCGTCACGTCGCCGGCCACGGTTGCCGACGCGCCGTATGCGCTGGCGCGCCCATCGATGCCGACCCGGCGACCGTTGATTCGCGCGTTCGCATGGACGCGCTCGGCGACGTAGCCGGCGGCCACGAGCCGCGGCGAATCGACCGTCATCGTGCCGCGCAGCCCGTTGATGTTCGACAGCGCCTCGCCGTGCAGGTCGACGCGGGCGTCGGCGTTGATGTCGCTCTTCTGCGCCGGGTCGTTCAGCAGCGTCGACAGGTCGAGGTGCTTCACCGAGAGATCGCCCTGCACCGACTGGCCGGGCGAGACGAGATCGGCGACGATCTTGCCGCTCGCCAGGCCCGCCGACGACTGCACGTTCATCTCGACGCCGAGGCGATCGAGCGGGCCGTCTGCCTTCACGTTGAACGACGGCTGCAGCCGGATGCCCGCCAACGCCGGCACGAGCTTCGCGATTTCCGGAACCGACAGCTTGTCCGAGCTGATCTGCAGGTTGAAGACCGGTTTGGTCAGGTAATTCCTGATGGCGCCGTCGAACGACAGCGACGTCTCCGACGTGCGCAGCGCCAGCTTCTCGACGAAGACCGTGTCGTCCTTGACCGCGATGCCGCCCGACAGGGCGTTGAGGGCGAGCGCCGGCTCGGACCCGCGGAACGACACGTGGGTAATCTCGATCGAGTACCGCACCGGCTCGTACTTGAACGACAGCTTCGCGTCGAGATGATCGAGCCGCTTGGGAAGCTCGACGCCGGACGTCCCGACCGGGGCGTCGACGATCACCGACCCATCGGAAATGCCAATCGTGTCGATCGCGATGGGTTTGGAGGGCCCGCTCCGGTCGGCCTCCGTCTCCTGCTTCTTCACGAGCTTGCTCAGCGACCAGGTGTCGCCTTCGCGGCGCAGGTAGATCACCGGCTTGTCGAGGCGGATGCTGTCCACCGACAGGCCCTTGGTGAGGAGCTCGAACACGTTGTAATCGAGGCCGAGGTCTTTGACCGCGACGACCTGGCTGCCGTCCATCGACAGCCCGATGTTCTCCATCTCGACCCCGAAGAACAGGTTCCCGCCGAGGCGCTCGATCGACAACGTGCCGTTCAGGTACTGCTGCGCCTCCCGGACGATGTAGCCCCGCAGCCAGTTCTTGAACCACGCGGTCTGAGACACGATCACCGCCGCGGCAGTCCCGCCGACGACGAGCATCAGCACAACGAGCAGCACGTGCGTCAACCGCTTGACGATCTGCATCGCTACACCGAGGTTCCTAATTCCAAATTCCTAATTCCCAATTCTCAATTCCTAAAACGCCTGCCCGATGCTGAAATGCAGGCGGTAGCGCCGCGTCTGCGGCTCGCCGTTCACGAGCAGGCCCGGAATCGGATTCAACTGATAACCGAGGTCCAGCCGGATCGGTCCGATCGGCGTCAGGTAACGCAGTCCGGGACCGATTGCGTATCGCAGGTCGTGGAGGTCGATGCCCCACGATCTGGCCCACACATTCCCGGCGTCGAAGAAGACCACGGCGCCGAAGTTGCCGTGCAGCATCGCCCTCAGCTCCTCGCTGAATCCGAACATGCTGTTGCCGCCGACCGGCTGACCGGAGACGAGAGGGCTGACCTCGTACCGTCCCCATCCACGGATGCTCGTGGCGCCGCCCAGGAAATATTTCTTCCCGAACGGCACGTTGGCGGGGTCGTCCCCGGCCGGGCGGATGTTCCCGAACGACACCCGGCTGGCGAGCACGAGGCTGTCCGAGATCGGCAGGTACTGACGCGCGTCACCCGAGACCGAATAAAAATTGAAGCTGCCCGGCGTCACGCGTCCCGCTTCCTCGCCGTGGAACGCCACCTGGTAGCCGCGATGGGAGTCCAACAGGTTGTCGGCGGTGGAGTGCTGAAAGTCGAGGCCGAGCGCGTTGAGGTTGCCGCTCTGTTCCTTGGTCCTGAAGTCGAGTCCGAGGGCGATGAAGTACGCGGTCAGCGTGGGATCCCCCAACGCCTGGTCCGTGATCGAGCTGACGTCGTGCTCGCTGGTGATCGAGGCCGCCCACGACGTCCGCTGGGTGATCCGATACGTCAAGGTGACCTTCACGCCGCTGACGACCGAGTTGTAGGCGGGCGTGTAGGTGTACCACTGCTGGCCGTCGGCGCCGAGCGACAGGCGGGGGGCGAAGAAATACGGCTGGTTGAAGTCCAGCCGCACGCCGCGATCGAGCGACGAATACCGGACATGGGCGCCTGCGGAGCGCGCGCCGCCCAGGAAGTTGACGTGATGGTATTCGGCGTCGACCCGCGCCTTTTCTTCAGTGCCGTAGCCGACACCGAAGTTCACCCGCTGATGGTTGCCCTCCGCCACCGTCACCCGCACCGGGACTTCGTCGGGCTGCTGTTCCTGGTTCAGCGGCTCCACGTTCGCGAACTGGAACAGTTCGAGGCCGTACAGCCGGCGCTGCGAGTCCTGCACGACGCTGCGCTGAAACAGCTCGCCCGGCTTGAACGTCAGCTGACGCCGGATGATGTGTTCGTCGACGCTCTTGTTGCCGACCACTTCCACGGGTCCGAAGTGCGCGATTTTCCCGGGGTCGGCCGTGAACGTCAGCACGGCCTGGCGTCCGTCGGTGCCGTCTTCTTCGCTGGTCGCGACCTTGCCGTACGGAAAGCCGTGATCCTTTAACTCGTTCACCGCCATCTCGTGGCTACTGACCACGAGTTGACGATCGCGCGGCTGCCCGACCTTCAGCGGCACCTTGTTCTTGAGATCGTCGAGGTGCTGCGACGGGATGACGTCGAATCCCGAGAAGTCGATCGCCTTCACGACCACCGGCTCGCCTTCAGCGATGGTCACGGTGAGATCGACTTCGTCCTGCTTGTCGTTGAGTTTGACGTCGAAGGCGGTGACCCGCGCATCGGGGAAGCCACGATCGGCGTAGAACGCCTGCATCCGCTTCAGATCGGCGTCGAATCGCGAGCGGTCGAAGAAGTATTTCTTGCCCCAGGGAATTTTCGAGCTCTGGCGGGTGGCGAGCGCGTCCCGCAGCCGGTTCTCATCGACTGCCTTGACGCCGTTGAACGAGAGGCGGTGCACGGTGATCGTCCCGCCCTCCTTGCACCCGGCAACAAACGCGAGCGTGGCGACGAGAAACACGGCGGTCGAGAGACGCATGGCTGACACTACAGAACCATAATTCGTACCACGATGGGTGGGATAGTCGGGAGGGGCAGGATGAGGCAGGCAGAAACACAAAAGGCGGGACGGCAGTTCTTTCCTGCCTTTCCCGCCCCTCGTGCCGTCCAGCCCTTTCGTTATTCGCGCGTAATCTCTGGTTTTCCGGAGGAGACCGCCAGCATGATCCCGAGGCCCACGGCGATGATCGTGCCGATGGCCACCCACATTCCGCTCACATGCGCCAGGACGCCGGCCTTCCACAGCGCCATCACCGCGCCGAGGACCAGGACGAAATAGCCGACGAGAAACAGGTGAATGAAACGCATCAGAAGCCTCCCGGCTTGGACTGGGACGAGGGACTGAGGGCCCAGGACAGCTGGGGGACGCAGCCCCCAGCTCCAAGCTCCCAGCCCCTGGCCGTTAGCGCAGGTTGACCACGAGCGCCGCGCGCCGGTTCAGGCGACGCGTTTCCTCGCGGCTGTTGTCGTACTTCGGCCTCTCCTCGCCGTAGCTCACCGTCCGCATCCGATCCGCGGAGATGCCCCGGCTCACGAGGTAGTCCTTCACGGCGTTCGCGCGGCGATCGCCGAGCGCGAGGTTGTACTCCGCCGTGCCGATGCTGCACGTGTGGCCTTCGACCTCCACCCGCAGCGTCGAGTTCTCCCTCATCGCCGCGACCGCTTCGTCGAGCACGCGGGTCGCTTCCGGCCGCAGCGAGTAGCGGTCGAAGTCGAAGTACACGTCCTCGAAGGTGTACTGCCGCACCGGCGGACGCGTCACCTGGATGTTGACCGTGTCGGACGCGGTCTTGTTGTCAGACGGGCAGGTCACGGTGACGGTCACCGGCACGCTGCCTTCCTGCTGCGGCGCGGTCCACCGCGTGGAGCGCTCCGCCGGCTGCGCCAGCGTCCCGCTCGGCGCGGTCCAGCGATACGTCACCGCGCAGCTGATCGAGTCCTGCACGGTCGCCGTCACGGTCGAGACCTGGCCGACTTCCACGGTGCAGGGATCGCAGGCCGCTTTGACGCTCAGGTTGTGCACGGGCGCCTGGATCGGCGCCTGGGCGGGCGGCGCCTGAGCCGGCGGCGGCGGCGGCACGTGGACCTTCACTCCCGGGTGGTAGCCGATCCGGAACTGCATGTCGTAGTAGTCGCCGATGACGTCGGGCTCGTCGGTGAACGATCCGCTGCGCCCACGCGTCGGCACGTTCCAGCTGACGCCGGCGCCGAAGAAGAGTCCCTTCTTCGTCTGCAGCGTGAGGCCGAGCGTGGCGCGCGTGATGTTCTCGGTGTTCGAGGTCAGAGGCGAGCGGCTCAGATCGACGCCGGTGAGAGCGGTGGCGGTGGTCGCCACGTCGCTGGACGGTACGAAGCCGTTCAACTCGCCGACGACGCGGAGGAAGTTGCGCGACGGAAAGGTCAGGCCCGTGCCCCAGCGGAACGCGCCGCCGGGCGTGTTGAACCCATCCGGGTTGCCGCGCCATTCGTAGCCGCCGTATCCCGACACTTCCACGAGTTTCGCGGCTTCCTTGCTCACGACGCCGTCAATCGAGAAATCGGCTTTGCCCGTGCTGACGCCGGCGTCGGTCTTGCCGGTCGGCAGCTTGATCATCCCGCGCAGGGCCAGGGCCGCCGGGTTCCCGCGGTACTCGGACCAGATGTTGTACTTCGCGCCGACGTACAAGTCGCCGACATTGTCGCCGGTCCAGTACTGGTTGACCTTCGGGTACCGATCGATGAAGCCGCCGAAAGCCGGGTCGTTCACGAAGATCGGCCGAATGTCTCGGTCGATGCGGGTGTCGACGAGGAACGATCCGAAGACCTCGGCGCGATCACCAACGCCGTAGGCAAACGTTCCCGCGAAGTCGGCGACGTTGGTATACCCCTGCACCCAGTTGGTGCCGCGGCGGTACACGGTCGCCGACCACTGTCCCTTACCGAGGACCTCGGCGGTCGGCACATACCACAGCCCAGTGTCGCCGTTGAACGTCGTCGTGGCCGGCCGCGTTTCCGCCGTCGACGAGGACGAAGTCTGGGTGGCGGTTGTACTCTGCCCCGTGGATGTCCCTGAAGACCCGTTCTGTGCGCTCGCGCTCGCCGCCACGGCCAGCGCCCACACACAGATCACGGCTACGCGTCTTGCCATTGTTAGTCGCCTCCAAAACGTTCGCTCGATCGAACCGGTCATTCCGCACGATTATCCGCCGTGCCATCGGGTTCCGTGCTCGCCTGCGCTGTCTCCGTCGGGACGATGAGCCGGCCGCGTCCGCCACGGCTGACCTGACCGCCCTTGCGTCCGGCGTTGCGAGCCTCATCCGCCGTCCACTCGTGCGCCGTGCCCTTCTCGTGCGCAGCCCGGCCGCCCTTGCTGGCGATCTCACGCTGCTTTTCGGCCGACATCGACGCGAATCCTCGACGTTCTTTGCGTTCTCCTGTAGTCACCGCTCAGCCCTCCGTTTGTTTGACCAGCCCTGAGCCCGGACGACGTACGGGCCCTTCGGTTCCGGTTGCGGCGGGGGATCCTGAACGCGCGGGGGACGAGGCTCATCGAGCGGCGTCTCCGGTGTTTCGTCCGAGTCTTTCTCCGGGTCATCTGGCCCCTCGGGGACCAAATGGGCTCCGTAAGCTCGACAGACCTCGTTCGAGTGGACTCCCATCGCACCTGAACGTTTATCAAAGTCTGTGCCTACGGCCTGGATGGAGCCCGTCACGTAACTAGCTTATTTAAGGCCAGTTACAAGACGCTATGCAAAATCGCCCTGTATGACGTTGCAGCGGTTTGCTACAGAAGGGCTTGTAGCAAGTAGCGAATGACTGCGGGACGGTCTCGCTACTTGGCCTGCTGGGGTACGTAGCCAGGTGGTAACGCGGCTCCGTCCCCGAAGAAGAAATCTTCCATGTGTTTGGCAACAAGATCCTGGGCCTCCTTCTGCCACGGCATCAGGCGGTACTCGTTCAGAATCATCTTCATACGCTCTTCCCAGAGCTTCCAGGCGTCTTTCGACACGTTGTCGAAGATGCGCTGGCCGAGCTCGCCGGGCCAGGGGTTGCTATCCAGCCCCGGCAGTTCCTTCTGGAACTTCACGCACATGACCTTGCGTCCGCTTTGGTTGGTCGACGCGCCTGGCGCAGGCACGGGTGCCGAAGGCCCGCAGGAATCAGCCATTCACGCGATTGTAGTGTATTTGCCCCTGCCGGAGCACCGGAACTTCGGGGTCGATCGCGAACACCAGCCGAGCATGCGCCTCCCGCAGCGCCCCTTCGACCGTATCGGCGCGGCCGGCGCGCGCGAAGACGAACCCGAGATAGCTCGCGCCCTCAGGCAGCGGCACCAGCAACTGGTCCGGTTTCGCCGTGATGTGAATCTCCTCGACGCCGGCGACCTCGCGCGCGGCCTCGATGCCGGTGACGCCGCGAAGAATCCCGCGTTGTGGAATGGGGATCATCATGACGCCAGAGGCGCCACGCTCTCGCCGGTACGGCGACGGATCGTCGCCCAGGGCGTGCCGCAGGAGCACTTCTTCGAGGGCCCGGGAGTCGCTTGCGGTTTCCGTGTCCACCACATCACCGTCGGCGCCGCGCACGAACTGCAAGCGGCTCCCCACGCCGTCCAGACGCAACGCTCTCGCACACAGCCCGCCGATCGGGCGCGCCGCCACTTCCAGGACGTAGACGCCCTCGGCATTGACCCGGCACTCGGCGTGAATCGGTCCGTGATACAGGCCCAGCGCCGCCACCGCGGCGCTGACGCCGTCAACGATGGCGCGCTGCGTCTGGCCCGATGCGGATGAGGGCGTCAGGTAGATCGTCTCCTCGAAGAATGGCCCGTCCAGCGGATCGGGCTTGTCGAAGATCCCGAGCACGTACAGCACGCCGCGATGCATCAGCCCCTCGAGCGCGTACTCGCGGCCCGGGATGAATCCCTCGACGAGCGCCATCGCGTGCGCCTCGTTCCGTTCGGCGCGCACTTCGGGCTGCCGCATCAGCGCCTGGAGCCGCTCGAACGCGGCGGCCAGGCCCCTGGCATCATCGGCTCGAATGACGCCGCGGCTGCCGGACAAGGCGACCGGCTTCAGCACGCAGGGATAGGACAAGGGATTAGGGAGCAGGGATTGGGGATTAGAAGGAGCGTCCAGCGACACGGCGAAGAACCACGGCACCGGCAGGCCCGCGTCGCGGAGACGCTCGCGCGTGAGCTGCTTATGCCCCGCCGCGCGGGCGGCGTCGGGCGGATGCCACGGCAGGCCGAGACGCTCGGCGACCCGCGCCCCGATGACGGTCGGCCGATCACCGACGACGAGCAGGCCGTCCACCGGACTCGAGGCCGTCTTCTCGAGGATCGCGGCCACCGACGCGTCCTCGTCGTGAAACCGGATCGGGATCGCGTGGTCCTGCCACGGATCCTCGATCAGGTGACAGCGATCCGTGCCGAAGACGAGCTCCACCCCGAGCCGCGCGGCCGCTTCACCAAAGGCGCGCGTCTGGTAGCCCGTCGTCGTCGCCAGGAGTAGGACACGAGGCATCGTCGTTCAGGTTTCTATAACAGAGCCACCTGCTCTGCATTGGGCTCCGCTCAACAGTACCAGGGTTCGTTGAGATACGGCACGGTCGCGCGGGCGCGGGCCGGGCGCGTGTCGGCCTGCCCCGATCCTGGTCGAAGGGCGGGGTACGGAATTCCCGCACGCTCGTGCGCGAGGGCGCGGATTTCGTCGAACAGCAGCTGTCGATCGGACGTGAGCCTCGTCCCCACCCTCGCCATGACGTCGCGCTGCAACGCGTCGACGCGCGGATCGGGGTGCGTCCAGTGATAGGTCAGCGTGTCCGGGTCGAAGGCGCCGAGATGAGCGCGCATCTCGTCCAGTTCCAGGAGTCGCGATCCCTGCGGGACGAGCAGCCGGATGGCGAGCTGAATCGGCGACACGTGATCGGTCAGGTCGAGCGCGTCGATCGTGTCGAGCAGATCGAGGTATGACGTCAGCGTGAGCCACGGGTGAAAGGCGACGAAGGTCGGCACCAGCGTCACGCCCGACTCGCGGCACAGCGCCACCGCTTCGAGGAAACCGGCGCGGGTATGCCCCTTGTCGAACAGCCGCAGCACCTCGTCGTCGATCGACTCGATGGCGCTCGTCACGAACGCGCAGCCGGTGGCGGCGAGGCGCGGCAGGAGATCGCGATGCTGCAGCAGGTGTTCGACCTTGATGGTCACGTCGTAGGTGACGAAGGGATGCGCCTCGTGCAGCGCCGACACGATGCGCATCGCGTGCGTCGGCCCGTTGAAGAAGTCGGGATCGCCGAAGGTGATGTGGCGCGCACCGGCCGCCACCTGCGCGGCGACGTCGGCGAGCACGATGTCGGCCTGCACCACGCGGAACTGCCCCTGGTACACCGGGACGACGGGACAGTGCCGGCAGAGATGGCGGCATCCGCGGCTCGCCTCGGTGTAGCCGACCAGCCGGCGCTCGCCGTCCGGCATCTGCAGCGTGGCGTACTTCGACAACGCCGGCAGACCGCGACGATCGGGAACGAGGAAATGAATCCGCGGCAGTCCACGTTCAGAAGAAACCGCGGAGCCCGCGGAGAGCGCTGAGAACGTTTGGCTCTGCGAACTTTGCGAACTTTGCGGTTTTTTCCGGTTCATGTCGGTGTCGTTCGCCCAGGCGGCGAGCGCTTCTTCGAACTCGCCGCCGAAGATCTCGTCGGCGCCGAGGCCGCGCAGCCACTCGGCGTTGAGCGGCGCGTAGAGGCCGAAGGCGCAGATGCGCGCGGACGGGTTCGCCCGCCGTGCCGCCGCAATCACCGGACCGGCGAGCCGCGTCGCGGTGTGCATCGGCAGATGAAAGCCGATCAACTGCGGACCGATCAGGCGTTCCGGACTCAGCTTCTCTTTCGCCGCGTCGACGCAGGCGACCGTCCATCCGTCAGCGCCGAGCCACGCCGCAGCCGACGCCAGGCCGAACGGCTGCCGTCCCATCTCGTAAGTGCTGACCAGAAGCGCGCTGCGCATGTCCACAATCATTGTATTCTTCGTGCCATGCCTGTTGCTGTGGACGCGCGCCCCTACGACCACGCGTTCTTCGGTCACCCGCGCGGCCTCTCGGTCCTCTTCTTCACGGAGATGTGGGAGCGGTTCAGCTACTACGGCATGCGCGCGCTGCTGATCCTCTTCATGACCGCACCGGTCGCAGCCGGCGGGCTGGGGTTCGAAACAGGTGTCGCGGGCGCCGTCTACGGCCTCTACACATCCATGGTCTACATGACCAGCCTGCCGGGCGGCTGGATCGCCGATCGGCTGATCGGCCAGCGGCGCGCGGTGCTCTACGGCGGGATCATCATCGCGTGCGGCCATTTCGCCATGGCCCTGCAGTCGCTCACCACGTTCTATGTCGGCCTCACGCTGATCGTTCTGGGAACCGGCCTCTTGAAGGGCAACGCCGCGGTGATCGTCGGCGCGCTCTACGCGCCAGAAGACGCGCGCCGCGACGCCGGCTTCTCGATCTACTACATGGGGATCAACCTGGGTGCGTTCATCGCGCCGCTGGTGTGCGGGTATCTCGGTCAGCGCGTCAACTGGCACATCGGCTTCGGCGCCGCCGGCGTCGGCATGGTGGTCGGCGTTCTGCAGTACCTGGCCGGTTCGAAGTATCTCGGCGACGCCGGCCTGCACCCCGCGCCGGCGGCATCCCCCGCAGCCGCGGCGGCCCTGAGGACGCGCGCAGCGCTGGCCGGCGGGATCACGCTGGTCGTGGTCGTGGCCTTCGCATTCGGGCTGTACTCGGGCGCGCTGCCCATCACCGCCAAGCAGATCGCGGATGCCGCGGGCTGGGTCCTGCTGGGAATCGTGATCGTCTTCTTCGGATGGCTGTTTTCCGCCGCCGACTGGACGCCCGGCGAGCGCCGGCGGCTCTACGCGATCGCCGCGCTGTTCGTGGCGTCGCTGATTTTCTGGTCCCAGTTCGAACAGGCGGGTTCGACGCTCAACCTCTTCGGCGACCGGAACACGCGCACCGAAGTATTCGGGTGGGCGTTTCCGAGCAGCTACTACCAGACCCTTCAGCCGCTGTTCATCATCTCCTTCGCGCCGGTCTTCGCCTGGCTGTGGATGCGCCTCGGCCGACGCGAACCGTCCAGCCCCGCGAAGTTCGGCCTGGGACTGCTGTTTGTCGGCAGCGGATTCGCGATTCTCGTGATCGCCGCGCAACTGTCGGCCAACGGGGTGAAGGTTTCGCCGTGGTGGCTCGTCGTGACCTATCTCCTGCACACCTGGGGCGAACTGTCGCTGAGCCCGGTCGGCTTGAGCGCGACCTCGAAGCTGGCGCCGACGCGCGTGGTCGGCCTGATGATGGGCGTGTTCTATCTGGCGATTTCCGTCGGCAACTTCATCGGCGGCCGCCTGGCGTCGCTGTACGAGGCGATGCCGCTGGCGCGGCTCTTCGGCGCGATCGGCGCGGTTGGCATCTGCGCCGGGCTGATCATGTTCGCGCTGACGCCGCCGATCAAACGCCTCATGGGGGATGTCAACTAGTCCATGGCTCTCGAAGAATACAAACGGAAGCGCGATTTCAAGAAAACGCCGGAACCGGAGGGCGTCGTCGCGCCGAAACGCGCCGAACGTTTCTTCTGCGTCCAGAAGCACCTGGCCAGCCACCTGCACTACGACCTGCGCCTCGAACACAACGGCGTGCTCCTGTCGTGGGCGGTGCCGAAAGGGCCGTCGCTCGATTCGAAGACGAAGCGGCTGGCGATGCACGTCGAGGATCATCCGTTCGCCTACGGCGAGTTCGAAGGGGTCATCCCGGAAGGGTACGGCGCGGGGATCGTCATGCTCTGGGACAAGGGCACCTGGACGCCCGAACAAGACGATGTGGATGCGGCGCTGAAGAAGGGCGACCTCAAGTTCACGCTCAATGGCTACAAGCTGAAGGGATCGTGGGTCCTCGTGAAGACCGGCGGACGCTACGCCGGCGCGCGGGGCGGCGGCGATCGCAGCTGGCTGCTGATCAAGCATCGCGACGACTGGTCGGGCGACCTCGATATCGCCGAGTTCGCGCCGCGCAGCGTGAAGAGCGACGGCGACTTCGAGGACATCCTCGCCCAGGACAACCCCGCGATCTGGCACACGAACCGGCCCGCCCAGGGCGGCGACACGGGCAAGATGTTCGAGAAGATCATCGCGCGCGCAGCAGAGATCAAGGCCGGCCGCTCCGCGGGCACCAGGGACACGAAGAAGAAAAAGGCTGTCGCGAAAGCCGCGGCGTCAGAAGAGAAGGCCGCCGTGAAAGCCCCCTCGTCCCGAAAACCGAAGACCGCGGGGAAACCGCAGAAAAAACGATAGCTCCTCGTGTTCAGCGGGTTCCGCGTCGATCGGCGGGTGCTGTGGGCGCTGCCGGCGTTCGCCCTGGCGGCCGTGCCGATACGCGGCTCCTCGCCGGCACAAGACTTCGCCACGTCACGCCAGGTCGAAGTCACCCTCACCGAAGGCACCTCCATGGCGGCGGCGGCCTCGCCCGACCGTCGATCCATCGCGATCGATCTTCTCGGCGCGCTCTGGACTCTCCCCTTCCACGGCGGCGAGGCGAAGCGCATCACTCCCGAACTGCTGGAGGCGCGGCAGCCCAGCTGGTCGCCCGACAGCCGCTCGATCGCGTTCCAGGGCTACGACGACGGCACGTGGCACATCTATGTGATCCCGCGCGACGGCGGCGAGGCGAAGGCGATCACCAGCGGCCTGTTCGACGATCGCGAACCGGTCTGGTCGCACGACGGATCGCGCATCGCATTCTCATCGGATCGCTACGGCGGCATCACCACGATCTGGACCGTCGTCGTCGCCAGCGGCGAGGTCAAGCAGCTCAGTACGCGGGACGGATGGATGCCGACCTGGTCGCCCAACGACCAGGAGGTGACGTTCGTCTCGGCGGACGCGGCGCACCGTGGCGTGCCGCAGGAGGCATCGCCGGGACTCTGGGCGGTGAGCGCGGACGGGCGCGAACGACGGATCGTCACCGACGTGAAGAGCGAGGGAATGCCGTCGGCAGCGGCGTGGGACCCGGACGGATCGCAGCTGGCGTACATCGCCGGTGACGCGTTGCACGTATTCAGCGACCTGGGCGTCATGCGGGTGCCCGGCTTGCTCCAGGATGTGTTCCCGTTCAAGCCGGCCTGGACGGCCCGCAACCAGCTCCTTTTCACCTCGGGCGGACGCATCTGGCTCGCGGACCTCGCCCGGGGCGGATTCGACGTTCGCGCAGTCCCATTCTCGGCGAAGGTGAGGTTGCAGCGCGTGACCTTCACGATCGCGCACCGTCCACTCGAACCGACCGGGCCGCAGAAGCTGACCGGCATCGTCAGCCCGGTCGTCGCGCCGGACGGCCGGGCGATCGCGTTCACGGCGATGGGCGACTTATGGGTGCTGCCGGCGGGCGGACAGCCGATGCAGGTCACCAACGATGCCGCCGTGGAGCTCGATCCGGCATGGTCGCCCGACAGCACAAGGCTCGCGTTTGCCAGCGATCGCGCCGGACACATGAATCTGTGGGTGCACGACCTGCGCGACAACCGGAGCTCGCACCTGACTGATGAACGCGGCGCGGTCTCGGGACCGGCCTGGTCGCCCGACGGCAACCACATCGCCTTCCTGGTCGATCACCGGACCCTGAGCACGATCGACCTTCAGCGCGATCAACACCATTTCAGCTTTCCACCGTCGACGCTGGGGGAGCTGGGTCGCCCGACCTGGTCCGCCGACAGCAACTCGATCGCGGTCGGCGGCCTCTTCCCGTACTCG
>Ga0105242_10001672_pt1 | contig 17539 bp, 12 predicted proteins | sample KBSM24metaG_FD_81521 | JGI IMG/M metagenome (GOLD analysis project Ga0105242, IMG submission 81521) | Miscanthus rhizosphere microbial communities from Kellogg Biological Station, Michigan, USA - KBS M2-4 metaG | ecosystem: Host-associated > Plants > Roots > Rhizosphere > Soil | place... | reverse complement strand
GGTGGAATCCAGGCACATGTAGTCGGGGCTGATGCGCCCGCTCGCCGGGAAGGCGTTCTTGCGGCCGCTCCAGAAGCGCAGGCGCTCGGCCTCGTTCTCGCTCACGGTGATGGCGGTGGCGCCGGCCGCGCGCAGCACCTCGCTCATGCGGCCGATCTCTTCCTCCACCTCTTCGGGCGTGCCGTCGCTCTCGCACAGCAGGATGGCTTCGGCGGTCAGGTCGTAGCCGGCCTTGACGAAGTCTTCCACGGCGGCGGTCATGGGCTTGTCCATCATCTCCAGCCCGGCCGGGATAATGCCGGCCGCGATGACGGCGGCCACCGCATCGCCGGCTTTGCGCACGTCGTCGAAGCTGGCCATGATGCAGCGCGCCAGCTGGGGCTTGGGGATGAGGCGCACCGTGGCCTCGGTGGTCACGGCCAGCATGCCTTCGCTGCCGATCACCGCGGCCAGCAGGTCGTAGCCGGGGGCATCGAGCGCCTCGCTGCCGAATTCGACCGGCTCGCCTTCCACGGTGAAGCCGCGCACGCGCAGCACGTTGTGCACGGTGAGACCGTACTTCAGGCAGTGCACGCCGCCCGAGTTCTCGGCGATGTTGCCGCCGATGGTGCAGGCGATCTGGCTGGACGGGTCGGGCGCGTAGTAGAGCTGCCAGGGCGCGGCGGCCTCGCTGATGGCGAGGTTGCGCACGCCGCACTGCACGCGGGCCGTTCGGCTCACCGGATCGACGGAGAGGATGCGGTTGAAGCGCGCCAGCGACAGCGTGACGCCCAGCGCATGCGGCATGGCACCGCCCGAGAGGCCCGTGCCCGCGCCGCGCGCCACCACCGGCACCTGCAGCGCATGGCAGGTGCGCAGCACGGCCTGCACTTGCGCCTCGGTCTCGGGCAGGCAGACCACCAGCGGGCGCTGGCGGTAGGCGGTGAGGCCGTCGCATTCGTAGGGCGTGGTGTCTTCCGCATGCCAGAGCAGCATGTGCGCGGGCAGGTGGGCCGCGAGGGCCTGCACCACCTGGGCCTGCCGGGCGGCGCGTTCGGCGGCGCTGGGCGCGGATTCAGGGGCGGAAGCGGGGGGAAGGGATGCGGCGGCGCTCATGCCCGCCACTGTAGAGGATGGGCGCGCGCCGGTGCGTGAGTTTTCTTTCAGCGCCGCGTGAAGGGGCGGCATCGTGCGCGCAGCCCGGCGGCATCAGGTCCGCATCAGGGTTGCGGCTCGTATTTGCTATGGATAAAGGAGCGATATGCCCAGGCGGATGGCGGGCTGCAGCCTGTTTTTTCGTGAGTGCGTCGGGCGCTCACACCGGCCCCGGGCTCACCGGCCGCTCGCGGCCTTCCAGCAGCCACAGGCGGCGGGTGGAGCGGGTGAGGGCCACGTAGAGCATGTTGCGCTCGCGGTAGGCCTCCTGCGGGGCGGCGGCGCGCGGAAAGCGCCCGCGTTCGACCAGCGGCACGGCGACGTGCTCGTATTCGTGGCCCTTGCAGCGCTCCACGGTCAGCAGCTGCAGGCTGGGCGCCTCGTTCTGGCGGTGCTGGCGGATGCTGGACTGCACCATGAGCGCGAGCTGGCCCAGGAATTCATCCACGCTCAGGCCCGCGCAGATGCGCGAAAGCGCCTGCAGGCTGTCCAGGCACTGGCGCAGTTCCTCGGGGCTGATGGGCGCCTCCGCGAAGAAGCGGTGCAGCAGCGGGTGGCGGCAGAGCCGGCCGGCGTCGGCGCAGACCTCGGGCGGCAGGGCCAGCCAGGCCTCGCAGGCGGCCGAAGCCACGGGCGCGTTCGGGTCGAAGCTGGCGCGCAGCAGGAAGCCGCGCATGCGTTCCTGCTGGGCCAGCAGCTCGGCGGCCACGGCGCGGGTGTCCACCTCGGCGGCGGAGGCCTGCGCCAGCGCCTGCAGGTCGAAGAGGCCGTTGGCCAGCCGGTCGGCATCGGGCCGGCTGGCGCGGCGCACGTAGCGCAGCAGGCCTTCGATGGCGCTGCTGAGAATGCCCTGGGTGAGCCGCACCTGGCTGCCGCAGCCCGGCAGGGCCCAGAAGAGGGCCAGCACCAGCGCGATCTCGCGGCGCTGGTAGAAGCGCTTGAGGCCCTTGCAGGCGTAGTGCACGCCTTCGTGGGCGAAGCGCCATTCCAGCAGCACCGAATCCTCGGGCGAGCGCAGCACCACGTTCAGGCAGGGCGCGGCACCGTTCGCGGCGGGCGGCTCGCGCCGCACGGCCTGGTGGATGGCCAGCAGCTGCCGGGCGCAGTCTTCGTCGCTTTCGTACGCAAGCCGCTCGAAGCGCGCCGGCTTGGTGGCGTAGTGCGCGGCGAAGTCCACGCCGAAGAGCGGGTTCAGCCCGTCGCAGATGGCCGGGCCGAAGCGGTAGGTGGTGTTGAGCGTCAGCACCTCGGGCGGCTCGGGCAGCTGCTGGCGGATGCGCTCCAGCCCGTCGCCGAAGACGGAGAAGGCGCCGGGCAGGATGTGCTGGTTGAAGTCGCCCGCGCCCACGAACACGCCGTTGCCGCCGGCCACCAGGTGGCGCAGCACCAGCATGGCGGCCTCGTCCAGATCCTGCAGCTCGTCGAACAGCACCGCGTCGTAGCGGCCCTGCAGCGGGGCGTAGGCGTCGCCGAAGTCCAGCTCCCAGAGCTGCCGGGCGATCTCGTAGGTGCAGTCGCCCGGGGCGTAGAAGAGCGGCTCGTCGTCGGGGCCCCGGCGCAGGCGCTCGTACTGGCGCAGCAGCAGGTAGAGGCCGTAGTCCAGCGCCTGCTCGCGGCAGTAGGCGGCGGCGCTGAGGCCCTCGCGGGCGATGTCGCGCTGCAGCAGGCGCTGCTTGGCCAGGGCCTCGAAGTCGGTGAAGGCCTGCACGTCGAGTTCGCGCGCCAGGAAGTCCGCCGCCTCGGGCGGCGCGTCGCCCTGCTGCTGCAGCGCGGCATGGGCCTGGCGGATCAGCAGGTTGCGCTCCAGCGGCTCGGTCAGGCGCTGCACGGGCAGGCCCTGGGCTTCCAGCAGGCCGGCGCAGAGCTGGTCCACCGTCATGATCTGCACCTCGCGCGCGTCGGAGGGCATGAAGCGCGCAAGCCGGTCGTGGATGGCGGCGAGGCCCGCGTCGGAATAGGCCAGCATCAGCACGCGGCGCGCGCCCCGGGTCTGCACCAGATCGGCGGCCTTGATCGCCAGCGTGGTGGTCTTGCCCGTGCCCGCCAGGGCGCTGATGAGCACCGTGCGCGCCGTGGCGTTGAGCACGGCGTTCTGCTCCAGCGTGGGGTAGCGCTTCTTGAAGGCGGCGGCTGCGGCAGGGGCGTCGTGGGGGGGCTGGGCCATGGTGTGGTGAGGGCTTGGAGGTGTGCCGCTATTGATTTAATAGCGGCTGGCGCAGGCGGGGTGAGCGCTGACGGCGGAAATGGCTGCAGAGGCTGCAGAGGCTGCAGGTGGCGGCATTGGCCTGCGGGGGGCGAGGCCGTGGCGCGGTCAGTTCATCGCCCGCTGCAGCCATTCGGCGAAGGCCGCGCATTCCCAGCGGTCCATGGTGCCGGTGCGCCAGCACAGGTAGTGCGCATGCGGGCTGGGCGCCTGGATGTCGAAGAGGCGCACCAGCGTGCCCTGGTCCAGCCAGGGCGCGCCCAGCTTCAGGCGCACCAGCGCCACGCCCATGCCGGCGGCGGCGGCATCGCACATCAGGCCGATGTCGTTGAACTGCGAGCCCTCGCTGGGCGCAGGCCAGTCCAGGCCGCAGGCGGCGAACCAGGTGCGCCAGGGCTCCAGCGGGCTGCGCAGCAGCGGGATGCCTTCCAGGTCCTCGGGCCGCTCGAAGGGGCCGTGTTCGCGCAGGAAGGCGGGCGAGGCCAGCGGCGTCACCATGTCGCGCGCGATCTCCACATGCTCCATGTCGGCGTAGTGGCCGGGGCCGAAGCGCACGACCAGGTCGGCGTCTTCCGCCACCACGTCCAGCAGCGGGATGGACACCTGCATCGCCAGGTCGATCTCGGGATAGACCTCGGTGAACTGCCGCAGCCGCGGGATCAGGATGGCCCGCGCGAACGTGGGCGTGACGGCCAGTTTCAGCCGGCGCTTGCCCGGCGTGGCGTCGCTGCCCGGAAAGCGCTGCAGCGCGCTCAGGCCTTCGCGCACCTGGGCCAGGTAGGCGCTGCCCTCCGTGGTGAGGGAGAAATCCGCCCGCCCGAAGAGCCGCGTGCCCAGGATCTGTTCGAGCTGCTTGACGCGATGGCTCACCGCGCTGGGCGTCACGCACAGCTCCTCGGCCGACTGCGTCACGCTGCGCAGCCGGGCCAGCGCCTCGAAGGTGACCAGGCACTGGATGGGCGGGATGCGCCGCGCCCCGCTGGCCCAGTTGGCGGCGGCGCCGTCCTGGCCGCGTGTGGAAAAGGCGTCCTTCGGGGTGCCGCTGCCGGTGGCCATGGCGGGGGCTTCAGCGGAAGACGACGGTCTTGTGGCCGTTGAGCAGCACGCGGCGCTCGGTGTGCCACTTGACGGCGCGGGCCAGCACCTGGCTCTCGGTGTCGCGGCCGCGGGCCGTGAGGTCTTCCACCGTGTCGGTGTGGTCGGCGCGGGCCACGTCCTGCTCGATGATCGGGCCTTCGTCGAGGTCGGCCGTCACGTAGTGGGCCGTGGCGCCGATCAGCTTCACACCGCGGTCGTGGGCCTGGTAGTAGGGCTTGGCGCCCTTGAAGCTGGGCAGGAAGCTGTGGTGGATGTTGATGGCACGGCCTTCGAGCTTGCGGCACATGTCGTCCGACAGCACCTGCATGTAGCGCGCCAGCACCACCAGCTCGGCGCCTTCCTGCTCGATGATCTCGAACTGCCGCGCCTCGGCCTGGGCCTTGTTGTCCCTGGTGACCGGGATGTGGTGGAAGGGCACGTTGTAGCTGGCCGCCAGCTGGTAGAAGTCGCGGTGGTTGCTGATGATGGCCGCGATGTGGACCGGCAGCAGGCCCGACTTCCAGCGGAACAGCAGGTCGTTCAGGCAGTGGCCTTCGCGGCTGACCATGATGACGGTGCGCACCGGCTCGCTGGCCGCGTGCAGGTGCCAGCGCATCTGGTGCGGCGCGGCGAAGGCGGCCAGGCGTTCACGCAGCGTGGCCTGGTCATGCGTGGCGCAGGCGAACTGCAGACGCATGAAGAACAGGCCGGTGTCGTGGTCGTTGTATTGCGCGGCCTCTTCGATGTTGCCGTCCTGTTCCAGCAAAAAACCGGACACGGCATGCACCAGCCCCAGTCGATCGGGGCAGGACAGGGTGAGAATGTAGGCTTGGGTCATAGCCGGGCGATTGTCGCAGCACCGCAGAGCGGTGTGCCGCGCAGCCTGGTCCACGCAGCGAGGAAACCGATGGACAGCAAGGGCCCTGGCCCGAAGGGCTCCCTATGGCAGGGAGTCTTCCTATATCTGGCTGCCGGCACGGTGATCGTGCTGGCAGGCGATGCCGCGCTTCGTGCCTGGACGGCCGATGCGGAGCAGCTCGCGTTCCTGCACCGGACCGGCGGCTTGGTGTGCGTGGCCCTGGGCGCCGCGCTGGCGGGCTGGCTGCTGCTGCGGCTGCAGCGCGCCGAGGCCCGCCGCGAGGCCGCCCTGCGCGAGCGCGACCAGCTGGCACGGCAGCTGCCTGCCGGCATGGCGCGCATCGCGCTCGACGGGCGCCTGCTGTGGATGAACGCCTGCCTGCGCCAGTGGCTGGGCCTGCCCCGCGATGGCGCCGTGCCGGAGGGCTTCGATTTCCAGGCGCTGGTGCAGCCGGTCGATCCGCAGGCCGAGGCGGGGCTGGCCGAACGCCTGCGCTCGGGCGCCGCCGAGAACGACGTGGCCCAGTACCGCCTGCGGCGTGTGCCGGGCTCCGAAGGAGCGGGCGACGAGGGCTGCGATGACGACGAAGACGACGCCGCAGGCATGCCCCTGCTGGGCACCACCTGCCTGATCCCCGCCTCCGGCGACACGCCCGAGCACCTGCTGTGCGTGCTGCAGGATCTGACCGATGCCCGCACCACCCGCCGCGCCCTGGAGCGCAGCGAGGCGCGGCTGCAGCAGGCGCTCGACGGCGGCGGCATCGGCGTGTGGGACTGGGACCTGCGCCGGCACCGGCTCGATTTCGCCGGGGGCGTGGAGCGGCTGCTGCGCTACCAGGGCGCAGACTTCGCGCACGACTTCCGCCTGCTGCCCCGGGTGCTGCGGGCCGATCGCCGGCGCCTGCTGGCCGCGGCCCGCCATGCGCTGGCATCGGACGAGCCGTTCGCCGAAAGCATCCGGCTGCTCTGCTTCGACGGTGAATACCGCTGGTTCCGCGCCCATGGCCGGCGCCAGCTCGACGCCCAGGGCCGGCCCGGCCGCCTGCTGGGCACCCTGGCCGACGAGGACGAGCAGCGCCGCGACGAGGAGCGCCATCGCCTGGCCATCGCCGTGGTGGACAACACCGTCGAGGGCGTGGTCGTGACCGATGCGCAGAGCCGCATCCTCTGGGTCAATTCCGCCTTCACCCGGCTGCTGGGCTACACCGAGGACGAGCTGCTGGGCCAGACGCCGCGCATCTTCAAGTCCGGCCGGCACGACAGCGCCTTCTACGCCGCGATGTGGGAGCGCCTGGGCCGCTCGGGCCACTGGCAGGGCGAGATCTGGAACCGGCGCAAGAACGGCGAGGTGTTCCCCGAGCACATGTCGCTCTCGGCCGTGCGCAATGCCGCGGGCGAGACCACGCACTACGTCTGCGTGTTCACCGACATCACCGAGGAAAAGGCCCAGTACCAGCGGCTGGAGTTCCTCGCGCACAACGACCCGCTCACCACCCTGGTCAACCGCAGCCGCTTCGCCGAGTGCCTGGACGAAGCCGTGAAGGCCGCGCGGCCCGGCGGCGAGCAGATGGCCGTGCTGCTGCTCAACCTCGACCGCTTCAAGGACGTGAACGACAGCTACGGCCACGGGGTGGGCGACCAGGTGCTGCAGCACATCGCCCGGCAGGTCCAGTCCGCCATGGGGGCCGACGTGCTGGTGGGCCGGCTGGGCGGCGACGAGCTCGGCGTGCTGGCGCGCCGCCTGGGCCAGCCCGAGGACGCCGGCACCATCGCCCAGACCATGATCGCCGCCGCCGCCGACCCCTGGCGCTCGCCCGAGGGCTTCGAGGTGGTGGCCGGCGCGAGCGTGGGCATCGCCCTCTTTCCCGCGCACGGCACCTCGGCGCAGGCGCTGCTGCAGGGCGCGCACGCCGCGGTGCACGGCGCCAAGGCGCACGGCCGCGGCGCCTGGTGCTTCTTCGACGAGGGGCTGACGGCCGCCGCGCGCGAGCGGCTGGCGCTCGAAGCCCGGCTGCGCCTGGCCATGGCCGAGGGCCACCTGCAGATGCACTACCAGCCGCAGGTGGACATCGCCAGCGGCCGCATCGTCGGCGCCGAGGCGCTGGTGCGCTGGACCGATCCGGTCGAGGGCCCCATCGCGCCGACGCGTTTCATTCCCGTGGCCGAAAGCACCGGGCTCATCGGCCCGCTGGGCGATTGGGTGACGGCCGAGGTCTGCCGGCAGGGGCGGATCTGGCTCGATGCGGGCCTGCTCTCGGCCACGCTGGCGCTCAACCTCTCGCCCCGGCAGTTCCATCTGAGCGATCTGGTCGCGGGCCTGGCCGGCGCGCTGCATGCCAGCGGCTTTCCGGCCCGCCAGCTAGAGCTGGAGATCACCGAAGGCGCGCTGGCCGAGCGTCCGGAAGAGGCGCGCCAGGTCTTGCTGCGCCTGCGCGAGCTGGGCGTGCGACTGGCGGTGGACGACTTCGGCACCGGCTATTCGTCGCTGGCCCACCTCAAGCGCTTTCCCATCGACGTGCTCAAGATCGACCGCAGCTTCATCCGCGACCTGCCCCAGAACACCGACGACATGGCCATCTGCACGGCCATCATCGCCATGGGCCACAGTCTGGGGCTGTCGGTGCTGGCCGAAGGCGTGGAAACGGAAGAGCAGCGCGCCTTTCTGCATGCGCGCGGCTGCGACAGCTTCCAGGGGTATCTGTGCTCCCGGCCGCTGCCGGCCGAGGAATTCACCGAGCTGCTGTGCCGGCAGGCATCGGTGGGCTGAGCCCCGCAGCCCGTGGGGCTGAAGGGTGGTTTGCTATGGATTAAATAGCTGATAACGCAGGCGGGAAAAGGGCTGGGGCCGAAATCGGCTCCCCACCCCGATTCCGCGGCGCTCAGACTTCGGTGACGAAGCGCTCGCGCGGACGGCGCACCTTGGGCAGGTTCACCAGCCAGTCCTGCTCGGACAGGCGATAGCCCAGCGGCAGCACGGCCACGCTGCGCAGGTGGCGTGCGCGCAGGCCCAGGATCTCGTCCAGCGCGTTCGGATCGAACCCTTCCATGGGCGTGCTGTCCACGCCTTCGTAGGCGGAGGCCATCAGGGCGGCCGACAGGGCGATGTAGGCCTGGCGTGCGGCGTGCTCGAAGTTCACTTGCGGATCGCGCTGCGGGTAGGCATCGAGCAGCTGCTGGCGGTAGTTTTCCCAGCCCTCGTTCGTGAAGCCGCGCACCTCGTTCGTGTAGTCGAACATGGCGTTGATGCGCTCGGCCGTGTAGTTGTCCCAGGCGGCGAAGACCAGCAGGTGCGAGCTGTCCACGATCTGGCCCTGGTTCCAGGCGATGGGCTGGATGCGGGCGCGCACGGCCGGGTCGGTCACCACCAGCAGCTCGAACGGCTGCAGGCCGCTGGAGGTCGGGGCCAGGCGGGCGGCCTCGATGATGCGCTCCAGCTTGTCGGCCGGCACCTTGCGGGCCGGGTCCATCTTCTTGGTGGCGTAGCGCCAGTTCAGGCGCTCGATCAGCGAAGAGGCATCGGTGGCTTGCGTATCGGACATGAAGAGAGCTTTCTGAATCTTGTAAGGGCCTGAGAATGTAGGGGCTCTGCGTCGTCTTGCCAGGGGCGCCTGGAACAACACTGCGTTGCATGGGGAAAACCAATGCCCCGCTTGCGCTGCCGCAAGCACTCTGCTGCGCCAGCCCTGCCGAAGGGATGGACTTGGATTTTGGGGCTACCCGCCGCGCGGCCCCGGGTGTAAAAAGGGCGCCCGCTGCCCTGCCGGGCAGCCTAGCGCAAGAGGGCCTCCCGACATGCAACGCGACCTCCACCCCGACCTTCACCTCCCGGCCCAGCCCACCGACACGCCCCAGCCCATCAGCCTGGATGTGCTGCGCGAGAAGTACCTGAAGAACGGCGAGCCCGATGTCCAAGCGCTCTTCGCCCGCGTGGCGCGGGCGCTGGCCAGCGTCGAGCCGGCGGAGCAGCGCGCCCGCCACGAGGCGCTGTTCCTCGCCAATCTGCGTGCCGGCGCCATCGGCGCGGGGCGCATCATGAGCGCTGCGGGCACCGACATCCAGGCCACGCTCATCAACTGCTTCGTACAGCCCGTGGGCGACTGCATCCAGGGCGTGGACGACGGCGGCTACCCCGGCATCTACGAGGCGCTGCGCGAGGCCGCCGAGACCATGCGCCGCGGCGGCGGCGTGGGCTACGACTTCTCGCGCATCCGCCCGCGCGGCGCCATCGTCAAGGGCACGGCCTCGCAGGCCTCGGGTCCGTGCAGCTACATCAACGTGTTCGACCAGTCCTGCTCCACGGTCGAGAGCGCGGGCGCGCGGCGCGGCGCGCAGATGGGCGTGCTGCGCATCGACCACCCCGACGTGCTGGACTTCATCACCGCCAAGCGCACGCCGGGCCGCTGGAACAACTTCAACGTCTCGGTCGGCGTGCCCGGCGCCTTCATGGCCGCCGTGGAGGCGGGCGGCGACTGGGAACTCGTCCACCGCGCCGAACCCGGTGCCGCGCTGCGGGCCCAGGGCGCCCACCGCCGCGCCGACGGCCTCTGGGTGTACCGCTCCGTGCCCGCCCGCGCGCTGTGGGACACCATCATGCAGTCGGCCTACGACTTCGCCGAGCCGGGCATCCTGTTCCTGGACCACATCAACGAAGACAACAACCTGCGCTATTGCGAAGACATCGCGGCGACCAACCCTTGTGGCGAACAGCCCCTGCCGTCCTACGGCTGCTGCGACCTCGGCCCCATCATCCTCACGCGCTTCGTGCGCCAGCCCTTCGGCCTGCAGGGCGGCGAGCCGGCCTTCGACTTCGGCGCCTTCGAGGCCGCCGTCGCTACGCAGGTGCGGGCGCTGGACAACGTGCTCGACCTCACCTTCTGGCCGCTGCCGCAGCAGCGCGAGGAATCCAGCGGCAAGCGGCGCATCGGCGTGGGCTTCACCGGCATGGGCAACACGCTCGCCATGCTGCGGCTGCGATACGACCGGCCCGAGGGCCGCGCCGTGGCCGTGCGCATCGCCCGCCATCTGCGCGATGCGGCCTACCGCGCATCGGTGGCGCTGGCACAGGAAAAGGGCGCCTTCCCCCGGTTCGACGCCGACGGCTACCTGGCCGAAGGTACCTTCGCCAGCCGGTTGCCGGCCGACATCCAGGCGCTGATCCGCCGGCACGGCATCCGCAACAGCCACCTGCTGTCCATCGCGCCCACCGGCACGGTGAGCCTGGCCTTCGCCGACAACGCCTCCAACGGCATCGAGCCCCCGTTCTCGTGGACCTACACCCGCCGCAAGCGCGAGGCGGACGGCAGCACCAGCGAATACGCGGTGGAAGACCATGCCTGGCGGCTCTACCGCCTGCTGGGCGGCGACGTGGACCGGCTGCCGGACTACTTCGTCTCGGCCCTGGAGATGCCGGCGGCCGACCACATCGCCATGATACAGGCCGTGCAGCCCTATGTGGACACGGCCATCTCCAAGACGGTGAACGTGGCGGCGGACTACCCCTACGAAGACTTCAAGGGCCTCTACCGCCAGGCCTGGCAGGCGGGCCTGAAGGGGCTGGCCACCTACCGGCCCAACACCATCCTGGGATCGGTGCTGGAGGTCACGGCGCCCGCCGTACCTGCTGCCGCGCCCGCCTCTCCACCACCGGCCGAGCCCGCGGCGGCCCCCGTGGACCCGATGCGGGCCGTGATCGAAAGCCGGCCCAAGGGCGGCCTTTCCGCCGTGGCCGAGAAGCTCGAATACTGGACGCAGGAGGGCCACAAGACGCTCTATCTCGTCGTCTCCTTCCTGCCCGTGCCCGACGGGCGCGGCGGCACGGTGGATCGCGCCATCGAGTTCTTCATGCCCGTGGGGCAGAGCGGCGAATCGCAGCAATGGATCACCTCCAGCATGCGCCTCCTGTCGCTGGCCGCGCGCGGCGGTTTCCTGGAGCGGGCGCTGTCCGACATGCGCAAGGTGGCCTGGGACCGCGGCCCCGTGCGCCTGGGCACGCACCGCAAGGACGACGGCACGCCCGTGCCGCTCTGGCACGAATCCGAAGTCGCCGCCATGGCCTACGCCATCCAGAACATCCTGGCGCGGCGCGCCGAGCAGCCCATGCAGCAGCAGGTGCTGCCGCTGGACGAGCCGTCCTTGCCGAGCGGCATGCCGCCCGCCATGGCCGGCAAGAAATGCAGCGAATGCGGCGCCCATGCCGTGATCCGCAAGGACGGCTGCGACTACTGCACGCAGTGCGGCCAACTGGGGAGCTGCGGCTGATGGATCGGAAGGTGATGGAACAGGGCGAGGCGCCGGTGGCCGCGCTGAACGGCATGCCCGGCGATGGCGCTGGCCTGATGGCCCTCCTGGAACGGCGCCAGACCTTGCTGCCCAAGCGCCTGGGCCCGCCCGGGCCCGATGCCGCGCAGCTCGCGGCCATCGTCGCCGCAGCCGGGCAATCGCCCGACCATGGCCGCCTGCAGCCCTGGCGCCTGGTGCTGGTGCCCGAGGCCGCCCGCCCGGCGCTGGCCGATGCCTTCGCCCAGGCGCTGATCGAGCGCGATGCCGGCGCGCTGCCCGAGCAGATCGAACAGGCGCGCGACAAGGCCTACCGCTCGCCCGTGCTGCTGCTGGCCGTGGTGGATCTGCTGCGCGGCGATGCGGCCATTCCCGCGGCAGAGCGTACTGTGGCGGCGGGCTGCGCGCTGCAGAACATGCTGCTGATGGCGACGGCGCTGGGTTTCGGTTCGGCGCTCACCAGCGGCAAGGCGCTGCATTCCGATGCGCTGCGCCGGCTGTTCGCGCTCGCCGATGGCGAGCAACCGCTGTGTTTCCTGAGCGTGGGCAATGCGGCCGCCCCGAAGGCGGCGCGCCAGCGCCCTGGGCCCGAGGCCTATCTTTCGACGCTGGCCGTGCCGGGGGCGAAGACGGGTGCCTGATGCGCCGCTGCGTGCCGGCGCATCAGATGCGGTTCAGTGGATGACGACCGGGTTCTGCGCCAGGCCCACGTAGCCGTCGAGCGTGTCGTCGACCTCTTCCTGGGTGGGCGTGTCGCGCTGCCAGGCGAGGATCTGCTCCTGGAACATCTCGGCCCAGGAGCCGTCCAGGTAGACCTCCTTGCCCGAGCGCTTGTCCACGATCTCGAAACCGTGGCGGGCCAGCTGGGGCACGAGGGGAGAGGCAGCGGGGGCATCTGCCGGGGCGTCGGCGGCGTCCGGTTGCATGTGGACCACCACGAAGGATTCAGAGTCGTAGAGCATGTGCATGGCGTTCCCCCTGTCAGTGCATTGCATTCACGAGGGCCGTTCGCTCCGAAGGCTTCGGACGGCGGCTCTCGCACCACTCAGATGGCAGCCCCTGTGCGGACTTCAAGACGCCTGCACGGGGAGTGCTGCTGGAACACAGTATTTCACGGATTGGCGCGGGTTTCGGGCTCGCGGGGGATTGGCCTTGCACGAATCGGCGCAGCGTCCCACGGCTTTGTGAGCGCAGACGCACAAAGGGGCTCTTAGCGGCGCTGGCGGCAGCAGGTGCTCAAGGTGTCTCGTGCCCGCTCAGCGCCAGGTCGGCGAAGTCGCCATTGGCCTGGGTGATGCGGATGCGCACCGGCAGATAGCCCAGCCCGGTGCCCAGCCACAGGTCGGCCTGCTGGTCTCGGTCCTTGTCGGCGCGGGGCAGGCGCTGCAGCTTCAGCGCGGGCGTGGGGCCGGCGGGCAGGTTCAGCGTTTCGGTGCCTTCGACGGTGAAGCTCCAGCGGTCGGCCGAGCGCGCGCCCACCGTGGTCAGCGTGATGCGGGTGCCGGGTGGATAGCGCTCGGGCGCGGCCGCCAGCAGCGCGCCCAGCTGGATGAACACGCTCAGCCGGTCCTGCGCGCCGGGGCCGATGGGGCTGTCGGGTGTGTTGGCGCTGAAGGTGACCAGATGCCGGTCGTAGTCGAAATGCGCAGCCTGCTCGGCCCGGGCGCGGTCCCCGAATCGCACCGGCTGCAGGCCTTGTTCGGTGATGCGGCCGGTGCTGGTCTGCGAGCGCGAGCCCAGCAGGAAGGCCTTGATCTCCTGCCGCGCCTCGTAGGTGGTGCCCAGGTTGCGCCAGAGCAGCTCGGCGCTGGCGCTGTAGTGGAAGCGCTTGGCCTGGCCGGTCACGTCGAAGCTCAGGCGCGTCGAAGGCGGCAGCCGCACCGGGGCTGCCGAGGCATCGACCGGCGGCGTGCCGCTGCCCGGCGACTGGATGGTGACGCCGGCCTGGGTGTCGGTGGTGGTGGGGGCCGTGGTAGCCGGGGCGCTGGAGGCCGCCGTGGGCGGGGTAGAAGCGGGTGCGCTGGCGGGACTGGCCGGGGCGGGGGCCTGCGCTGCAGCGGCGGATGTGTCCTGCTGCGGGGCGGTGCCCGCTGCTGCTGCTGCTGCTGCTGCTGCCGGATCCGCTGGCGTGGCGGCATCGTCCGGCGCGGGCGGGGGCGATGCCGCCTCGGCCGTTGCAGAGGGCTCCGTCGCCGGCACCGTAGCGGGGGCAGTGGGAGCGTCGGCCGGCGTGGGCTCCGGTTCCGGCGCGGGCGCTTCGGCTGGCGGGGGAGCGGGTGCCGGTCGGGGGGGCGAGCGGTGGCGCGGCCTGGGCTTCGGGGGCGGCGAGGGCGGTGGTGGCGGGGCTGGCGCGGGCTCGGTCACCGCGGCGGGTTCAGGCGCCGGCGGCTCCACCATGCGTGTCTGGAATGCCAGCTGCTGGGGCTTGTCGCTCGCCGCAGCGCCGCCCAGCGGCAGGTGCCTGATCACCAGCAGGTGCAGCGCCAGTACGGCGCAGGCGAGGACGAGCAGCACGCGGCGCGGCATCGGCGGCGGTCCCTGGCCGGGCCGCTCAGCGCGGCGCCGCCGCAGCGGATGCGCGGGAGGCTGGGTCATCGCCCCGGCCCAGGTCGCGCGAGAGGCGTTCGGCGGCCTCGCGCAGCGGCGCTTCCACGGCGCCGCCCCAGGCGGGATCGAAGGTGGCGATGGAGCCCAGCGTGGTGATGCCCAGCGCCAGATGGCCGTCGGCATCGAACACGGGCGCGCAGAAGGCGACGATGCCGGGCAGCAGCGTGTCCACCACCCGGGCGCAGCCGCGCTCGCGCACTTCGCGCAGCAGGGCGTCCACGCCGGCGGCGTCGGCGGGCAGGTCGGTGCGGCGCAGGCGGGCGGCGTGCTGCAGCTCTTCCTGCACCAGCGTGGCGGTGATCTCGCGCGGCAGGTAGGCGGCGAAACAGCGGCCGGTGGCGGAAGCCAGCAGCGGCATCACGTCGCCCAGCCGCAGGTTGGCGGTGACGGCCTGGGGCGATTCCTCCCAATGCACGATGGTCGGCCCGCGGTTGCCCCACACGGCCAGCGCCAGGGTGTGGCCCACGGCCTCCATCAGCGCGGGCATGCGTTCGCGGGCCAGCTTCATGGCGTCCAGCCGCGCCAGCGAGGCCAGGCCCAGCTTGAGCGCGGCGGGGCCCAGGTCGTAGCGGGCGGTGCGCGCGTCCTGCACCACCAGGCCCAGGCGCTGGAAGCTCACCAGATAGCGGTGCGCCTTGGCCGCGCTCATGCCGGCGGCGGCGGCCAGGTCTTTGAGCATGAGCGGCCCGCGCGAACGCGTCAATCCGTCCAGCAGCGCGAACCCCACTTCCACCGACTGGATGCCGGCCCGTTCCTTGTCCATCTGCACTAGAATTTGTGAGTTCTGTTTAGGTAAATCAATTCACCCATTCGTAATTCGTGTAGGGCGGGCTGCCCGAACGAAGACCGGAGACAAGGAGCACGCAGCGATGAAACTCGCCACCTACAAGGATGGTTCCCGCGACGGCCAGTTGGTGGTCGTCTCCCGCGATCTGGGTTCGGCCCATTATGCGACCGGCATCGCCAGCCGCCTGCAGCAGGTGCTGGACGACTGGAACTTCCTCTCGCCGCAGCTGCAGGACCTGTACGACCAGCTCAACGCTGGCCGCGCCCGCCACGCCTTTCCGTTCGACCCGGCCCAGTGCATGGCACCGCTGCCGCGCGCCTACCAGTGGGCCGACGGCTCGGCCTACCTCAACCATGTGGAGCTGGTGCGCAAGGCGCGCAACTCCGAGGTGCCCGAGAGCTTCTACACCGACCCGCTCATGTACCAGGGCGGGAGCGACGACTTCCTGGGCCCCTGCGACGATGTGGTCGTGCCCAGCGAGGCCATGGGCATCGACTTCGAGGCCGAGATCGCCGTCATCACCGGCGACGTGAAGATGGGCACGAGCCCCGAGCAGGCGCTGGACGGCATCCGTCTGGTGACCATCGCCAACGACGTCTCCCTGCGCAACCTGATCCCGGCCGAGCTCGCCAAGGGCTTCGGCTTCTTCCAGTCCAAGCCGGCCACGGCCTTCGCGCCGGTCGCCATCACGCCTGACGAGCTGGGCGCGGCATGGCAGGGCGGGCGCCTGCATCTCACGCTCGAATCCACCTGGAACGGCCGCAAGGTCGGCATGTGCGACGCCGGGCCGGAGATGACCTTCCACTTCGGCCAGCTCATCGCCCACATCGCCAAGACGCGCAACGTGCGCGCCGGCTCCATCGTGGGCAGCGGCACCGTCAGCAACCAGGGCGTGGAGAAGAACGGCCGCATGGAATGGCCCAAGGGCTACAGCTGCATCGCCGAAAAGCGCTGCATCGAGACCATCCAGAACGGCCAGCCCGCCACCGAATTCATGAAGTTCGGCGACACCATCCGCATCGAGATGAAGAATGCCGCCGGGCAGAGCCTGTTCGGCGCCATCGACCAGACCATCGCCAGCCTGACGGAGTGACCCTCATGAGATTGCCGCTGCCCGCCGCCCTGCGCCGGACCTTCGCCGCTGGGCTGCTGGCCCTGGCATGGCCCGCGCTGGTGCCGGCCCAGGTGGCGTCGCCGTCGCCGTCGCCGTCTTCGTCCCTCGCCGAACGGCCCGCCGCCACTGCCACTGCGCAGGCGCCTGCGCCCCGCAGCGCGGACTGCCCGCCGCTGCCCCGGCCGCTCGATCCGCACACCGTGCCCCAGGCGCTGCGCCGGGCCCACGACCGGGGCCTGCTCTGGCGCGTGGAGCAGGGCGGCCATACCAGCTGGCTCTACGGCACCGTGCATGCGGCCCGGCGCGACTGGATGCTGCCCGGCCCCACCGTGCTCGCGGCCGTCAGGGCCAGCGACCGCGTGGCGCTGGAGCTGGACCTGATGGACCCGGCCGTGATGCAGGCGCTGCAGGCCGCCATGCGCAACCCTGCCGATGCTCCGCCGCTGCCGCCCGAGCTGGCCCGGCGCCTGGCCGCGCAGCGCGAGGCCGCCTGTGCCGATCCCTCGATAGCGCAGCTGAGGCCGGAAGTGCAGGTGAGCTCGCTGCTGGCCCTCTCGGCCCGGCGCGAGGGGTTCGACCCGGCCTACGGCATCGACCTGGTACTGGACGGCCTGGCCCACGGCCTGCGCAAGCCCGTGCTGTCGCTGGAGTCGCCCGAGCAGCAAATGCGCCTGCTGGCCTCCGACGATCCACAGGAAACGGCGGCCGACGTCGCCGCCGGGCTGGCCCAGCTGGAAAGCCACGCAGCGGGCGATGCACTCGCCACCCTGGCCACTGCCTGGTCCGACGGCCGCGCCGCCCTGCTGGAGACCTACCCTGACTGGTGCGGCTGCATGAAGACGCCCGCCGAACGCAAGGCCTTCGACCAAGTGGTGGCCGGCCGCAATCCGGCCATGGCCCGTGCCATCGAGGCCCAGCACCGCGCCGGCCACAGCGTGTTCGCCGCCGTGGGCGCGCTGCACCTGGTCGGCCCCCAGGGGCTGCCGGCGCTGCTGGCCGCCCAGGGCTTCAAGGTGGAGCGCGTGCCATTCCCGTCCGCCACACCGGCCGATTGATTTCTTGCCCGAAGTGCCTGTAGTCCTTTAAAGAACAGCGCCAGCAGCTATCAAAGAAATAGCGCGGCGCGCCTTCCCCTCCCGCCTGCAACCCAGGAGACAAACACCATGCAGCGCAGACAGCTCCTCCAGAACGCCATCGCCCTCGCAGGCGCCGCCGCGGCCACGCCCGCCGCCTTCGCCCAGCCGCCCGGCTATCCCAGCCAGCCCATCCGCTGGATCGTGCCGTACCCGGCCGGCGGAGGCACCGACGTGCTGGCCCGCACCATGGCCGAGGCGCTGCGCGTGCCGCTGGGCCAGCAGATCGTGGTGGACAACCGCCCCGGCGCCTCCACCAACATCGGCGCGCAGCTGGTCGCCACCGCCAGGCCCGACGGCTACACGCTCATGTCGGCCGACAACGCCCTGCTGGCCTTCAACGAACACCT